>Ga0070738_10000951_pt1 | contig 69358 bp, 54 predicted proteins | sample Coa_R2_2_FD_66446 | JGI IMG/M metagenome (GOLD analysis project Ga0070738, IMG submission 66446) | Surface soil microbial communities from Centralia Pennsylvania, which are recovering from an underground coalmine fire - Coalmine... | ecosystem: Environmental > Terrestrial > Soil > Unclassified ... | reverse complement strand
CGCTTGCGAATTTCTCGGTTGATCGCGCTTATCCGCGAGCGCACCGCCGCCGCGTTGCCATTTCGCATTCCGCCCAGCTTGATCCGGTTCTCGACCGCCTCCCGCTCCAGCCGAGAGATCTCATCCACTTCCTGCTCGATTAGAGCCCGGAACTGCTTCCACAAAGCCGGTTGAAACGGCAGGCCTCGAAGAGCCTGCGAGCACTTCACTTGTAGGCGCGGAACCTTAGCTTCCAGTCTTGCTCGCACGTTCGCATGCCGCTTTGGCGTCAAGGCCACCTTTCGCCGCTGATCCTGAAGACGGTCATACGCCTGGGCAAACACCGCGAGCTGACGAATTACATCCAGCCGGGCGCGCTGCCGCGCCTGCTCTTCCGCACCCCCGAATTCGAAGAATTCGTCGAACCGGAAGTCGGGCTTTCGGGCCGCTTGATACAACTCCAATGCCCTGCGCCAGACCAGAGGGGATCGCGTAAGAGACTTCACCATCCTAAGTTTTCCCCGCTCCATTCGCCGTGCAAGCGTGATCTCGCCTTCCCGGTTCAGAAGCCGCACTGATCCCATCTCGCGCAGATACACGCGAACGGGATCGTCGGTGGAAACCGCCTCTTCAACGTGTTCTTCCGATCCCTGGCCGTACAGATCCTCGTGGAAGTCCGTCTCCAGGAACTCTGGCGTTTCGTCTAACCGAATGCCCCGCGCGCCGGCGGGTTCGCTCATATGTTCTTCAAATCGTTCCATTTAGCTAAAATCCGACCGCTCGGCGACCTCGAAATGTACCGTCTCGTTAGAACTGATTGTCGGGGTTGCCGTTTCAGGCCAAGGAAGAGGTTTCTCCCTAATCTTTTGATGTTATCATCAAATCCAAAGTTGCGTATATTCGACGTTAAGATTACATTTTTTTAACATTTTAACGTCACCAGGATACGTAACCCCTCAATCTTAGCTACAATCCCTAATCTGAATGACGAACGGTGGCTATTTATGTTCCACCTGCCGAGGCGTTCCCACATCCCGGCTTAGCCGAATCGAAGGCAAAACAGACCCCGCAATGGCGCAACCCGCCGGCTAGTCCTCTCACCAAAAAGATAGGCTGGAAATCTACCGCCTCCGCCGTTTCAAATACTTACGCTTGGTCTCTCTCATGCTTCCTTTTGTGCCCGGCGTCCCAAACCACAAGCCAGTCGGAGGAACTGAGACATGGATCCCACAACGAATGCGCCCGCCAACGGAGCTTCCTCCCAACCGTCAGCCGCGTCGCCTTCTTACCTAAACGGCGCACACCAGCATGACGACCCCGATGCGTCCACCATCTCTGCTTTGTCCCATGGTTCTGCCCGATCGCCGCTCGAAAACAACAAAGCCAAACTTCCCTGGAGCCAACAAGTCTGGGAACGCATCGACAAGGCCGTCGAATTGGAATTCAAACGCACCTGCATCGCTGCCCAATTCCTGCCCAAGATCTCCGTACCGCCCGACACCATCACTATCCCCACCGATTCCTACGCCGCCACCGTCGGCCCCAAGCCCGTACTCACTGCGGATGCGCGCGCCACTATCTGCATAAATGAATACTACGTTGAGTTCGAGCTAACCCCCCAGCAAGTCGATCAGGAAGAGGGCAGCTCCAAGCAACTAGGCCACAGCACCGCGGTCACCCTGGCCGCCAAAGCCGCCAACCTGCTCGCCCAAGCCGAAGACCTTATCGTCTTTCAGGGTGTCAACGCCATTCACTGTTCCCATCCTTTCACCTCGTCCTTGGTGCTCCACGAAGGATCGCCCGCCGATACGGGTCTTCTTAATCAGCCCCTCTACACCACTGCCGGCGTATCCCCCACCGGTGCTGGACCTTTGTCGCCGCAGATCATCGTGATCCAAGTCCCGCGTTTGAGTCCTCCCGTCCCCGGCGTGCTCTACGGCCCCAATACGTTTGAGGCAGTTTCAAAAGCCTATTCTCTTCTTCAGACCATCGGTCACCACGGCCCTTACGCGTTGGCGGTTCAAACCACCCCTTATGCGGATACCTACGCTCCCCTGCCCTCGGCCTCAACCCTTACCGCCAGCCGAATCAATCCGCTGGCAACCGCGGGATTCTTCGGCGCCGCCGCCCTTCCTCCAAACCCCTCGCCGCCGCCAGCCCCGCCAGCCCTCCCTATTCCGCCCGGACCTCCCTTCTTCGGGGTGTTCGTTTCGCTCGGCGGATATGCAGTTGACCTTGTCACGAGCCTCGATCCCGTTGTCGCTTTCATCCAACAAGACTCCAGCGGAAATTTCCGCTTTCGCGTTCTGGAGCGATTCGCCCTTCGCATCAAAGATACGACCGCCATCGTCGTTTTTAAATTCGAATGACCCAGCCAGCCTTTCCGCATATCCGAACATCGGCAATGGTCAGCCCGTTGCCCCTGCCGGCTCCGCGGTGGGGTGGTTTTCCTCGCCCATCCGCGTCAGCTTATTCAAGCCGTTGAACGCCGCCGCCTTGTAGCATTCCGCCAGCGTCGGATAATTGAAAACAGTGTCGACAAAATAGCTCACCTTGCCTTTCAAAATCATCACGGCCTGGCCGATGTGCAGAAGCTCGCTTGCGCCCTCGCCGATGATATGCACTCCCAGCAATTCCAGCGTCTCGCGATGAAATATCAGCTTCAGCCGCCCGGTTGTGTCGCCCCGAATCTGCCCGCGCGCAATTTCCCGGTAATACGCCAGTCCCACTTCATAAGGAACGTCTTCCTCGGTTAGCTGTTCTTCGTTCTTTCCGATGAATGAAATCTCGGGAATCGTGTAAATGCCGTACGGGTAGGTGGCCGGGTTGGAATGCACGTTGAGGTTGTAGGCTCGTGCCGCGGCAATACGTCCCTGCTCCATCGAAACCGACGCCAGGCTTGGAAATCCGATCACGTCTCCTGTGGCGAAAATATGCGGCTGCCGTGTTCGGTAATCCGCGTCCACCTGAATGCGGCCGCGACTGTCGGCCTCCAGACCCGCTGCCCCCAGATTCAACTCATCGATGTTGCCCTGCCGTCCCACGGCGTAGAGTAACGCTTCGCCCGCGATTCTCTTCTTACTTTCCAAATTCGCCACAACCCCGCCGTCGGCTGTCTCCTCCACCGAGGAAACTTCCTCGTTTAAACGCATCGTTACTCGTCGGTCGCGAAGATGGTACGACAGCGCCTCAACGATCTCAGCATCTGCAAACTCCAGCAACCGCGGCCGCTTCTCCACCAGAATCACGCGCACGCCCAGCGTCGCGAACATGCAAGCGTACTCCACGCCAATCACCCCGCCGCCTACCACAATGAATGTTTTCGGTATCGCCGGCATCTGGAGAATCTGGTCGCTGTTGATGATGGTGCGATTGTTGAACGGCGCTTTGGGAGAAACCGCCGGCTTGGTCCCCGTCGCAATCACGATGATCTCTGCGCGGTAGTCGCTCGTCCCTCGCAGCCCCTCTACTCGGATCGTGTGTGGATCTACAAAGCTCGCAACCCCAAATAACGTCTCGACCCCGTTGCGCGAAAGCTGCGCCAGCGTCACGTCAATCTCCGTCTTGATCACATGCTGCACCCGGAAGACCAGATCGTCCATGGTGATCTTGTCCTTCACACGGTAGTTGACCCCATAGATGCTTTGGTAGTTGTAGCCGGATAGGTGCAGCACGGCCTCGCGCATTGTCTTGGACGGTATCGTGCCGGTGTTGATGCAGGTCCCGCCCACGCACTCCCGCTTCTCCACGATCGCCACGCGCTTGCCGGTCTTGGCCGCCTGAATTGCCGCCCGCTGCCCGGCTGGCCCCGAGCCCAGCACAATCATGTCGAAGCTTTGCATAGCGAAATCTTAGCTTCGCACACTCTTATTACGATCGATGAATGGCTTCAGGTCAGTTGGGGCCGGCCAGAGCATTCCAGGCTTCCTGCGTCCGTAGTCGAATTAAAGAAACTTCAATTCTTGAGCAACTTCACTTCGACTCGGCAATGGAATCTACCTGGATGGTATTGCTCTTGGCATCCAAGGTCCCGGTCACAAGCACTTTCTTGGCCGCGAACTTTTCCGGCGTCTGCTGGTCGCTCAGCTTATATGTGTTGTTGCCGTCAAACAGCACGTAGCTCGCGCCATGCACCGATACGCACGCGATCGTACACTCGGCGTCCGTCGGTCCCATTCGCATCCCGGAATGGTCCCCCTTCGGACACATGCTGTCTGTGATGATTCCGGTGAAAGTCCGCTTCTGAGCCGAGGCCGTCAACGCGGCCAGCGCCACTAAGCATAGCGCGCTTCGCCTCATCGCCGCCTTACCGGAGCTCCGCCACCGACGCCTTGCCCCCAAATTTTGGCCGGGCCAAGTCGAGCGGATTTTCATCAACCGGGATGGCCAAATCGACGAAGCCCGCCAGCATCTCATCCCAGCTTTGATCGCCCCAGTACACTTCTTTGTTTGGGTCCGGGTTGTAGGGATTGTTGCGGGAGTTGTCGTAGTACGCCGTTGCCGTCAAAACCGTGCCCTTTGGCAGCTTGATCGGTTGATCCAGGTAATACGTCAACTGCCAGTTGAAGTCATATTGCGGAACCTTCAGCAGCGTCAGCGTCTCTCCGTCCAGAAACGTAGCCACATATTCAAAAGCCTTCCCGCGAAGATGCATGTGCGGAAACATCGATTGGAGCGTAGCATCCGCCTGAAGAGTCACCTTGGCGTCCACCCGATGATTTTCCGCGCCCGGCGGAATACGCAGCGTCTCATTTAAGATAAACGCGTTCACCACTCGTTCCTTGGGCTTCTCCCTCGCAAAGATGATTCCCACCTTGCTTCGGTCCAGCGTTTCCTTTCCGTTCGCCGTGTAGTGCATTTGGAAAATGAGGTCCGCGCCCGCAGGAATCAGCCGCGCCTGCCCAAGCCGCGTTCGGTACGCAACCCCGCCCGGCACGTACACTCCGACCATCTCATAAGCGCCGTTGTTAATTCCATACAGCCTGCCCTGATCGCCCTGCGGCGGCCGCTTGCCCCCTGAGTTTTGATCCGGCGGCGGCACGTAGGGCGCGCCCGGTTTGGCGTCCGCAATAAATTTTGATCCCCGGGGCCGCGCATACAGAACCACGTGGTGCACCACCGAGCTATTGCCTGGCCGCACTTCAATGTCCTTCACCCATTTGTCTTCCGTGAATCCCGTCGGTACGATAAAATAAGTGTACTCAATTGTCCCCTTGGCGGGCACCTTGAAATCCGTCCCAATATCGAACACTTGGTCCGGCTTCCCGATTGTCCAACCGTTGGTGAACTGGCGTGGAGCCGGGGCGTCCTCCACATTCCCCTGCGCAGCCCCGCTATCAGCCCATTTCACCAGCGTGTCGATCTCGGAGGGCTTGAGCGTGGGGTCGTTTGAAAATCTTCCCACCTGCGGGGCCGCGTACCAAGGCGGCATCTTGTGCGACAGAACCGCCGTCTTGATCGCCTTCGCCCACGGCCGCGCATCCGAATAGCTTAACAGCGGCATCGGCCCGACCTCGCCCGGACGGTGACAACTCTGACAGTGTTGTTGCAGAATCGGAGCGACGTCTTTGTAAAATGTGGGCTCCTGCGCCAGCGCCAATCCCGCTGCGATCAAAAGGAGAGCTATCCGCCGCATGCTTCCTCCTTCACCCTAATGCCTCCAGCCTATCATGACCAGCAACTGGGGCCGCTGCGCCCTCCGTATCTCCCTAGGTCCTCCGTCTTCGGGCTTCCGGCGAGTCCTCCGATGCGGCCCCAGTCGCATTTCGGCTGTCTCTCTAGTCTTTCGGCTGTCTCTCTATCTGTCTGCACACCCAGATTACAAGTATCTCTGTGTTTTGCCGTGAAGCCCCCGTGAACTCTGCGTGAATTCCCTGTAGAGATTTCCTCCAAAAACAGTAAAGTCCCGCTGCGGCGCAATTGTATAATCGAAACTCGCATGAGCGATCCGCCGGCTAAAGTCTTCCCGCCCTTCCGGCTCGATCTTGTCAATCAATGCCTCTGGCGGGAAGCGGTCCGCATTGACCTTGCGCCGAAAGCTTTCGCCGTCCTCCGCTACCTCGTTGACCATCCCGGCCGCCTTGTTACCCAGCAGGAATTGCTCGAAGCCGTCTGGCCAGAAACCTATGTCCAACCCGAAATCCTCCGAACGTACATCCTCGAATTGCGCAAAGCTCTCGGAGACGTAGCCAGCCAACCGCGTTTCATCCGCACTCTTCCAAAGCGGGGCTACCAATTCATTCCTCTCACCTCAACCTACGTCACCCTTCCCCCGGCCGCCGCCCCTGCGCCTATCCCGGTGGGCCGCGAAGGTCCCATGACGGAACTCAATGCCTGCTTCCAGAAAATTCTCGAAGGCCGCCGCCAGGTAGTCTTCATTACCGGAGAATCGGGTATCGGAAAGACCACCGTCTCGGACGCCTTCGAGCGCTCGCTCGCCCGCGGCCAGACCGTTTGCATCGCTCGTGGACAATGCCTGGAAGGCTTTGGCGGCAAAGAACCTTACTATCCCCTGCTCGAAGCCCTCGGTCAGCTTTCCGCCGGTCCGGCCGGAGCGTTCGTCCTTCAGATTTTGTCGCGCCATGCCCCCACCTGGCTGGTCCAATTCCCCTCACTCCTGACCGCCGCCGAGCGGGAAGCTCTGCAAAAAGAAATTTTCGGCGCCTCGCGCCAGCGCATGCTCCGCGAAATCTGCGAAGCGCTCGAAGCCATCGCCGCTTCCACCCCCCTCCTGCTCGTTCTTGAAGATCTCCACTGGGCCGACCACTCCACCCTCGATGTCATCTCCGCCGTCGCCCGTCGTCGCAGCCTCGCCAAACTGATCTTGCTCGGAACCTTCCGCACCATTGATGTGATTCTTTCAAAAAGTCCTCTCAATATACTGAAACAGGACCTTTTGATCCACGGATTGTGTCGTGAAATATCCCTCCGCGGCTTGGCCGAGCAAGAAATTGACCGCTACCTCCAAGAACGCTTTCCCGGAGCTCATCTGCCCTCCGCGCTCGCGAGCGCCCTACAACGTCACTCCGGCGGCAATCCCATGTTCATGGTGGCCATCGTAAACGAGCTCATTAAAACAGGAGCCCTGGCCCAGCGCGAAGGTCTATGGTCCCTCACGGTTCCGCTAGCTTCCCTGAAGCTTAGTGCTCCCGATACGCTCCGTCGCCTCCTTGACCTCCAAATCGACCAGCTTAATCCATCTGAGCGGCGGATACTCCAATGCGGCAGCGTGGCTGGCTCGCGCTTTTCTCCGAGCACGCTAGCCGCAGTTCTCCATGAATCCCCCGCTCAGGTCGAACACGCCTGCGCGGCATTGCTCAAGCGTCAACAATTCATTCAAGTGGCCGCCGCTCATGGCAACGGCCACGAAGCCCTCCATTACGAATTCCGCCACTCCCTCTATCGCGAAACCCTCTATCTCCAGCTTCCTCCCGCTACCCGCGCCGACTATCATCTTCGCCTCGCTCAAACCCTCGAAACGATGTCCGCCCCCGCCAAAATACCCGAGCTTGCCTCCGAGCTCGCCCTCCATTTCGAGCACGCCCGCGATTTTGAGCGGGCCGCCCACTACTTAGTCTTAAGCGCCTCAAATGCCGCCCGCCGTTTCGCCCACGGCGATTCCGTCCAGGCGCTCACCCGCGCCCTCGAACTCCTCGCCCGCGTCTCCTCCCCATCCGCCCCGAAGCTCGAAATCTCCGTCCTCGAACGGCTCAGTGATGCCCACTACGCGATGGGCGAAATGCCCGAATCCGCCGAAGCCGACCGCAAAGTAGCCCACCTCGCCTCCGAATTGGGCATCGTCACGGCCCAGGTAGACGCTCTGGCGCGTCTAGCCCGCGCTCTCGCCTTCCTCGATCCCGATGGATGCGTCGCTGTCTGCGAGCGCGCCGAGGAGATTTGCGCCCAACACGCGGATACCTTACTTCACGCCAGGGCGCGCCTCCTCGCCGCTTGCTGGCGCGTTGTCAACAACGGTTGGAATGCCCGCGACTCCGCCGTCTGCGCCGAAGCTCGCCAAACCATCCGCCGTCTCCATGGCGCCGATCTTCCGGCCTACTACGAAATCCTTTACGCGCACGTCCAGTCCATCCAGGGCGAATACCTCGAAGCCTGTAAAACTGCCGATTCCGGCATCCCCCAGTCCGTCGAAACTCACAGCCTGGTGGTCTACCTATCGGCGCTTTCCTCTAAGGCTTTAGCCCTTCTGCACCTCGGCTATTGGGGCGAGCTCCGGCGCGTCGCCGAAACTGCTATCTCCATGGCTGCCAAAAACGGAAATCAACCCTGGGAAGGAATCTTCCGCGCCATTCTCGCCTGGCTCTCGCTTGAAGCCACCGATTGGGAGGGAGCTCAGATCGCCGCCGCCGGCTTGTTGGACTCGTTCCGCGACGATCCGCCCGGCCAGGTTCGCTCCATGGCCCTGCTAACCGCCGCCTTCGCCAGCGTCGAAACCGGCCAGCCCGCTCGGGCCCTTCAAGCTTTTCTCCGCGTGCGCGACCGCCCCGCCCATCCCAAATTCTTCCTTCAGTGGTACTGGAGAATCATCGCCCAACTGGGTCACGTCTCCGCCCTTCTCGAAATGGGCGACCTCCATCGCGCCCGCCACGAAATGGATGCCTTTCTCGATTCTGCATTGGCCACCGCCGATCCTTCTCTCAAAGTGCGCGCCCTTAATCTTCAAGCCCGGCTCCTTTTTGCCGAAGGCAACCCAACTCGAGCCCGCCAATCGGTCGATCGCGCCCTGGCCGCTCTTAAGCCCTCTGAGCCGCCTCCGGCGGCGTGGCGCATCCACTGGACCGCCGCTCAGCTCTGCCAGGCCACGGGCGATTCCGGCGGCGCCGACTTTCACAAGACCGTCGCCCGCGCCATCCTCCGTCACCTTGCCGATTCGCTGGAACCCTCCGATCCTCTCCGCGCCGCCTTGCTCCGAACCGCCTCCCGCGAACTCCCTCCGCCGCGCCAGGTAACCGAGCACCGCGCCGCCCCTTAGAGCGGCTTTTACTTCGGCGCCGGAAGCACCGGCCAATTACCGTCGTACGGCGGCCAATTGGGCGCCAGTGCATCCTGGTCTGGATAGAACATCGACGAATAAATCGCCCGCAGCTTCCCTTGCTCAATCACGAACCACTCGCTGAACTGATTCCGCCGCATGGCCACCCCCGGTTTGCGTAGGAACACCCCCAACCCGAGCACCACCCCGGCTTCTTCATCCACTATCGGGAAGCGGCGAGCCACCACGGCGTAGATGTTCGTCATGGCGCCCTCATTCATGCAATCGGTCTTGCCGTTAAAAACCCCCGCCGCGTTCGCCCCCAGATTCGCCGGCGCCTCCCGTTGCGTCGTTAGTACCCCGTTTTCCAGGCGCACGCAGCCAGGATGTGCGATCATGATGTGGCCGTCGTGCGCCGAAAGGGAATCGAAATAGCTGTTCGTGATCGCCACCAGATCGTCGCGCGAAACCCGCTCGCCTTTGGGAACCACGCGCTCCGCCGGCGGATGCGCTGCCAGGTATTCCGGGTCCCAAAATGCCGCGTTCGACTGGGCGCCCGCGCCCACGCCGATGCCGGGATCGCCTTTTCGCGCCAGATACCACTCCGCCTCCGCCACCTTTGCGGTCGGCCGCCTTCACCCGCAGCGTCACAACGGCCGCATTTCCTGATGTTTCCTCCAGGGTGCCGAAGTAACCCGCGTTCCCTGTCACCGGATCGAAATATCTCCGCTGCACCTTGCCGAGCGCCTTCGCCGTCTGCCAGATTCCTTGGCCTGGCCGCCGAACCACTCCGTTCTCGGTTTGCCTATAGCCGGGCGTCAGCGGCGCTGCAGAGGGGTTGTGTTCTATGACCGCGTTTAGGTACTGGTCAAGCACGCTCTTCAAGCAAGACCGGTCGCAATCGGCCGCAAACGCGGAAACGATCGAAAAGATCGCCGCCAGAGCCACAAAAAGGGAGGAGATTCGCATGAAATGCATTTTACTTGATAAGCTCCTCTTGGATTCAATCCCCGGCAGCCTCGCTATCTTCCATCCGGTCCCCCTCCTGCGGTCGCATTTTCCTCTATGCAAAGCCGGATGCTATTCTGGACCAAGAACCCTCACGTGTCTCAGCCTATTCTGTTGAGCGGTATTCCAATAGTCGATCTCTATTCGCGTCAAGGCTTGGAGCAGCTTGACGAGCTGTTTCTTCAGCGCCTCGATCAGACCAACACGGAACTTCATCATCGCTTGATCCTTGCCCGCCGCGATCCAGCCTCCTGGCAGGACAAATCTCGCTCGGAGCTCATCATTGAGCTGGCGCCCCGTCTTGAGGACTTCCTGGGCGATCAATTCGGAATTTCCCGCGAATTGTCTGAGCTTCAGGCGAGCCATCACGAGTTGGCCCCCTTGTACGCCGTCAAGCGCAAGTTCGTACAACGCCGCGCGATCAGCGGCATGACCGCCGAGCAAGCTTCCTCGATCGACGGCGAGGCAATCGCGGGGGAATTGGAAAAACGCTTTGGCGGTCCGCTCACCGAGCGCGTGTTCGCCGATCACGTCTCGCGCTGGCTCGAGGCCGAGTCTCAATACGCAGCGGATATCGATCTCGCGGCGCGCTACGCCGCCTGGGCCACGCTTTCCCCCGCCGGACGATTGAAACATAAACATGGCGTCCTGTTCAAAACCCCCCACAAACTCGACTTCGCGCATCTCGTCCCGGTGGAAACCTTAACTTCCAACGGCCATTCCGCCCTCGGTCTTTCGCCCGAACACTGGCGCCAACGCGATGGATTCAAACTCACCGACCCGGGCATGGATATCGTAGGAGCCCTTGATCAGGTCCATTACTGCATCAAGTGCCACAATCAGGCCAAGGACAGTTGCTCCACCGGCCTTCGGGACAAAGGGGGGGAATTCCGCAAAAGCCCGCTGGGCGTCGCTCTCGCCGGCTGCCCTCTTTCAGAGAAGATCTCGGAGATGAACGTCATCCGCCAGCGCGGCTATCCGGTCGGCGCGCTGGCCATCGTCACGGTCGACAATCCCATGGCCGCCGCCACCGGCCATCGCATCTGCAACGACTGCATGAAATCCTGCGTGTTCCAAAGGCAAGATCCCGTCGATATTCCACAAATCGAAACCGAAACGCTGAAACAGGTGCTTGCGCTGCCCTGGGGATTTGAAATCTACAGCCTGCTCACGCGCTGGAATCCGCTGAATTTTGAACGCCCGCTTCCCCGCCCCGCCACCGGCCGGAAAGTCCTCGTGGTCGGCCTCGGGCCAGCCGGCTTTACCCTGGCGCATCATTTGATGAACGACGGCCACGCCGTTGTCGGCGTGGATGGCCTGAAGATCGAGCCCCTGCCCGCTGAAATTTCCGGCGTTGAGCCGTCCGGCCGGCGCGTTCCCTTTCGCCCCATTTACGACGTTCGCGAAATCTACGAATCGCTCGACGATCGCGTGATGGCCGGCTTCGGGGGCGTCGCCGAATACGGCATTACGGTCCGCTGGAATAAGAACTTTTTGAAAATTGCGCGCCTTCTTGTGGAGCGGCGCCGCGAGTTCGCCATATACGGCGGCGTCCGCTTTGGCGGCGCCATTACCGTCGATCGCGCCTTCCGGCTCGGTTTCGATCACATCGCCCTCTGCGCCGGCGCTGGCCGACCCACCATCGTGCCCATGGCCAATGGCCTGGCCCGCGGCGTCCGCCAGGCCTCCGATTTCCTCATGGCCTTGCAACTCACCGGCGCGGCCAAGCGCGATTCGGTCGCCAATCTCCAGATCCGTCTGCCCATCGTGGTCGTCGGCGGCGGCCTCACCGCCATCGACACCGCCACCGAGTCGCTTGCCTATTACGTCGTCCAGGTGGAAAAGTTCCTCGACCGCTACGAAAAGCTTGTCGAAGAGCGAGGCGAGCGCGAAGTTCGCGAAAGCTGGAGCGAGGAAGAAGAAGAGACCGCCGAAGAATTCCTCGCCCATGCCCGCGCCCTTCGCGCCGCCCAACCTTCCCAGCGCCTCGCTCTGCTTAACTCCTGGGGCGGCGTAACCATCGCTTATCGCCGCCGCCTCGTCGATGCCCCCAGCTACACCCTCAATCACGAGGAGGTTGCGAAAGCCCTCGAGGAAGGCGTCCATTTCGCCGAGGAGCTGACCCCTGTCGCCGTCGAAATCGACCGCCACGGCCACGCCTCTGGCCTGCGCTTGAAAAAGCCCTCCGGCGAAAATGTCCTGCTCCCCGCGAAATCCATTCTGATTGCCGCCGGAACCCAACCCAACACGGTCCTCTCGCGCGAAGACCCCGGCCGCTTCCATCTCGACGGCCGCTATTATCAGACCCTCGATGAAGACGGACAGCCCGTCCAGCCGGAAAGGGTCGCCAAGCCCCAATCCCCGCGCGTGCTCACTTCGCTTCTCTCCGATGGACGCGCCATCAGTTTCTTCGGCGATCTCCACCCCTCCTTCGCCGGCAACGTCGTTAAAGCCATGGCCAGCGCCAAACAGGGCTATCCCGTCATATCTCGTCTCCTTGCCCGCATCGCCCCATCTGAGCCTTCCCCGCAAGCCCTGATCTCGAAGCTCGACGAAGAACTCCGCCCCACTGTCAGCCAAGTGGTCCGTCTTACTCCCAATACCGTGGAGGTCGTGGTTAAGGCCCCCATGGCCGCTCGCGCTTTCGAACCCGGCCAATTCTATCGGCTCCAGAACTACGAAACTTTTGCCCCGCGCTCCCATGGCGCCACGCTCGCCATGGAAGGCCTGGCCCTTACCGGAGCCTGGGTGGATCCCGGGCAAGGTCTGCTGTCCACGATCGTGCTCGAAATGGGCGGCTCCTCGGATCTCTGCGCCCTGCTGAAGCCCGGCGAACCCGTGGTCCTGATGGGTCCCACGGGCGCGCCGACCCACACGCCTTCGCGCGAAACCGTGTTGCTCGCCGGCGGGGGCTTGGGCAATGCCGTGCTTTTCTCTATCGGCCGCCGCCTCCGCGACCTCGGCAGCCGCGTCCTCTATTTCGCGGGCTATAAGAAAATCGAGGATCGCTTCAAAGTCGAAGAGATCGAGCGCGCCGCGGATGTGGTCGTCTGGTGCTGCGACCAGGCCCCCGGCTTCGTACCCTCCCGCGCCCGCGACCTCGCCTTCACCGGCAATATCGTCGAGGCCATGGCCGCCTACGCAAGCGGCCAATTGGGCGATGTCGAAATCCCCCTATCCTCCGCCCGGCGGCTGATCGTCATCGGCTCCGACGGCATGATGCGCGCGGTGCAACGCGCCCGCCACACGCTCCTCAAGCCCTTCCTCGATCCCGACCACTACGGCGTCGCCAGCATCAACTCGCCCATGCAGTGCATGATGAAGGAAATTTGCGCTCAGTGCCTCCAGCGCCATGTCGATCCTCAGACCGGCAAAGAAACCATCGTCTTCTCCTGCTTCAATCAAGACCAGGCTCTCGATCAGGTCGATTTCGACGTGCTCCGCGCTCGCCTTTCGCTCAACGGCGTTCAGGAAAAGCTCACCCGCCTCTGGATCGACCGCTGCCTCCGGCAGCTTGGCGCACGCCGCGCACTGGCTACCCAAGCCGGCTAAGTGCGCTTTTCCTTGCTGTCCGCGCGCTTTGCAGCAGACCAAAAAGGGGCCCTGAAGGGCCCCTTTGCATAGCTTGAGTGTGGCTTTGGCGGCCTTACGCCCAGCTATAGCCTGACTTCGCGATCGGCAAATGCCGCACGCGATCGCCTGTCGCCGAGAAAATCGCATTAGCGATGGCCGGCAGGATCGGCGGCAGCGAGGGCTCGCCCAAACCGGTCGGCGGGTTATCCGACTTGAGGAAATGGATCTCGATGTCGGCTGGAACCTGCGCCATGCGCACCATGGGGTGCTGATTGAAGTTGCCCTGCTCCACGCGGCCGTTCTTCACCGTAATCTCCTGGCCCATCAGTTCGCTCATTCCGTCGATGACCGCGCCTTGAGCCATATTCTCCGCCATGCTGGCGTTGATGATCTGGCTGCCGACGTCAGCGGCCACCCAGACCTTGTTCACCTTAACCTTTTTATTGCCGGTGACGCTGACTTCAGCCACTTCGGCAAAATAGCCTTGGTGGCTGAAGTGAAAGGCGATGCCCATCGCCGTTCCTTTGGGCAGATTGCGCTTGCCCCAGTTGGACTTTTCGGCGACAAGCTTGGTTACTCCGGTCATGCGTTCCGCGCTGAAGCCCATGCCGTTCTTGTTGCCCTGCGCGAGCAAATCCAACCGGAACTGCACCGGATCTTTGCCTGCGGCGTGCGCCAGTTCGTCGATAAACGACTGGATCACGAACGCCTGCGAGTTGCTCGATGGCGCGCGCAGCGAGCCGGTGCGGATCGCCAGCGGCATAGCCGAAGTGTGCAGAGCGTAATCCTTTATGAAGGGTTGCGGGAATTCGGTCGCGCCCATGCCGCCCGCGCTGACGGTTTGGAGCCGCGGACCATTATTTCCTTTCCCGCCGCCCGGTCCGCCGAACCCGCCCGGAGCCGGTCCGGTGACCATCGCGCCGTAAGTTACGAAGTGATTGCGCCAAGCGACAATCTTGCCTTGTGAATCCACTCCGGCTTTCAGGAAATGGTAGCCGCCCGGACGATAGTAATCGTGCGCCATATCGTCCTCGCGCGACCATACGAGCTTCACCGGAACGCCGGCCATTTTGGAGATGTACGCTGCCTCCACCATGTAGTCGTTGGTGAGACGCCTTCCAAATCCGCCGCCGCCGCGCACCATGTGCAGCGTCACGGCGGATGGATCGATCCCCAGCGCGGCCGCCGCCAGGTTGCGCCCGTTTTGCGGAATCTGGCTGGTGGACCAGATGGTGCATTTGCCGTCTTTGTAGTCGGCCGTACAGTTCTGCGGCTCCAATGGAGCGTGGGAGATGAACGGATACGAGTAAGCCGCTTCAACCGTCTTCGCCGCGCTGGAAAGCGCCGCCTCGACGTCGCCGTCATTGCGGGTCGTGGTCATCGGCTTCTGCTTATTGATCTCTTCGGCCTTCTGCGCGTAGGCGGCGCTAGAATGCTCGGCGACGCCGCGCGGACCCTCGTCCCACTTGATCCACGAATTCGCCTGAGCCTTTCTGCGCGCCGATTGAGCGTTCCACCAGGTGTCGGCCAAAATCGCGACGCCGTTCTCGAGTCCGGGATCGCCAGGAAGCACCTCTTCCTTCACGTCCGGACGATCGTTCACGACGATCACTTGCTTCACGCCCGGCAATTTCTTAATTTCATCAACGTTTACGCTGACAGGCTTGCCGCCGAACACGCCGCACTTTTCATAAACCGCGTACAACATGCCGGGGACGGCCTGATCGATCCCGAACAACGGCTTGCCGGTGACAATCGCCATAATGTCGTTATTCTTTTGCCGGCTGCCGATGATTTTGTAATCGGCGGGCTTTTTCAGCTTGTCGGGTGGAATCAGCTCCGGCGCCGGCAGCGTGGCGACTTTGGAAGCGAGCTGCGCATACGTCATCGAACGGCCAGAAGATTTGTGATAAGCCTTGCCGGAACCCGTGGTTATCTCCGATTCGGGCACGTTCCAGGTTTGCGCGGCCGCGGTTACGAACATCGCGCGCGCCGTGGCGCCCACTTGCCGCATGGGGTTCCAGTTTTGCGGCGTGGCCGTGCTGCCGCCCGCAAGCTGGCCGGCGTATTTGGCGGGGTCAAAATCGGTTTGCTCGATTCGCACGTCCTTCCAATCGACGTCGAACTCCTCGGCGATCAGCATGGGCAACATGGTCCGAACGCCCTGGCCCACTTCGGGATTCTTGGCCATGATCGTGAACGTGCCGTCCGCGTTCACTTTGATGTAATTTTCGACCTTCGGAGGCGGTCCGCCAAACCCTCCTCCGCCCGCGCGCGCGACGCCCCCACGCCCGACCTGTTGGGCCTTCGCGGGAGGCTCTACGCACAGCCCGATCAGCACGCCTCCGGCGCCGGTCGCCGTGACTTTCAAAAAGGAGCGGCGCGCGATGAGTCTTTTGTCAGGAGATTCAGTTTTCATGTTCGTTCCTCCTTTATCGAATGGCCGCCGACGACGCTGGTGGCCGGCTCTGGCTGGCGATAGCCGCCGCTCTCACGATCGCCGCCCGAATCCGCAGGTACGTTCCGCAGCGGCAAAGATTGCCATTCATCGCTGTGTCGATGTCCTGGTTGCTCGGATGCGGCTTCTGCTTTAACAAAGCCGCCGCCGCCATTATCTGGCCGGCCTGGCAGTAGCCGCACTGAGGAACGTCGGTTTCAAGCCACGCTTGCTGAACTGGATGCAGGTCGTTCCCGCTGCCGAGCCCTTCAATCGTGGTGATCTCGCCTTTGACGGCGGAAATTTGAATTTGGCAAGAAGGCATGGCCTTGCCGTCCACGTGCACCGTGCACGCCCGGCATTGGCCGATCCCGCAGCCGAATTTGGTTCCTTTTAGGTCGAGGACGTCGCGCAGCACCCACAAAAGGGGGGTGTCCGGCGTCGCGTCCACGGTCTGTTTTTTGCCGTTAACGGTTAGGGTGTATGGCATGATTCAACTCCGCTGGGACATGTTTAAGTTGCAGTGTCTTGTACACCTTACGGACATGGATTACGCCGGGATTCCTTGCCGGCACCGGTCACTTTAGCACCGCTCAGCAGGAAGAGTCAAACCGCATTCTCGGCCCGGGAGGCGGCCGCAATAATAAGGAAAAACCGCATCGGAAAAGGGTCGGAGGTAGCCAACGCTGCCCCTTCCGATGCGGTTCCGCCCGCCGCTTATGGAGTCAGGACGGGCTCAGATCCTCGTTTCCGTCCATTCCAACTCCACTGGAGCCCGCGTCCTAATAGTTCTCCAGCGAAGAGGCCTGAACCGAGACTGCGGATCCAGGTAAGGCCATATGTTCGCGGCCAAAACAAAGCCATTTGTGAGAGCACCGACACAAAAAACCCCTCTGTTGCAACGCGCTCAAATCCAAAGAAAGAGCGGAGCAAATTTCAAACACCGGCTCCCGCAAGCACGCTCGTATTTAAAGCCACTCGCTTCTCTGGCCTCAAGCCCATTGCAAACAGAGGGCAGGTTTCAAAGAATTACTACATCAATTCGGGTTCGTCACAGCATCCGGCCTTCCAGCCAGAGCAGTTTACTTTTCAACGAGATAGATGCCACATAGCCCATCCCGACCCGGGCCTGCGACCCAGTCGGTGTGTCGCCCCGACACACCTTTTTATGGCCTGGCAGCACGAGAAGAGGATCTGAGCATCACCGCCGCGGATAGCTCTGGCTTACCTGCCAAACTTATCCCAGAAAGTTTTAGTCCGCGCGATAATAAAAATTATGCGCCGTCCGCTTATCGCGGCGATTGCCGTTTGCTACCGGTTCGCATTTCCCGCTTCCCTTCCCCCACTGGTCTGTTCCTCCGGCGGTCCGATCGGTACAGTCGATCTTCGCGTGGACTCCGGAAAATCCGGCGAGAAGCCGCTTCCGCTGCGCACTATCAATCGTCTCGAAGAAGGCGAAACCCTCACCTATCGCCCGGTTCTTCGTGCGGGCGAAGAACGCAAAGGCGAAGTGGCGCTGGTTGTCGTGCCGGCCCAAGGCGTCCATGCCTCCGAGCCTTTGCTGGTCTCTCCCGCCAAAGACGCGCGCAAGCCACAGCAATGGAAAATCCCCTGGAGAACCGGGATCGTCGCCCTTGTCTACGGACCCTCCGGCCTCAACGTGAACAAAGTCCGCGGCTTCCTCGAAAAGGACTCCGATGTCGTGGGAGAGTTGGCCGATTACGCCGATAGGACAGCCAAGACAGAAGCCCTCATTGCCGAGCTTTCTTCTCCCAACATTTCGAGCGAGCGCTTTCAATCTGCCTTGCAGGGATTTTCCGCGCAGTACGGACTGAACGTGCAGATCGCGCGCGGCACGCCCATGAATCAGCAGACCAACGCTCTGTTTCAAGCGTTGAATCCCGCCATCGCCAACTACGACCCTCTTTCTCCCCAACCGGCGGCGGGAGCGCGCCAGACAGCTGGCTTGGCCGGGATGGTGGGAGAGATGTTTTTCGGCACGCCCGTGGGTTTAGCCGCTGGAGGCACGGCCATGCTCATGAACCTGCGGATGCTGGCGTTTCCGAATTCCGAATTCCGTTCTTCCTTTTCGCAGCCGATGCCCGACGACGCCCTCGGACTGTGCGGAAAAACCGGCGCTCCCGCGGCGCACACCAGAGTGGCATTTTTATGGGCCACCCGAATTCCCAATGTGGGCCCGCCCGCCGTGATCGTCGGCAAGGAAAATTCGCTGCCGGCGGGCGTCAAATCCCCTTTGCCAGTGGCGGCGCCCGGCCCGGGATGGAATTATATCGACCGCGCTCGCGGTTGGACGCTTCAACCGGAAAGTGGAAAGCCGGTTCCGGTGGGCGTCCAAAAGCTGGGAGATGCACAAAAGCTTGAAATCGACCTCAAGGGAGTCGCGCCGGGCCGTTACACGCTCCACGCCAATTGGGATTGGGACAAATTCTCCGCCGCCGGAGCCATCGAGGTCCGTTCCCTCGATGACTTTAAATCGGTCCGATTGACTCCCTCCTCTCAGGACCGTTTGGTCGCTAAAACCGGCAAAGTCCCTGTCACTTTAGACGGCGGCGATTTCGAGTTTGTCACCAAGGTGGAAATCGAAAAGCTTCAGGATGAATTCGCCTCTCCATCCCCGGTCCCTTTCGTTTTGCCCCAGGGCTTGCGCGCCGGCCCGCAGAAACAAGCCGATCTTCAAATCGACACCAGCAGCTTCGACCCGGGCAATTATAAGCTGATCGTGACCCAACTCGATGGCAAGACCCACGATGTTCCAATCGAGTTGCTGCCACCCCCTCCTACGCTGGACAATCTGCCTATCGCGGTGAACCAGGGCGTTTCCAAAATCGATTTCACTTTGAAAGGCCAACGATTGGATTTGCTGAAGCGTTTGGAAATTGCGAAAGGCGAGGTTGAGCTCGGACCCGCCGGTCCGGGGCAGGAGGAACGAAATGCCGAATTGCGGATTTCCAGTAACCTCAAAGCTGGAGCCAGCTTCGATATCCGGGCTATTGTGCAAGGCCGCAGCGAGCCGCTGACGTTTTCCGGAGCTGTCCGGATCATCGGGCCTAAGCCTGCTATCGTTAGCATCAGCCTGGGGCAGCCGCCTGCTCGAACGGTTCCTCTCAACCAAGGCGAGCTTCCGGGCGGCGCGCTTCTCAGCGCTATGTTGAACGTGGAGGATTTACAATCAAACGGATCCGTGAAGCTCGGCTGCGGGGACGGCGAGAACCTGATCTTGCATCTGGGCGTTCGATCTGGCCTCTTGTATGCGCAGCAGTTGACGCCCAGCCAGGTCTTTTTGTCGTTTGACACCTCCCGATGGCCGAATGGCTGCATGTTGCAGGCGACCCTCGCCAACGGGGCGGAAGGCGAATCCGCGCCCTTTAAGGTTGGCCGGGTTGTGTTTCTCCCGGGCATCGATGATTTCAACCTTAGTCCAGATTCCGATGTTGGCGACTCCTATCGAGCCCTTCTTACCGGCCAAAATCTCGAGACCATCGCTAAGATAGGCTGGACGCCGGATAAAGGCCAGCCGGTGGATGGCTTGCCCTTGCCCACGGGCAACGGCCAGCAGGAAACTTTGCAAAGCCACATTCCGCCCCCCCCCGATCCGGACGCGAAACTTCTTGTTTGGTTACGAGACGAAGCCAAACCTCGCGTGACTTCCATAAGCCCAAGTTCCAGCCTAAGTACGCAGGCCTTGGCGCAATAATTCGCTGTCAGACAAGCAATCTCGCCCGCGGTAGTTTTTCCAGCGGCTCCACGGCGATGCCCCACACCTTGCCAGAAGTCTATTGAAGCACCCGGAGCGAACCGATATACGCCCGGAAGAATTTAGTCGGATTTTTCAGGATTATTTCACCCTGGAAGCGCTCGGGATTCGCGCAAGGGCCAAGACGATGGCTGGAAGGCATCGAAACGGCCACTAGGAGATCGAGCTTCGATTAACCCGGCACGAAAACCTTACATGCCCCGGCCTTCGCCACAACCTAGGTGTGGCATAACCTGCTACCAGGAAATCTTCTCGAGCGCCAGATCCTTCGTTCTTGGGCCAAATCCTCCAATAACGATGACCATGACAGCCGTCGCCCCAGCGATAAACAGCGCTACAGCCTCCGTTCCGCCTTCCCGAAGAAAGAAATTGATCCAAAGCCCCGCCAGCGCAGCGCTTACGCGGCTCCAAGCATAGACAAATCCTACAGCCCGAGCTCGAATCCGAGTAGGAAACAGTTCGCTCTGGTAGTTGTGGAACGCAAATGACATCCAGTTATTGGAGAGAGTCACCATCGCTCCGGACACGATCGCCAGCCCCGCGCCAGCCGGATGGGCGAACAAATAAATGAACGCGCCGATCGAAAACCCCGCAAAGACGATCTGCCATTTGCGCTCCATGCGGTCGGCCACTGCCATCCCGAGAAGCGGTCCCGCCGGGTTCGCGATCGCTATAACGAAGGCGTATTTGAGGCTGGCGGCTATGTGAATTCCCTTGGCGATCAGCAAGGTCGGAACCCAGGAGCCGAACCCGTAGAAGGCGATGGTCTGCATCAGATTGAACACGGACAAAATGAGCGTGCGTTTTCCATAGGGAGGACGAAATATCTCTCGCAAGCCGCTTTCGCGCGACGGAACCGGTATCGGTGGCTCAAGACGCGCCGAAGAAAGAGCTGCGGCCAAATCGCGTTCGACGCGCTTTTCCAGTTCACTTGTGACGCGATCTGCCTCCGCTCCGCGGCCATGCAAAGAAAGCCAGCGTGGACTTTCGGGCAGTCCGCGACGCAACCGCCATGCGGTTAAAGCTCCTATCGACCCGATCAAAGTTACCCAACGCCAGCCCGCGAACCCAAAAGGCCGCATCGGAACCAGAAGCCATCCCAAAAGCGCCACCACCGGCACTGCGCAGAACTGGATAAACTGGCAAAATGCGAAAGCCTTGCCGCGCGCCTTGGCCGGAACGATCTCGGCAACGAACGTATCAATGGTCACTTGCTCCAATCCCGCCCCGGCGCTGGCGAGAAAGCGCCAAGCATTCACCGAGGCGGCGGCATTCTGAAAAGCCATGACCGCGCTGGCGATCGAGTACCAGGCCAGAGCCGAAATAAAAATCGACCTACGGCCCAACCTGTCGGCTATGGGTCCGAATACCACGCAGCCAACAAACATGCCCGCGAAGGACCAAAAGACGAACCACCCGGCGCCGCTTGGATACATGCCGTCCGCAACCAGACCGGGAGCGATGTAGGCGGCGAGAAAGATATCGTAAAACTCAAAGACGCCGCCCAGCGCGATCAGAAACACCAGCCGCCAAAGAGCCCGCGTCATCGGCAACCGGTCCAACCGCGCCGCGATGTCGCCCGCGGGCGGCTCGAAATACTTTAGCTCCCGTGCTGGGCCTGAGCCCACGTTATCGATCCGCCTGAACTGCGGACAGAACCGTTCCCACCAGCTCTGCCGACCCTGTGAACAGGTTCTCGGGCACCTTCCGGTAACTGAGCATCTGACGATAAATATAATCTTCCAACTGCGAATTCATTCCCCATCCAGCCATATATTGCAAACTCAAATCCTGATCGCTATTTATTTTCGCGCCCTTACTCCATTCGCCCAGATCGGAATTGCCTCCAGTATAGGTTGCGAGCAAATCGATGATCGAAGCAAATCCTACTTGGCGGAGCGATTCCACTGCACCCGCGTAGTCGGGCCGGTTCCAGCGAGCCTGCAACTCCTCAAGGTTTATAACGAGAGGCTCGGTTTGACCCAGAAAAACCATGTCATAACCCAGACCCTCACGAGTGTTCGCCCATACGGCGGCGTATGGGAAGGCCTCCAGGAACGTCGCCAGTTCGCTGCGTACGGTGTTCTCGTCGCTCTCATAAAGCGCTGTGTACAACGTAAACATGCCGCCGGGATTCAGGTGCTGCTTCACAACCTCAAAATAGTCCTTGGAGCGCAACATCGCCGCGCCTATCACAAATGCGTCCATGGGATTGGAGGCGATAATGTCGAATTTCTCCCGCGCGCTCAATACGCAGTGGCGAGGGTCGTCATAAACCATGCGGGTCTTGGGATTGAGCATCACTCCATAATTCTGCGGGCGGAAATATCGCGTAGAAATGAACGGGATCACAGGCTCGATTTCGCATACCGTAATGTGTTCGATGGAGGGATAGCGCGTAAACGCACCCGCCGTAACCCCTCCGCCGAATCCAATTCCCAGCACCGACTTGGGATTTGGATGAAGTAGCGCCGGCAGATGGCCTAGCATGCGTTGCACTTTCATGTCGTAGATTTCGGTGGTGGCTTCCACGTGACCGTTGACGTTGAGATAGGTCCCGCCGCCATTCCACTGCGAAATCGCCACAGAGGAATTGCGGCCCTCGGCGCTATAGGAGATCTGCGATTGCCCGGCGTTGAGCGCCGCGCGGCGGCCATAGGCGATCAGCTCGCCAGGCGTCGCGTGAATGCCCCAGGCGAGCCGGATCGCGATGGACAATGAGATGGCAAGCAGCGCCAGCCCGCCGGCGGATTTCGTTTGGCGAATGTAGGGTAATAGTAGAAGCAACGCGCCTCCTGCGGAAACAATTAGCATCAACCGCTGCGTCTGCTGCGTGCCGAGCCGCGGAATCAGGATCAGGCTGACGCTGATGGCGCCAGCGATGCCGCCCAGGGTATTGGTTGCATAGATTCCACCGGCTATTTTGGACGGGCTGCCAAATCTGGCCGCAGCCGCTAGAGCTAGCGGGAAACACGCGCCCCACAAAATCGCCGGCGGCAAGAGGGTCCAAAGCGTTCTCGCGAGATCGAGCTGGAATAAAAACCAGGGATTGGCCGCCAGCAGTGGATTGATCGGCCAGTTGGGCAAAGAATCGGTAATAGTACGGGCGCTCCAGGCGATCGCCCCACATACCGCAATTTGGGCCGCGCCCAGAGCGGGCCTAGGCCGCACTACCCGCAGCGCCGCGCATCCCAGCGCGGCGCCGATCGCCAAGCCGATGGCCAGGACAAAGATAATAATCGTAAATGCGTACACGGTTGAGCCCATCAAATATCCCATCAGCCGTGTCCAAAGGATCGCGGCGCCGAACGCGCAGGAACCCGAAAGGCCGATTGTGACGTAAACCGTCCCGTTCGCCGATCGCGTCGAGGATATGGTCCCGTCGCCCGGGTCGACCCGGCCTGTCGCCCACCAGATTTGATCGGCGCTTATCGAATACGCGGCTAGCCCGATTACGAAATTAAAGGCCGCCGCGACGAAGGTCGCGACCGCCACGTTGTAAATCCGAAGTAAATAAAATCCGGCCAGCAAACAGCCGACTGCGGCCCCGGCTATCCTGCCGGCGTACAACAATCCCCACCATGAAACCTCCCGCGACTCACCGCAACCAACGATCGCGGGAAAACAAGCGCCCATCAACACGGCCGGAGGCAATAGGCAAATGGCGGCCAGCAGTTCCCGCAGAAGCATTTCTGGCGCGCCGGTACCCAAGGCGGCAAGGTAAACCCGCGACAGCAGCGGAATCTCGAACAGCGCGGCGATGCCAAGCAGACCGATGCCCAGCTCCAAAGCCGCATAGACGCACAGGGGATGGCTGCGCGGTTTCAGCCGCGGAAACCAGACGCCGCCAATGCTCAAGCCTCCCAAAAACACCGCCAGCAGAATGGCGAGCGAAACAGAACTCGAGCCGATCGCTAGTTGCAAGAGTTGGCTCCAGACCAACGCATAAATTAACGCCGGGCAACCGCTTGCCGTGAAGAGAATCAGCATTACAGGAGCCGATTTGGAGGCGGCAGAAGCGGCCCGCGAGGCCCCAATCTCGGCGGGGATCGTCATGCGGAACCAACCATCATACGCTCACCAACGAAGGCGGTTTGTGCGAGTCAAACCTCGCTCCCACACAAGCGCATTTTGTCATAACATGACTTGAGACGATAGGAGGACAAAATGCGTCTTCGCTTTCCGCGCGCGTGCGCGCTAGGCATTTTGTGTATCGCCCGCGGCCAGACAACTTCGCAAGAGGCCAAGCAAGTCCCCGATCCTCATAGCCTTGTATTGGCGGGCGGCCGATTCAAGCCGCTCAAGTACGATGAGATGACGCCTCAGCAGAAGGTCATGATCGACCACCTGCTGGCTGGGCCGCGTCGCGGCGCCGCCGGACCGTTCAATGTTCTGCTGCGCAGTCCCGAAGTCGGCGACTTGGCCGCGCAATTCGGCGAAGCCATGCGTTTCCGCGCCTCGTTGCCGAGAGATATCGCCGAGACCGTCATTATGATGACTGGCCGCTACTGGATGGCGCAGTTCGAGTGGAATGCGCACAAACGTGCAGCGCTCCAACTCGGCGTGAAGCCGGAGATCGTAGAGGCGATCGCCACGGGCAAGCGCCCCACCGGGATGCCGGCCGTTATGGAAGCGGCCTATAACTTCATCGATGAACTGCTCACAACGCACCAAGTCACCCAGGCTACGTTCAGAGCTGCAAAAGAATTGTACGGCGAGAAAGGCATCGTCGACATGACAGGACTCAGCGGCTGGTACACCATCGTCTCGACGATGCTGGATGTGGACGAGTATCCAATGCCCGAGGGCGTTCAGCCCGAGCTCCAACCGCTGGACAATCCGCTTCCCCCGGTGAGAATGGGGTTTGCCACTCCGATTCCCGTTCCAACCTATTCCAAAGTCGCTCGATCGACGGTCAACGGCAAAGCGCTCAGCATAACAGGCGGCCGGTTCCAACCCCTGACCTACGACCAAATGAATCCCGAGCAGAAGAAGTATACCGAAATGGTCGTGGCAGGCCGCGGCCCCGACGCAACATTCAATTTGTTCCTCCGCAGCCCCGAGGCGGGCGAGCTGTTTTATCAAATGGGCGAGCGAGTGCAGTCTCACATGTCGATTCCCGACAAACTGAAAGAACTGGCACTCGCGATTACAGCTCGCTATTGGGGCGCGCCTCACGAATGGACCGTTCATAGCCGTGCGGCGGTGCAAGCTGGAATAAGCGAGGATAAAGCCAACGCCATCGCCGAAGGAAGGCGGCCGGCGCGGATGTCCGCCGATGAGGCGGCCGTCTACAATCTGTTCGCCGAACTATTCAAAACCAGGCAGGTGAGCGACGCCGTTTTCGCCGCCGCTAAGAATCAGTTCGGCGAGCGCGGCGTGGTGGACTTGTTGGTCAGTTCCGCCTATTGCCAGGTGGTGTCCATGTTCATGAAGCTGGAGGGCTTGCCCTTGTCGGACAACCAGCGGCCAAAGCTGAAGAATCTGGCCAAGCCGCTACCGTGAGTGCTTTATGACGAGCGTTCTTCTGCTTGCTGCCCTCGCAAGCCTCGCCGCGGCTCAAACCACCGAAGAGCTCAATAACGACGGTAAGAATCCGGAGAACGTGCTCACGCAGAGCATGGGGTATGACCGGAAGAGCTACAGCCCGCTCAAACAGATTGACAAGACCAACGTAAAGCGGCTCGTGCCCATCTGGAGCTCGAGCCTGATGAACGATCTGGGCGAATTGGGACAACCCACCATCTATAACGGCGTCATGTACGTCGTCAACGGCAAATGGAGCTTCGCCATTGATGTGGAAACCGGCAGGCAGATCTGGCGCACGCCCGTCGAGCTGGAACCCGGCGTCACCAGAGCTGCGATCAACCGCGGCTCGGCGACCATTTACAACGGCAAATTGTTTCGCGTCACCATCGACAATCACGTGCTGGCGCTCGATATGAAGACCGGCAGGCAGATCTGGAACCAGAAGTTCGCCGAGACGCGCGACGGTTACTATGCCACCGGCGGGCCGATTGTCGCCAACGGCGTTTTGATTTCCGGCGTCTCAGGCGGCGAATCTACGACACGCGGATTCCTCGACGGGTGGGATCCGGAGACCGGAAAGAAATTGTGGCGCCGGTACACGATTCCCGGCCCGGGCGAGCCCGGCTCAGAGACTTGGCCCAAGAATAGCGACGCGTGGTCCCAAGGAGGCGGTCCCACCTGGCGCTCAGGCTCCTACGATCCTCAACTTGATCTTGTTTACTGGGGAACCGGCAACGCCGAGCCTTACGATCCCCGGCCTCGCGAAAATCTCGACAGTCTATTCACCAACAGCGTTCTCGCAATCCGTCCAAAGACCGGTGAAGTCGTCTGCTATTACCAATACACCCCAAATGACGTTTACGACGTAGACGCCACCGATGAGCAAGTGCTCGCGGATTTTCCCGTGCAAGGCCAGATGCGAAAGGTGATGATTCAAACCAACAAGAGCGGTTTTCTCTACGTTCTGGACCGTACCAATTGCAAACTCATTGCCGCCCATCCTTATGTAAAAGTAAACTGGGCGACGGGAATCGACCTCAAAACGGGGCGGCCCGTATTAAGCGACATCTTCAGACGGTTCGCCGCGGGAGAAGAAGTGGAGATTTGGCCCTCTCGCGGAACCAATGCCGTACCCGCCGCGTTCAACCCCTCCACGGGCCTGATCTACGCAAGCACGTTCAATATTCCGCGAATTCAAAAACTCGGCCCGCTCAAGCGCGCGGAAATCGGCAAGGACTCCACCGGCGTCATCGCCCGCCAGCCGGAAATCAAGCCGGGCGAAGTCGTGGGTCATTTCGCCGCCATCAATCCGCTTACGGGCGAGAAGAAGTGGGAGATCCCCTTGACGGATTTGCCCAGTTGCGCGGGTATGCTCGCCACCGGCGGCGGGCTCGTATTCACCGGTAAACTGACAGGCGAGTTTCTCGCGCTGGAAGAAACTACCGGCAGGACTTTGTGGCAGTTCAAGACCAGCTCAAGCGTAAACTCCACCGCTATCACCTACATGCACAAAGGGCGGCAGTATGTGACGGTCGTATCGGGAGTGGGAGGCATCGTGGCAAGTCGCTTTGCCGCGCGGCTAGTGCCCGCGGGCGGTTCCGTCTGGACGTTCGCGCTGATGCAATGAGGGTGAAACCTACCTCCTACAGCTTCAATCCGCCTGCACGATTCGCCGGTCCGTCGCGCAGTTAAGGCGGCCAAACGCGCTCACGCCCTTGGTCGTTCCCATCTGTTTATGGAATTTCGATCCGTTTCCTATCGCTTGGCGCCGTGGCGATTACAGGAATCGGCGATCGAAAGCTTTAGGAAGCAAGTCCTTCAGGCGCCACATTTCAACGCTTCCTTGCAGGTTCGCCAAAGCGATTTCGATATCGCCGCAAAATTCCCACAGGATCTGGCGGCAAGCTCCGCATGGCGGCGTAAGCTCGTCCGTATCAGCCACGATCGCGATCCGCCGGAAATTGCGTGCGCCTTCGGAGATGGCTTTGAATGTCGCCACGCGTTCCGCGCAGATTGTTAGGCCATAAGTCGCGTTTTCAATATTACAGCCGGTATAAATCCGCCCGGTGAAATCTTCCAGCGCGGAGCCGACGCGAAACCCAGAATAAGGCGCGTGCGCTCTCTCCCAGGCTTTGAGCGCAGCCTGGATGAGATCGCTATAGCTAGAGGCTGGTAGCTGAGAGCTGATAGCTCTCAGAGTAGCGCCTCGCTCAACGCTTCAAACTCCGCCGGCGTCACCAGGTGAAATTTCAGCTCCAGGCCGGTAAATCCCTGAAGCGCTCGATTCATTTCCATGCTTGGAATTTCGGGGCCAGCAAGAAACAGGCTACCTTCAGATACCTGAAATGGCAGCACTTTCCAATCCCGCGCGGCGCGCTCCGGCAGCGCATGGGCGACTTGCGGAGACACGTCTTTAGGCTCGATTCGCGCGCGGGGCAGTCCCTGTTGAAAACTGAGGGCCTCATACACTGCCTCGTCACTCAGCTGCCCGGTCTTGATCAGATGCTCGCCGAGGCGGGTTGCCGGAGGCAAGCTTTCGAGCGCCGCCTCAAGCGCAGCGGCGCTAAGTTGTCCGAAGCCAACCAAAATCTCGCCCAATCGCCGCTTGTGATCAAGCAGGGCGCTGCGCGCCGGATAGGCGTGCTCGGTTTTAAGCCATCGCAGTTGCTCCCCACGAACCTTTGCCCGGATGTAGGTGCCTACCGCATGGAAAGTGGCCGCGGAGTTCAGCGCGTTTCCATACAGCGCGCGCAGAGGCGCCCCCAGCGCGAACACGAATCCGTACACGCGCGCCGAACACGCTATGCGGATTGCGAACCGCAAGATCTGAAAAGTAAGCGTGGCCTCGGCCAAATGAGCCGAAAGCGCTGGAAGGCGCGCCCAGATCGCGGTGGCGAGCCCGTAGCAAAACGTCAAACCAGCCGCCAAATTCAAGGGATTGCCAATGAGGCCTTTGCGGTCCCGCCACAGCCAATACCGTTCGCGTGGGCTAACGCCCCACCCGAAATGCTCCCAACCTTGAAGCGCGATGCCCGTAATCCAACGCGATCGTTGCCGGAGGGCGGAGCGCCATGTTTTGGGAAAATATTCGCGCGTCGCCACAAAGTCTTTCGTTCGTCTGCTGCGCAGCAATGGCGCGAAAGCTTGGGCGCATCCCATCCGGAACATGCGAAGGCCGTTGGAATAGTCTTCGGTGAGGGCTTCGGGATCGAAGATTTGGTTGCGCGATGCCACCGCGAGCTTTTCCAGCGCCTCGCGACGGAAACCCGTTCCCACGCCGGCGCCGGGGACGAATCCTCCGAATCTCGGCCGCACCGTCATATCGCGCGTGTGGTTTTCGGCGAAGTCATCGCAGTACAAGCCATGGGTGAACGCGCGGAAGGGAGTTCGTAACGGCAAAACCGGCGTCTGTATGAAATCAAAGCGCCCCAAATAGTAATTGATCCAGCGCAGCTCCTCGGGGTGAATCAGGTCCTCCGCGTCATGGACTATCACTACGTCGAACTGCTCTTTTCGCGACTCCTCCTCGATCAGCAAACGCTGAAATGTCCAGTTCAGGCAATCGGCCTTAGAAGTGGGCCCTTTGTGGGGAACAAGAGCAAGGTGTACGTTTGCGAAACGTTCGCAAATGTTTTTCACGGCCCCTTCGGTTTGCGGATCGTTGAGATAGACTCCGGCAAAGATCTCGTATCGGTCGTAGCGAATGGCGGCGAGATTGTGCTCCAACATTTCGCCAATCACTCGATGCTCCTTCCACAGAGGAATCAGAATGGCGATCCGCCGCCGAGGCGCCAAATCGAGCTGGCGTTCGCCCGGGGGAAACAACCGCGCGCCAGGCCTGAGCCGATCCTTGAGCCAGGAAAGCGCCCACAGAAGATCCACGGCCAAGTCATCCAGGCCGCTGACCAGAAGGGCGGCGGACAAGGGGGCCAGCAGCCACACCACGCCGCGGTCGAAGGAAGCCATCCATCCGGCAACGTGATTCACCACAGTATTAGTCGGCCGGGCAGGGCTAGAATCTCAGGCGAAATGATTCAACGGCCCGGCGCCTCGCCCAAGCCCGGCGGCGCGCCGAATGGCCTCGGTTATGAAGGACTTGGCGCACGCAATCGCTTCCGTCAGAGGCTGGCCCAGGGCAAGCTGCGCGGTGATGGCCGCCGAATACGTACATCCGGCGCCGTGAGTATGGCGGGTGGCGGCGCGGCGCGCGCCGAACTGGCGGTACTCGCCGCTAGAAGCCAGCAGCAGGTCCACAGGATCGCCGTCCAGATGCCCACCCTTCACCAGAACGTTCTTTGCACCCGCCGAGACGAGCTTTTCCGCCGCGCGAGCCATGCCATCCAGGTCGCGGACCCTCGTCGAGGTTAGCGCTTCCGCCTCGTCAAGATTCGGAGTCAACAGGAATGCGAGAGGGGCCAGTTTGTCCAATACTGCTGTTCTGGCGCCCCGGTCCAGCAGCGGCGCGCCATTCTTGCTCGCCATCACCGTGTCGACGACCAAGGGAAAGTCGAAAGTTTCGGCTATCCGCGCCACCGTTTTCACCACTTCCACGCTTCCAAGAGCGCCAATTTTGGCGGCGTGCGGCGGGATATCGGCCAGCACCATAAGGATCTGCTCTGCGACCAAGTCCGGCGGCACGACTTCAACCCGCTGGATGCCTTCTGTATTCTGCGCCGTCAGGAGCGCAATAACAGCTTCGCCGTAGACTCCGAAGCGATGAAATGTTTTCAGGTCCGCCTGAATGCCCGCCCCGCCGCTTGGATCGGATCCTGCAATCGTGAGCGCTATTTTAAGCATTTCATGGAGTGCACAATTCGATACTTACACATGCTCGTCTTTTTGACGAGCTCAAAATTTGCCGCGCCGGTATACCTTAGTCGACGGCTAACGATTGGCGCCTGGCTCACTGCCGGCAGCCGCTGGAAATACCCGGACTAGGGCGCAGGCTACAAAATAATACCTCGAAGTTACGAGTGGTGGTGGCCGCAATCGTTTCCGGCGTCACGTCTCGTATCTCCGCCAGCTTGCGAGCGGTTTCCACCAAGAAGGCGGGTTCATTTCTCTTCCCGCGCTTCGGCACGGGCGCGAGATAGGGTGCGTCGGTTTCGATCAAAAGGCGGTCGGCGGGCGCAAAGCGGGCGGCCTCGCGCAGTTCTTCAGCCTTTGGAAATGTCAGGATTCCGCCGAAGCTGAGATAACACCCAAGAGCTATGCATCGCTGCGCCTCCGTTACGCTTCCCGAAAAACAGTGCATCACCGCCGGCAGTCCCGACCCCGTCCAGTGCTGCTCCAGCAGCTTAAAAGTATCCTCCCACGCCTCGCGCGTGTGAATCACAATCGGCTTGCCGGCGACTCGGGCCAAGCGCATCTGCTCGGCAAAAACGTCGCGCTGTGTTTCCCGCGGAGAAAAGTCGTAATGATAATCGAGGCCGATTTCCCCCATCGCAATCGTTCTGGGATGCCGCAGTAATTCCTCCAGCCGCTTGTAAGTATCCGCGCCGGCCTTGCTGGCGTCGTGGGGATGCACGCCCACCGTGGCGTACAACGCGGCGTGCCGGTCGGCGAGCCGCAGACCCGCTTCCACATCCGGCGGACCATTCCCCGTCCCGATAGCCACCATGCGCTCGACGCCTGCGGCCAGCGCGCGTTCGATTACGGCGTCGCGATCGGCGTCGAATTGTTCGCTGTCCAGGTGACAGTGGGAATCGATGAGCATCGGCTACTTCAGCCGCGCCCCCACCGGCGCGTCTTCAAGAAAACCGGCCAGAAATGGCTCGCCGCCTTCCGTCGAGGCCGCCACGATCATGCCCTGCGACTCCAGTCCGCGCAGTTTGCGCGGAGCTAGATTGGCCACGATCACCACTTTGCGCCCAATAAGTTGCTCGGGCTGGTACTTCTCAGCGATGCCGGCGACAATGCTTCGCGGCTGCGGCTCACCGATGTCGATGTGGAGGTGAAGCAGCTTGTTCGCCCCTTTCACCGCGGCGGCGGATTTCACTTGGCCCACGCGCAGATCGACTTTAGCGAAATCCTCAATTGTGATCTTCGCGCCGTCGCGCTCGCTTGCCGGCGCCGGCAGCGCCGGCTTTCTTCCCAGCAGCTCCTGCTGCCGCTCGTATTCCGCCGCTTCGTGCTCCTTCATCTTCGCAATGGCCTTGGCGTCTGCTCGCGGAAACACCGGCTTTACGGCGCCGATCTTCTGGCCGCCTGGCGAGTGGCCCCAGCGCAAATCGGCGACGCGACAATCTCTAAGCGGCTTGGACATGCCAAGTTGCGCCCAGATCTTCTCCGCCGATTGAGGGATGACGGGATAGGCAAGGCCCGTCACGATGCGAACCGTCTCTGCCGCGCAGTAAAGAATCAGATCTAGCCGCTCCTGATTTCCTTCCTTCGCCAGCTTCCATGGAGCATACTCAACAATGGTCCGGTCCATCCAGGCGATCAGCTTCCAGATCTCCTCGAGCGCCTTAGAAAAGTCCAGCGTTTCGTAAGAATGGAGCGCTCCCTCCACCACTGCCCACGCGTGCGATGCGAAGGCCGAAGTATCGGCCGGAGTCTTCGGTTGGACGCCGTCGCGATATTGTTGAATCATCGCGAGCGTCCGGCTTGCCAGATTGCCCAAACCGTTTGCCAGATCCGCGTTATAGCGCCCTAGGAGGGCATCGTAGCTGAAGCTGCCGTCCTGTCCGAACACCACTTCGCGCAATAGAAAATAGCGCAGCGCATCGGCGCCCAGCACTTCGTGGATGGGCGTTGCGCGCACCATGTTGCCGCGCGACTTGCTCATTTTTTCCTCTTCGATCAGCAGCCACCCGTGGGCGAAAATGCGCTTGGGAAGGTCCAGTCCCGCGGCCCACAGAAATGCCGGCCAATAAACCGCGTGGAATCGCACAATTTCCTTTCCAATCAGATGCAACTGAGCGGGCCACAGATTTTCCCCGTCTACCGCGCTCATGTACGCGCCCAGCGCATCGAACCAGACATAGAAAACGTGCTTGTCTTCCTCCGGGACCGGAATCCCCCACTTGATGGTCGTGCGGCTAATGGAAAGATCCTGAAGGCCCTGCCTGACAAAAGCCAGCACTTCATTGCGCCGCGTCTCCGGCTGAATGAAATCCGGCTGCTTCATATAGAGGTCCAGCAGCCGGTCTTGAAATTCGGAAAGCTTGAAGTAGTAGTTCTCTTCCGTCACCGTCTCAGTGGGGCGGCCGCAGTCCGGGCAAGGATCCCCGGGTTTGGCGTCGTTGACGTACAACTCGCAGGAAACGCAATACTGTCCCGTATAGCTTCCCTTATAGACGTAGCCGTTGCGCTTGCAGCGAAGAAATAAATCCGCTACTACTCTGGCGTGATTGGAATTGGTAGTGCGCTGGAAGCGGTCGATTTCCAATCCCAGAATCCGCCATTGCCTTCGGAATTCCTCGGCGATCAAATCGCAGAATTCCTGAGGAGTCTTGCCCACGGCCGTGGCGGCGCGCTCGATCTTTTGGCCATGCTCATCCGTGCCCGTGGTAAGCGTTACGTCAAAGCCCTGCATCCTCTTGAACCGCTTGATGGCGTCGGCGGCGATGGTGGTGTACGTATGGCCGAGATGCGGAGCTGCGTTTACGTAATAAATCGGAGTGGTCAGATAATATTTCATGGCCTTTCCTGAGATCTGCGGCGTAACGGAGCCTGTTCGCAACTGCCGGTCCGCACGCTAACTGATATCTCCAGTATCGCGGGCGGCCCTGCGCCGCTTCTTCAAGTATGCGTCCGCCGCGGCGGCCATCACTTGAGCCAGCGGAGTCCCCGTACGATGCGCGATGGCGCGGCAATCCTCGTATTCCGGCAGAAACGCCCCGGCGCCAGAAACTTTTCCCCGCGCCGCTCCCCAGGGCGTCTCCACCTCAATAACAGAGCGTTCCTGCACTCGCCGCTCCGCGGAGTACACCCGCAATCCCAGAGTAGAGGTTTCGGCGAAAATAATCTGCGCAAGCCTTTCCTGGTCCTCTTGCCGGGCGATCACTCGAAGCAGCGTTCCCGGGCGATTTTTCTTCATCTGGATGGGCGAAAGAGAAACGTCCAGCGCGCCTTCCTCCATCAGCCGTTCCAAAGCGTAGCCGAGCACTTGCGGGCTGGAGTCGTCGATGTTGGCTTCGATCACGCTCACCAGCGTCGCCTCGGCGGCCGCGATCTTTTCGCCGATTGTCGCGCGCAGAACATTGGCCTGCTGAGGAAAGTCTCGGTCGCCCGCGCCGTAGCCAATAGCCGATATCCGCATGGCGGGAAGCGGCCCAAAGCTTACGCCAAGCGTGGCGGCGATCGCGGCTCCCGTGGGTGTCGTCAACTCTATTTCCGGCCCTCGCGCATACACCGGCTTGCCCGCGAGCAACACCGCCGTCGCCGGCGCGGGGACCGGCAGCACTCCATGCTCCGTCTGCGCCGTGCCGCTGCCGACATTGATCGCCGATACGTGCACTTCATCAATGTCGAGAAGATCGAGCGCGATGCAAGCGCCGACGATATCCGCCAGCGAATCGGCCGCGCCCACTTCATGAAAGTGCACCCTTTGAATGGGCGAGCCATGCACCTGCGCCTCGGCTTGACCTAGCCGCTCGAATATTGCCGCCGCTTTCTCCTTCGCGCGCCCACTAATTGGCGCCGCGTCGATCATTCCAAATATCTGCGCCAAATGTCGGTGCGGATGTGCGACGCCGTCCGTGTGGACGCGAAATTTCGAAGCCGCGATGCCTCGACGCTTCGTCTTTTCTATCTCATATCGGGCTCCGGTTCCCAGGCTCCGTAAAGCTTCAAGCAGCTCGTCTGCGGGAGCTCCGGCGTCCACCAGCGCCCCGACAGTCATGTCTCCGCTGATGCCGGAAAAGGCGTCCAGGTAACAGATTTTCATGGAATCAATTGAGGCAAAACCACGGCCGCGGGAGCACGCACGGAAAAGTCAACCAAGGTTGATACAGGAGTCTCTTCGATATTGATTTCGATGACCTTCTTCCCTGTGAATTTCGCCCGGCTCACGAGCCCCGCCGCCGGATACACTACCGCCGAAGTTCCCACCACTAGCAGCACGTCCGCGTTCATCGCAGCGCGCTGCGCGCCAGCCCAAACCTGCTCGGGCAACGCCTCGCCGAACCACACCACTCCGGGCCGCTCCAAACCGCCGCACGAGCACAACGGAGGAATAGCGCGGAGGGGGCTTCGAAGGTCCGACCGCTCGGAGCCGCAGGCTATGCAGCGGATCGTCCAAATGTCGCCATGGACTTTCAAAATGTTGCGGCTCCCGGCCCGGTCGTGCAGTCCATCCACATTTTGCGTGATCAGGGTAAACTCCCTGGCGCTCTCCTCGATTTTCGCCAAAGCGCGGTGGGCTGCGTTCGGCTCGACCCGGGCAATCACTTCACGCCGCCAGTCATACCATTCCCAAACGAGTTTCGGATCGCGGGCGAACGCGCCTGGCGTGGCGAAATTCTCAGCCTTATATCCTCGCCACGACCCGCCGGCGCCGCGAAAAGTCGGAATCCCGCTTTCCGCAGAACTTCCAGCGCCGGTAAGGGCAGCGATCCGTGAAGCGGATCCCAGCAGATCCCGAATCGCCAACAAATTCACTTGTAAGTCCTCGATCGCTCCGCAGCTCGCATTTGCAATTCTACACGCTCAATTTTTATAGTAAGCTCATGACCAAGCGCGCCTTGCTCTGCCGCGCCGCGCTGGCGGTTTTCTCACTCTTGAACGCGCGAGCCGCCGGGCCTATCCGGGTGATGCTTCTGGATGGCGAAAGTGCCGGGCCGTATCATGCCTGGCGGCTGACTACGCCTGTTCTTAAGAAAGAATTGGAAGAGACCGGTCTGTTTCAAATCGAGGTAGTCACAGCTCCGGAAGGCGCGTCGAGTCTCGTTGCCTTTAAGCCCGATTTCTTCCTGTACAAGGCCGTGATTTTCAATTACGACGCCGCGGATTGGCCGCCGGATTTGCGCTCCTCATTTGAGCAGTACATAAAAAATGGCGGAGGCATGGTTGCCGTGCACGCCGCCGATAACGCATTTCCGGGATGGAGCGCATTCAACCAGATGATTGGCGTGGGCGGATGGCGGGGCCGCACGGAAACAGCAGGCCCTCATTGGTTTTACCGCGATGGCGCCTTAGTCCCGGATGCTTCTCCCGGCGCCGCCGGCTCCCACGGGTCGCGCCTTCCCTTTCAGGTGACCATCCGTAACCCCGGGCATCCAATCACCAAGGGATTGCCGAAGGTGTGGATGCATGCCGCCGACGAACTGTACGCACAACTTCGAGGTCCCGGCGCGAACATGACCGTTCTTGCGACCGCTTACTCCGATCCAGCCAACCGTGGTTCGGGCCGTGATGAGCCAATTCTGATGGCGTTGAGATACGGAAAGGGCCGGATTTTTCACACCACTCTCGGCCATGACATCGCGGCCATGAGCTGCACAGGCTTTATAACAACCTTTCAACGCGGCGCCGAATGGGCCGCGACAGGCCAAGTGACGCAGTCCATCCCCGCGTCATTTCCCTCCGCCAGCGCCGTAACGAATCGGGCGGACATTGCGTTGATGGACCCGGCGTCCAACAGCGGCCCGAAGTAGGGTCAGGTCGCCTTCACAATCGCGTCTACGAGTCCTTGGACGGTGTGGGGATCGGCTTCGGCATCCACATCCAGGCCACACTCGCGAATGGTCTGAGATGTAATCGGACCGATCGATGCGATCTTAATTCCTTGCAGCGCCCCCGGCTCGGCGGCCTTCTCGATATTCTTAACCGTCGACGAGCTGGTAAAGGAAATCCAATCCGGCTCACGGGCCAATACCTCCGCGGCGTGCTCGGCCAGATCCGCGGGAGCAACTGTTCGATACGCCTCCACCACATCCACATGAGCGCCCCGGCGCGTAAGCTCGACGGGAATCAGATCGCGAGCCACGGCGGCGCGTGGAATCAGAATGCGGCGTCCCGCCAGACGCTCTTCGGTGAATGCCGCCACCAGGCTTTCCGCTACATACTGCTCGGGCGTCAGATCTACTTTGAGGTGAAGAGCTTCAATGGCCGCGCGCGTGGCGGGCCCGATGGCGCAGAGCTTTGCGCTGATCGCCCGCAAGTCCCGCCGCGACGCATCCAGGCGCTCTAAAAAATGCTTCACGCCATTTACGCTGGTGAAGACGATCCAATCGTAGGTTCGCAAGCGCGCGATCGCCGCATCCAGCGGCTCCAAATCTTCCGCCGGGCGGATCTCGATGGCGGGAAGAAGAATAACCTCTGCGCCTAACTCCTCCAAAGGTCCGCTCAGCTCGGCGGCCTGACGCCGATCCCGCGTCACCACGATGCGCTTCCCGAACAGAGGCAGATGCTCGAACCAATTGAAGCGATCGCGCAAAGCCACCACTTCTCCCACCACGATCGTCGCCGGCGGCTTCAGCTCTTTCTGGGCGATCAGATCCGGCAACGTCGCCAGCGTCCCGACCAGCGTCTGCTGGTCCGGACGCGTCGCCCAGCGCACGGCCATGGCGGGCGTTTCTGCGGCTCGGCCATGGGCGATCAACTCGCGTGCGATCGCAGGGAAATTCACCAGTCCCATGAACAGCACGATGGTTTCCGTAGCTCCCACTCTGGCCCAGTCGATCGCTTCAACGCGATGGCCCGTCACGAATGTTACCGCCGAGGTGTGCTCGCGGTGGGTCAGCGGAACGCCCGTGTAAGCGGCGAGGCCCAATGCCGCCGTGACGCCCGGAACGATTTCGAAGGGAATCCCCGAAGCCGCGAGCGCCTCCGCTTCTTCCCCACCCCGGCCGAAGATGAACGGATCACCCCCTTTGAGCCGCACGACGATGCGGCCTTTGCGCGCGCGGTCTACCATGAGCGCGCTGATTTCCTGCTGCGACATTTCGTGCTTGGCGCGCTTCTTGCCAACATAAATTCGTTCCGCGCGGGCCGGGGCCAAACACAAAAGCTTCTCGCTTGCTAGGTTGTCGTAGAGAACGCAGTCGGCCCGCTCCAGGACTTTGCGCCCTTTCAGAGTGATCAGCCCCGGATCGCCCGGTCCGGCGCCGACAAGGTAGACCTTCATGCGGTAAAGATTTCGTCGAGAATCTCGCGCGCTCCTCGATCCAGCAATCGCTGGCCAAGCTCGGTTCCTACTACTGCCGGATTAGGACCGTGATGATGTCCCCGGATCGTTCGCGCGCCATCAGGAGAAGCCACAACTGCGATCAGATGGATCGCTCCCCCGTCCAGCCGCGCATAAGCGCCGATGGGAACTTGGCAGCCTCCGCCCATCATGGCGAGAAACGCCCGCTCGGCCTCGACTGCAGCGCGCGTTTCCGCGTGGTCCAGCTTGCGCGCGAGTTCGCTCCCGCGCCCAAAACCGGCGCGTGTTTCAATGGCCAAAGCGCCTTGGCCGCCGGCCGGACACATGATTTCCACGGGAAGGATCTCGCCAATGCGATTCTCCCACCCCAGACGCCGCAATCCGGCAGCCGCAAGCACGATCGAATCATAACGGCCTTCATCCAACTTCCGCAGCCGCGTATCCACATTGCCGCGGAGGGTCTCGATAGTCAAAGTGCTGCGAAACGCCCGAAGCTGCGCCGCGCGCCGGAGCGAACTGGTGCCGATCTTTGCCGCGGCCTCCAGCGAAGCGCCCACCAGTGCGTCGCGCGGATCCTCACGTTCCGGAATGGCGGCAATTGCCAGGCCGGGCGCCAGCTCAGTGGGAAGGTCCTTCATGCTGTGCACCGCCAAATCGATCGCTCCCGCGAGCAAAGCCTCTTCGATTTCCTTAGTGAACAGCCCTTTTCCACCGGCCGCGGCAAGCGGAACATCCTGGATTCTGTCGCCGCTAGTCTTGATCACCTCAATCCTGATCTGTTCTCCGAGCGCCTCGAGCCTAGCCGCCACGTAGCGCGCTTGCCACATAGCCAGCGCCGACCCGCGCGAACCAATGACAATCACCGGCCTTTCCTCACGCGTCCTCCTCCGCGCCGGACCGCAACCGGAACAGCCTCCTAAAGAAACTCAGAAGCGACGGGTCCCGGCCAAGCTCGGTCATGGGAGCGTGTAGAACCTTCTTGACGATTCCGCGAGTGATCGTATCGAGCGCTTCTTCCTGTTGCGGAGTTAACGCTCCGAGTTTGGATCGTTGCCTTTCAATTTCACCAAGCCTCCACAACTCAATCTGCTCTTGCAAAGAGATTATCGTCGGCGCCACCTCTCTCGTCTTCAGCCGCGCCATCATCCGCTCCACTTCTTCCCGGATGATTTCTTCCGCCTGCTGCGCCACTTCGTTCCGTCCGCGCAGGTTGGCGTCAACTACCTTATCCAGATCGTCGATATCATAAAGGAATACATTGTCGAGATCGCCCGTCCCCGGCTCGATGTTTCGTGGCACGGCGATATCGATGAGGAACATCGGCCGGTTCCGCCGCTTTTCGATGGCCCCTCTCATCTCTTCGCGCGTGATGATATAGGAGGGTGATCCGCTTGAGGCAAGCAGGATATCCACAGCCGGAAGGGAATCGTGGAAATAATCGTAATCGATCACGCGCCCTCCCACGCTCTTCGCTACCGATTCAGCCCGCTCCCGTGTGCGGTTGGTCACGAAAATTTCTGAAACTCCCGCTCGGCGCAGATGCCGAGCCGCGCTTTCCGCCATCTTTCCCGCACCCACCACAAGGACGCGCTGGCCTTGAAGCGAGCCAAAGATGTCGCGCGCCAGCTCCACCGCGGCGTAACTCACCGACACCGCGCTCTCCCCAATGTCCGTCTCGGATCGCACCCGCTTGGCGACATTGAAGGCGCGAGTCATCACCAGATCCAGATAACCGTTGATTGTGCCCCGCTGCTTGGCGAGCGCATAGGCTGACTTGAGCTGGCCCAAAATCTGCGGCTCCCCCACGATCATCGAGTCTAGGCTCGATGCAACGCGGAACAAATGGCGGATGGCTTCGGAGCCCCCCAAATGATACAGGTACGGCGAAACCCAACCACGCTCTACGCTATGCGCTTCCGCCAAAAACGACTCCACGGACAATTCCGCATCGGCCTTCTCATCGGCCGTCACGGCAACTTCAACCCGGTTGCAGGTGGACAAAATCATTCCTTCGCGAACGCCGGGCCGCTGGGACAACTGATCGAGCGCATCCGGAAGCGCCCGCTCTTCAAACGCCAGCCGTTCCCGCACTTCCACAGGCGCGGTCCGGTGGTTCAGACCGGTGACCAGCAGCCTCATGGGGTCCGCAATCCTATATGCGCCACCCAGGTGATGGCCGAGCAAACCACCACCGCCAGCGCCATCGCCGCGGCGCGCCGCCCCCGCCAACCCGCGGTCGTCCGCAGGTAAAGAGTGGCCAGCAAAAGAGCCCAGGTTAGAAGAGAGATAGCGACCCGAGGCTCGCCGATCCAGCGTCCTCCGTAACCCAAAAATACGATGATCACGCCGAGCGTGATGAACACGAACCCGTACTCCAGATACCGGCTCACCAGATCGTCCAGCGTGGCGAGCGGAGGAAGCTTTTCGAACAGCCGCAGTGATTGCTTCGTCTTGAGCCGCCGCTCCTGGATGAGATAAAAAACGCTGGCCGCCGCCATAATCGCAAGCGCCGCATATCCCGCCAGAACGAGCACGATATGGATCGCTAGCCAAGTCTCGCGCGCGCCCGTCAAAATCGCCACAGGACGCTCCATGGCGCCCACCAGCGTCATAACAAAAACCAGCGGGAAGTGCGCCACCGCTGTGGACGCGAAGTGGTAGCGCCATTCCACCGCCAAAAACAACAGCGCGATCAGGAACGCGCACAGATTGAGCGTTTGAAAGGGATTGGCGACGGGAATATGCCCGGTGGCCATGCCCAAATCCACGATCGACACGCCTTGCAGGATCGCGCCGATCCGGAAAGTCCCGCGGGCGATGGGATAGAGGCTGGTCCGCTTGCCGAGCAGGGCCAGCATCGAGTGCAGCAGGCCCACCGCATAGAAACAGGCCGCAGCCCGGAGCCAGAAGATGCTTGTAGAGACCACTTACTCTTTATCTTACGATTAGCCGCAGGCCTAACTCGGCGTCGCCGCGCTCTCAGGCCGGCGCCGCGGCGGACTCGCGGCTGGCTTCGCTCTCGAGGGCCTCGGCCGGCTTCGAATTCCTAACCTGGTTGGGAAAGGTGAAATAGAACCGGGAGCCCTTCCCCGCCTCAGATTCCACCCATATCTGTCCCCCATGCCTCTGAACGATCCGTTTGCAAATCGCCAGGCCCAAGCCAGTGCCATCAATCTGAGACCCGCCGTGAGCTCTCCAGAATACCTCAAATACATATTTCTGATGCGCGACGTCGATGCCGATGCCGTTGTCGCTCACGCAAAATACCCATTCCTCGCCCCGCTCCGCTGCCGAGACGTGGATCTTGGGGGAATCCTGACTCCGGTACTTGATCGCGTTCCCGATCAGGTTTTCAAACAACCGCAAAAGCTGCGCCTCGTTTGCCCGGATGCTCGGCAGCGGGTCCGCGCTGATCCGCGCGCCCGATTCCACAATGGCTTCCCGCAAGTCCTGAATCACCGCTTGCAAAATCGCCCCCAAGTCCACTTCGCTGTCCGGCTCGCCTGGATCGGCGCTGGCGCGCGCAAGCTCCAGAATGTCCTGGATCAGCCGTTTCATCCTCTCGGCGCTGCTCAGGACAAAACCCAACATGTGTAGCGAATCCTGGTCCAGTGAGTCCCTCGTGCGGCTCAGAAACAACTCCGTCATCGCCGTAATCCCACGCAACGGCTCTTTCAGATCGTGGGAAACGGCATAGGCGAAACGCTCAAGTTCTTGATTGGAGCGCGCCAGTTGATCCGAGCGCTCACGCAACCCTTCTTCAAGCTCTCTCCGCTCCGTGACGTCGATGGTGGCGCCCAAAATGCGGCTAAGCGAGCCGGTTGAGGAATAAAACAGGCGGCTCCGGCTCTCCATCCATCGAATCCGCCCGTCCGGCAGCACTGCCCGATACTCGTCCTTCCAATCGGCGGCGCGCCGCTGGATGGAATCCGCCCGATTCCGTATGATTCTGTCCCGGTCGTCCGGATGAATGCGCTTCATCCAATCCCCAAATCGTCCCTCGAAGCTTCCATACTCGAGCCCAAACAGACGCTCCATCTCCGGTGTCCAAATCTGGCGATCCTCGCTTGCGAGGTATTCATGAAATCCGATTCTGGCCTGCTGCGAGGCCAATTCAGAGCGATGAACGGCTTCGTCCAGCCGCTCGACGGTCGCCTGTAGAGCCGCGTTGCTCTTTTTGAGCGCGCCGTGCAACACACTGATTGAGACGCCGACGGCAAGAAAAAGACCGAACAGTGCAAAATGGGCGCTGGAAACCGGCAGAAAACCCTGGCCGACGAAAAAGTAATCCGCGGTCAGAAAGCTCAAGGCGGTGGCGCTCAGGCCCGGCGCGAAGCCGCCGTACCATGCAGAAACGATCACCGCCAGCGTGTACGGAAGAAAATGAGCCTGGCCTTGAAGATACGGCTTCAGGGCGAAGGAGAGCAGCGTCGAAGCCGTTACCGAGACTAGAACAACCGTGAATTGCCTTGCTGCGACGGCCCGTCGGGATTGCATCGTACCGCCCTCCTGGGGGACGAAGGTCACTGCTCTGCTAAAAACTCATTTTATCATCCGCGGCCGCTTATCCACATACAGCCCCGGCGCTACAATCGTTTTTTAAGCGCGGGACGCGGCGCCGTCCTTATCGTTGATGCCAGAGCTCGCCTTCGATCGTGCGCCTTGGCAGGAGAAATTCTTCATGTCGTTCCCTATTCATCGTATGCGGCGGCTGCGCGCGTCGGAGCCGATGCGGCGGCTGGTTCGCGAAACGCATTTGGAGCCGTCGCAGCTTGTCCTTCCGCTGTTCGTGTGTCCCGGCCAAGGAGTTCGCCGTCCCATCTCATCCATGCCCGGCAATTTTCAGCTTTCCGTCGATGAACTGGTGAAGGAATGCCAGACGGCTTATGCCGCGGGGATCGGCGGCGTCATTTTGTTCGGAATTCCGGAAGAGAAGGACGAAGAGGCCTCCGAGGCATACGCTGAAAACGGCATCACCCAGCGCGCCGTGCGCGCGGTAAAACAGGCTCTTCCCAAACTCCTGGTGATCACTGACGTCTGCAACTGCGAATACACGAGCCATGGCCACTGCGGCAAAATCGTCGATGGCGACGTAGATAACGACGCCACGCTTGAATGGCTGGCCAAAGCCGCATTGTCCCACGCTTGCGCCGGCGCCGATATCGTGGCCCCTTCAGACATGATGGACGGGCGCGTCGCGGCCATCCGCCACAAGCTCGACGAACACGGCTTTCAAAAAACGGCTATTCTCGCCTATGCGGCGAAATTCGCGTCAGCGTATTATGGTCCGTTTCGCGAAGCTGCGGAATCAGCCCCCCAATTCGGCGACCGCCGCAGTTACCAGATGGACCCCGCCAACGGCCGCGAGGCCATGCACGAAATGGCGCTGGACTTTGAGGAGGGAGCTGACATGCTCATGGTCAAGCCCGCCCTGCCATACCTCGATCTGATCCGCCAGGCGCGGGAGCGATTTCCCGTGCCCCTTGCCGCCTATCAGGTGTCCGGCGAATTCAGCATGCTCATGGCGGCCGTGGAGCGAGGCTGGCTCGAATATGAGCGCGCCATGATCGAGACGCTGACCTCCATTCGTCGCGCCGGCGCCGATATCATTCTCACCTATTTTGCCCGCGATGCCGCGCGTCTCATCTCCTAGGCTGGAAAAGCTGGCGGCGGCCCTCGCCGTCGTTACTTTTCTCATCTTCGTTCTTTTGCAAGGCAAACCTTATTTCACCAACGCTTCTCGCCCTCCGCGCGGAATTCCCGATTCGGAAGCGGCCATTCAGGCGGTTCGAAGCGTCGAGGAGGTCGACGATATCCTCGGTGATGCGCCCAGTCCCGATCGTGAAGTGATGCGCTTCAAGCAGCGCCTCGACCTCGCATTCATGGCGTCTCACACGGGCTTGTTGATGATTTTGGCCATTATACTGTCGCGCCAGGGCGGCTGGGCTTCGGTGGCGGCGGCGGCGGCGATGGCCATCGCCGCCGCCGCCGCCGTTTTCAACGTCATGCAGGATCTGGCGATTCTGGCAATTCTGGATGTTCCCCTGGTTGTCACGACGCCCCAGATGATGAACGCTATTCGGAGGCCCAGCGCGGCAAAGTGGGCCTTGGCTGCTCTTGCGCTCACTCTAATGGCAGCCTTGTTGTGGCAAAAGGGGGACTGGTGGAGCCGCCTGACGGGCGCCCTACTCCTGTTAACCGCCGTGCTGATGGCTTACGGTTTGCACGACAACCGTTTCTTCTTCTACCAGCGCTACGCGTATGCCACGGCGCTAATCGGCATTGCGGGAGTCTATTTGCCACGATGGCGCGGCGACTTCTAGAGATAAATCCTATGGCTGCTTCTTCGCCCCCGATGGCGGCGTCGCCGTGGGAGTGAGCGGCGCGGCCGGAGGTTTGACCGCCGAAGGAGCCGCCGACGTCGAGCTTGCCGGCTTAGCCGGCGCCGTCCTTGCCGAAGCCTGAGTCTTGTCGTACAAATCCACCACGGCCGTCGTGATGTCGCAGGAATCGCAGGCGTAGATGATAGGCGTGTTTTGGTCGGCCACATTCATCACCACGGCGCACCCGTGATCCTTCGCGTAGAGATCAATTACCTGCTTCATCCTGCCGGTAAGGCCATCCATGGCCTTACGTTGCGCGTTTTCAGCCTCGGCGTTGTAGTCTTCCACGTCGCGGTTGAATTTCTTGTTCGCCGCGTCTATCTTCCGCGCCTCTTCGTCTTTGGCGGTTTGGGAAAGCGTATTGGCCTGCTTTTGCAGCTTATCCTGCATCTCCTGGATATCGGCCTGCTGCTTTTGCAAAGCCGATTTCTTGGGGTTGAGCTGCTTCTCCAGGTCCGCCACCGCCGCTTGGCCGTCCTTTGTGCTCACCAAAGCAGCTTCCGCCTGAATGACGCAAAACTTCGTGGGCGCCGGGGCTTGGCCGTAACTCCATTCCGCGGCAACCATCAGACAACACAGAGCAAATCCGATATTCTTCACGCGCAAACTCCTGAGGATTGTCCTAATCAATCATCCTAGCATCGGAGCCTTCTGCCCCTCGTTCGGCTCCTCGGTTTAGAACGTCCGTCCCACTGTAAACCGGAACATGGAATGGCGCTCAAAGAAAGGCTGTTGCTGGCCGAATACCGCCAGCGCATTCTCGTAAGTTGCCGAATTTGGAAAATAGCTCCGGTCGGCCGCTATGGGCGGCTGCAAATACTCCCGCACGACGTTCGGATTGTACGCCCAATACACCCGGAACGGCGCGTTCACCACCGGCATTAATACCTGAAACTCGATGCCTGTAGATGTGCGAATCGCCTGGGTCCCCGCGGCCACTACCGCCTTGTTCTGGAAGGCCGCCTCGGGAAACTCGGTGTTCAATTGCGCAATGCGGCCCGGGTTCAGTTGCAACTGGCTGGTATTCACGATCCGGTCTTGTCCGGCGTCGAAGAACAGCGCCATCGTAAGCGGTCCCATGATGGGGATGCGATATTCGAAGTTGCCTGTCACCGCCATATCTCCGCCCGGGAAGACCAGTTGGTAGCTCGGAACTGTCTGCGTGACGTTCACCAGGCTTTTCGCGCCGGTGGAGGGATCGATGTATAGCTGTTGGCGTGGGGTACCGTCGTTGTTGTAGACGGTGACGCTTCCCTCCGATGGCACGTAGGCGATCGGGCTAATTCCCCAGATATCGAATCCGCGGATGTCGTTCTCGCCGCCGATGTAGAAGCGATTGAACGGCGCCGCGTCCTTACCCCCATAGCCCGTGATGAAGCGCGCCGAAAGGTGCATCCCGATCACATGGGTTTTGCCCAACCCCTTGCGAAAGTAGCGCGCGTCGATCACCGGCTCGATCTGGTTCACGTTGCCGCCCAAAACGCTGCCTGAAAATTGCGTCGAAATCGAGAGGCTCTTTCCGCCTGTCGGGTTGATCGGATTGTTCACCGAGTTATACGTGTAACTCGGAATTACCGTGGATGACCGGATGCCGTTCAACGAATTCGGCCCGTTGAAGTTCAGAAAATTCAGGTATTGGTAGTAAACGTCGGCCGCCGTAGTCAGCGTCCGAATGCTCTGGGTGGTGAACCCGTAGCTCAAGCCCAGACGAGCGAAGCTACGCCTGAGCGGATAGCTGCCGTAAACCGTAAATCCCTTGGAATCCGATGTGTAGTTCAGCAGATTATTGGTCCCCAACTGGTTATACAGCGGAATCAGGTTGGCGCCTGCCAGAATGGATGCTTCCCGAGCCTGGTCGTAATTAAAGCGCGTCAAAAAAACCGTGAATCCCACGGCCAGCGGTCGATCTAGAAAATAGGGCTCCGTAAACCCGAAGGTCACGTTGTCCATCCGCGTTCCCACCTGCGAGCTGATGCTGAGCGTCTCGCCCAGTCCCAAAAAATTATTCGTCGAATAGGAAAGGCCAATGAAGCTCCCCGAGATGCCCGAAACTCCGCCTTGCAATTGAATTGAGTTCTTTGCCCGCTCCTTCACTTTCAGCGTGATGTCCACCGTGTCCGTTTTCGTGTCGGTCTTGATGTCCGCGGACTCGTCCTGTTTCAGCGTCTCGAAATAACCGAGCTGATTGAGACGCAAGATGCTCAGCTCCCACAGTCGAGTGTTAAAAATGGCTCCTTCATCTATAAGCAACTCGCGCCGGATGACTTTATCTCGCGTAGTCGTGTTCCCGGAAAAATCGATGCGGCGGACGAAGAACTGCTTGCCTTCATCGAACGTCAGCGTAAGGTCCACTTTGTTCGTGCCCGGAATCGGCTCGATATCCGGCTCGGCGACGAAGTTGATATAGCCGAAGTTACCATAGAGCTTACGCAAATCCTCGAAGCCTTTGCGAAGCTTGGCTGTAGAGAAGACGTCGCCGGGCTTGCCGAATGTGCTGGCGAAAAGAGTTTCCGGCGTGCGGAATGCCTTTACGCCCACGTAATTCACCGTATTGAGGTAATACAGCCGGTCTTCTTCCAGGGAAATATCGATGTCCACCCCTTTGCCGGGCTTATTGGAATGGAAAATCGGCAGGCGGAATCCGCCCCCGCCTGTGTCCACAATCTTGGTGCTCGCGTTGGTGACGTGCGCCTTGAAATATCCGTTATCGCGGTAAAACAGCTCCAGCCGAGACTCGTCGTCTTCTAGCTTCGTCGAATCGTAGGTCTTGGCGAACATGTCTTCCAGTACGATCGAATGCGGAATTCCGACCGGATGGAGAGCCTTCATCGCCCGCAGCAAAACCCGATGGTTGAAGACGTGGTTGCCTTCGAACTCGATATCGTGAACTTTGACCTTGGGGCCTTCGTCGACTTTGAAGGTGATTTCTAGCGACGAAGGCGGGACCTGATGGATTTCGGGCTCCACCGTGGCGAACTGCCGACCGCGCTCGGCCAGATACTCAAGCAGCACGTTCTTGGCGTGCTGCACCTTGTTGGGATCGTATTGCGATTCGACGCTCAATCCGACCTTTCGCTCTTTAAAACGATCCAAAACTTCAGAGGTCTGGATGGATTTCAGGCCGTCATATTTGATGGCGCGCACGATCCGCCGTTCCACCAGCACATAGCGCACGATCCAGCCTTTTTGGCCTGCCTCGCGCTCCATGCGGATATCGTCGAAGCGGCCCGTGTTCCACAGCACCATAAAATCTCGGTGCAGGCCGTCGTCGTCGTATTTGTCTCCCGGCTTTGTGAAAATCATTGCGCGCAACGTGTCCTGCGGCACGCGGCGCGACCCGCGGAAATCGATCGCCTCGATGACGTCTTCCGGAGGCCGGTCTGGCGAAACTGTTTGGACCTCCGCTTTTGGCGGCTCCGGTTTGGGCTGCTCGGGAGCTTGCGGAACCGCCTCGAAAGGATTCTGCGGCTTCGCCGGCGGTGGAGTTTGCGGCTGCGCTTCCGGCGGAGCCTGGAAAACCGGCTCGAACGGGTTCTGCGGTTTTGATTGTTGGGGAGGCGGCTGCGGCGCCGGCTGAGCGTTCTGCTGAGCCTCCAGCAGTCCCGCCGGCGACAACAAACATAAACAAACGATCAGGGCGCGCAGGCTTCCAGGCCTGGAGCTCATTCAACCGGTTTCCTTTCCACTCTGCGCTTTACTCTTGACGCCCCCTCGCGGCTTCCGGTTTCAATCAACCGAGCACCTGAAACTGGAAGTGATTGTGACGTCCCCGGCTCCCCCACCCTCGCGAAAATTCGCCGGCGCCGCGCCGGGAACGCGACCGCTGGCTCGCCTTTCCCTGCCCGCATTTCTGCGAAGCAGGCGCGAACACAAATTATTCTATCCCATCCGTCTCCATTCGATCCATTCGGGGACTCTTGGAGACCTCGATCCCCTCTTCCCCAGGGCCCTCGCCCTGGTCTGGGAACCGCTTCGCCTCGCCCTCCGGTTTCGGCAGCGTTCTCCCCATCGTCGGGCCGAGACATGCCCCGAACATCAGGTGCGACAGCATCAATAGTGGCTGCGGGGCATAGGCCGGAACTCTGGGATTCACTCGAGTCCAAAACCACGCCTGCGAGATATAGTGCCACAACAGAGCCGCCAGGATGCCGCAAAATAGCAGTCGCTTGCGTTGCCGTATTCCGCCACAGATCAACCCAAAAGCCGCCCCCACTCCGCCGCTGATCGTAAAGTGCAGCGCCGCGCCGGAAAGCGTGGCCATAGCCGGCCCCCCCCGAAACGCGCGCTGGCCATAGAAAGTCGACCCGAGCAGGTTCGGAATCTCCCACCACCCCCGGCCATCAACGAGTGATCCACACATGAGCAGCGCCAACATCGCTGCTCCGCCCACCACGCCCGCTTCAATGCCGCCGGTCAGGCGCAACAGCGCATCGGTTCTCAAGTCCCTCGGCGGCTCCATGAAAGCGCATGGTAGCATGTGCCTCGGCGCACCGTTGGCTCGCGGCTGCAAATTTTGTCAGTAACCCAAGCTCACTTGCGTGATCGTTCTTTCCTGTGCGCCGGATTGCCGCCAGACCCACCGGTTCCCATCCCTCCCACGACTTCGCTGGGACATAGGACGATTTCGCTTAAACTCGGAGCCGCGCTTATGAAAACGCAATTTTTCCAAGCGAGCCCAATCCCAAGATCGGACGCTTTGCTTGACGGCCATATCCCACATGTCCCCCGCGCGTGAAATCGCTTTTCGTATCCTTAAGCGGGTCTATGGCGGCGGTTACGCCTCCGATCTTCTGAGGCGCGAGACAGCGCGTCTCGATGCCCGCGACGCCGCCCTCGCCGGAATGCTCGTGTTCGGCTGCCTGCGGTTCCAGGCGCAGCTCGATTTCCTGATCGAATACTTTTCGAGCCGTACCTGCTCGAAGCTGGATCCGGAGGTGCGGATCGCCCTCCGCATGGCGATTTATCAACTCCGCTATCTCCAGCGCATTCCCCCTCACGCCGCCGTTGCGGAAAGTGTGGAGTTGGTCAAGCGCGCGCATAAGCGCTCGGCTGGCGCCTTCGTAAACGCGATCCTGCGCAAGGTGACGCAAGCGCCGGTAAGCTGGCCTGACGAGGCTACCGAGCTCAGCATCCCAGCATGGATTCTCGAGCGCTGGACCCGCCACTTTGGGGCGGAGCAAGCGCGCCGCATCGCGCGGATGGCGCTCACAGAGCCAGTCACCGCCATCAACTCGCTTACCGGGCGCCGCCAGGATCCGGCTTCCGGGCAGATCGTGCCGCTGCTCGGCCTTGAGCCCGGAATGACTTTGCTCGACGTCTGCGCTGCGCCGGGCAATAAAACCGCGCAAGCGTTGGCGGAGGGTGTGGCAGTCGTCGCTTGTGACCGGTATCTTGCCCGGCTTGCCGAAGTTCCCACCGAGTCCATAAGGGTTGTTGCGGATGCAAGCTTTCCCTTACCCTTCCGCACGAATTTCGACCGCATTCTTGTGGACGCCCCCTGCTCGGGAACCGGAACGCTCGCCAGAAATCCGGAAATCAAATGGCGCTTACGGCCTTCTGATCTCGCCCGTTTCTCGATTTTGCAACGAAGCATTCTGCAGCGCGCCTTCGCCCTCCTGAAGCCGAATGGCCGCCTGATTTATTCCACCTGCTCGCTGGAAACGGAAGAAAACGAAAGCGTCGTCGCCGGCCTTCCCGTGAAACAAGTTCGCCGATGGCTTCCCGGAATCGACAGTGCCGGAGATGGATTTTTCGCGGCAGTCATTGCCCCATCGTGATAGCATTGTCGAAGGATTGGGATTCCACCATGGTTGAGATCCTTCCGTCCATTCTCTCCGCCGATTTTGCGCGGCTGGGAGAACAGGTGGCGGGCCTTGAGGCCGCGGGCTGCCGCATGCTCCATTTGGACGTGATGGACGGCCACTTCGTCCCGAACCTCACCATCGGACCGCCCGTGGTCGAATCGTTGCGCAAAGCCAGTAGGGCGATTTTCGACGTCCACCTGATGATCGACGATCCCGACAAATATGCGCCCGTGTTCATTGAAGCTGGGGCGAATCAGATCTCCGTGCATCAGGAAGCCTGCAAGCACTTGGATCGCACGCTGCGGATGATCCGCTCCGAAGGAGCCAAAGCGGGCGTCGTCCTGAATCCAGCTACTCCCGTCGCCGCGCTCGACGAAGTTCTCGGCGTAGCCGATTACGTTCTGGTGATGAGCGTCAATCCGGGCTTTGGCGGCCAGGAATTTATTCCCAATGCCCTTCACAAGGTCCGCCAGCTCGCACGCCGGAAAATGGAACGCGGGTTGCACTTCCCCATTCAGATCGATGGCGGGATCACGCATGAAAATCTTGGGGATGCGGTCCGAGCCGGTGTGGAATGGATAGTAGCCGGGTCGTCGATTTTTCACACTGTGAACCCAGTGAACGCCTTCGAAGAGCTGAAACAAATCGCTCGGGAGGCGACTTTAGTTCGCGTGTAGGGTCTCTGAGCGTCGCACAGGGCGCGGCGGCGTCCTCGCTGACTTTAGTAAAGCTGCGTCCGCGTAGCATGTGCGCGTTTATGGGAGAGTTTGCCTGTTAGAATGGGGGACCAAAGTTTTATGAAGAGACGTAACGCGTGCGCCGTAGGGTTTGCCGCGGCGATCCTGGCTTCTTGTGGCTTTCATCATGCCAAATACGAAAACCCGATTGCCAAAGACACTCAGCAGCCGGACAAGATTCTATTCGATAAAGCGATCCACGATATCGAGCGCGGCCGTTACGAGGTGGCTCGGCTCACTTTGAATACTCTCATTAACACCTACGACACAAGTGAGTACCTGGCCAAAGCCAAGCTGGCGATCGCCGATAGCTGGTATCGCGAGGGTGGGGTTCAGGGTCTCACTCAGGCTGAGGCCGAGTACAAGGACTTCATCCTGTTCTATCCCACCATGGAAGAGGCGGCCGAATCTCAAAAGAAGCTCTGCGACATTCATTACAAGCAGATGGATAAGCCGGACCGCGATCCCAATCAGGCGCTTCGCGCCGAGCAGGAGTGCAAGCAGGTCCTGATTCAGTATCCGAATTCGAAGTTTGTGCCCGGCGCGGAGCAGGAGTTGCGCGATATCCAGGAAGTGCTGGCCGAAGCCGAGATGCGGGCGGGTACTTTTTATTACAACAAAGGTAGCTGGGCGGCGGCCGCGAATCGTCTCTCCGGCTTAGCTGACACCTATCCGCTTTATAGCCGCGCCGATGAAGCGCTCTGGAAAGAAGCTGACGCCTATAGCCACATGGGTGCCCGTTTCCGGCAGAAATCCGGCGAAGCCCTTGCTTCGATTGTGCGCAGCTATCCCTTGAGCGAATACGCCGATCCGGCCAGGAAAAAGCTGGCGGAGATGGAAATGGAGGTTCCCCAGCCCGACCCTGCCGCCGTCGCGCGCATGAAATACGAGCTCGAAAACCGGACCAAACCCGGCATGCTAAGCCGCGCCACCGGCTGGCTGCACAGCGCTCCCGACACCAGCGCCGCCGCCAAAGCCGGCGCGCCGCAGATGAATAATCCCAAGCAGAACATCCCCGCGAGCGTTCCCGTCCCCGCGGAGGCGGCAGCCGGGTTCACAGGCGATGTGACCGTGACGCCCGTGAACGGGACTTCCGCGCTCGAAACTCAACCCGATGCGCGCTCCGCTCAGCCTGGCGCCCAGGCTTCTTCCAGCGCGCCGGCCACAGCCGTCGCCGGAGGCGCAACGCCACAAGCCCAGGAAGATAACGCCAACGCCAAAGGCAAGAAAAAGCCCAAGAAGAATCCGAAGAAGCAAAACAACCAAAATAATCCGAACGGGCAGGATTCCCAAATTCCCCAGCCCCCCGCCAATCCGCCCAATCCCACCAATCCGTAGCGTCCGCATGAGCATCATCCTGCTAGCCGATGACAGCGTGCATGCTCAGCGTATGGGCGAGCGGATTTTGCGCGACGAAGGCTATGAGGTCGTCAGCCTGACCGATGGCGACACGGCCGCGATGCGGCTGGGCGACGTCGATCCCGACTTGGTGATTGCCGACGTTTTTCTGCCTGGTCAAAATGGCTTCGAGCTATGCCGGCATGTGAAATCTCAGCGCCGACACGCACGCGTAATTCTCACCGCAGGCTTGCTGGAATCCTTTAACGAAGAAGATGCTCGCAAAGCCGGATGCGACGCCATTCTCCGCAAGCCATTCGAAGCGAGTGTCTTCGTCGAAACGATCCGTCCCCTGGTCCGAGAAGCACAACTGGCGCGGGGGCTGTTCGCCGAAGCTCTGACCGGCGCCACCCCAGGCCCGGATGCGCCTCCGCCTCCCGCCCGCCAGGCGCCCGAACCGCGGCGCGTCGAGGCGGCCATCGCCGAGGCGCTGGAAGCCGCTCTGCCCCCGCTCATTCGCGAAGTCACCGAGAAAGTCTTGGTAAAGGTTCTGGTAGCATTGGGTCACTGAGTCATTAGCGCACAGCCTGCTAGCGGCAATGTGCGCGTTTGAGCAAAGATGCCTGAAAACACATTCGACGTTGTCTCCAAAATTGAAATGCCCGAGGTCTCCAATGCCATCCAACAGGCGCTAAAGGAGATCGAGCAGCGCTACGACTTGAAAAATTCGCATTCCTCAATCGAGCTGCGCGAAAAGGAACACAAGGTCCTGCTGCAAAGCCAGGACGAGTTTAAGCTTAAGGCAGTCATCGACATCCTTGAACAGAAACTCGTCAAGCGCAAGGTCCCGCTCAAGGGCTTAAGCTACGGAATCGTGACCCCGGCGGCCGGGTCCACCGTGCGCCAGGAAATCTCGTTGCAGCAAGGCATCCCGATCGAAAAGGCGCGCGACATCGTTCGTGCAATCAAGGATAGCAAGAAAAAGGTGCAGGCCTCCATTCAAGGCGATTTCGTGCGCGTGGCGGGGAAGGATCGCGACACCCTTCAGGAAGTCATCCAATTGCTGCGCAGTACGGATTTCGGAATCGACATGCAGTTTACGAATTACCGGACCAATTAGCCCACGGTCGCAATCCACTCCTTGGCGCGCGCCCGCACGTTAGGGAACAAATCGCCGATGACCGCCACCGAATTGGCTCCCGCCTCAAGCGCGCTGGATGCGTTCGCCCGCGTAATTCCTCCGATCGCCACCAAAGGCCGCGGTGTCAGCGGCCGCCAAAGGCGCAATCGCTCGAGGCCCACTACGGAATCCGGATTCCGTTTCGACGCTGTTTCGAAAATGGGACCCAGCGCGAGATAATCGACTGGCTCCGCACCGGCCGCTGTTAACTGCCTTTCGTTATGTGTGGAATAGCCGATGATCGCCTGGCGGCCCACAAAGTGCCGGGCGGCCGTTGGCGCCAGGTCCTCTTGTCCCAGATGCACTGCGGCCCCAACGATGAGCGCAATATCCGCCCGGTCATTCACCACGAACAGCGCCCCGGCGTCCCGGCAGAGAGCGGCAATACGCTCGATCGTTTCGACCGTTCCCCGCGAAAACGACCCCTTATGGCGAAATTGCAAAATCCTCGCGCCCGCTTCTAGAATTGACGCGGCGGCGGCCTCTAGTCCTACTTTAAATCGATCTGAAACTTCTTTGTCGAGAATTGGATAGAAGCGGGGAAGGGCGAATCGGTTCATGGCTTTTAATTTACAATTTAGTGTGCAGCCATTCGAGCCGCTTTTCCGCAATCCCCACTTGGCCACAATCGCGGCGAATTTTTGGTTGCGTCCAGACGCCGCGCGGCGGTGGCCCGTTGAACCCCTCGTAATCCAAACGGAGCCCGAAGTGCGAGTGTTGGCGCTTCTCCAACATCCCGATGGCCCGCCAAAAGGGGAAATCGTGCTAGTCCATGGCCTGGAAGGTTCCAGCGAGGCTGGATACGCTCGTAGCATGGCTTATGCGGCCCTTCAGAGAGGATATGGCGTGCTCCGGTTCAATCTGCGCGGCTGCGGAAACGACGGTCTTGCGCTTTCCAATTACCATGCCGGCCAGACCTCGGACCTGCTGGCGGTCTTACGCCAACGCATTCGATCGACAAATCCTCCCTTGTTTCTGGTTGGGTATTCGCTCGGCGGCAATGTTGCGTTGAAGCTTGCCGGGGAATTGGGCGAACTCGCGCCGGACCTTCTCGCCGGCCTCTGCGCCGTTTCCGTCCCCATCGATCTCGCGGTCTGCGCCACCGCGCTGGAGAGGCCTTCGAATTTTATTTATCAAAACCGCTTCGTGAGGCGGCTCAAAGCACGCATCCGCCGCCGGCACGCGCAGGCCCCTCATCTCTATACCCTCGAACATCTTTCCAAAATCCGCACCATCACCGATTTCGACAACTGCTACACAGCCCCTTTATTCGGCTTCGGAACAGCGGAGAATTATTTCCGCACGCAGTCGTCAAATCAGTTTCTCGATCACATACGCGTTCCCACGCTGGTCGTTCAGGCAAAGGACGATCCGCTGATTCCCTTCGAAGTGTTCGATCATCCTGCCTTTCATCGCAATCCGTACTTGCGCCTCATGGCCGTGGATCATGGCGGCCACCTCGGTTTTCTATCGCGGCGACGGCCCCGTTTCTGGTTGGATTCTTTGCTCATGGACTGGATTCAGAGCCGCGACCGTTCGCGAACGGTCAAGCAACCGCCCTGCGTTGACACTGACGCCCGGCGTCACTAAAATCAAAGCCGGTTGGAACTCTCAGCGAAAGGAGCCGACCATGGTGTACCGCGCATGCTTGTTCGCCGCTGTCGCGGTTGCGGCGGCCAGTGATTCCCTAATTACGGCGGATTTGAGCGCATAAGGCCGGTCACGCTTTCCAAAGACGTCGCTCCCATTCTTCAAGAAAAATGCCAAATCTGCCATCGTGAAGGCTCCGTGGCTCCCATGTCGCTGGTGACCCACCTGGAGACTCGCCCATGGGTGAAGGCTATACGCGAGCGCGTCATTACGCGGCAGATGCCTCCGTGGCCTTTTCGACAAACCGCCGAAAAGTGCTCGCCGATCCGAGTGGGCGAACAACGAAGGAAGGGGCATTTCTAACGAGGCTTGGCAAAATAAAACAAAATCTTGCCTCCCCGTGCCCGCTGTGTTACCTTCAGAGGGAAGCGCCAACCCCGCTCGCGCCGTTCCGGCTATCTCCGGTTTCGTTCGACCTTTCTGGCGGGTTCCAGTAACCGTTTGTTCCGCCGGGGCATGGTTTGGCGGCATTGGTTGGAAGGGCGCTCGTTCCGCGGTTATGAATCTGCGTTCGCTGTTTAGCCTGTTTTCGTCTGATCTTGCCATCGATCTTGGCACCGCAAATACGCTGGTTTATGCGAAGGGCAAAGGGGTCGTCGTGAACGATCCCTCTATCGTGGCCATCAACAAAGTCACCAACGAAGTGGAGGCTGTGGGAAAAGACGCCAAAGACATGCTGGGCCGCACACCGGGCAACATCGTCGCTATCCGGCCTATGAAGGATGGCGTGATCGCAGATTTCAAAGTCACCGAGCGAATGCTCAACTATTTTATCCAGAAGGCGCACGGACGCAAGATGCTGGTGCATCCGCGCATTATCATCGGCGTTCCCAGCGAGATCACGCAGGTGGAAAAGCGCGCCGTGGTGGATTCGGCCTACCACGCCAAGGCTAGCGAAGTATTTCTGGTTGAACAGGCCATGGTGGCGGCCATCGGTGCGGGCCTCCCGATTACGGAGCCCAGCGGCAACATGGTGGTGGATATTGGCGGCGGCACTACAGACGTAGCCGTCATCTCCCTCTCCGGAATCGTCTATTCTCGCTCGGTGAGGGTGGCAGGCAATGAGATGGACGAATCCATAGTGCAATATTTGAAGCGGAAGTATAACCTTCTGGTGGGTGACCGAACGGCCGAGCAGATCAAGATTCAGATCGGCTCGGCCTGCCCCCAAGACCATCCCATGACGATGGAAATCAAAGGCCACAATGTACTCGAAGGCCTGCCGAAAACGATTACAATCTGCGATGCGGAGATTCGCGATGCGCTTGCGGAAAACGTCGCCACCATCTTGAACGCGATTCGCGTCGCGCTGGAGCGCACGCCGCCTGAGCTGTCCGCCGATATCAGCGACCGCGGAATCGTACTAACTGGCGGCGGCGCGCTGCTGAAGGGATTGGACAAGCGCATACGCCAGGAGACGGGCGTGCCGGTGTCCATCGCCGAGGATCCTCTGACCTCGGTGGTCCTCGGCACTGCGAAAATGTTGACCGAGTTTAAACTGCTCAGACGCATCGCGATAGATTAGTGGTCAGTGGAAAGAGGCGGGTCCCGCGTGATAGACGAACGACCGGCGGCTGACTGTGGACTTTTTTCTTAACCGTTTCCGGAACCTCACGGCCCTGCTGGCTGCGATTCTGGCGCAACTGGCTCTGTTGGCCTACCAGATCAAGAGCGGGCAGGACGTACGCCTAATCCGCGTCTGGGCGGTGACCGCGGTGACGCCGCTTGCGCGGTTTATCGAAGGAGGCCGCGGCGGCCTCGCGCATTTCTTGAAAAATTATGTCCTGCTTTTGAACGTGCGCGAAGAGAATCAGCGCCTGAAAGCGGACCTGGACCGGACGGAAATGGAAAACCAATATCTTCGAGCGCAGCTTTCCACGGCCGACCGCGCCGTCGCCCTGGCTATTTTTCAAAAGACCTCGCAATCCAAGACGCTGGCGGCGCGCGTTATCGGTAACACCACCGATCCCAATGGCAAGGCCGTCATCGTGGATCGCGGCGCCGCGGATGGGATTCAGAAAGGCATGGCCGTGATCAAGCCGGAGGGGATCGTCGGTAAAATCATTGGCGTCTTTCCGCATGCCTCCGACGTGCTCCTAGTCACCGATCCCTCCTTTGCGGCGGGCGTGGTCTCGCAGAAGAATCGCGTACACGGCACGCTCAAGGGCCAGGGACAGAGCACCGTTATAGTGGACTATATCCAGAATGAAGAAGCCGTGCAGCCGGGCGAATGGTTTCTGACTTCCGGCGATGACCTGATTTTCCCGCGCGGGATTCTTGTGGGCCAAGCAACGGTCGTGCGGAACGGCAAGAGCCGGAAAGAGGTTTACCTCGCCCCCAGCGGCATGCAGAGCGGGCTGGAGGACGTGCTGATCGTGTTGGATGGCGTGCATGGAACGATTACGGAAACGCCGCTTCCCAACCAGCCGATGCACCTTCTTGCGCCGCCGGATAGCGACGCGGGCGAACGTTTTTCTCCAGCCGCAGAAAGTGGCTCCGCGGCGGCGTCAACGGTTGTCACGGATCTGGATCGGAGCGTCGAGCATTACCGCGCGATCGGTGCGGCGCAGAACCACAGGTACGGAGATAAAAACAGTCCCGCGCCGGATTACAACGTAACGCCTGAAAATCCGGCGCGGCCGGTGCCGCCGCCTCCTGTCCCGCGCCCATGAGCGCGCCTCGAGGCAAATTTCGCGACTCCGTCGGATCCGCAGGAAGCTCCAAATATCACTGGTCGGTGGTTGTCGGCATTCCCTTGGCGGCGATTCTATTTCAAGTCTATGTGCCGCGCTTCGTTACCGACGTCGCCTATCTCGAGTTGCCGCTGCTGGCGACCGTGTATTTTGCGCTCACATTCCGCTCGCCCGTGGCGGGCCTTCTCTACGGCGCGAGCGTGGGCCTCGCCCAAGATTCTCTCGCGCGCCCGCAGCATCCGCTAGGGATGTACGGCATTGTCAAGACTTTGGTCGGCTATTTCACGGCATTTGTGAGCCAGCGCTTCGATGTTCGAAACTCCTCTATTCGGGCGATTCTCGCCTTCTTCTTCTATTTTTTCCATGATTTCTTCTACTGGGTGCTCAGCCGCGCGCTGCTAGGTGAAGCTGTGGACTTCGATCCCATTCGCACGCTGGTGCGCGCAATGTTGAACGGAGCAGTGTCGGCCCCCCTGTTCCTTCTCTTAGATAAACTGAAGACTACCGAGTGATATGGTTCCCCCGGACTATCCGCTCGACCCAGAGCGGCAACAGGCCCGCGAGTCCTCTGCCCGCCTGCTACGCGACGACACCCGCTTCGCGATGGGACGCATCGCGGTGTTTCAATATGTCGTGGTCGCCGTGTTTCTGTTTTTGATCGCGGGCTTCTGGGCATTGCAAGTTCGCGATCACGAAGTCAACAGCGAATTGGCCGAACGGAACCGCGTGAAAGTAGTGCCGCTGCCGGCGCCTCGGGGCAAGATTCTGGATCGTGACGGCCGCGTGATTGTCGATAACCAGCCATCCTTTACTTTGATGCTTTCGCAGGAAAATTTGAGGCTTGAGCATCTAGATGCAATCGCCGCAGGCTTGAGCATGGATCCGCAGGAGGTGAAGGCGATTGTGGCGCGTTATCATACCCGCTCACGCTTCGCCTTAATTCCACTAAAGCAAGACCTCACCCCGCGAGATTTAGCTTTCGTCGAATCTCACCGCGATCCCCACACTTTTCCGGAGATGGAACTGGTGCAGACCCCCCGTCGCTTATACCCCACGAACGGCTTGGCGGCGCATGTCATCGGCTATGTGGGCGAGGTGAGTGAGCAGGATCTAAACAGCCCGGAATTCGCAAAATATGCTCAGGGCGAGCGCGTGGGCAAGTTTGGTCTGGAGCGCCAATACAACGATCTCCTTATGGGCGTGGATGGACAGCGCCGGGTGGTGGTGGACAACCTGATGCATGAACGCGCTGTTTTGGAGGATGTCGAGGCCACGCCGGGACAAAATTTGCAGACCACGCTCGATATGGATTTGCAAGCCGTCGCAGAGTTGTCCATGGAAGACCGCAAAGGCGCCGTGGTGGCTCTGGATCCGCGCAGCGGCGAGATCCTGGCAATGGTGAGCCGTCCGGCTTTCGACCCGGGCATTTTCGCTGGCCGCGTGCGCTCCAAAGACTGGAACGATCTCATCAACAATCCCGACAAGCCTCTGATGAACCGCGCGATTCAAGCGCAATTCGCGCCGGGCTCGACGTTCAAGCCCATCGTCGCGCTGGCCGGGCTGGAAACTGGCGCGCTCGATCCTAGCACAACCTTCTATTGTCCTGGCAGCGCAACATTCTATGGAAAGCTGTTTCATTGCGATTTGAGAACCGGACATGGGACGTTGGATTTGCACCGCGCAATCGTTCATTCCTGCGATGTCTACTTTTTCAATGTTGGCAATCGAATCAACATCGACACCATCGCGGAATATGCCCAAATGGCGGGGTTTGGAAAAAAAACCGGTGTGGATCTGCCTTCGGAAGCCGAAGGAGTGGTCCCCTCGTCGAAGTGGAAGCTCCGCACGCAGCGCGAGAAGTGGTATGCGGGTGAGACGATTTCAGTGGCGATCGGCCAAGGACCCGTCACCGTAACGCCGATTCAATTAGCCACCGCCATGGGCGGGTTGGCGATGGGCGGCGAGTGGCATCGGCCTCACTTGGTGAAGGAGACAGCGCCAGAGCCTCCTCGGCGCGCCGAGCTTCGTGCAGACAATATCGCAACCGTCGTTTCCGGGATGTACGGCGTGGTGAACGAAGGGGGGACCGGCGCTTCCGCCCACATCAACGGAATTCAGGTGTGTGGCAAGACCGGCAGCGCGCAGCGGATTTCGAACGAGCTAGCCAAATCCAACCGCGCGCTAGCACAGGAATTAAAGGATAACGGTTGGTTCGTGGGATTCGCCCCCTGCGATCATCCAGAAATCGTCGTGGCGGCTCTGTATGAAGCGAGCGAGCACGGCTACTTGGCCGCGCCGATCGTCCGAGATGTGATCAAAGCGTACTTCGATAAGAAGGAACGCCTGACCGCCGAGCCGAAGCCGCCGGTAGTGGCGCTATTCCGTCCGCCTATTACCAAAATCGCAAAGTAACTCGGCTTTCCAATGAAGTCGTCGGGCGCCTCGGTTCGACTGGACAAGAAACGCAGCGCTAGCTGCGGTATAGTTCCAATTGAACGAGAACGTTCCTCTCACTTACACCGGACACTTCGAAACACCCTTTTATGCTATCCGCCAATGGCTCCACGCTAGTTATCTTTTGGCGCTTCTTCACAAATCTCTCAGCACATTAGCGAATTCCCGGCTGCATTCAGAGCTGTGCCGCGCTGCTGGGGCCTTCAGAAACTCAACGCGATTCACGGATCGCCTGTGAGGATAAAGCGGAAAACATGATCTGAGCGGCGATGCCATGTCTACCGGAGCGCTTTGGAAGCCGGCGACGAAGCCGTACGAAAGCGAGCCCCTTCCTTTTGAAAAGTTTCGTCTTCGCCATAAATATCATCGAAAAAGCGCACTTCTCCGCTTTCAACCACCATCGCTGTTACGTAGATCGTCACCAACTGAATCGGCCGATGAAGCTTAACCGGAACAGGCTCGGGCCCCGCCATGGCGTCTTCAACGCGATCGCGTGACCAGCCTGGTTCATCGCGCAGAGCCCATTCCGCCAAATCCGCGGCATGCTCCACGCGAATGCAGCCGTGGCTGAAGTCGCGGCGCGACTTGGCGAACAGCCAGGGCGCGGAGGTAGCGTGCATGTAAATGCCATGCGCATTGGGAAATTCGAATTTGACCAAACCCAGCGTGTTTTTTGGGCCCGGAGTCTGCCGAAGCCGAAGCTGACCTGAGCGCAGTTCCTCCATTTCGTTTTCTGAAATCGGGCCGTCCACGACTTCTCCGCCCAGATTCACCATCTCGAGATGGTTGGCAGCCAAAAAGGTGCGATCTTTCTCGATGTCCGGCATCAGTTCGTCGCGAGTAATGCTAAGCGGAACGTTCCAATAGGGATAAAAGATGATAGTTTGCAATCGCGACCGCAAGAGCGGGGTCTTGCGCTCCGGCGCCTCTCCAACGATGATCTTCATCTCCAGATCCACGTGATGATCGCGAATCGCTCGTAGTCGAAACTCGGGCAAGTTCAGGACGATGGCAGGACGGGCAGGATCGTAAGGCCGCCGGCGCCAGCGCTCCAATGCGATTTCCAATTGGTGAACTCGAGTGGAGAGCGGGGTATTCAGTTGTTTGAATGTTGCCGCATCGATTCGGCCGTCCGGCTCAAGCCCGTGGCGGCGCTGAAACCGCCTAACGGCGTCGACCAGATCGCCATCGTAAACGTCCTGGTCAAAAAGATCCCGATTAGACGGAAGATCACCCAGCCGGCGCAATACCCGCGCCAAGTCAGAAACGCCCTCGTAGATATCGCCTGGCGCTAGAGGTTCGACAGTCTCGGGCAAAATAACGTCGCCGTCGATGGTAGCCAACCGCCGATACTGCTCTAGCGCGCGCAAGGTACGTTCGTATTCGTCCATCGGAGCGGGCGAAGATGCAACGCGCGCCTGCTGAGAAGACGTGCCTATGCAAGCTAGCAGGGCTATCACGGTTGCGAACCGTCCGGGAATTTTAAATCCCACGTCGATTTAGATGCGCGCCAGGCGACAACGCGGTAGACTTTCTGCTAGAGTGCGTCGGGGCTGCCGCTCTCAAACTCGCTTGGGAATGTTAAAAGTAAGGGCCCATCCGGGAACGTAGTGGGTGATTCCGATAATAGGTGAGTGCAGGACCGGGATCTTTACGCGCAGATATTGGGAGTACGGGAGCCGTGGCGGGTGGAGGGAGTGGACCTCGATCTCAAGGCGGGCGAGGTGGTTGTGCGGTTGACGCACGACGCTTCTGCGAACCGGCCGTGCCCCGAGTGCGGGAAACCGTGCGGTCTGTACGATCATCAGCCAAGGCGGCGGTGGCGTCATCTGGACACCTGTCAGTTGCGGACGATTCTGGAAGCTGAACCGCCGCGCAGCAATTGTCCCGATCACGGCGTCAAAGCGGTGAAGCTGCCGTGGGCCGAACCCGGGAGCCGGTTCACAGCTTTATTTGAAAGATTGGCCATCGATTGGCTACTGGCAGCGAGCCAGAAAGCCGCCACGGATTTCAAAGCCCCGAGCATGTGATCGAAAAACCGTTATCCATCATGATTACAAAAATATGTTTCAGATTGTTTAAGCCGGCAGACATAAGACCTTTCTCGATTTCTTGAGAACTTTTAGCGGCGTCCCGCGCTTCGCTTCCCGCTCTATTGGCGACCACGCTTCGCTTGATCGCGCTAGAAACTTCGCGATTTTTTTGCCACAACGTTCGCGGCCGCGGAGTCTTGTGTGGGCGATTTCGCCGATGAGGGAGGCCCGACGTTTGTTAGACTGCCAGCATGCGGCGATTCGGCGCGTGGGCGAATTATTTATGCGTCTCTCTGGCCATATCGGCGGGCCTCGCGTGGGCGCAAGGCCCCGCCCATGTGCTGGTGGTGGTGAACGACAACTCCGCCATTTCGCGCTCCGTCGGGGAATACTACGCGCGCAGGCGCGCCATCCCGGCCGGCAACATATGCCATATCCGCTCTTCAGTTCATGAAGATATCGATCGCGCCGTTTACGATCGCGAAATTGCGCGGCCGATCGGAGAGTTTTTGAAACAAAACCGGCTGGTGCAGAATATTCTGTATATCGTAACCACGTACGGAGTTTCGTTGCGGATTGAGGGGACCGGCGGACTGGAGGGCGACGCTGCGTCAGTGGATAGCGAGCTAGCCGCCCTCTATTTTGACCTTACTCACGGGAATCGGCACCCGGTGGAAGGATCGATCGAGAACCCGTTCTTCGGCAAAAGCCAGTCTGCATTTGGCCATCCGCAATTTCCGATATATCTGGTTACTCGGCTTGCCGCCTACGACGAGCAGGGCATCAAAGGTCTTGTCGACAGGTCGCTGCAAGCTTCCAATCGCGGCAAGTTTGTCATTGATTTGAATTCGGCAAACGACCAACCGGGAAACAATTGGCTGCGAACCGCGGCCATCGTTCTACCAAAGGAACGGGTGATCGTTGACGATTCACCTGAGGTCCTCTACAATCAGACAGATGTAATTGGTTATGCCGGTTGGGGATCCAACGACCAGCACCGGCATCGCCGTTTCGTGGGATTCCATTGGCTGCCCGGCGCCATCATGACGGAATATGTCTCCACAGATGGCCGGACTTTTGAGCGACCGCCCGACAATTGGAACATCAGCAACTGGGAGTCGCGCGAACTGTGGTTTCACGGAAGTCCCCAGGCTTTAACGGCGGACTACATTTTGGAAGGCGTCACCGGCGCATCGGGCCACGTATACGAACCATACTTGGCGATGACGCCGCGACCAAACCTCCTTCTCCCCGCATACTATCGCGGGCGGAATCTGGCGGAGAGTTATTATTTGGCCATCCCTCGGCTGAGCTGGCAGAACATCGTGGTAGGCGACCCGCTGTGTGCGCTGGGCAGGCCGTGACCGGCGCCATTCCTCAGCGCACTCAAGTGGGCATCGCCGGCGCCGGACCAGCGGGGCTGCTGCTCTCCCACCTTCTCTATCTGCAAGGAATCGAATCTGTAGTGCTGGAGATACACGCGCGCCAGTACATCGAGGAGCGAGTCCGCGCCGGAGTGCTGGAGCAAGGAACTGTCGATTTGATGGTAAGCTCGGGGGTGGGAGAGCGATTGAAGCGCCAGGGCCTGCCGCATCGGGGCATTGGACTGCGCTTTGCCGGCCGCAGCCACCGCATCGATTTCCAGGATCTCATCGGCCGCATTATCACCGTCTATGCGCAGCAAGAAGTAATTAAAGATTTAGTCGCGGCGCGCCTCGCCGCAGGCGGCCAGATTCTATTCGAGGCGGAAGCTGTTAGCTTGCGCGATTTGGATAGCCAACGCCCGGCGATCCATTATCGTCATAACGGAGCCGAGCATAAACTCATCTGCGATTTTATTGCTGGGTGCGATGGCTTTCACGGCATTTCGCGCGCGGCGGTTCCTGAGGGTTCGCTCACTGTCTACCAAAGCGCTTACCCATTTGCGTGGCTAGGGATTCTCGCCGCCGCGCCGCCATCGACGGAAGAAGTCACCTATTGCCACACGGACCGCGGGTTCGCGCTTTCCAGCATGCGCTCCCCCGAGCTTTCGCGCCTATACCTGCAATGCGATCCGCGGGAGGACCTGCGCAATTGGCCCGATGAGCGCATCTGGGAAGAGTTGCACGCACGCCTCGCGGCCGATGGCGCGCACCCGCTCACCGAAGGCCCCGTGCTTCAAAAGGGCATTACGGGAATGCGCAGCTTTATGATAGAGCCAATGCAATTTGGGCGGCTGTTTCTAGCTGGCGATGCCGCTCATATCGTGCCGCCCACGGGAGCCAAGGGTCTGAATCTCGCCGCCGCGGACGTGCGGGTCCTGGCGGAAGCCTTGGGCGAATTTTACCGCCGCGGCAGCCGAGGTCTCCTTGACCGGTATTCCTCCATCTGCTTGCGCCACGCCTGGAAGGTGCAGCGCTTTTCCTGGTGGATGACGTCGATGCTCCACCAGTTCCCAGCAGATAGCCCGTTCGACCGCCGCAGGCAACTGGCCGAGCTGGATTACCTAATGGGGTCGCACGCCGCGCAGCAGTCACTTGCGGAAAATTATGTGGGGCTCGATGTTAGCCTTAATCTGTGAGCCGGCCGTTGTTGGCGATTGTAGCGTTCGCCGCCGTGGGCGGAGCGTACGCATTCCAGAAGCCCTTCCGCGAATATCCAGGCCAGGAGTACAGCAACTTTCCGCTCCCGCCGGATTACGGGGAAAAGACAGAGTTCGTTTTCGCCCGCATGATGTATCCGCAAGGCAACTGGGGCATCTTCGGCCGGCTGTGGCGCTTTGATTGGCGTGAAGGACGCAGCGCCTGGACCAACGACTATCCGCGCTCAGACCGCCATTTCGTTCTGGCGCTGCGGAGGCTCACGCGCGTTCAAGTGCGGTCCGTCGAGCAGCCCGTAGATCCCTTCGATGGTGACGATATTTTTAACTGGCCGTTTCTTTATTGCGCTGGGCCGGATCAATGGAACTTGACCGACGAACAGTACGCACGAGTTCGCGAATACCTCGACCGCGGAGGCTTCATCCTCGGCGACGACTTCTGGGGCGAAAGCGACTGGCATTATTTCCAGCGCAATATGGATCGTCTATTCCCTGGGCGGCCGATCGTGGAGATCGAGGACGGTGATCCGATCTTTCACACCGTGTTCGACCTTGATCAACGCTATCAAGTTTCGGGCGCGTGGAGCATTGGAGGACTGCCGTACTTAAACGGCGGCGCCGATCCCCATTGGCGGGCAGTCTATGACGACAAAAAGCGCATTATCCTGACGGTTTTGTTTAATCACGACACTGGCGATTCCTGGGAATGGGCCGACGATCCAGGTTATCCGGAGAAATACTCTGCGCTCGGCATTCGCACGGGAGTAAATTATGTCGTGTACGCGATGACTCACTAGTGTGGGCGACCTTGTCCTGGTTTTAAACGCGGGCTCATCGAGCCTTAAATTTTCCGCATATCGTCACATCGAAGGCGACGAATGGCGGCTCGAGCTGCGGGACCAAATTGAAGGCCCGAAGGCAAGCCCGCATGCACACGACTGGAGCGCTGCGTTATCGGCTTTTTCCGTGAGGCTCCAAACGCTGCCAGGCGCACAGCGAGTGGCGGCGGTAGGTCATCGCGTGGTGCATGGCGGGTCGCTCTATGAAAAACCAACGATTGTAACGCCTCAAGTTTTGGCCCAACTGCACGCTTTAATCCCGCTCGCTCCCTTGCATCAGCCGCACAACATCGCTGCCATGGAGGCGGTGGCCGAATGGCGCGCGGGAGTGCCGCAAGTCGCTTGTTTCGACACCAGTTTCCACCGGACTCAATCGCGCTTGGCGCAACTTATTCCGCTGCCAGACGCGATTAGAAGGCGGGGCGTGCAGCGGTACGGCTTTCACGGTTTGTCTTATGAATACATCGCATCCGCTCTGCCGAAAATTGCTCCGGCAATTGCCAACCGGCGCGTCATCGTGGCGCACTTGGGAAATGGCGCCAGCCTCTGCGCGATAAAGGAAGGAAAAAGCCTCGATTGCACTATGGGCTTTACGGCGCTGGACGGGCTTTGCATGGGCACTCGGGCCGGGTCCCTCGACCCTGGCGCAGTTTTGTACCTGTTCCAAAACCTGGGGCTTTCGGCGAACGAAGTGGAGGCGATTCTCTATCGTGAATCCGGCCTGCTCGGCATTTCCGGTTTCAGCGGCGATATGCGCGATCTTCTTGCGAGCACGCAATCCGAGGCTCGCCTAGCCGTCGATTACTTTGTGTTCCGCGCCTCGAAAGAGATTGCCGCTTTGGCGGCCGTAACCGGAGGAGTGGACGGGTTGGTGTTCACGGCCGGAATCGGAGAGAACTCGGCGGAGATTCGCCGGAGGATATGCGAATCTTTGGAATGGCTAGGGTTGAAGCTGGATGTACAGGCCAATTCCAGCGGTGGTCCTCGCATTTCCAGCCAGGCGAGCAGGGTTTCCGCGTGGGTGATCCCTACAAATGAGGAGTTGATGATCGCGCGCCATACGGGTGCCCTCCTCGGACTAACCAAGACAAGTTAAAATGTGGGCGGTCGAAGCAGTGAAAGCGTTCCCAAACAAGGTCGGCACGTCGGATAGCCGCGGCTCGCAGGGCCTGGGGTAGGCGTTTATGAGGGAGACTCGCATCCCTGATCCAGCCGGCAAGGATCTGGTTCGCCAGCCGAGGAATCCTGGAAGATCGCTGATCCGGCTGTCTATCGTCGTGTATGGATCAGTGATTCTCGTAACTGCGCTTGCCGTGTGGGCCTGGCATTGGCTTCAGCCGCCCCCGCAGATTCCCGGTATGGTATACATTCCGGCCGGAATGTTCCTGGCTGGCAGCGATAAACATTCTGTGAAACTCCATGCTTTCTACATCGATGCGACGGAAGTTAGCAATGCCGAGTATTCCGACTTCTGTGAAGCCACTGGCTGCACGCTTCCGGAAGGAGCTCGTAATCTTCCCGTGGTGAACGTAACTATCGAACAAGCGCGCGCATATGCCCGATGGAGCCACAAACGCCTGCCCACCGCTCTGGAATGGGAACGCGCCGCGCGCGGCACAAGTGGCGCTCTTTTTCCATGGGGCGATGCCGAAGATCCATCGCGCGCCAATGTGTCGAACAATTCCACTTTGGCTCAGCACGCCCTGATGCCCGTGCGTTCGTTTGGCGAGTATCCGGCGTTTCAGATGATTGGAAATGCGTGGGAGATGGTGGAAGGCGAGATCACGCCGAGCGCTAACTCGTTGCGAACCTTTCCAAGGCTCCGCCCTCCATCGGCTTCCGGGGAGCGATGGTTTGCCATTCGCGGAGGATCGTATCAGACTCCGCTGACGCAGGCTTTGGTCTGGGAATTTGATTCGATTCCAGCGAGTTACGCGGCAAGTGATATCGGCTTCCGCTGCGCCAAGGACCCGCAGTGACCTAACGAGCGCCGCGCGACATGATCGCTGTTCTGCGGCGCTCTTTCACCTGGTTTGTGCAGATAGAATCCAATCAGGGCGCCAGAGATTTGATCGTTTGATTGCCGCTTTCCTTACTGCCGCAAGGCGTAGACAAACATCGCAGTCCCTGCATTCACTGCGATATATTGCCGGCCGTTGATGGCATAGCTTATCGGCCCGCTATTCACCTGCCCGCCTAGCGACGCATGCCACAAAAGTTTCCCGTTGCGGGCGTCGAGCGCATAAAAGTAACCTTCGCGGCCGCCGCTGAATAAGAGATCGGATGCGGTGGTCAACACGCCCGCCCAGGTAATGTCGTTCATCTTAAATTCCCACTTCTGCTCGCCGGTCTTGGGATCGAACGCCCGGACGATGCCGTAGCCCTCGTTTTCGGTCTTGTTGTTAGGTTGGAGATTCACTTGGGCCATGGGAGTGTTTCCCAAAGATCGTCCGAAACCGTTAGTTTTCGTCACCATGGCTCCACTGTTTTCCCATCCTGGAATGTAGAACCAGCCGGTGTGCGGGCTGTAGGAAGGCGGATACCAGTTGGTCCCGCCGAGGCCATGAGGCATGATTAAGGTCGGATGGTCGTTGTCGGCGCTTATAGGCGTCCGCATCGGGCGGCCACGCTCATCGAAACCAGTCATCCAGGTCACTTTCGTGAAGGGCTTGCCCATGAGAAACTGGCCCGTCACACGGTCGAGCACGTACCAGTTCCCGTTGCGATTGGCCCACATCAGCACCTTGCGCGCGCGCCCTTGATACTGAATATCCGCCAGCACGGGGACCTGCGTGGAATCGTAATCGAACTCGTCGTGCGGAGTGAATTGGTAATACCACCTCAGCTTGCCTGTATCAGCATCGAGCGCGACCACGCAATCGCTATAGAGGTTGTCGCCCAGCCGCGCGTCGCCGTTCGTATCAGGGGCCGGATTGCCGATGCCCCAGTAAGTGAGATTCTGTTCGGGATCGTAGGCGCCGATGTTCCAGACAGCGGCGCCGCCGGTTTTCCATGAGTCGCCGGACCAAGTCTCATGGCCGGGTTCGCCAGGACCGGGAATCGTGTAGAATCGCCAGGCTTCTTGTCCCGTCTTCGTATCCAATGCGACGATTTGGCCCCGCGTGGGACCATCGCCGCCCGCAGTGCCGACAATCACCTTGTCCTTTACAATCAAAGGTGCGTGGGTTATTACGTAACGGTCAGCCGCGCTGGCGATGGTTGTATCCCAAAGTTTTTTGCCGTTCTTTGCATCGATGGCGATGACGTGCGCGTCGAGCGTGCCCATGAATAATGCATCGCCCAGAATCGCCAAGCCGCGGTTCACCCGGCCGCAACACGGCCGCGCTTCGGGCGCGGGAGTATAGGGAAACGTCCAGAAAGGGCGTCCGGTCACGGCATCTAGCGCCACCACATCGTTCGGCGCCTGAATGGTGTAGACGATGCCGTCCACCACGATCGGCGACGCTTCGAACTTTTCAAGCGACCGCGCCTGCCACACCCATTGCAGTTCCAGATTTTTCACGTTAGCCGGCGTGATCTGCGTGAGTGGGCTGTAGCGCTGACCATCGATGGATCGGGAATAGCTGAGCCAATTCTGAGGCTCGCGGTCGGGATGCAGCAAGCGATCGAACGTGACGCCTTGTCCCCATAGGGCGCCGGCGCAACAGAGCAGCGTCAGAGCACGGAAAATCATGGCTAACAGCATACTAAAGAAGATCGCGACCACGTCCGCGTCATTCCCCGCCGCCGGAAAGACCCTGGCAACATGACGGGCGCCGGCGAAATCGCGCGATCGCACCAGAGCCTAGCTTCGCTTCTTCTCCGGTTCTTTTCCAGGAAGATTTTCCGGATTCTCGTGCACGCGCGCCCGGAACGCGGCGTTCATGCCTGCGGCCAGCGATACCACTCCATCGCCGTACTTGTCGCGCAGTTGGTCGACCGCGCGCAACGTCTTACGCCAGGCCTCCCTCTTATTTTCTTCGAGCAAGCTGGCTTGCCCTTCCGCCCTTTCGAGTTGCTGAGCGTAGACCCCGAGCAGCCGGATCGGCCGGCCCGTCCAAGCTTTGCGGAACAGATCGCGTGCGGCGGCCGCCAAGTCTGCGTCAATCTGGGTCGCGTGATCGAGGCTCCGCGCTCGCGTGAATGTGGAAAAGTCCGAATAGCGCAGCTTGATCTGCACGGCGCGCGTCCACAAGCGATGATCGCGCAGCCGGCGAGCCACCATCTCCGATAACCGCACCAACATGGCGTCCAGCTCCGTCGCCTGGGTCGTATCCAATGAGAAGGT
>Ga0070738_10000944_pt1 | contig 69997 bp, 63 predicted proteins | sample Coa_R2_2_FD_66446 | JGI IMG/M metagenome (GOLD analysis project Ga0070738, IMG submission 66446) | Surface soil microbial communities from Centralia Pennsylvania, which are recovering from an underground coalmine fire - Coalmine... | ecosystem: Environmental > Terrestrial > Soil > Unclassified ... | reverse complement strand
ACCCGGCAGGTTCTATATGGCGTTCAATGCCTGATCGAGATCGGCGATGATGTCTTCCACATCCTCGATGCCGACCGAGATTCGGACCATCCCGTCTGTCAGTCCAATCTCTTTGCGGCCTTTCTCTCCGATTGCAGCATGAGTCATGCTCGCCGGGTGTGAAATGAGCGTCTCCACACCGCCCAACGATTCCGCCAGCGTGCATACCGCGCCCACACGCTTCAGCAATTTCTTCGCGTTCGCAAGCGATCCGGTTTCAAAGGTGATCATCGATCCGTAGCCGCCCATTTGTCGCTTTGCCAGATCATATTGCGCATGATCAGGTAATCCGGGATAAAAAACGCGCTTCACTTTCCGATGTCCGGAAAGAAATTGTGCTACTTTCATGCCGTTGCGATTGTGCTGCTCCATTCGCACCGCAAGCGTCTTTACTCCCCGCAGCACCAGCCAGCACTCGAACGGAGACATAATCGCGCCCGCTGTTTTTTGAATGAACGCCAGTTTATCCGCCTGCTCTTTCGTGGAGCACACGATCACCCCTCCAAGGCCATCGCTGTGTCCGTTCAGAAACTTCGTCGTGGAATGCAGGACCATGTGCGCGCCAAATTCCAATGGCCGCTGGAAATAAGGCGACATAAAAGTGTTATCGACGATCAATTCCACACCTTTGCGCCGGCAGATTTTCGCAATTGCCTCCAGGTCGCTGATCGTCATGAGCGGATTCGTAGGCGTCTCGACGTAAACGTAACGCGTGTTCTTGCGAATTGCTTTCTCTACGAGTCCCGCATTGGAGGTATCCACATAACTGAACTCGAGGTCGTAGTTCACCAGGATCTGGTTGAACAGCCGCGGAACACCCCCGTACACGTTGTTGGTGCAGACCAGATGATCGCCACGCTTCATCATGGTGCAAAGCGCAGTCACGGCGGCCATGCCGCTCGCGAAGACGCGCGACGTGATGCCGCCTTCCAGCGCTGCCAGACACTCCTGCAGACGGTCGCGTGTCGGATTCGTCACGCGCGCATACTCATACCCCTGGCGCGGCTTTCCGAGTTCGTCCTGCGCGTACGTCGAAGTTGGCACGATTGCCGGTCCCACCGCTCCCGTAAGAGAATCGGGCTCCGAGCCAACGTGGATTGCCGCTGTTGCGAAACCAATCTCCTGCTGCTTCTGCTTCGCCATGATTCCTTCCTATATTTTTATGAAAACTTCCGAAACGTGGATCAGAACGGCTCGAAGATTCCCTTGGACAAATAGCGTTCAGCCGAATCAGGAACGATTGTCGCCACGCGCTTCCCAGCGCCCAGCTTTTTCGCCACCTGAAGCGCGGCGAATACATTCGCGCCACCGCTGGAGCCGGCAAGCACGCCTTCACGACGCGCCAATTCGCTCACCGTTTGAAAAGCGTCCCGATCACTTACTGCAATAATCTGGTCCGCCAACTTCCCGTCAAAGGTCTTAGGGATGAAACTCGCGCCGATGCCTTCAATGCGGTGATCGCCGGGTTTGCCTCCGCCAAGTACCGATCCCTCGGTTTCGACCGCTATCGCCAAGGCCCGAGGATTCTTTTCCTTCACGAAACGCGCGACTCCGGTGAACGTGCCTCCTGTGCCGGCCCCCACGACGACGGCATCCACCTCGCCACCCATTTGTTCGAACAGCTCTCGGCCGGTGGTCTCGTAGTGATAGTCAGGATTCGCGGGATTTTCGAATTGGAGTGGCAGAAAAGAAGCAGGAATCTTTGCGGCCAAGTCGCGTGCGCGGCGAATGGCACCTTCCATGCCCTCATCATCGGGCGTGCGGATCACCTCAGCCCCAAGCGCTTGCATCAGCATGACTTTTTCTTTAGAGAATTTCTGAGGAACGCAAAAAATCACTCGATAACCGCGGTTCACACCAATCAACGCCAATCCAATGCCGGTATTCCCGGCTGTGGCCTCGATGAGGGTCGAACCGCGCCGGAGTTTGCCTTCCTTTTCGGCTCGCCGGATCATCCCGATAGCAGCTCGGTCTTTGATGCTCCCACCAGGGTTCAGATATTCGAGCTTAGCGAAGATTTCGGCAGAACCTTCAGGAATGATCCTTCGCAGATGGAGGAGAGGTGTTTCGCCTACGAGTTCAGTGATGCTCTCTGCGACCCGCAGAGCAGTTATATCCGAAGTCGTCTTCATGGGCACAGATCAAGGGTAAGTTAGCGGTTCGCGAGCGTCAATCGCGACATAAAACAGAAATGCCGGCCCATTACGAGCTGGCATTTGACGGGTGTTGGCTGTTTTCCCTATTGATTGCTAGCCTGCTCCTGGCCTGCGTAGTAGCCGCTTCTGGTGCGCACGAAGAGCTTGCCGTGATGTGGAGCTTTCGCCTCCACCTTCACTGTCCTATAGCCACCGGCGCTGCGCGGAGTAGTTGGTTTGTAGCCGATGGTGTACTGGTTACGGATGTCGTGCGCAACTTCGTTACTGATGGCGTCGACTTCCTTCAGATCCTTGGGAAAAAATCCGATCCCGCCGGTATCTTCTGCGATTTCTTCCAGCGCGCGACGAGCTCGTTTCGTATGCTCGTCTCCTAGTAAGCCGATCGTGTAGACCGTGGGACCGTTCTCCGCCTGCAGGAAGCGGATCGCACGCTCCAGGCTATTGCGGCTGGCATTGTCCTCGCCGTCGGTGACCACCAGCAGAACCTTCTTCTCGAGCCTGGAGTTCTTCTTCAGGTGATCGGCGGAGGCCATAATCGCGTCGTAAAGCGCCGTACCTCCACGCGATTCGATCTTCTCCAGGCCGTCCCTCAGTTTGGCGATGTTCGAGGTGAAATCCTGGTCCAGGTAGTACTCGTCATTGAAGTTGACAATAAACACCTGATCCTGCGGATTGCTCGCCTTGACCAGATTGATGGCAGCCTGATTCACGGCCGGCCGCTTATCGCGCATGGATCCCGAATTGTCGATGACGATTCCCAGCGAAACGGGGACGTCTTCACGGCGAAAGGAACTGATCGTCTGGGGCTTCCCGTCCTCGAAAACCGAAAAGTCGTTCTTCGTCAGGTCAGTTACGAAGCGGTGCTTGTCATCCACAACTGTGGCATGCAGTTGTACTTCCTCCACCTGCGCCTTAAAGACGTATACGCCATTGTCTTCGCGCTGCGGTGATTCGCCGCCATTGTTCGTTACCTGAACGGTATCTCCCTGCTGACTGGCAGAATCGGGCGCCTGTGCTGGAGTCGAGGCACTCTGTGAGGACACACTCGGTGGCGCTGCCGGTGCACTTTGACCGGCCGAAGTTGTGCTCTGAGATTGTGGCTGGCTGGGCGGGGTGGCCAGCACCTGGGCCGCCATGGCCGCTGAAACAATTACAACAGCAATTATGGACAGCCCGTGCGCGATCACCTGCTGCACATTCGGGAGCCCCGGCTTTACTTCATTGCGCAGGTGCATAATAGCCCGTTTTAGCATAAACACGCAGCGGAGGCAGACCCTTCGGAGGAATCAGCTTTACCTTGATTTTTCTCCATTTCCCGTCGCGTACTACTTTGTTTGGACGGTAGCCGAGCACATATTGGTTGCGCAGTTCGATTCCAATTTTTGTAGCCACATCGGCCAATTCATTGGGGTTATCCACAGTAAATGTGCGGCCGCCCGTAACGTCTGTGATATCGGAGAGCATCATTGGCCCGTTCCGTTCCTCGTCCGTTCTGGGCGTGGAGTCAAACAACCCAATGGCGTAGATTTCTACATCCGCCTCTTTCACCAAGGATTTGATCTCACTCTCAGTATATCTGCTGTGGTTATCCCCTCCATCGGAGATGATCAACAACGCCTTCTTCGCGTTGTGGGCTTTTTTCATCCGGTGGAGGCCCATGTAGATCGCGTCGAGCAAAGCGGTTCGTCCTTTGGGAGCTAGCAATGGCAACTTCGCCTGGATGTCCTCAACTGACGAAGTGAAGTCCTCAACCAACTCAGGCTTCTCGTTGAATGTGATCATGAAAAATTCGTCCTGCGGGTTGGCCGTGCGGAAGAACTCAACCACTGCCTCGCGCGACTTTTCGATCTTGTTGCTCATGCTACCGCTCATGTCGAAAATCACACCAAGCGAAATTGGGGCATCCTCGCTGGAGAAGTGTTGCACTTCCTGCTTATCGTTTCCTTCGAACAATTCGAAATTGTTCTTCTCCAGTCCAGTGACAAGGCGGTTCATCGGATCCGTAACGGTTACCGGTACCAGCACCAGGTTGACATCAACCTTCATCGGCTTGGTGTGTGTTTTCAGCGCGGGATCGATAAGATCCGCCGGCGGCTTCGGGTCCGGATCCTTGCGCGGCATGATGTGAACCTGATCGGCCGTGGATACGTCGGCAGCTACGTTTTTGTCCGCTGCTGGGGAACTTGTAATCTGCGCGCTTGCGGCGTCGTCAAAGACAACGCTGGCCGCGAACAGCAAGAAAATTGTGAGAAGGCTTCGTAGCGGTGATGGAGCTGATATGAGTGTCCGCAAGTTGTTTCTCCACTCTGGTTGCAGGGTGCGCGGGAGAAGCTGGTAGCGGGATGACCCGCTGTGTTTCTTGGCCGTGCGGGCCATAATTTCCTCTATTGATGGTCGAATGGTACCACAGCTTTGGCGGCTCGCTACATAGCTTCCTGGGCCGCCCCTAGGAGCCGTGAATACTGAAGTCCTAGATGAAGCTCGCTTCCCTTTTGGTTTTCTTTTCGTGACACGTCCGGCTTGCTACAATCCCCTTCTTACATAGAGTTCTTATGGCCGATATAGCTCCGTTTCGCGCCCTCCGCTATGCTAAGGATCGGGTTTCATTGGGTACGGTCGTCACCCAACCTTACGACAAGATTACCCCGAGCATGCAGGACGGTTACTATTCAGCCAGCCCCTATAACCTCGTCCGCATTATCCTGGGCAAATCCCAACCCGAAGATTCTGAAGGATCAAACAAATACACTCGTGCCGCAGACTATCTAAAAACCTGGTATCAAGATGGCGTTCTCGCTCACGACGACCAAGCATGCCTCTATCGCTACTCGCAGAATTTCTGTGTGCCTGCTTCTGCTCTGGGACAAACCGGGAACAAACCCGTTCAACTGGAAAGAATCGGGTTTATTGCCGCAGGGCGGATTCACGACTACGCGGAGGGTGTCGTCCACAGGCATGAACAAACGCTTGCTAAGCCGAAAAGTGACCGTCTAAACCTGCTCCGCGCTACTCGCGCCCATTTCGGCCAGATCTTTATGCTGTACAGTGATCCGGAGAGATCCGTTGAAACCATATTGGATCCGTCCGGCACGCCTCCACAGGCCAGTGTGACTGACGAATACGGCGTGCTTCATCGACTCTGGCGTATTTCCGACACGGTGACGATTCGCTCAGTACAGCAAAAAATGGCGGATAAAAAGCTCATCATCGCCGACGGACACCACCGCTACGAAACCGCTCTGAACTACCGCAACGAATGCCGCTCTGCCTCCGGCACGTCAGACCCGAATGCCCCATACGAGCGCGTCATGATGACGTTCGTGAATATGGACTCCCCTGGCTTGGTCATCTTACCCACCCACCGGGTCGTCTTCGGTCTGAAGAGCTTCGAGGTCCCATCGTTCTTACATGCTGCCGAGTCCTATTTCGACGTCATAACGCTGGAACCTTCAACGAGTCCGCAGGACGCGCTCGCACGCCTGCGCCGCGAGGGCGAGAGCGGTGTTTCCCTGCTCGTGGTGGCTGGCCGGTCGATGATTATCTTGAATGCGCGGCCTAAAGCCTCCGATTCGCTACTTCAACAGTACACGCCGGCGCAGCGCCAACTGGATGTCGTGCAAGTGCACAAGGTTATCCTCGAAAAAGTCCTCGGGCTCTCTGAAGAGTCGATTCGTAATCAGGAAAACCTGAACTACATTCGCGAAGCCGAACACGCCGTGGCTCGCGTACGCAACGGCGAAGCTCAGATCGCTTTTCTCATGAACCCCTGCCGCATCGATCAGGTACGCGACATCGCCTTCGCCGGAGGCGTTTTGCCACAAAAATCGACCGACTTCTATCCTAAGCTCCTCAGCGGCCTGACGATTTACTCTCTCGATTCATAGCCCCCGCGCCTTCGCTGTTGCGTGGGCCCCGGCCCGAGTGTCTAGTGAAGAGGCCTGCTGGCGTCCGGTGGCCACGTACCCTAATCACACAGGTTCTACCCTCACCTCAAAAGCAATGTTCCCCCGACCCTAATGACGTCATAATGGATCTTTGAAAACGGCTGTCCATTTCACGCGCGGATACGTCTTCTTACTCATCTTCTTCCTTGGCGGTTCCCTTGCACAGGAAAAGAAGCTGACCGTCTACTCTCCGCAGGGTTCCGCGGTCTACGCCGTTGTCGATCGAAATGGCACGGAATATCTCGCGCTGCAGGACATATTGAGCCAGTTCGGAAACGTGAGCACGAAGCAGTCCGGAAGCACGTTTTCCATCCGCTTCACAGGACGAAGTGGGCCGCCGATCGATGCGACTTTCGCTCAAAACAGGACCTCAGGTAGCATTGGCAAGCGCAGAGTCGAACTGCCTTCGCCTTTCCTCCTGTCTGGAGATCGGGGACTTGTACCAGTTGCTTCGTTACCGCAGTTGCTTCCCGGGTTTACGGGAACAACCGTGAGTCTGCACCAGTTGGCGAGGCGCTTGTTTGTGGCAAGTGCCTCTACGAATTACGGATTCGACTTGCAGAGAACCGCGCCGCCTCGTCTGGTCCTTCACTTCTCCACGCCGGTGAATCCTTCCGTAGCAACCGAGCCCGGGCGCCTGCGCATGACGTTCTCTCGCGAGCCTCTGATCGCGACTTCGAAGTCTACGAATCTCGGCGATAACACGTTTTCCACTCTTACCTATAACGAGTGGAACGGTACGGCCGAATTGTCGGTTTCCGCCAACGCCCCTCTACTCGCCAGCTTCGGCGACGGTGGTAAGACCATCACCATCACGGCCCAGGCGACTCCGCAGTCGCTTGCAGCCACTCCGAAACAAAATCAGGTACCGGGAGCTTCGGCCACTCCGAACACGGCCGCTGTACCGCCTCTTCCCCAGCCTCCGCATTTCACGATCGTCCTCGATCCCGCGCACGGAGGAGAAGACCGTGGCGCGGCGTTAACGCCGACGCTCCCAGAAAAAGATGTAGTGCTGGCCTTTGCACGCCGGCTTAGAACCGCGCTGCAGAATCAGGGAATCGATGTCATCCTTCTGCGCGATTCCGACGTCGCGCTCTCCGCCGATCAGCGCGCCATAGCGGCCAATGCTGCTCGTCCTGCATTGATTCTCTCCATCCACGCGACTTCCAGCGGATCGGGCGTCCATTTGTTCACGGCGATGCTTTCGCCTGCTCCCCGCACCGCATTTCTTCCCTGGGATACGGCGCAAGCCGCGTTCCTGAATGACAGTAGCGCGATTGCCGCAGCTGTGTCGAAGCAACTGAACAGCCGCGATATCGAGGATGAATCCTTGTCTGCCCCCTTACAACCTCTCAGCAGCTTCGCACGGCCCGCGATCGCAATCGAATTGACGCCGCTCAATGGCAAAGCCGATTCGCTCGGACTCCCGTCATACCAGCAGCCAATCATCACCTCCATCACAGCCGCCATTACGGACATGCGCCCACTTCTGGAGCAATCACGGTGATTTCCAGGGCTCTCTTCATCACCATGTTGTTCCTGCTCATTGGGGTTGTCGCGCTCGGAATTTATGGCCTTCACCTGAAACATCAGATGGAGCTCAGTGCCGAACTCGCCCCAGAAGCAAAGCCTGTCGCGGCGCCTGTGAATGGCAGTACTGCGATCATTGCCCTTTTTGTCCCGGAGGATGGCAGTGGCGTCCTGGTTCGACGTGACGTCAGCGTGGAAGTTCCCTCGGGCCAGAGTGGTCGGGTTCGCGAAATCCTTCGCGCCCTGGTCAGTACCTGCCAGGCCAAGAATTCGACCCATCCATTATCATCGGACGCCGACATCCGTGAGGTATTTCTGCCATCGCCGAATCTCGCCGTCATCAACACCAACGCAGCATTCGCAGACGGTCACCGTTCCGGCATTCTTGTGGAAGAACTCACTCTGGCCGCAATCGCGCGCACCCTTGCCGTGAACATGCCGGACATAAAACAATTCAAATTACTGATTGACGGCAAAGAGCGTGAGACACTAGCGGGACATGTGGATCTGCTCGAGATTTATCCGACCGACCAGCAGACCTGGGCACAGTTGCTGCCACGATAGTCTGCCAGTTTTTCAGTCTCTCAGTCTTTCAGTGTTTCTGCCTTCCGCTTCGCAACTGAGCGACGGCTGTAGTCAAAATAGCGAAAACTGAACAGATCGACTGACCGACTACAGAACTGACGGACCGAAGAACTAACCGACTGATAGACTAAAAACCAATGTTCTATCGATCCGACAATCGTGCGCCGGACCAGATGCGTCCGGTGAAGATAATCCCCAATTTCATTTCCACTGCCGAAGGCTCAGCCCTGATTGAGGTGGGCAACACGCGTGTCATCTGCACAGCTTCCATCGACGAGGCCGTGCCGTCGTGGATGCGCAACTCCGGAAAAGGCTGGATCACCGGCGAGTACGGCATGCTTCCTCGTTCTACGCTGACCCGCACTCCTCGTGAAGCGAGCAAGGGAAAGCCCAGTGGACGCACGCAGGAGATTCAGCGACTCATCGGCCGTTCTCTTCGGGCAGTTGTCGATATGAAGCAACTCGGCGAGCGCACTGTCTGGATCGATTGTGACGTAATTCAAGCCGACGGTGGCACCCGCACCGCGTCGATCACCGGCTCTTTTGTTGCGTTAGGAATCGCGCTCTCACGACTGGTGGAAGCCGGTACTTTAACGGCTGTTCCGGTCCGTGATTTCGTTGCCGCCACCAGCGTTGGAATCGTCGACGGCGAAATCTTGCTCGACCTCGCTTATGAAGAAGATTCTCGCGCGGAAGTCGACATGAACTTTGTCATGACAGGCGCAGGCAAGATGATCGAAGTGCAGGCAACCGCCGAACAGGTGCCGTTCGATGACACACAACTGCAGCGCATGATGGAGTTGGCTCGCAGAGGCGTGCAGGACCTGGTAAACCTGCAGCGAGAGTTACTGCCCGTGCTCGTGAATGCGAAATAGCGCTGGCACCCCGGCCGGCTGTTGTGAGAACGTTCTGCTCTCACAGCTGTCGGCGAGACGCCCATATCGACAGCCGCCGAGACGGCGGCGCAACAAAGCAAAAGCCACGAACTCACGAGCAGCATCCGTGTAATCCGTGGCTTCCTTTGTTCTGGAAACTAAACCAGTACGCCCTTTTCTGACTTCTTGTACTTTTTCGCCATCTCCTCGATCGGCACTGGTCTGTAATCCCCCGCATGTCCCGCTTGTCCGAACTGCGTCATACGGAGCGCGACCACCTTCTTCATCGCTTCGCGCGCTGGCTTCAGGTAGTCGCGAGGATCAAATTTCTCCGGCGTCTCCGTGAATACTTTGCGGATCGCCCCTGTGATCGCCAGGCGATTATCGGTATCCACGTTGATCTTGCGCACACCGTTGCGGATGCCGAGTTGGATTTCTTCCACCGGAACACCCCAGGTCGGCTTCAACTTTCCGCCGTACTGGTTAATGATGTCCTGCAGATCTTTCGGCACGCTCGATGATCCGTGCATGACCAGGTGCGTGTTCGGCAGCTTCTTGTGGATCTTGATGAGGACGTCCATCTTCAACACAGATCCATCCGGCTTCTTCGAAAACTTGTACGCTCCATGGCTGGTTCCGATCGCAATCGCCAAGGCATCCACGCCGGTCTTTTCAACAAACTCAACTGCCTGGTCGGGATCGGTCACATGCTCAAGGCCACTGCCGCCTGCTCCATGTCCGTCTTCTATTCCTCCGAGCACCCCGATTTCCCCCTCAACGGTCACGCCTTTTGCGTGCGCCATCTCTACGACCTGGCGAGTCGTGTCGACGTTGTACTCGAAGCTCGAGGGCGTCTTGCCATCGGGCATAAGCGAGCCATCCATCATCACACTGGTGAATCCCAACTCGATGGCCGACTGGCAGGTTTCGACGCTGTTGCCATGATCGAGGTGCATCACAAGCGGAATTTCCGGATAGAGTTCCGCTGCCGCCAGCATCAGGTGATACAGGAACTTGTCCTGCGAATAGCTGCGCGCACCGCGGCTCGCCTGGATGATCACCGGCGACTTGGTTTCACGCGCCGCTTCCATGATTGCCTGAATCTGCTCCATGTTGTTGACGTTGAACGCGCCTACTCCGTAGCCGCCTTTCGCCGCCTCATCCAGTAGTTGCCGCATCGACACTAAGGGCATGACGTATGTTCTCCTTTATTAAGTCCAAGGCTATAATCGCTACAGTAAAAATGTTACCCGAGTGGGGTCGGGATTGTTTGTGACGCACGATACAGACGTTTTCGGCCGCTGACCCGCCAGTCAGCCGTGCAGATCCAGCGTGGCTCCACTTTCTTGATCTGAAAATCCGGATCGAAAACCTGCATTGTGTTTGGAGTCGCCTCCAATCGCAGTCGCAGTCCGGGCAGTACTTGGTTCCGGCAAACGAAAATTACGAGGAGCATTTCATGAAGCTTACCCCTGGAAAACTGGCTGGTCTGAAGGCGGTTTCAAATTCGCGCGGTGTCATTGCCGCCGCCGCCATGGATCAGCGCGGCTCTTTGCAGAAGGCACTCGGCGCTCACGCCGGCGATAAAGAGCTGGAGACATTCAAGGTTTGTGTGACCGAAGTCCTGACCAAACATGCCAGCGCCATTCTTCTCGACCCAGAATGGGGACTGCCGGCAGCCCGCCGTCGCGCCAAAGGTTCCGGGTTGCTTCTCGCGTATGAGAAGACCGGCTATGACAAGACCGGGCCCGGCCGACTTGGCGACTTGCTCGATCACTGGTCCGTACAGCGCCTGAAAGAAGCCGGCGCCGATTGCATTAAGATCCTGCTCTACTACTCGCCACACGATCCGAAGAACATCAACGACATCAAGCACGCCTGGGTCGAACGCCTGGGAGACGAGTGCCGCGCCAACGACATTCCGTTCTTCCTCGAGTTCGTCGGCTACGAAGAAGGTGCGGACGAGAAAGGCCTCGAATATGCGAAGAAAAAGCCGGAAATCGTGAAGGCCTCGATGGCTGAATTCTCCAAACCGAAGTATGGAGTCGACGTGCTCAAAGTCGAAGTGCCGATCAACATGAAGTATGTGGAAGGCACTAAGTCCTACAAGGGCCAGAAGGCGTACACCAAGAAGGAAGCGCAACAGTTCTTTCTCGAAGCCGCCACGGCCACCCACAAGCCGTTTATTTACTTGTCCGCCGGCGTGAGTAACGAAGAGTTCACCGAGTCGCTCGAGCTAGCTGCTGAATCAGGCGTTAAATTCAACGGCGTGCTTTGCGGCCGTGCAACGTGGAAAGACGGCATCCCGATCTTCGCCGAAAAGGGCGAACAGGCTTTTCGCGACTGGCTCAACACCGAAGGCGTGAAGAACATCCAGAACGTGAATAAGTGTCTCGAAGCCGCCACTTCGTGGCACTCCATCTACGGCGTCCAGGAAGCTGTCGGCGCACGATAGTGAGTAGTGCTCCCGGTTAGCGGCCGATTTTGGCCGCTAACTGGATTCATGTGAATGCCCGAAAATCCATCGGATCCGTGGCCGCTTCTGTTTCTCGTCGAAGTCGGCATGCCCGGGTTAGAATGGATGCGTCTTCGCCATGTGTTCGCCTGTTCAGCGCACTGTTTTCCACCTCGACATGGACGCCTTTTTCGTATCGGTGGAAGAGCTGTTCGACCCGTCCCTCAGAGGGAAAGCAGTGGTAGTGGGAGGCCGCCCGAATGAGCGCGGCGTCTGTGCAGCCGCTTCCTACGAAGCGCGGAAATTCGGCGTGCATTCGGCTATGCCGCTGCGCACGGCGTACAAACTTTGTCCGCATGCGATCTTCGTCGATGGCCATCCAGAGCGCTATCGCGAATACTCGGGCAAGGTTTTCAAAATCCTGCGAAACTTCACGCCTCAAGTCGAAATGGCCTCTATCGATGAGGCCTACCTGGAAATGACCGGCACCGAACGACTGCACGGGCCACCTCTGCTGGCAGCGCACCACCTGAGTAGGGCCATCAAGTCCGGCACGCAATTGAACTGCTCCATCGGAATCGCCTCTTCGCGCCTGGTCGCAAAGGTAGCGTCCGATCAGGCAAAACCGCATGGAATTCTCTGGGTGATGTCCGGGCAAGAATCCCGGTTTCTGGCGCCGCTCGAGGTCCGAAAGATTCCTGGCATCGGAAGAGTAATGGAGGAGAACCTGCACGCACTCGGCATTCGCTACGTTGGCGATCTCGCAAGGCTGCAACCCGAATTTCTAGAGGAAAAATTCGGCCAGTGGGGACTGGCGATGGCCGGCAAGGCACAGGGTCTCGACGCGGGGGGATGGTTCGACGAAGCCATTGGCTCACACGAGGACCCGAAGTCGATCAGTCACGAGCACACATATTCGGAAGACACAAAAGATGGTCAGCAGCTCGAGGCCACCCTCGCGCGCCTCTCCGAGATGGTGGGCCGACGGCTTCGAGAGCACCAGTTGCATGCGCAGACCGTGCAACTGAAGCTGCGATATTCGGACTTCTCCACCATTACCCGCGCGCACACGCTACCCACGCGCACGCAGTTGGACAATGACATCTTCGAGCAGGTGCGCACGCTGTTTCGCAAGAACTGGGATTCGCACCGAACCGTACGCCTCCTGGGCGTGCACGTTTCTTCAATGGACGAAAACGAAGGCCAACTCGGTCTGCTCGACGACGAGAAACACCGCAAGTGGAAAGATGCTCTTACAACCGCTGATCGTCTCCGCGATAAGTTCGGTGAGAACGCCGTTTCACTCGCCAGCGGCATGCGTGCCCGCTATCGCGAGCGCACGCATGAGAACCCCGCAAGCCTGCCAGGCAAAAGCAAGAAGACGGAGGATTGATTTGTAATTGGGTCAGTTGGCAATTTGATAATTGAAAAATGCAAGGCTGAGGACCTGATCGGACTCAAAACTCGCTTTTTTCATAACCCAATTGGAAATCCCCCAATTACCCAATATTTTTAGGCTGCAACCGCAGTTCCGCCGGCAGATCTCGCGATCTTTCGTGCGCCCAGTGAAATCATCAGCCACTTGAAACCGCTCACCAGGAGGCTGATGCCAATGATGGTTCCGATGGCCCAAGCCGAACTTGATGGCCAATGTGCCCAGATCAAACCGGCCAGCAGCAGCGTCACAACCCCGTCCACCAGCATCCATCCTGCTCCGCGTTGGTGCCGCACGCCGAGAAACGCCACGAAGTCGAAAATCGCTTCGACAAAGAAAAATGCGGCGAGCAGGAGCGTTAGCGTCGCAACTCCCAGCAGAGGATGGAACAACATATATCCGCCGCCGATGATGTAGACGAGCGATACGAGTACTTCCCAAAGCAGCGTGCCTGCTCCGCGGCTACTGACGGCCATCACAAGGTGAAAGGCTCCGCCGATAATCAGTAGCCAGGAAACCAAGGTAGTCACGGCAAGCGCCGCTACTAACGGAAGCGCCACGGCAATCAAGCCCAAACCAATAAGAAGGATTGACCAGGCAATCGCCCAGCTAGAAGCTTTTTTCAGCACCAGATCGGGTCTGTCGTTCATATTTCCTCCGTCGTGACCAGCACGAACAATTGGAGTCCCAAGGACTGATCGGGACGTTATATCGCACTTGGATCGCTGCGTCATCTGAGACCGCAGGCGCGCTTTACTCGCTGTTCACGTTCAGGCTAAACCTCGCTTCGTGTCCTCAAGCAGCCTCATTCGGTTTGCATTGCCAGGGTTCTTGCAGGTTGAACGCAAAATCCGTTTCGTGAATGCCCATTCCATCAAAGCTGCTGGCGGGAAACATTACGCGCAATTTGACCGGAGCCTTCGTATCGCCGAATACGGCTTCCAACACGGACTGTCGCGCTTCAGCCGAACTGGTTCGCTGCGAGTTGGTGATGAATGCCTTGCGCAAGACGAGTAGCCACTTATACCACTGATACATCGCAAGCTGTCCGGAGTCGAGTTGCCACTCGAGCTTCGAGCTCTCGAAGGTGGCTGGATCCTGCGGATCGGGAATGTCCTCGAATCCGAATTGCCGAAACTCTTCGCGGCGTCCTTTGCGCACGGCCTGCCGCAGCACCGGATCGCCGTAGTCAGTAAAGAATTGGAAACGGTTCCGCTGGTCGTGCTCTTGCCCCATGAAGATCAGCGGAGTATGTGGCGCAAGCAACAATACCGCTGCCGCGAGCTTTCGCGCTTGTACCGGCGTAAGTTCCGTGAGCCGCTCGCCCCAGGCGCGATTGCCCACCTGATCGTGGTTCTCAATGCAGATCACGTGCGCAAAAAGGGGAATTCCGGACGAACTGGTACCGCGCGGTGCGCCCCAGAATTCAAAATGCTCTCCTTGGAATACGAATCCCTCGTTCAGAGCTCTCGCTAACTGTTCCAGGCGTCCAAAATCCTGGTAGTAACCGCGGTTTTCGCCCGTTAGCAGACGATAAAGGGAGTGATGGAAGTCGTCGCTCCAGACGCCATCGATGCCCCAGCCGCCTTGCTCTACCGGCGCCAGAATTTTTCCGATATTGCGGTCGTCTTCGGCGATGACACTAATTACGCGTCCGTGCTGCGCGCCAAACTGCTTCACTGTCCGCGCGATTTCCGCAACAATGTGCTCGCGAGAGTCATCCTTGATCTGTTGGACGGCGTCCAGCCGCAAGCCATCGATGTGGTATTCCCGGATCCAATAGAGCGCATTCTCCACGAAGTAGTCGCGAACAGGACGCGAATTCTCGTCATCAAAATTCACCGCATCTCCCCACGGCGTGGCGTGATGATGCGTGAAGTACGGACCGAACTGCGACAAGTAGTTCCCTTCCGCTCCGAGGTGGTTGTACACGACATCGAGAATGACAGCGAGGCCCTGCGCGTGAGCAGCATTCACCAACCGCTGCAACCCTTCTGGTCCACCGTAGCCCGCGAAAACCGCATAGGGTGACACTCCGTCGTATCCCCAATTCCAGCGGCCTGGAAAGGCAGCGACAGGCATGAGTTCAATAACGGTTACACCCATCTCCTTCAGATAGGGCAGCTTGCTTACAACGCCGTCGAACGTACCTTCTGCAGTAAAAGTGCCGACGTGCAGCTCGTAGATTACGTATTCGGAATATGGGATACCGCGCCAGTTCTGGTCAGTCCAGGCAAAGGCATGGGAGTCGAGAATCTCTGTCCGGCCGTGGACACCTTCAGGAAGGTACCGGGATACGGGGTCGGGCAGCGGCTTGGATCCATCCACAATGTAGCTGTAACGGTCACCTGCCTTCGCCGACGCCTCGGCGTGAAAGACCCTGTCGCGCGTGCGAGCCATCTTGATGTCACTTTCGCCGCCGCTCGAACTCAGACGAAGAACAACTTTCTTTGCGGTGGGTGCCCAGACAGAAAAGCCGACCCGGTCACCGCCTAACAGCTGTGCCCCGAGCATCGCCATCTCCTACGTAATGTGCCGAGGTTTAATTGCTGCACAATGTCGGCAGCGTAACGACAACAGCATTAATCCGCAACCGCTTCTTTGACAACCTTCGGATATTTGGATCCGAAACGACGAACGCAGCCGGATACTTGGATGCCAAACGACGAACGCAGCGTTGGAAAAAGCTCGCAGGGCCGCCTATGGTGGACATCCCTTCGAAATGGAGGTCCATCCACCCAACGGGAGAAAATCCATGCAGGAATTGGCAGGCAAGGTCGTCGTCATTACAGGCGCGTCCAGCGGATTTGGACGCGGAGCTGCTATGAAGTTTGCGGGTGCCGGCGCGAATGTGGTCGCCGCCTCTCGCCGGAAACGCGTGCTGAAAGAATTGGAGAGGCAATGCAAGGACTTGGAGGGGAGGATCGTTGTTGTAGAAACCGACGTCAGCCAACAGAAAGATGTGGAGAAGCTATGTTCGAAAGCGCTCAGCGAATTCGGGCGAATTGACATCTGGATCAACAATGCTGGCGTTGGCACAGTCGGCCACTTCGAAGAGGTTCCGCTACAGGAACATGAGCAGGTCATCCGAACGAATCTGCTGGGAACTGTTTACGGATCCTACTTCGCACTACGGGAATTCCGGCAACGCGGAAAAGGAATTCTCATCAACATGTCATCGTTTGCAGGAAAGATTGGATCGCCTTACCTCAGCTCCTACTCGGCCTCGAAATTCGGCGTGCGCGGACTCGACATGGCGCTTCGCCAGGAACTCGAGCAAAACGACGAAGTCGGCATTCACGTCTGTACGGTAATGCCGGCATCATTCGATACTCCATTTTTTGAGCACTCAGGCAGTCACCTCGGGAAGGAGGTTCAGCCAATCCCCCCGGTTTACGATCCACAGAAGGTGATCAATACGATTTTCGAACTGGCGCAGGATCCGCGGGACGAAGTTGCTGTCGGAACCATGGGGAAGGTCGGAAGCGCACAGTACCGGCTTGCGCCAAAGCTGACGGAAAAAATTATGGGCAAAAACACGCATCGGTCACAAATGAAGGCCGCATCGGCCCGCAACAGCTCTGGCAGCGTGTTTGAACCCATGTCGTCGGGAACCGATGTGTACGGCGGCTGGCGCGAATCGAATGGCGTTGCAAAGACAGCAGCCAAAGTTCTCGGCATTGCTGCGCCGGCGGCGCTGGCCGTGGTCCTCCTCGCGCGCAAGAGATGGCAGGACGATCGTGAGTTGAGCCGGGTAGCGTAATCGAGTCGAGCGTCCGCACTAGCTCTTTTCCCACCCGTCGTCCAAAAAAGGCGCGGGTGGGGAACATAAAAACTAAGAGGTAATCGCCAGTTTTCATTCTAGCCACCAAGGCGCGACCGTTCTCTCCCGTGCGGTCTTTCGCGTACAATGCCTATCTCAGGTGATCGTTATGTTTGACCTTCATGGCTGCGGCACAGCCCTTGTAACTCCCTTCAAAGCGGACGGCAGCATCGACGAACGTGCTTTCCGTTCCCTCGTCGAATGGCAGATTGAGTCGGGAATCGATTTCCTGGTCCCCTGCGGAACTACGGGCGAGACACCCACGCTGAGCCATGACGAGTGGCTGCGAGTGATCGACATCGCCATCGAAGTCGGTCGTGGGCGCGTTCCGATCGTGGCCGGCGCGACTTCCAATTCAACGCGCGAAGCGGTTCAGAAGGCGCGCGAAGTAGCTTCAAGACGTGGTGTCGACGCGATACTGACTGCAACGCCTTACTACAACAAGCCTACGCAGGAAGGTCAATACCAACACTTCAAAGCCATTGCTGAAGCAGTAGATAAGCCGCTCGTGCTCTACAACGTGCCGGGTCGCACAGGTGCGAATCTCGAGCCCGCCACTCTGGGCCGGCTCGCGCAGATTCGGAACATCATCGCTGTTAAGGAGGCAAGCGGGAATCTCGCACAAGTCACGGAGATCTTCCAATACGTGCCGGAGAACTTCATTGTCCTCTCTGGCGACGACGCTCTGACGCTCCCGATCATCGCCGTAGGAGGCCGTGGGCTGATTTCGGTGGCATCCAACGAAATTCCCCGTGAGATGTCCGAGATGATCGCCGCCGCCTTGAATAACGACTGGACGAAAGCGCGGCAAATGAACAACCAGTATCTGCCGCTGATGCAGGCGAACTTCATCGAGTCGAGTCCGCTCCCAGTGAAAGCTGCGCTGGCAATGATGGGCCGCATCGACGAGAACTATCGTCTCCCGCTATTGCCGATGAAGAAGGAAACGAGAGCGAAGCTGGAGAAGATCGTTTCGAGCCTTGGGTTGATCGTGCCTCAGAGCGCCGCAGTGTGACGAGTTTTCAAATCCGGCTCCTACCCCGAATAAGGGCGAAGGGCTTCGCTGCTGAGGCTGCGGGCATTTAATCCCATCCTCGTCTGATCGCATGCTCGTCGGGCTGATCACAAATTGTTAACTCCTATTTGCACCCCGACGGAGGGGCGTCTAAACTGGCCTTCGGGGGGGATGCTTGTTGTCGCGATACTCCTTTCTGCTCTGGCCGTTACTTTTAGGTGCCGCTCTTCAGGTCCACGCTGCCAAAAAACCCAAGCCGGAGCCTGCGCCGAGCTTCGAGTCCAACGTTCGTGTGGTTCTGCTGGATGTCGTCGTTAACGATTCGAAAGGAAATCCGGTGACCGGTCTGAAGCAGGATGATTTCCGCATCTTCGAAGACGGAAAACCGCAGAAGATCGCCTCCTTCCAGGAGCACAAAGGGGCACCGGTGGTGAAAGACAAGGTACCGCCCCTTCCGAAAAACACGTACACAAACTATCCCGCGATCAAAGCCGCCGACTCCATCAATGTAATTCTGATGGATTCACTGAATACGCCGATCCTGGATCAGGATTACGCTCACCAGCAGGTCATCAAGTACCTTAAGACAATTCCGCCGGGAGCACGAGTTGCCATCTTCACTTTGTCATCGCGATTGAAAATGATTCAGGACTTCACCACAGATTCCAGCAAGCTTCTTGCAGTGCTGAACGGCATGGGAACTCCGCAACACTCGTCGCTCATGCAATCTGACGACGAACTGCAATCGAATCAGGATATGGTCGGAAATGTCACTCCGATCGGAAACGAGATGGCGGACATGTCTGTGGACCCGACAGGCTTGATCTCAGAAGAGAGCGTCGGACTGGACGTGGACAGAGTCAATATCACCCTGACGGCTTTTCAGCAGCTCGCGAATTATCTTGCGGGCTTCCCTGGACGCAAGAACCTGATGTGGGTCTCTGGTTCTTTTCCCATCATCCTGTTCCCCGATGCAAACTTGCCGACTCCCTCACGGGGTCAGCATGCGTTCATGAATGATCTGCAAAGAACTGCGGATTTGTGCACGGCCGCGCAAATTGCCATCTATCCGATCGCCGCCGAGGGTCTGATCGTCGACCCCTACCTTTCTGCCAATGCCAATGCCGTTCCCACCACTCAGCCCGGATTCATGACATCCGCCAATCCAGTTCAATTCTCTACTGCGCTGTTCGCACGGCAGCACTCAATGGAGTTGCTTGCCAAGGACACCGGCGGGCAGGCTTTTTACAACACGAATGGCCTCAAGGATGTTCTTCAGCATGTCACCAACGAGGGCATGCACTATTACACCCTGACCTACACGCCCACGAACACCAAGGCGGACAATCACTATCGCCGAACGCGGGTTGAGTTGGCAGATGAAGACTACAAGCTGTACTACCGCCGGGGCTATTACGCGACCGACCAACGCATTGGCTCGGGATTCGCAACTACACGTGATCCGCTTTTCCCGCTAATGAATCCCGGCCTGCCGGATATGGCAGACCTGGTTTACAACTTGAGCGTCAATCCCTCGAATGCAAAGCCGTCGACGCGATCGGGGCAAATGCTTACGGATTTCAAAGGACCCGTGGCGCATTACGCTCTGGATTTTGCCGTCTCGCTCTATCAGGTGAAAGTAGACCGTTTAGCCAATGGCGACCGCCGCGCGCAACTGGAGGTTCGAGCCATTGCCTACGATGATGCCGACAAGCCACTTTCGATAACAGGCGAGCGTGGTTTCGTAACTTTGACGCCACCTGCCCTGAAAGACGCGCTGAAGTTCGGTATTCACCTGCACGAGGAAATCGATGTACCCGCCAACGCGCATATTCATCTACGCACAGGAGTTTTCGATCTGAACTCAGGCCGTGCAGGGACACTAGGCATTCGGCTACTGACTGAAACCGCTAACTCAAAGTGACCTACGCTGCCCTGACAACTTCAGATGGGTGTGTGCTGCTGATTACGCGCTCGTAGAGTTCTTCGTATTCATCGGCCATGCGCTCGACTGAGTAGTTTGCCTCGACATGAGCACGGCAGGCATGGGGATTGATTTCTCTGGTCTGCCAAACTGCATTCGCCATTTCATCGACATCGTCGACAATGAATCCGGTCTCGCCATCGATGACCACCTCGGGAATCGCACCCCGACGGAAGCCAATCGCCGGAGTACCACACGCCATCGCTTCCATGGCGACCAGCGAACTGGTTTCATCGACGAGGCTTGAGATCAGCACTGCACGCGCTTCGCTCAACAACCTGCGCTTGAGACGCATGTTGGGTGTCTCGATAAAGCAAACTCTTGGATCATCACCGCCCAGGTACGGGCGAATCTCTCGCAGGTAGTACTCCTCGTGATAGCTGAATGGATAAACCTGGCCTGCAAGGATAAGCGGCAGTCCTGTTTGCCGGGCGACTTCGATTGCTAGATGCGGGCCTTTTTCTTCGCAGATGCGGCCCATCCAGAGCAGAAATCCCTGCTTCTCCTCGATGAAAGGAAACTGCGAAACCGCAACGCCGTTCCGCACCACGCTTGCCACACTCGGCAGATCGGCAAAGCTCCGGCTCTGAGTTACTGACACGCAGTTAAAGTACAGATTTGGCGGGACCGACTCAAACGCACTCGCGGGATAGAAACTTCGCGGCAGGTGAAGCGTCGCCAGCACCGGCACATCGAGGTAACGGGCAGACTGCCAGAAATGCCCGCTCTTGTCGTGGACCAAGTCGAACTCACCTCGTGCTTTGCCGTGCCGCAACAGCATCAGCAGTTGCCGCTGGTGTTCGGCATTGCGTTCCTTGAAACCGTCGATGTCCAGCACTTCCGGTCCGGTGGAGTACAACTCTCCGTAGGCTTTCGATCCGCTGCACGCAGCTATTACGGTGCGGTGCCCGCGCCAGGCCATTTCCCTTTCGAGGGCTGCCAGCATCTGCTCGGCTCCGCCACAACTCTCCTCGCTTAACGGCAGTAATGGATATGCCACATACATCACAGTCCGACGCTTCTGCATGCTCAATTGACCCCCGTCAATTTGATTTCATCCAACCTGCCTTGCTTCTTTTCCCAGCGACTGCCCGAACGCCGTGAATGCAGCGCACAGGTCCTCGCCGGTCATGCGCCAGCCCCAGACCTCGTAATTCAGTTTCCCGGGATGGGGTGGGCGCGAAAAGTCGTACTTCACCATTGGACGGAAGACTTCGGTTTCCGGAGTAAACTGCTTCAATGTCTCGTATTGCGATCTATATGCCGCTATCATGGCGCGTTTCAACAGCAACTCATCCCCGCCACACAATGCGCGTACTTCTTCGCCTGAATTGCGCAGAAATTTCTGGTATTCAAGAACCGTCCCGCGTCGGTGATACAGGGGAAGCTCCCATATCGGGATTCGTGCCTGGGACGAAAGCATGCTCCCCAGGAAAGCACAGCAATCGTGGTCCGGATGGCCCCCCTCATAGGTGGAACACAGGAGCACTTCCGGACGCACTTGCACGATTAATTCCGAAACCGCGGAATACGCAAGGTCGAGGTTCAGATACAACTCCTGATCTGGAATGGTTCCTTGTGCGGTGTGCAGAAAGAAGAGTTCGGTCACTCCGATTCGATACAGCGCGTTGCGCGCTTCCTCGGCGCGGAGTTCCGCATAACTTTCACGCGAGCCGTAGGCTGACCAGAAATAAGGATCGCGCGGAGCCCCATCCGTAAGGAAAACGACAACTGGCTCTCGCATACGCTGCAGCAGCGCTCCGCACCCGATCGTCTCATCGTCGGGGTGCGACACAATTAACATCGTCCGCCCCAGCAGTCGTTCGAGCGAACCCATGTTTTTGTCAGATGCACATACCGCGTTGCACGTACGAAGAAATTACCGAGATAGTCGATAACTGAAGGCAGACGGTATACTGCAAAGGCATGCATCCTCTGCAGGCTGGTATTGAACGACTTTACGCATTGGGTCCCGAGGCGAAGAATGTGTCGGGCGCTCGCGCGGTTTTTGTCGACTTTCGCGAAGCGTTGAGTCGCGGCGAAATCCGCGCTGCTGAAAAACTCAACGGCAAGTGGCAAGTGAATGTCTGGGTTAAGCAGGGCATTCTGCTGGGGTTTCGTATCGGAGAGTTGACGGAAAGTGGCTGCGAAGACTTGTCCTTCGTGGACAAAGATACGTTTCCCGTCCGCGAATTCTGTATCGAGGACCGTGTTCGCATCGTTCCCGGAGGCTCTTCCGTTCGGAGTGGCGCTTTCGTTGCGGCATCAGTCGTGTGCATGCCACCTATGTATATCAACACGGGCGCGTATGTCGACGAAGGCACCCTCGTTGACTCGCATGCCCTGGTCGGGTCCTGCGCGCAAATAGGCAAGAATGTGCATATCAGCGCGGCTGCCCAAATTGGTGGCGTGCTGGAGCCGGTCAATGCGTCGCCGGTAATTATTGAGGATGACGTCCTGGTTGGCGGCAACTGCGGCGTGTATGAAGGCACCCAGGTGCGCGCACGGGCCGTTCTGGGCGCCGGTACCGTGCTAACCCGATCTACTCCCCTGTTTGATACCGTCAAAGGTGGCATTTATCGAGCGGATGGTCCGGAAGGCTGTCTTATAGTCCCCGAGGGAGCCGTTGTGGTACCCGGCTCGCGTGCCATCACTAAAGGCAAGGCGCAGGACTGGGGCTTGTCCGTCTACGCGCCTATCATCGTAAAATACCGCGACGAGAAGACCGACCGCGGCGTGGAATTGGAAGACCTCCTGCGGTAGGACATCAAATTCCGTTTGCAGCGCACGGACAGTGCCGCAACCGCGTAAAAATCACCTAATCACCCACTTATCAATAACAAAAAACCTATTCTTCTGGTTGTCACCTGCTGTACAACTTCCTTTTCATGCGCACCCGGCTCTTCTACCTGACCGTTGCACTCTTCGCGTTCGCCGCCATCGCGTCCATGGTCGTTCACTGGGGTGCCACGATACCTGTTCGGGCCATCACAGCCCTCCGCTGGGCGGGATTGGCGACCTTCTTTGGCTACGCGGTGCTTCGCCGATCCCTCACAGCGTGGATTGTACTTGGGATGTTTCTGGGAGGCGAAATTGGTTTCGACTTCCCGGCGTTCGCATCGAGCCTGCACGTCCTGACGCAGATTTTCCTGTTGCTGATCAAGTGCATCATCGCCCCGCTGCTGTTTGGGACACTGGTGAGCGGCATCGCGGGACATAGCGACTTGAAAGCTGTCGGTCGGATGGGCGTGAAGGCAATCATCTACTTTGAGGTTGTCACCACCCTGGCGCTGATCATCGGCCTGGCCGCAATCAACATCAGTAAAGCGGGGGTCGGCGTCCAGCTTCCGGTCGCCAATTCCGCCCAGTCGCTACCCGTGGCAAAGCCAACGCCTGGAGAACTTGTCCTTCATGCCTTTCCCGAAAACATAGCGAAAGCTGTGGCAGATGGGCAGGTGCTGCAAGTCGTGATTTTCAGCATTCTGTTCGGGACTGCGTTGGCAATGGTTCGCGAAGAGCGTCGCCGCCCGATGTTGGCGTTGGCGGAAAGCCTCAGTGAGGTGATGTTCAAATTCACTAATATCGTGATGCTGTTTGCGCCATTTGGCGTAGGCGCTGCTGTGGCTTACACGGTCGGGCATGTGGGGCCTTCGGTTTTGCTGAATTTGACGAAGCTGCTGGTGACACTTTATGTGGCCCTGGTCGTTTTCGTAATCGGCGTGTTGCTGCCGATTGCGCTAATCGCCGGTGTGCCATTGAAGCAGTTTTTGCGTGCTATTGCCGAACCTGCGTCGATCGCGTTTGGGACCAGCAGCTCCGAAGCCGCGTTGCCACTGGCGATGGAAGCGATGGAACGTCTCGGTGCCGCTCGACAGGTGGTGGCTTTCGTCATGCCGCTCGGCTACAGCTTTAACCTGGACGGGTCCAGTCTTTACCTTTCGCTCGCCGCCATTTTCGTCGCTCAGGTCGCTGGAATCCATCTCTCGCTCGGGCAGCAGGTGGCGTTGCTCCTTACGTTAATGCTTGCAAGCAAGGGAGTCGCCGGGGTCTCCCGCGCCGCCATCGTGATCCTTCTGGGAACCGTTGGATCTTTCGGTTTACCCGCTGAGCCGGTCTTCATTTTGCTGGGCATCGATCAATTGATGGATATGGCCCGAACGACGGTCAATGTCATTGGGAATTGCCTGGGTACGGTGGTGATCGCCCGGTGGGAAGGCGAGTTCAGGCCAACCCGGGACACAGTCGCAAGCGAACGGGTGGGCGCTTCATGATCATATTCTGAGTCTGTCTGGCCCGAATTCTGCTACGCCGCCAGTAGCCCCTTTTCCTGCAGCAGTCTGGCAATCTTTCGCATGTCTTCGATGAAGTCAGCCATGGCCCTGTGCCGGGCGTTTTCGTCGGGCACGCGAAGAATGGATGACGGGTGCACAGTGGCGACGACATACGGACACTGCGTAAACGGAATCACTTCCCCTCGACGTTTGGTCACCCTAAACTTCGGACCCAGTAGCGACTGCGCCGCTGTCGATCCCAGGCAGACAACGACCTCCGGCTTAGTAATGGCAATTTCGGCGTCGAGCCATGGCCGGCAGGCTGTGATCTCCGGTTGACGTGGTTTCTTGTGAATGCGCCGTTTGCCGCGCGGCTCCCATTTGAAGTGCTTCACCGCATTGGTCACGTAGACATCGTTGCGGTCGATTCCGGCGGCCTCAAGCGCTTTGTCGAGAACCCGTCCGGCGGGACCGACGAACGGATGCCCCTGCAGGTCTTCCTGGTCGCCCGGTTGTTCGCCGACAAACATGACTTTCGCATGTCGGCTGCCTTCTCCGAAAACAGTTTGCGTCGCACGCTTCCAGAGGTCGCAGGCCTTGCATTCGGAAGCGGCCTCGCGCAAAGTGGCGAGCGTCGGATGCGAGGGGATTAAGGGTGCGGCAGTTTGGGGCGGTGACTTGGGCATCTTCGACTCGATGCCGCGGAAGGTTTGAGCGTTGTCACAGGATTGGCACAGCTACTTCTCGCGCACCAGCTCAATCGTATGCAGGTGGATCACATTGCCGTCTTCGGGACTCATCTCGGCAACAATCTTATAGGTATCGCGTTTCGCCTCCCAGCCCTGGCGTTCCAGATCCAAAACCTTGGCGTGAAAGATTTCCGCGTCCCATTCGCGAACTATTTTGAGTTCCGCCACTGCAAAGCCTGCTTTCTCTGATGGAATTGGAAGGTTAGATCAAGGCCGGGCGGGATTCAAGTCTGGTTAGTCAAAGCGCCTGCGGCGGGAAAGAGCCCCGAGCGTGAGGCCCGGGGCCTTAATTGAGCACTACGCAGTCTTCTTCACCCGCGAGCAGCTATTGCCACCATAGCAACCGCCCTTTTCGGCGGTAGCTTTCATCTTGGCGCAGCAGTCGCTTTTGCAGTTTCCCGACTTGCAGCAGCAATCCATTTTCGCTGTAGACCGGTCCGCGCTAGCAGCCGGCGTAGCTGTGTTGTCGGCCTTCATACCCTGGCAGCACTGCTTGCAGGCGGCTTCGCCTTTGCAGCATGCCATGTCCTTGCCGCAAGATTTTTTGCCTGAGCAACACTTCATCTTTTTTCCATTGCAGCAAGTTTGCGCTTTCGGGGCAGCCGTGTCAGATACAGGAGTGAATTTCTGATGTTGAGCAGCGAGGGAGAGCGAGAAAAGCAAAACGACAAGAAGAGATTTGAATTTCATAAGATCACCTTTCAGTTTTCCGGCAAGCACGCTAGTGCTCGGGTTTGTTTTCAATTTGCGTTTGAGGTCGGAAAAGAAGGTAATATCTAGGTTCGAAAATCTTCCTTTTGCGAGAGCACCGGCGGGATGCCATTGTCGTTGATGGGAAGAGTGGTGATCCGGACCAGAACAGGTACCGGATACGCGTAGGCAACCGCATTTACCGGCAGGGAGAGCTGATTGCTTTCCGGAAGTTGCAACACGACCCGGTTGTCTGTTCCGGATGACACCTTGCAGCAAGGCATATTGCCGTCGGGACAACAGTCGTGCGCAGCCGTGTTTGACACGTCCGCAGAACCCATTTGGTGCCCACACGCCATCTTCGAGAACATCAGCATTTCGCACGAGAGCGGCAGGCTGGCAATCATCGGCAGCGCCAGGAGAGCGGCGACGAGTTTTGTGCGAACAGAGGACATCAGTGTAAAGGCAGTATGGAACGGGCATGTCGCAGTGGGCTGTGATGTGTATCACCGAGTGAGGGTGAGAGAAGAAAGGGCCGCACGCGGCGGCCCAAGTTCAGGAGGATAAACCACTTCAGGGTTCGTGCCGGCTAAACCCTCCTTTGACCGCAAACCAACGGCAAAGAAGGGCATGCAAGACGCTCTATATCAATCGCCCATCTGGCGGGCTGGTTGCCTACGGACCTCCCATTCGATTTCCGAAACTGGCTCCTTTCGATCGTACGAGTGCCCCGTGACCAGTCCGAGCACGAACCAGCCCAGCACCAGCGCACCGGCAGCAAATACCGTGTCGCCGATCATGCGCATCCAGCGCAGGGTGTTCATGGGACCATGATGCAGAAATTCCGCCGAGCGCGCATACCAGGTTCCGTACTCGACGGACGCCCAAGCCTGCATCAGGCCGATCGGCAGCAGGCTTAGCAATACCATCAGGAGAAGCCCGCCGTTGATCGCCCAGAAGGCAAATGCCAGCGGCTTATCTTTCCAGGCCGTGCCCGGCTTAAGCGCGCGCAAGCAGAACAGCATTAGGCCCAGTCCGAGCATACCGTACACCCCAAATAGCGCGGTGTGACCGTGAACCGGAGTCGTGTTCAGTCCCTGCATGTAATAAAGCGCAACCGGCGGATTGATGAAGAAGCCGAACAGTCCCGCGCCCACGAAATTCCAGAACGCCACTGCAACAAAGAAGTAGATAGGCCACTTGTATGCCTTGATCCATGCCGCCTTCTCGTTGCCGCGAGCCAGACGGATGTTCTCCCATGCTTCGAATCCGATTAACACGAGAGGAACAACTTCCAACGCGCTGAACACAGCTCCCAGCGCAAGCACCGAGTTGGGTGTCCCGGTGAAATAGAGGTGATGGAAGGTTCCGATGATGCCTCCCGACAGGAACACCACCGTAGAGAACAAGACGGCACGGGTTGCGGTGCGGATGCCTAGCAGCCGCATGCGCGTGAAGAGGAATGCAATGACGACTGTAGCGAAGACTTCAAAGAAACCTTCTACCCACAGGTGGACCACCCACCAGCGCCAGTACTCGGCGGTGATGAGAGGGCTGCGTTGGCCGTACATAAGTCCGGCACCATAAAACAGCGGAATAGCGATGGCTGAGACGAGGAACAGCATGAGCAATGGCCGGCTCTCGTCACGCTTTGCCAGTGCAGGACGCAGGCCGCGCCACATCAGCCACAGCCAGAACAATAGTCCGACAAACAGCAAAATCTGCCAGAAGCGGCCAAGGTCGACGTATTCATAACCCTGCGTGCCGAACCAGAACCAGAGATTCCCTAGCTTCTGCTCGATGCTCAGCCACTCTCCGGCAAGCGATCCGACGACAACAAGAATCAACGCCGCGAATAGTGCATTCACGCCGATCCGCTGGCCCTTTGGTTCCCGATCGCTGACCGCGGGCGCGATGTACAGTCCGGTTGCTAGCCACGATGTGGCAATCCAGAAGATACCGATCTGCAGGTGCCATGTACGCGCCACCGAGTACGGCAGCCACTTCGCGAGTGGGATTCCGTAAAATCCATTCCCTTCCACGCCGTAATGAGCAGCGATCGCTCCAAGCGCAACCTGCAGCACCCACAACGCAGCCACGACAAAGAAAAACTTCACAGTCGCTTTCTGTGATAGAGTCGGCCGCAGCCCAAGCAGAGGATCGCGCTCGGGGATGTCCTCGTGCTCGACGGGAGCGACCTTCTGCTGAGATCCGAAATACCAGGCCATTCCCCCGACCCCGGCTAACAGCAATACGAAGCTGATGACGCTCCACACAACCGCGGCCCCGGTCGGGCGATTGCCGACCAGTTCCTCATGTGGCCAGTTTTGCGTGTAGGTAACAGTTTGCCCCGGACGATTCGTGCTTGCCACCCACGACGTCCACCAGAAGAACGCCGTCATTTCGCGCGCTTTAGTGGGATCAGTCAGAGCGCCCTTCTGGATCGCATACTCGGACCGGCCATTACCAAATACGTCGCTGTAATACCCTACAAGTTTTTCGAATGCCTCGGCGCGGACTGGATCGACGACGATGCGGCCAGTTGCCGCGTCATACGTGTTCTGTCGCATCATTTCTTCTAAACGAGCTTGCAATCCGGCCCGGTTTTCAGCGCTTAATGCCTCGTAGTTTGCCGCTCCCTTCGCCTGCGCCCAACGATCGAGGATGTATGTCGCTTCGCGATGAAGGTAATCGGCCGTCCAGTCCGGAGCGACGTAAGCGCCGTGCCCCCAAATGGTTCCGACTTCCTGTCCACCAATTGACTGCCAAACGCCCTGGCCGAGATGAATGGACTCGCCATCCATCACTACCCTGCCGTCTGTTGTAACCACTTGCGATGGAGTTGGAGGTCCATTCTCTATTGCGTGATATCCCACTCCCCCGAGCACGCTGAACGAGACTACGAGTACCACGATCAGCGCGATCCACAGCTTTCTATATTCCATTTGTATTTCTCCGGATGAAGGTTGTGTTAGCTAAACCGCAGGGCCCGAGTTCTCCAGCTCAATTGCTTTCGGAAACAGAATGTTGTTCTCCAGGTGAATGTGTTGATGAAGGTCAGTCTCGAACGCGCGAAGGGCGAGATAACACGTCTGGAACGTCGCGCACGCATCGGCAGGTGGGTTGTAGTTGTTGCTGTTCTCACGCAGAGAGCGCAGTGCCTCGCCGGCTGACGCGTGTTCCAGTTCCATCATGTGGACGGGATTCTGCACCGTACCAAACATCGGCCGCGGCTTGGGAGATCCCGCCAGCACCGCTCTTTCAAGCAGCACGATGTAGGGGAAGAGAATGTTTTCTTCTTTCATCAGGTGCGACGTGAGTTCTTCGCTCAGTCCCGCGAAGGTCTCCTGGATTCGAATAACCTCAGGATGATTGCCGCCATGCTTGGCGGCTACCTTCGCCAGCAACTGCTGGATGCGTACGGTCTCCTGACGCACATATAGGTGATGCGTCGCCTTGATGTGGTCAACAAGCTTGGCAAGCTCGCTGCTCGACCAGTCGTGTGCGCCCGCCTGGCGATCCTCTTCTGCAGTTGCTTCGGTGGAGATGGCGTCTAGAACTTCGTCGATCGCCAGACCTTTATCGGCACACGCCGCGCTGAGAGAATTACTGCCGCCGCAGCAATAATCAATGCCAAACTTCTCGAAAACCCTGGTTGCCTGCGGGATCTCGATCGCAAGCTCGCGAACTGTCTTTTCTGTGTTCATACCCGTGACTCCTCCATGACGCTCACGTTACGTGAGCCATCTGGCCGTGCCGATGACTTTTGTCACGAAGATGGGATTAAAGGGGCGTCAGCCTACTGTGCGCCGTCGAGTTCCGATCGCAACGACTGAGAGTCGAGGATACGGACGATCTTGCCGTCCATTTCGATCAGCCCCTCGGCTTGCAGGCGGCTGAGGTTACGCGAAACGAGTTCTCGTACCGTTCCGATGTGAGCGGCCAGTTCCTGATTGCTGGCGGGCAACACAAGTTCCGGAAGCGCGTTCTTGTCTTTGGAGTCGTGCGCATGGCGCAATAAGTAAGCGATCAAGCGGGATCGCACAGTTGTAAACGACAGTTCTTCAATGATCCCGACCAGACGCCGCAAGCGTGCGCCCACAACCTTTAAGACCTTCAGAGCTACCTTGGGATGAACCAGACAGAGCGCGTGGAAATCCTGTTTGCTGATGAAGAGGAGCCGACAGGAGTCGACGGCGGCGGTGGATGCCGGATAGTTGCCGCCATCAAATACCGGCAATTCTGCGATAGAACTGCCCGGACCGTCGATGGAAAGCACCTGTTCCCGGCCGGAAGGCGAACTCTTAAAGATCCTCAAGCGCCCGGTCTCGATCACGAAAAGCCCGGCGCACGGCTCGCCTTCAGAAAAGATCAACTCTCCCGGCTGGAACTCGCGAGCCACGGCGCGCTCCGCCAGGAATTGCAACTCTGCCGGGGTCAACTCGGCAAAAATGGGAACACGCTTCAGTATTTCCAGCTGACTCGCTGGTGTTTCGCTGCGCATGCCGGTTATTGTAACCGCGAGCTGACTTTCTCACCGCGGTTGGGCGTTAGTGATTCCAGTAAGCAGCGCTCAGCAGTACGGCGAATACGACTGCGTTCGCCAACTCAGTCCATCCTAACCGATGAATGTTCAGCGGCCCCGGCCGCCTTACGAACAATGCGAAACCACGAATCAGGAGCGGCGCGAAGGCAACCATCGCAAACCACGGCAGGAATCCGCAGTAGCAGCCTGCTGCGAGCAGTGCGAGCAGAAAAACTTGCCCAAACAGCAGCGCATCACCTTTGTAAAGGACTTGGAACAACTCAGTTTCTCGAGACGTGTGGATTCGCGTCTGGACGTAATGCACCTGATTGGCCGCGAAGGCAAAATTCAGCAGCCAGATGGAAATCGCGACCGCTTCCCAGCGTCCATTTGCGACAATAAATGCTGCTGCTGAGGTCGACGTCAATCCGATTGTGCCGATGAGCTGCGCCGGCATGCGGCCCTTCCGCCCGAGCCGCTTTACGAGCGCTTGAACTCCAAACGCGGCCACTGCTAGACATCCAATCGGAAGCAGCGGCAGATTGCGTCCATTCCAGAAGACGCCGACCAGGCAGAGCACGGCAATGCTGCCTAAAGCGAGGACCGCAATGAGCAGATCTTGTCTCTCCTGCGTGGTGCGCGCTTTCATAACTGTCGTTCCGAGGAGCGCCTCGACTGGAGTTCTCATCCAGAACAAGGCAACGGCAGCGAGTGTCAACGACAAAAAGGGCGCCAAGTTGTCCGCCGAACGCAGACCGACGGCTCCGCCAATAGCAAGCGGCACCAGAAGCATTCCCCAGGCACCGTGTTCACGGGGAACAACCAATGATCGCAGCCTTGCGCGTTCTGCTGTTCGCAGATTGCTCACCATCTCAGCCATACGATCCTCCTGATTTCAAGTCCTACGCTAATGCAGGATTGATCCCTGAACGATGACCTTTGTCACACTGAATCCGCCGGTTCAGAACGCACGGCGGAACGTCGAGGAGGATCGTTGCTAAACCTTGGCTACTACCTTCGGCTCATAAACGCAGAACGGTTCTTCCGACATCATGTTTCCTGTTGCAGCGTAGGCACGTGCGCGGCATCCCATGCATACGTTGCGGAACTCGCAGCAGCCGCACTTCCCCTCCAGGGGATCGTGCCGCAGTTGCCCAAATGCTGGCGAGTTCGTCCAAATATCTGCGAAGGAAAGTTTTCGTAGATCTCCCGCGAGAACCGGCAGATATCCGCAAGGGTAGATTTCACCTTCGTGCGAGATGAAGCAAACACCTGTTCCCGCCAAACAGCCCTTCGTCATGGCATTCATGCCGTCAGGATGTCCGCCGGGATGACCTGCGGGGTGGCCGGTGTGGTTGCCCTTTGGCTTGAAGATGATTGCGTCTGACCCGGGCATAGCCATGTCGGTGGGGCCAATGGCGGGACCATGCGTAATAGCGCGATAGTCGCCACCGGCCGTGGCTGCCGCTTCTTTGCGCTCTTGCGCGCGACGCTGCCGTACGACGCGGAAATAGTGCGGCGCACAAGTGGCCTTCAATTCAATGTCGCCATCTTTCGAACGATCGTAAAACCAATTGAGCATGCGCTCGTATTCGTCCGGGGGAACCATCTGCTCGTTTGCGATATCGACTCCGCACCCGACTGGCACCAGCAGAAAAGTGTGCAGGGCGTCCGCACCCAGCGATCGCGCCAGTTCCAGGATCGCCGGCAACTGATGGGCGTTGTGACGTGCAATCGTGGTATTGATCTGCACTGACATGCCCAGCTCCTGCAGATTTCGCATACCGTAAATTGCGGCTTCGAATGCGCCCGGAATTCCGCGGAAAGTGTCATGCGTAAGGGCATCGGCGCCATCCAGGCTGATGGAAACTCGTTTCACTCCGGATTCGACAATCTTCTTTGCAACCGGTTTCGTGACCTGTGTGCCGTTTGTCGCCAGTGCCACGCGCAAACCGCGCTGGGTCGCAAAGTTTGCGAGATCGAAGATGTCGTGGCGGTACAAAGGCTCGCCACCGCTAAGCACAAGGATGGGGTTTCCGAAGTCGGCGATCTGCTTGATGATATCGAGCGCGCGCCCGGTGGGAAGATCGGTGGGAGAACTCAACTCGGTCGCGGTTGCGCGGCAATGAATGCATCGCAAGTTGCAGCCCTTGGTTACCTCCCAGAAAATGAGCCTCGGTTTGAATTCCTGCACTGGATGAGAGTTGGGTTCCATCCTCATTCCTCCGGTTCGCCCCCTTGGGGCATTCCGCCTGTGCCTAAGACTAGAAAAGCGCAACCCGAGCGGCTGTGATGCAGATCACCTCCACTTATGAGATCGCTCACCAGGGCATGTGCCTGACGGGGATCAATATAGGCGACCAATGAAAAAGGGGCGGGATCTTGCCCGCCCCTGGCAAGTTACCCGAGAAGCTTACGGTCCTACGCCTCCGGTGTGACAGTCCGCGCAGTTCACCGCCGTCAGGTCGCCAATGTCGACAGGATGCTGGAAACTCACGCCTTGCGCTGTCTGCATAAGCGGCTTTCCGCTCTCCACCTGTGACTGCACAGTGTGGCAGGTATCGCAATCCTTCTTCAGCACTTTTCCGTCAGCGCTGACGTGATTGCCATCGTGGCAACGGAAACATCCGGGGAAATAGAAGTGGCCGATATTGTTGGGATGGACACGCCAGTCCACTTTCATTTCTGGGAAAATGCTGTTCTGGAAAATACGTTGTACTTCAGCAACTGCCTGCCTGATCTGCGGCTGTTTCGACGAATACACGTCAGGATACTTACTTTGGTAGAACGCGTTCAGGTCCTTATCGATTGCCTTCACGGCCTCGTCGGTGGTTTTGTAATCTGCCGAAAGCACGGTAACCGCCTGCTGCTTGATGAAGGGCAGTGTCGGATCGATACGCGTCGCCAGCAGTGCCTCGTCCACCGATGCATCCGGAGCCTTATAGATGTGCGTTGGCCGGTTGTGGCAGTCAATACAATCCATGCGGCGCTTCGCATCCTTCTGTACCTGCTCCGCCGTGAGGGCATCTTTCACCTGGTACACCGTGATGTGTCCCCGCGAATCTTCCGATTGCACCCACGGGATCACTTGTCGTTGCTGATCGGTGGCAATGTAGGTGATCTTATTGGCAATATTCATGTGCCAGTGAATTCCAGAAGGAAGTCCGGTGTTGGGATCGCCGCCACCAGTCTTTACCAGCATGCGGATCTGTCGTGGGGTGTTCTTCTCATCCGTGCCGAAATGTGTGAACACGCGCAATTGATCGCCGTGGAATTTGTTTGGCCAATGACACTGTTCGCAAGTTTCAGGAGCTGGGCGCAAGTTGGCTACCGGCGTCGGAATCGGCTTAGGATACTTGTGGAAGATAACCGAATAAACCTGGTAGGCGCCCGAGAGCTTCGACTTTACGTACCAGCCCGCTCCGGCTCCCACGTGACAGTCTACGCAAGCAACGCGTGCATGCGGTGACTGCAAGTATGCGGTGTACTCCGGCTTCATCACCGTATGGCAGAGCTGCCCGCAAAACTGAACTGAGTCGGTGAATTCATATGCCCGGTAGCTGCCCGCTGCGCTTAACGCTACAAAAACGATAATGAAGGCGGAAACCGAGGCGACAGTGCGCCGTTGCCTGGTATCGTTCAAATCGATGCGGGGAAACCGGGGGACCTGCGAAGGCGCTTGCGTGTGCCGCCGGTGTCGCTCGATCAGCATGCCGACAGGAATTAAGATCAAGCCAAAGACCATGATTCCCGGCATGATCATGTAGCCGAAGATGCCGATATACGGGTTCGGCCGCGTCGACAGGTAATCGATGAACACCAGGAAAGCAATATTGGCGGCGCCGACGACGGCAATGACGGCGCCCACCAGGCTGATGAGATTACGAATCAGCCCGGGAATTTTCTCCTCGCCTGATTCTCCATTTTGCTCGACAGTCATTCGCGATGTTCTCCTCCTCGCGATGAACAACTTTCAGGGCTCACTTGAACTCGGCTGCAGGGATTTTAATCCAACGCCGTGTGATTCTTAACCCATTAGGAAAGTAGCACGATCACCGCACTAGACCACGTGATGGCGATCACAGGCCAGTTGTGTTTCTGAGCAGCCGCTTTTCCTCCCAACCCTCTTCGCCAGGTTTACATCTTTGCAAACGGTCTCCCGGGAAAAATGAGTCTTGCTTCGACACTTCGACCCGAGTCTTATGAGGAGTTTGCTTTTCTTTACAGCCGCACCATGGCCGAGGATTTCTGCCGGCGAGCTTTCCCTCTCTACCGAGAACTACTGCATACGGATTTGCAACCGTGCTGCCGTATGCTGGACATCTGCTGTGGAAGTGGACAACTGGCAAGAGAATTCACTGCCTTCGGACACCGCGTTACCGGGTTCGATTCATCCCGCGAAATGATTCGCTTGGCGAGATCGGCTGCGCCGAGCGCTTCCTTTTTCGTCGGTGACGCGCGCAACTTTCATTTGACGCACAAGTTTTCGGCGGCGCTGTCGTCCTTCAACAGTCTCGCACATGCGACGCAAGTTGAAGATCTACTGAAAATCTTTGCCTGCACTCGTCAGGCTCTCGCGCCCGGGGCAGCATTCGTTTTCGACGTGTCGATGGAGGAAGCTTACCGCTCGCGCTGGCACGGAACATTCTCACTGGCGGTTGAGGAATTCACATTTACCGTCGAACCGAGCTTCGATTCGCAAACCCGCATAGCGTGTAACAAGATTCGGGTTTTCAACCGGAAAGCTGCCGGTTACGAGAACTGCTTCAGTATTTATCAGCGGTGTCATACAGAAAATGATCTGCGTGAAATGCTGCAGTTGGCACGATTTCGCGAGGTCGAATCGTGGGAGGCGGAAGATCAACTCGGAATGGCAGACGAACGCGGACGCCGTTTCTTTCGCTGTCGTTGAACGCGCATCTGCTCTGGTAATCCCGTTCGGAATCGTCAACTTGCAACTTCATCCCGTACAATCTCGCTGAATTCATTCAGCGGAGGATCTTTTACTTGAATCTGAGCTTTCTTGACCGCGTTCAGCCTTTGGCCTTTTTCATCTTGCGCTTCGTGCTCGGAATCATCATGCTGGTCCACGGCTATCACAAGGTATTCGGTGGGCTGCACCATCACGCTCAATTCGTTGCCAGCATGGGAATGCCGGCGTGGCTTGGCTACGTCTCCGCATTCACGGAGTTCCTGGGCGGCATTGCGCTGATTGCAGGCGTTCTGACCCGGTTCGCAGCATTTGCGGTTTGTATCGACATGTGCGTCGCGATAGCAAAAGTTCACTGGTCGCACGGGTTAACCGGGCAGGGCGGATACGAGTTTCCCTTATCCCTCGCGGCAATTTCGTTTGCTCTGATCTTTACCGGCGCTGGCCCGATCTCGGTCGATTGGCTGATGGGAAGGAAATAAACGCGGACAGGGGGCTGTCCGCGCCACTCAACCTAGTATTCCGCGAGCTGCTTCATGGCGCGATATAGATCTTCGGGCTGGGGCAGGATCGCGTCTTCCAATACAGGCGCGTATGCCACGAAAACGTCTTTTGCTGCGACCCGCTTGACCGGAGCATCCAGCGCGTCGAAGAGTTCGTCGGCGATGCGGGCGGCGATTTCGGCGCCGTACCCCCAGCTCATCATATCTTCGTGAGCCACTATCACGCGGTTAGTCTTGCGAATAGACGTGGCTATCGCATCCCAGTCGTACGGGTTCAATGTTCGAAGGTCGATTAGTTCAACCTTCAAACCCGTTTCGCGCTCAAGCCGCTGGGCGGCCTGCAAACTTCGGGGGACGACCGCACCGTAGGTCACCAGGGTCAGATCGGACCCTTCCTGCACGATTCGCGCCTTTCCGAACGGAACCATGTAGTCAGGGCCGGGATATGGGGCGCGCCCATAGGTTTCACGGTACAGGCGCTTGTGCTCGAGGAAGAGCACCGGATCATCGCATCGGATAGCGGTGCGCAGCAAACCATTCGCGTCCAAAGCATTCGACGGGAATACAACGCGGGTCCCCGGCGTGTGGGTAAAGATGCTTTCGCCAGACTGCGAGTGATAGATCGATCCGCCCGTCAGGTAGCCGCCAATCGCCACGCGAATCACCATCGGGCAGGAGAACGCGTTGTTTGAGCGCCAGCGAATAATCGGCATCTCGTCGCGCATTTGCATCATGGCAGGCCAGATGTAATCGAAGAACTGGACTTCGACGACGGGTTTCAGACCGCGTGTGCCCATACCAATTGCATGGCCGACGATGCTGGCCTCAGCCAGCGGAGCATTAAAAACGCGATCTCCGCCGAATTCGCATTGCAGACCGCCGGTCAGCTTGAAGACGCCGCCTTTGCCTTTTACAAGCTTCTTTTCGAGATATTCTTCGCGGCTGCAGTCCGCCACGTCTTCGCCGAATATCACGATCCTTTCGTCGCGCTTCATCTCATCACGCAGGCATGCGTTGATGAGGTCGGCCATGGTCTTCTCGCCGCCCAACTTGCCGCGCTCCGGCTTGCCAAACTTCGGCTGTGTTTCGAAAACGGAAGAGGTTGGATCGACGACATCCGAGTAGACGTACTTCATGACGCTGTCTACCGGAGGTGCTGGTGCGGCAAGTGCGCGGTCTGCGGCTTCTTGAACTTCGTGCTCGATTTCCTTCTCGATCCGGTTGATCGCTTCCTCATCCACGATGCCTTCCCGGAGAAGGAACATCTGGAAGCGCGGAATCGGATCGCGCTGCATTTCTGCCTTGCGTTCCTCTTCCGAGCGATAGAGCTTCTCGTCATCAGAAAGCGAATGCGAATAAGGACGAATCACATGGCCGTGCACAAATGCAGGGCCATGACCTGCGCGCACGTATTCGACAGCTTCCTTTAGGGCAGCATAACTGGCTAGAACATCGCAGCCGTCGACCTCAGCAAAATGAAAATTGGGGAAGTTCGCCACCAGCCGCGAGATATTTCCACCCGGCGTCTGGACCTCAACCGGGACCGAAATGGCGTACTCGTTATCTTCACAAACAAAGAGCACTGGCAACTTCTTTGCCGACGCCGCGCTCATCGATTCCCAGAACTCGCCTTCGCTAGTCGCGCCATCGCCGGTCGACACATAGGTAATTTCGTCGCCGTGGAAGACAACATCCTTGAATTCGCTGTAGTCGCCCTCGCGCTTCTGCGCCGCTTGCGGACGACGTGCGAAATACCTGCCTGCCTCGGCACAGCCGATAGCCTGCACGAACTGAGTTCCCGTCGGCGAAGACTGGGTAACGATGTTCAGCTTCCTGCTTCCCCAGTGTGACGGCATCTGTCGGGCGCCGGAATTTGGATCCGGAGCCGCACCCACTGCGCTCATCAACATATCTTCCGGGGTCATGCCCAGGGCCAGGCAGAGGGTGCGATCGCGATAGTAGGGGTAAAACCAGTCGTAGCCGGGTTTTAGCAGAATTCCAGCGGCAACCAGCAAGGCCTCGTGCCCGGCGCCGGAAATCTGGAAGAAGACGCGTTGTTGCCGCTTTAGCAGGATTTCCCGGTCATCGATACACCGGGAAAGGTACATCAGGCGATAGATATGAATGAGTTGTTCCGGCGTGAGTCCCTCGTAGGTCTTTGCCGGCAGGTCTGCCACTGCGGCCGCCTTAGGCCGTGTCTTCATCGTCGCCATCAGAACTCCCTTTCATATCGACCTACGAAACCGCGCAACGAACTACGCCTAACGTATTCGCTGCGGATGGCTGGCAAGGGACTTCGCTATCTCGCTGCTTGTCTAGGGCATACCCCTTGCTCGTAGATTGTAACCGACCTCACCAAATGCCTGTCCAGCATTCCGACGCAAGGGTGCTTACCGCGGTTTACCCGGTAAAATAGAGCTAATGATCCGTACGAACCGCCCCATTCCAGTCGACAAGATCCGTCTTCTGATTTTCGATCTCGACGGCACCCTGATCGACTCCCGCCTGGACCTGACCAACTCCATTAATGCCATGCTCCGGCACTTCCACCGGCCTGGGTTGCCGGAGGAAGTGATCTCGACCTACATTGGCGATGGCGCTCCTATGCTGGTTCGGCGCGCACTGGGAGATCCTGACGACCAGGCATTCTTCAATGAAGCCCTGCTCTATTTCCTGGCGTATTACCGTGAACACAAGCTGGACAACACCTACGTGTATCCGGGAATTCACGAGTCCCTCTCGGCTATCCGGAACTCGCGGAATGGCAGTCCGATGCAGATGGCGGTTCTCACGAACAAGCCGGTGGTGCCGTCCAAGGCGATAGTTGAAGGCTTGGACCTGAATCCATTCTTCTTCCAGGTATATGGGGGCAACAGCTTTGAAACGAAGAAACCGGATCCGCTTGGGGCGCGTACCCTGTTGCACGAGGCTGGTGTGAATCCGGAGCAGGCGGTGATGATCGGGGATTCGGCTAACGATGTCCTGACGGGTCGCAACAGCGGCATGTGGACCGTAGGCCTGACCTACGGTCTGGCACCGCACTCGCTTCAGGAGGCACCTCCTGACGTTCTGATCGACCATCCACAGGAGTTGCAGGAGTTGTTTGTGCCGGTTGCATCGAATCAGCCGCCTTGTTCGGCATGAAACAGAAAACCCCAGCGCCTTTCAGCAGCTGGGGCTCTTACTTCGGCCTGTTCAACTGGTTAGATTACGACTTCCGGGATCTCCATCTCGCGCCGCTGGAAGGCGCTGGCAAACGCATTCACGACGCGGGGATCAAAATCGCTTCCGGCGCCCTTGACGATGATTTCCTTCGCATCGAAAGGCGACATGGCTTTGCGATAAGGACGATCACTGGTCAGCGAATCGTACACATCGGCAACAGTTAAGATACGCGCTTCCAGTGGAATCTCCTCGCCCACCCTGGGGGTATATCCACTGCCGTCGAACTTGTCATGATGCGCGAGGATGATTGGCAGTACTCGGCGCAGTGACCCACCAACCGGAGAAAGCATCGCTACTCCTGTGCTGACGTGTTGCTGCATTTGCTCGAATTCCGCCTTGGTCAGGCGAGCGGCCTTGTAGAGAATCTCGCGGCTCACATCCAGCTTGCCGATATCATGCAACAAGGCGGCAGCGCAAATGTCTTCGATCGTTTCCGAGTTCATGCCCATCTCGCGGGCAATGCGGCAGGCGTAGACGGAAACACGATACGAGTGGTTCTGCGTGTATTTATCCTTCGAGATGAATTGCTGCAGGATCATCAGGATGCCGTTATAGGTTTCCCGCAGCTCGGCCATGTGCTTCTGCTTGTGCTCGTAGAGCGTGCCCATGGTGTAAGCGGTGATCACCAGAATTCCGCCCCATACGGTCACATCGAACCAGCGATCCTCGACGGGCAGTTGAGTGGGCAACTGGCGGCCCATCATATGTGGGTTGTAGTACATCACCAGGCCGACCAGAAAGATGCTTCCGAACGCGGTTAGAACCGCGTGGCGCCGCCCAAAGTAATACGCTGACAGCAGCGTCGGGAAGGTGTACAGGCCCAACACCATCTTTTGCGAATCGATTGCAAAGTTCAGAATCGCAGCGATCCCAAACATCGTCAGCAAGAGCCACAGTTCACGATTGGCATCCATCAACTGCTTGAGGCCGGCGCTCTTGATTTTCGCCAGCAATGAAAGACCGGGTGCAGTATCAGCGTTTTCGACTTTCATGCCGCCGTGAGGAATTACGCTCGAAGACATAGCCGTTGTCCAGAATCTGCAATGGGCGCACTTGGCCCGCTCGGGAGACTGTATTCCGGATGGAGCAGTCAACAACAGGTTACGAAGGTACTTTAGGGAAGGCTGTGCCCTGTCCCAGGGTCATTTGAACAAATAGGCGCTGGAAACAGCGCCCTCGGCGGGCTATTTCGCCCGTGGATGGGTTTTATCGTAGACCTCTACGACGTGCCTCATCGAGAGTTGCGTATACCGTTGGGTCGTCGAAAGCCGCTCATGGCCAAGCATTTCCTGAATCGCGCGCAGATCGGCCCCCTCTTCCAGCAGATGGGTGCCAAATGCATGGCGGAAGGTATGGGGATGAACATCGGGTGACAGCCCTTTAGACACGGCGATTTGCTTTACGATTCGGCCCACGCTGCGGGTCGTAAGGCGCTGGCCTCGTAAGTTGATGATGAGCGCTGGGCTGGAACACTTCCTCCCGGCCAGCAGCTCTTTGCGTTTTGGAAGATACCGGCTAATGGCTTCGGCGGCAGCATCACCGAGGGGAACCATCCTCTCCTTCTTGCCTTTCCCGCGAACCAGTATGGTTTCATTCGACCAGTGAATGTCGTCGACGTTGATCCCGATGAGCTCTGAATTGCGCACGCCGCATCCGTATAACAGCTCCAAAATCATCGTGTCGCGCTCGGGAAACGCGGCGTTGTCTGCCAGATCGCCATCAAGCACGTTGTTCACTTCTTCGATTGTGGGCACGCGCGGTAGTTTTTTGGGGAGTTTCGGGGCGGAGACCAGTGCCGCAGGATTGTGCCTCACCTTGCCTTCGTGCGATAGCCATTTGTACAGCGAACGCACCGCAGCCAGATGCCGTGCGACCGAGGTCTTTCCCAGGCCCCGATCGTATAAATGCGAGAGGAATCCGCGGATGCGTACATGATCGAGTTGATCGGGACGATCAATTGGGCCGATGTAGTGGACGAACTCGGCAAGATCTTTTCCGTAGGCAAGCGTGGTGTTCGGAGAAGCATTTCGTTGCCGCAAGCTATCAAGGAAGTGCGTTACGGCTTTTTGCATGGGACCGGGTTTCCTATGCGCCATTCGAGCTGTATCGCCCTTTCGGGTCTCATGGATTTTCATTTCAGGTTACCTACCGCTTGCACGATGAGCTTTCGACGACTAACCACTACCCACTAACCACTTTTTTTCCCCGCGGATGGAACTTCTTATGTACTCCCTTCAAACGATCCAGAGCCAGATGCGTATAGACCTGGGTCGTCGAGATGTCGGCATGGCCGAGGATTGTCTGGACCGTCCTGAGATCGGCGCCATTTTCCACCATGTGCGTAGCGCAACTGTGGCGCAACATATGCGGGCTGGCGTGCCTGGCTGTTCCCTGCGCCGCCCCCTGAACGACCTGCCAGACGCGCTGTCGAGACAGGCGTTTGGCGCCACGTGCTATGAAGAGTTGCGCGACATTCATATTTCCCGCAAGTACCGGGCGCCACTCCTTCAAGTACCGGGTCAGCGCCTTCTGCGCCGGAATACCCAGTGGTACCACGCGGTCCTTGTCTGCTTTGCCACGCACTACGGCGTAGCCCAATTCAAGTTTCAGATCTTCGATATTGACATTCACTATTTCCGAGACACGCAGGCCGCCCGCGTACATCATCTCCAGCATCGCCCGATCTCGTGCGGCAATTCCAAGAGCGATCTTTTGTTCCGCCACGGGGCGCTCCACCCGCACCACGTGCTCAGCTTCGGAACGCGACAGGGCCTTCGGTAGTACCTTCCACTGCTTTGGAGTGTCGACATTCAGGGTTGGATCTTCCTTGATGTGGCGGTCCAGCAGCAGGTACCTATAAAAATGCCGCAGTGCCGAGAGTTTGCGAGCCACCGACCGCCCATCGACTTCGTTCGAGAGCAGCGAGTCCAGAAACTTTTTCACATCTTCGCGCCGGACGTGCAACAGATCCCGTTTCGCTAGAAAGCCCCCAAACTGGCGCAGGTCGCGCAGGTAGGCTTCCACGCTCAATTTCGCGAGCCCCTTTTCGACTTTGAGATAGTCGACAAAGGACACGAGCAGCCGCTCGTTTTGCTCTGCAATGCTCACCCTGTGAGGATAAGCGCGTTATCGGACCTTGAGATTATCCAGACGGGTGCGGGGCGGCCTCAGATAGCTCGCGACCACACCCGTGTTCGATTGGATTCACCTATGCCGCGGCGGCCCGCCCTGCCGAAATATTGTGAACGGTCGAATTGTCCACTTCCAAGGTACTGACGGAAGCCTCGCCGTTCATCATCGGCATCAGTTTCGTAGCTACTTCTTTGAACAGGCCTCCGTCGTAGCGCTCCACATCGGCTCGAGTCTGCCAAAGCGTCATGCAGACGTAGTGTCCATCGGCGGCATCAACTGATTCGATTGCGTCTACAAAGCCAGGCTGTTGTTTGATTTGCGGCAGCAGCTCTGAGCTCACGATTTCGCGAAACTCGCGCACATGGCCTGGCTGAATCTTGCAGTCAATGATTCGGGATAGCATGGTCGTCCCCCTTCCAGGAGATAGTCGGAAACGGGCCCTTGGGAGAGGGATATTAGCGCAAAAACTCGGCCACGTCGAACGACCTTTCTTCGTTCAATCAAGTCTTACCGCGTCCAACACTTCTTTGGCCCAGACCGCACTCTTCGGATCTTCTTCATGCTTGAAGAACGCAAAGACTTCCCTGTCAGCACCCAGTTCGCGCAGATGCGCGGCAATTTTTCTTCGTTCTTCAGGTGAATATTCCGGCTTGCGAAAGCGGAAGTAGATGAAGTCGGCGGTCATCACTTCCGGCGTTTGCAGTTCCTCGTTTTCCGCAATACAGAGTGCCGCATTGCGTTCCCGCAACGCTGCGTAGACTTCTTCGTTCAACCAGGAACTATGGCGAAACTCAAACGCGCAACGCACCGCGCGGGGCCAGATCATCAGAAACTCGCGAAGCAACCCGAGGTCTCCCTTCAGATTTGGCGGCAATTGAATTAGCACAGGACCGAGGCGCTTTGCCGTAAACAGAGGCTCGATTGAACTGGCGAAGAACTTCACCGACTCTTCCGCATTTTTCAGCCGTTTGAAATGGGTAATCTGCTGGTGCGCTTTCACCGCGAACAGGAAATGGTCAGGGGTCTGCTGCATCCAGTCACCTACGGTTTTCGCCTTCAGCATCTGCCGGAACGAGAAATTTACTTCCACACTGTTGAAGACACCCGCATAGTAGGGCAAGAACTTCTTCTGCGGGACTTCCTTGGGATAAAAATCAGGCTTCCAGCTAGGATATCCCCAGCCTGACGTGCCTACGTGAACTCGTGGCGCCGTGGTTGCCTTCGAACCTGCTTCCAGTGCCATACGCTATGTCGACTTCTTCCGTGAGACGGCCTTTTTACGGGTCCTTTCCCTGGTTCGAGCTTTCGTTTTCGCCCGAGTCGCCACGGTAGTGGTCTTTACGGTATCCAGAGACTCCACCGCTTTCTCCAGTTCGGACATATCCGGCAGCTTCTGCTTCTGGTCCAATACCCGCTCAAATAGATCTCCTTTCTTCTCGACGCGCTGCAGCACGGCTGCCGAATCGAATACCAGGAGATTGGGATCTTGCTTCTTCAAGCAGTCCTCAACTTCCTCCCACCTCACCGGCGTGGAAGCTGTCGGTCGATCCTTCGCGCGAAGCGAATAGACGCAGACCGTGGTCTTGTATTGATCGTTCTGGCTCCAGTCGACAAAGACCTTATTCGTACGCAGCACCTTCTTCATGTCCGAAACGACCTTTTCGGGATAGCGCCGCTCCAACAGCCGCGCGATTTCCTTGGCAAACGGCTTGGTTTCGTCATAAGTAACGGGCGTATGCAGCGGCACATACACCTGCAATCCCTTGGAACCCGATGTCTTCGCATAGGCCTCAAGTCCCATTGACTGAAATAGCCTGCGAACCCACAGTCCTACCTGACAGCACTGCACGATATCGGCCGGAGGTCCAGGATCCAGATCGAATACCAGGAAGGTCGGTTGCTCAATCTTCTTCCCAAGAGATAGTGAGGTGTGTAGCTCGATGTCGGCAAGGTTTGCAGCCCATACGAGCGTGGGCAGATCAGCGATTACGCAATACTGCATCCAGCGGTTGTTACCGTCGCTCCAGATAGGCACTGTTGTGACCCAGTCCGGCCGGTGCGTTGGGCAGTTTTTCTCGTAGAAGAACTCGCCTCCCACTCCTTCCGGATAGCGTTTCATGGTCAGCGGCCGACCCTTCAGGTGCGGCAGCAGAACCGGGGCAATCCGGACGTAGTAGTCGATCAGTTGGGCCTTTGTGAAACCAGCCGCCGGATACAACACTTTATCCAGGTTGGAGAGTTTGAGTTCCCGCCCCTCGATTTCAATGATGGTTGTCTGTTTGGCCACTACCGGAACCTGCCTCCGCAATCGTTTGGATGCCTAGCAGCAAAGCTGCAATCCCGGATCTATCGTGTGCGCATCGGGTTCAACCGATCCGTCGCCGCGTCAGTGTACTTCTCAAAAGATGCCGCAACAACCGTCACCAACAACTTGCCATCCAAGCGTGGGTGCATGGCAACCTCAATAGCGGGAATCTGAACGGGGAGAAGCAGCTACCGGTCAGCTCTTCCAATCCGCCCCAGTTCGATCCCGATCAGCAGGCACTGTTCCGGGAAGTTCTGCAGTTGCTCACGGAAGAAAACATTCCGTTCGTAGTCTCAGGCGCCTTTGCGTTGCAAGCACATACGGGCATCTGCCGTGACACCAAGGATTTGGATCTCTTCATGCCGACGAAAGATGCGCAGCGAGCCTTGCACGTACTGACCGACCATGGATACCGTTGCGAAGTCACGGACCCGGTCTGGCTGGCAAAAGCCCAGCGCGGCGATTTCTTCGTCGATCTGATCACGGGAATGAGCAACGGGGTGGTCTCCGTCGACAGCACATGGATCGAACGTGGCACTCCAGCAAACGTCTTCGGCGTCCCTGTGCGCATTCTCGCGCCCGAGGAACTAATTCTCTCGAAGATTTTTGTCACCCGTCGCGAGCGCTTCGACGGCGCCGACATCGCCCATGTAATCTACGGTACTCACGGAAATCTCGACTGGAACTGGCTGTTGGAATCGGTCGGCGAACACTGGGAAGTTCTTTACTGGATGCTGGTGCTGTTTCATTACGCCTATCCCGCGCACGCCGACTATGTGCCCCGGCGTATCTGGGACGACCTGATCTCCCGCTTTCAGTCCGCGGTTCACAATCCGAACGGGAACACCGGATTTCGAGGCAGCCTCATCGATCCGCTCATGTTCGCTATCGATGTTGACGAATGGGGGATGCGCGATTTGAATGAGGAATATCGCCTGAGCCGTCAACCCAAGCTGACGGAAGCTCGCCAGGAACCTGCCGCATGAAGATCGCTGCGGTTGCCGACATTCACTTTTCCCCGCCCTCGTACGATCGCATTCGCACCTTGATGGAACGCGCCCGGGACGAGGCTGATCTCATGATCCTGGCCGGAGATCTCACGAACTATGGGCGCGCGCAGGAGATGGAATCGCTGCTGAATGCTTTGGTGCGCCTGCGCATTCCCATTGTTGCTGTGCTCGGAAATCACGATTACGAAAGCGGGCAGGAAGCCGAACTTATGCGGATGATGACCGCCGAAGGAATCAAGGTTCTCGATGGGACTGCCTACGAGCGCGACGGCGTTGGTTTCGCTGGAACCAAGGGGTTTATCGGCGGATTTGGCCGCGGAGTGCTGACGGCCTTCGGTGAGCCCCAAATCAAGTTCATCGTCCAGGCAGCGGTCGATGAAGCGTTAAAACTGGAGCGAGCTCTGGCACAGATTCGTACGGAGAAACGCATTGTCGTTCTGCATTACGCGCCGATTGGGGGGACTGTCGCGGGAGAGGCGCCCGAGATCTTCCCCTACCTCGGCACCTCGCGCCTCTCTGAAGTAGTCGACCGCCATGGCGCCAACTTCATCGTGCACGGTCATGCCCACCATGGCACGCGAGAGGGTAAGACGGTAGGCGGCATTCCCGTGTACAACGTTGCACTTCATCTGCTGCAATCCCAAGATCCACCACGTGCATACCGAATTTTTGACGTCTGAACGTTTGAAGGCCAACTGCGGTGGTTTATAATGTAGTTAACAGCAACTTAGGATAGGTTTTTGACTAACTCCGGCCAATCAATTCTCCTCGTCGTCGACGATTCTACCCTTCTCCGGCTGCGTTCCATGATCCTGCAGATGCACGGCTTGAGCGTAACTACGGCCAGTTCTGCGGAAGAAGCACTCAGCCTTTGCGATGGAGAGATTTACGACCTGGTGGTGATCGATCTCAGCGAAGGCATCGACGCCAGCACACAACTGTGCGAGGAACTCAAAGCAAAGCATAGACAAGAAGCGGTCGCGCTCATGGCTCCGGCTTATGCTTACGTTGGGTCCGATTGCCCCGACGAGGTTATTCCCAAAGACCAGGGACCAGCCAAGCTGGTCCGCGAAATTCGCGACCTTCTCGATCGTGTATCTGACAAAACCGGGGATTCCGACAACTCCTCCGTTTGACAAACTTCCTTTTCGGGCCGTACTTTCGATTTCTGTGCTTTTCACGGTGCGGAGGTCGCATGAGGAAGTTCGGCAAGTTTCTCTCCCTCGCAATTCTCTTCTTGGTAGTTCCCTTATTCGCCCAGGATCTTGCCTCGTTTGAGAAACGTACTGAAGTCCGAAAGCTACCGAATGGCTTGACCGTGATTCTCTGCCAGCGGCATGAGGCGCCGGTGTTCTCTTTCTACACGCTGGTCGATGCCGGCTCCGTGCAGGACCCTAAGGGAGAAACCGGCCTGGCGCACATGTTCGAACACATGGCCTTTAAGGGCACGCCGACAATTGGAACCAAGGATTACGCCGCCGAGAAAATCGTGCTTGCGAAAATCGAGGAGGTCTACGCTGAGTATATTCGCGAGCGCGACAGGATGGTCAATCGCGATCCGAAGAAAATCGCCGAACTCGAAAAGCAGTGGAAAGATCTCGTCAATGAGGCAGATACATACGTAGTTCGCAACCAATTCGGCGAGATCGTAGAAGAAAACGGCGGGGTTGGCATGAACGCGGGTACCGAAGAAGACGATACCGTGTACTTCTACTCCATGCCCGTCAATCGTCTGGAACTGTGGGCGTACCTGGAATCCTCGCGTTTTGCCGATCCGGTGATGCGCGAGTTTTACAAGGAACGCGACGTAGTCTACGAGGAACGCCGCATGCGCATCGATAGTGATCCCACCGGGCGTCTGGTGGAGCAGTTCGTGGGTACCGCTTTCCAGGCGAGCCCATACCGAAATCCCGGGATTGGCTGGCCGGCGGACCTGCGCACATTCTCGGCCACCGATGCTATTAATTTCTTTCATAAGTACTACACGCCTTCCAATATGTATATCGCGGTGGTAGGCGATCTCTACCCGGACCAGTTCTGGCCAGTGGTGGAAAAATACTTTGGCCAGATTCCCAGCCATCCCAAACCGGACGAGCGCATTACCCAGGAACCTCCACAGAATTCCGAGCGTAGTGTAGCGCTGCAAGAGACCGCGCAACCTTTGTATGTTGAGGGTTATCACCGCCCCAGCTACTTGAGCCCGGATGATGCGGTATATGACGCGATCACCGATCTGATGTCCAACGGACGCACGTCGCGACTTTACCGATCGCTGGTCAGGGACAAACGAATTGCCGCTATAGCCGCCGGGTTCAGCGGCCTTCCCGGGCAGAAATATCCGCACTTGTTTGCTTTCTACGCTGTGCCCTTGCCCGGCCACACCAACAACGAGATGCGAGATGCCATTCACGCCGAAATCGAGCGCCTGAAAAAAGAAGATGTGAGCGACGAGGAGTTGCAGATGTTCAAGACGCGCGCCCGCGCTTCGATCATTCGCGGCCTGGGAAACAATCCTGGCCTCGCCACTTCACTCGCAATCATGCAGGCTCGTTATGGTGATTGGCGTGAATTGTTCCGCCAGCTCGATCGCATCGACAAGGTCACCAAGGCCGACATCCGCCGCGTCGCGAATGAAACCTTTGTCGAATCGAATCGCACGGTCGGCATCATTGAAACTGCGCAGATACCGCGGGGTGCGCAGGCCGGTCCCGGGCAACAACCACCTGCGCAGTAGTAGACACTTGAACATTTTTTAAAGAAGCTCGAGTCCAACAGGACGGCTGAAATGATGAAGAGAACGATTCTAGGTGCGTTGATCGCTTACGCTTCCATCTCCGTGGCTGCTGCCCAGACTGCGCCAGCGCGCCAGATTCCACCGCCAACGTCGGTTCCGCAGGCCAGGAATGAGGCTCCGCAACAGCAGGCACAACAGAATGCCGAGCTGAGCCAGATCAAAATTCCCAAGCTGCCTCCCTTTACGCCGCAGGAACCGCAACGCATTCAACTGGCGAATGGCATGGTCATTTTTTTGCAGGTAGATCACGAACTGCCCCTGGTTGGCGGAACCATGCGCGTTCGTGGCGGCGCAACCAGCGAGCCTGCCGACAAAACCGGGCTCATCTCCATCTATGGTGACGTCTGGCGCACTGGCGGCACAAAAACAAAGACGGGCGACCAGATGGATGACTTCCTGGAAGCTCGCGCAGCCAAAATCGAAAGCAATGATGGCGACGACTCCACCTCTCTTTCATTCGATTGCTTGAAGGGGGACTTCGAAGACGTTTTCAACCTTTTCCTTGATGTTCTGCACAATCCGGAATTCCGCGAGGACAAGATCGGGCTGGCAAAGCGACAGATGTATACCGTTATCGCCCGGCGGAATGATGACGTCGAATCCATCGTTGGCCGCGAAGCCATACGCCTTGCCTATGGTCCGGGCAATCCGTACAGCCGCATTCCTGAATATGCCACCGTCAATCGAGTGACTCGCGAGGACATGATCCAGTGGCATGCCACTCATGTGCAGCCGCAGAACATTATTTTTGGGATTTACGGCGACTTCGACCCGAAGGCAATGGAAGCTCGTCTTCGCAAGGCGTTCGATTCATGGCCCAAAGGCAAGCCGGTTACGGAACCGGTCATGACCTTTACGACGGCCCTGCCCGGCATCTACTTTGTATCGAAAGATGATGTAAATCAAAGCTCGATCCAGATGGTGTCGCTTGGCATCAAGCGCAGCAATCCTGACTATTATGCGGTGGAAGTCATGAACCAGATTCTCGGCGGGGGCTTCGCTTCCCGCCTGTTCGAGACGATCCGCTCGAAGTTGGGCCTGGCTTATTCCGTGGGTGGCGGCGTAGGCACGGCATGGGATCGGCCCGGCATCTCGCGTTTCGCCATGGCGACTAAGAGCGCCACTACGGGCGAATCGGTAAAAGCGATGAAGTCGGAACTGAACCGCATGCTTACCGATCCGCCAAACGCGGAGGAGATGCGCCGCTCAAAAGATGCCATCCTTAACTCCTTCATCTTCAATTTTGACGACAAAGAAAAAGTTCTGGCCGAGCGCATGCGTTACGAGTTCTACGGATACCCGCCGGATTTCCTGGAGCGATATCGTGCTGGGATCGAGAAGGTCACTGTAGAGGATGTCAATCGTGTGGCGCACAAGTACCTTCATCCGGATCAGTTGCCCACCCTGGTGGTGGGCAATCCGGGAGAACTGGGAAATCAGCTAACAGCACTCGGGCCGGTGAAGACGCTGGACATCAGCATTCCTCCGCCGCCGGGACAACCGACGAAAACTGGTGCCGCGCCGGGACGGTAATGCGAGTCTCAGCTTTTCGATGCATCCACGCGAAAAAGCGGTGTGGGCCGAGTGCGGGCTAAAAGCCGCATCAATTCTGATTTCCAATAGCTTGACAACCGTCCGGCGGCGCGCCAGAATCTTATCTCGATAGCGAATAAAAAGCGAAAGTAGCTTCGACTGCTTTTCTCGCTAACCCACTTCCACCACGCAGGATCTCTATGTCTTCCGCCGCCGCTCGCGTTATTAATTTCCCCCGTGCCCAGGCCATACTGGCCAACCCGGAATTAGGAGTACGGCGGGCCTCCACGATTGAACGGCCTTTGCCCGACATGGTTCCTTCTGGAGTCCCTGCCATCGATGCACTCACGGGTGGACTGCCGCGTGGCGCCCTCACCGAGATCGTTGGTCCAACTTCTTCCGGGCGGACCAGCCTTTTGCTTTCCGTGCTCGCACAGGCTACTGCCCGTCAAGAAGCCTGTGCGCTAGTCGATGCTGCCGATGCCTTCGCTCCCGAATCGGCGGTTGTGGCTGGTGTGGATCTGAAGCGTGTGTTGTGGGTGCGGTGCTGTCTTCCGAATTCTCCTTTCCCGTCTTTGGAAAGGGCCGGAATGGAAAACTGTGGCAAGAAGAAAGCCAAGCTCGATCCCGGCGCGCACGTTGAGCAGGCTCTCAAGACCGCCGACCTTCTGCTGCAAAGCGGCGGTTTCGGAGTTGTCGCACTCGATCTCAGCGATGTTCCTCCGGTGATTGCCCGTCGCGTGCCTCTCACTTCATGGTTTCGCTTTCGCCGCGCTGTCGAGAACACGCCCACAGTCCTGCTGGCATTGGAGCAGCAAGCTTATGCGAAAGCAGCCGCGTCTCTCGTGCTCGGCCTCGCGCGACGCGACTGTCGTTGGCAAGCTGTGTCTCAGCAGTCTGCCCCGACGCACACACGCGTGCTGGAAGAAATGGAAATCAATGCCGAGGTCCTGCGCTCGCAATTTGCGCTGAAGAAACGTCCCGCATCTGCGCATTACGCACTGCCGTCGGCATGGTCGATCCGAGGCTAATCAGGAGCTGCTTTCATGTTTGCGTGCTTATTCGTGCCCGATTTTCCTGTGGAAGCATTGCTCTGCCTGGAACCGGAGTTGCGCACGAAATCAGTCGCTGTTCTCGAGGGCAAGCCGCCTCTTTCGCGCATCATTGCCATGAACGATGCTGCACGCAAGGCCGCGCTCGAAATGAGCATGACGCGCATGCAGGCGCAATTGCGCGCGCCCGAAGCTGTGTTGCGCATGCGATCTCCCGAACAGGAAGCTAGCGCGCATGCTTCGCTGCTCGACTGTGGCCATGCGTTCTCTCCGCGCGTGGAAGATACGGCACTCGACCATATTGTCATCGATGTCTCGGGTCTCGATCGCCTACGTGGAAATCTGTCGCAGGTCGCCGATCAGATTTTTCAGCGCGTCTCCAGTTTCGGCCTTCATGCCAACCTCGCGTTTGCCTCGAATGCCGATGCTGCCGTGCATGCCGCACGTGGCTTCAACGGGATAACAATCATCCCCGCAGGCAGGGAGGCGGAATATCTCGCCCAGCTGCCGGTCGATAATCTTTTCCCGTCTCCAGAAATGTTAGAGACCTTCGATCGCTGGGGCGTGCGCACGTTTAAGAATTTGGCGGTTCTGCCGGAGATCTCGCTATCACAGCGGCTCGGACAGGAAGGATTGCAGTTGCAGCGACTCGCCCGTGGAGCGTTCGCCCGGACGCTGGTTCCCGCCGAAGCCCCGCTTACTTTCCAGGAGACGATGGAACTCGAATATCCCATCGACTTGCTCGAGCCACTGGCGTTTATACTTTCGCGCCTGCTGGAACATATCTGCTTGCGGCTGCAAGCACGTGCCCTGGCCACGAATGCACTGCACCTCTGCCTGCAATTAGAAGATGCGGAACAAGGCACCGGCATCTTCGAACGCGACCTTCAACTGCCCGTGCCCATGCTGAATGCAAAGCTGTTTCTGCAACTGTTGCATTTGGATCTGAAAGTTCACCCGCCTTCTGCACCCATCGTAAAAGTTCGACTTAGCGCCGATCCCGTCCGGCCGCGCTTTGCGCAAGGTGGACTCTTTATACCTATATCACCCGAAGCCGAGCGGTTGGAGCTTACGCTCGCGCGCAGCCAAGGCATCGTGGGCGAAGAGCGCGTCGGTACCGCAACAGTTTTGGACACCCACCGGCCCGATCCGTTTCGCATGGAGCGTTTCGAAGTTACCGCTCCCACGCAGAAGGTATCGGCGGGATTTGCACGTGCCGCCCAGGTTGCACAGCGAATTTTTCGTCCACCGATTTCGGTTGGTGTTCAAATGAGCAACAACTGTCCGGCGCGCCTGCTGTGTTCTGTACCGAATCAGCCGCAGGGTGATGTTCTTGCCTGTAGCGGACCATGGCGTACATCGGGCGAGTGGTGGAGCGATCAGGCATGGCAACACGAAGAGTGGGATGTGGCAGTACGCGAAAAAGAAAACATTGCGCTCTACCGCATTTATCGCGATCTGGCGGATGGACGCTGGTTCCTGGCCGCGAGCTACGACTGAGTGCTCACTATGACCTACGTCGAGCTACATGCGCGTTCAGCATTCAGCTTTCTTGAAGGCACTTCCCTGCCCGAAGAAATGTCAGTCGCTTGTGCCGCGCTCGAAATGCCGGCGATGGCGCTCATCGATTGTAACGGCGTGTATGGTGCTCCGCGATTTCATCTTGCCGCACAAAAAACCTGCATCAAGCCGCACTTCGGCGCCGATGTGATCTGCGAGACGGAACTCGGCCCGGTGCGCATTCCTCTGCTGGTTGAAAATCCCACCGGATATCAAAACTTATGTCGCCTGATCAGCCGCATGAAATTGCGCGTTCCGCGCAAGAGCGAAGGCACTACAACCTTCGACGAACTCGCACAATTCGCAGCCGGATTAGTTTGTCTGACCGGGGAAGATCAGGGTCCGCTGACTGCCGCACTGAACAATGGCGGCATTCCTGAAGCCAAACGTGCTCTTGAGCGACTGGCATTCATCTTCGGCCGCAACAATCTTTTCGTAGAACTGCAACGGCATCATCGACGCGACCAGGAAACGCGCAATCAGGCTGCGGTTGCGCTCGCGCGCTCGCTCTCTCTTCCTCTGCTCGCGACAAATGGAGTGCGTTACGTCCAACCGGCTGCGCGCCAGGTGCTCGATGTGTTCACATGCCTGCGCAACCATCGCACGCTCACGACTGCAGGCCAAATGCTCTCGCGTAATAACGAATGCTGTTTAAAGTCCGGTACAGAAATGGCTCGGCTATTCGCTGATCTGCCCGATGCGATTGCGAATACCGCCGAACTTTCCAATCGCCTTGTCTTCAGGCTCACCGAACTGGGCTATCAGTTTCCGCAATATCCGGTGCCGGAAGGCGATGACATGAATTCATTTCTCCGCAAACGCACCGTGGAAGGCGAGGTGGAACGCTACGGTGGCCGAGATTCAGCGTTTCGTGGACGCGCACATCGTCAGATCGAACGTGAACTAAAACTAATTGAGCACCTGAAGCTGGCGGGATACTTCCTTATCGTTTGGGACATCGTTCGCTTCTGCCGCCAGCAAGGTATTCTCGTGCAAGGTCGAGGATCGGCTGCTAACAGCGCAGTCTGTTATTCACTGGGCATTACCGCGGTCGATCCCATAGGGATGGAATTGCTGTTCGAGCGTTTCCTTTCTGAGGAACGGGGCGAATGGCCCGACATCGATCTCGACCTGCCCAGCGGCGATCAGCGCGAGCGTGCGATTCAGTATGTTTATGAGCGCTATGGAAAACTTGGCGCCGCCATGACGGCAAATGTCATTACTTATCGCGGACGTTCGGCCGCCCGTGAAGTTGGCAAAGTGCTCGGCTTCGATTCTGAAACGCTCAACCGCCTTGCGCCGCTGGTAAGTTCCTGGGAATACAAGGACGAATCAGACACGATGGAGCGCCACTTCAACGATGCCGGTTGTGACACCTCGCATCCACGCATTCGCAAATTTCTGCAGCTTTGCATGGCATTGCAGGATTTGCCCCGCCATCTTGGCCAACACTCCGGCGGGATGGTCGTCTGCCAGGGTCAACTCGATTCCGTAGTTCCCCTCGAACCCGCAACTATGCCGAATCGGGTCGTCGTGCAATGGGACAAAGAAGATTGCGCGGATATGGGAATCGTGAAAGTCGATCTGCTCGGGTTAGGGATGATGGCAGTATTGGAAGACACTATCTCTCTTATCCACGATCATCACCGTGAAAACGTGAATCTGGCACAGATTCCCGCCGATGATCCGAAGGTCTACGCCACTTTGCAGAAAGCCGATACGATCGGCATGTTCCAGATCGAAAGTCGCGCGCAGATGTCGTGCCTGCCACGCCTGCGTCCCGAGCGGTTCTACGATCTTGTCGTGCAGGTCGCCATCATTCGCCCCGGACCGATCGTGGGCCAGATGGTCAATCCATTTCTGGAGCGCCGGTTGGGCCGGGAAGAAGTCACGTATCCTCATCCTTCCTTAGAGCCCGTGCTGAAGCGCACCCTCGGTGTACCGCTGTTCCAGGAACAACTTCTGCGTATTGCCATGATCGCCGCTAATTTCAGCGGCGGGGAAGCCGAGGAACTCCGTCGCGCGATGGGTTTCAAGCGTTCGGAAAAGCGCATGCGTGAAATCGAGAAGAAGCTACGGCGCGGCATGCAGGAAAACGGCATTTCACAGGAAGCACAGGAGCAGATCATTCTCTCCATCACTTCCTTTGCCCTGTATGGATTTCCTGAATCCCATGCGGCCAGTTTTGCCCTGCTCGCCTATGCGAGTGCATGGCTGAAGGTGCATTACCTGGCGGCATTCACGGCGTCGCTGCTGAACAATCAGCCGATGGGTTTCTATCATCCGGCAACGATCGTAAAAGACTCACAGCGCCACGGATTGAAAGTTCGCCCCATTGACGTGCTGCACTCCGATTGGAAATGCACTTTGGAACCTTATAACGGCCAGTTTGCCTTGCGTCTCGGCCTGCGCTATGCACGTGGTATGCGGCAGGAGGCTGCCGAAGCTCTTGTTGCCGCTCGACGCATGCGGCTGTTCGGATCCATCGACGAACTTGCCTTTAGGGTTCCTGAGCTGCACAAATCCGAATTGGTTACACTCGGCCAGATTGGCGCTCTGAACGCTCTGGGTGGTGCCACTGTCCATCGTCGGGATGCTCTGTGGCAAGTCGAGCGAGCTGTTCGCGGCTCGGGACCCTTGCTGCGCGAGGTTGCCGATGCGCAGGACGCCTCACCTTTGGCCCGAATGACTGCCGAAGAATGCCTGGTAGCAGATTTTTCCGGTACCGGGATGACGGTCGGGCCTCATCCCATGCGCTACCATCGCGAGCAGATGAACAATATGGGAGTTGTCCCGGCGAATCAACTTGCCAATCTTCCCCATGGAAAATTGGTACGTACGGCCGGATCAGTTATCGTGCGCCAGCGCCCTGGCACGGCCAAGGGTTTCGTTTTTCTCAGCATCGAAGATGAAACCGGCGTTTCTAACGCTATCATTCATCCCGATCTCTACCAGAAGAACCGGATAGCCCTGGTTTCCGAACGTTTCCTTATGATCGAAGGCATACTGCAAACCTTAGATAACGTGATTTCGGTGAAGGCGAACCGCATAATCCCTCTACATATCACTCGGGCAGAAACCACGTCGCATGACTTTCATTAACCTGAATTCCGTTATTTCAGCCCCTGTTGACCTCTTTCCAACTACGGTACGTCTCCTCCCGACCCGACAAAATGAGAATGAAGCACCTGATCCTCTATTTGCATCCATATCAGAACGGAGATTTTTGTCTCATGAGACTTAACCGGGGTCTTGGGCTTCGTTTACTTCTGGTTCTTTTAGTTTTTGATGCTTTGGGCGTCCTTCTAGGACAGCGAATGGATTCTGGCACCTTGAATACCGGGACTCTGAACAGTCCATTGGACAACGACACGCAGGCGCGCGATTCTCTGCGGAACTTCACGCAGGCTTATCACATCGTGGAGGACAACTACGCCGAGACCGTCGACCCCAGTAAGGCAATTTTCGAGGGAGCTATCCCCGGAATGCTGCGGGTTCTGGACCCGCACTCCACATTCTTCGATCCCAAAGCATATGCTCAACTCCAGGAAGAACAGAGTGGCAAATACTACGGCATCGGCATGAGCATCGGCGCTCGCGCCAATAAAATTGTAGTTATTGCCCCATTTGCTGGCACTCCTGCCTACAAAGCGGGAATTCGCCCCGGAGATGTAATCGCAGCCGTGGACGGCAAGCCCACAGACAACATGACCACCGACGAAGTCGCTGACCTGGTACGTGGTCCGAAAGGCACGAATGTCCAGATCACGATTCTTCGGGAAGGAATTTCCCAGCCTGTTCACCTTACCGTGATGCGTGCTGAGATCCCGCGCAATAGTGTGGATGTTCATTTCATGCTGAAGCCGGGGATCGGCTACGTGCACCTGGCCATGTTCGATGAAACAACCGACAGCGAACTTGAGAAAGCTTTGGACGGCTTCGGGAATTTACAAGGGCTGGTTCTCGACCTTCGTCAGGATCCAGGCGGTCTGCTGAACCAAGCTGTCGCCGTAGCCAGCGAATTCCTGCCAAAGGGCGACGTGGTCGTTTCGCAGCACGGGCGTTCCTCGCCAGAGCGTGTCTATCGCGTGGCACAAGGAAATGGCGGCAAAGATTATCCCATTGTTGTCCTTGTGGATCGTGGAACCGCCTCCGCCGCAGAGATCGTTACCGGCGCCATTCAGGATCACGACCGGGGAATCGTTGTCGGTCAGAATACATTTGGCAAGGGTCTGGTCCAGACCGTGTTTCCACTCTCCGACAGCACCGGACTGGCACTTACCACGGCAAAGTACTACACACCCAGCGGCCGCTTGATTCAGCGAAATTATGAAGGCGTATCGCTTTATGATTATTACTATAACGTCAATAACAACGCTGCTAACAATGCCGCACGTGAGGTAAAGAAAACGGATACTGGGCGCTTGGTTTACGGCGGCGACGGCATCACTCCGGATTTTCAAATTCCGGAGCCCAAGGCTAACGCATTCCAGCAGGATCTAACTTTCCATTACATCTTCTTCGACTTTGCGCAGCAATACCTGTCCCAGCACAAGATCACGCCGAGTTGGAATGTTGACGATCAGACATTGCAGGACTTCCGCAATTTCCTGCATTCGAAGAACATCACCTATTCGGAGTCGGATTTCGCGGCTAATCTCGATTGGGTGAAGTCCCACATCAAGGCCGAAGTGTTCACAAATTCGTTCGGACTGGAGCAAGGACAGGCAGCCAGTGCTGCCGACGATCCCGAAGTTCTCAAGGCAGTTGAGTATCTGCCTCAAGCCAAGAACCTCGAGGAAACGGCGGAACGGATAATGCTCGAACGCAATCGCTCCGCCGCCCTGCACAAGTGAGAATGCGCGGCCCGTCCTCGAACCGTATTTGATTCCAGTTCAGCTTGAAACCCATGTGTCGGGCTACGCCGCAGGGAGCGAGACGGCGCGTTCACTGACCAGAGATCCCTCCCCGGCATTACGTCACAGTTAACTATGACCTACATCACTGCCGAAATGTTCATCTCCATTCAATCTTCACGCCAATAGCGCAGATCGTACGTTCGTTCTACGGACGCGCGCAGCGCCTCGGACAGGGGTGTTTTCGCAGTACCTTCGGCCCCGCAACATCGATCCTGACACGACCTCTGGAAAAGGAGTACTTGATGTTCAGAAGAGTCGACTTCATCGGAATATTGGCGGCCCTGCTGGCTATCTCTGGCCTGGCTTGCTTCCTCACCACGAACACTCTGCTTCCCACCTGGCTCGCTTATCTTGGCGGCCCGGTACTGTGGTTCATCGGTACGGTTATCGCGATCATATGGATGGTCTGCCGCTTCTTCCCTACGCCCGCTACAAGGTCCAATGAAGCCCCGACATCGCGTCCCGGAAGTGGCGACGTGGCAAAAACCGTACGCTCCAGTTTGCTGATTCTCAGCAGCTTCCTTCCTATGCTCATTCTTGTTCCCGCGCAGGCTGCTGATGCTGCGCCTGGCAACGACGTATTCAAGTCGAAGTGTGCGATGTGCCACGGTCAGGACTGCGCCGGAAAAACCGTTATGGGGCAGAAGTTCAACATCCCGGATCTCCATTCTGCTGATGTGCAGAAGAAGTCTGCGTCCGAACTTGCCGCCATCGTCACGAAAGGTAAGAACAAGATGCCTGCTTACGAAGGCAAGTTGACGCCGGAGCAGATTTCGCAGGTCTCAGCATTTATTAAGTCGCTCCGGGCCCAACACTAAGCTCCAGAGGATCTATGCCGGCTAAAGAAGGATTCGCACCGTACCCAACACAAACTGCTCACCCGGATCACTCAACGCGGCGCCGTTTCTTGCAGGTTCTGCTCGGCGGTGGCGTATTGGCGTCGCTGGCGTCCTTTCTCTATCCGGTGATCCGATACATCATTCCGCCTGCGACGACCGATCTCGGTGTAGACTCGGTGCTCGCTGGCACTGTCGCCGAACTGAAGCCGAACTCTTACAAGATCTTTCGCTTCGGAAGCCGTCCCGGCCTGCTCGTGCTCACGGCCAATGGCGAATACAAAGCGATGTCGGCGACCTGCACGCATTTGAGCTGCACGGTGCAGTATCGTCCCGATCTTCGCCAGATCTGGTGCGCGTGTCACAACGGCAAATATGACCTAAACGGGCGCAACGTTTCCGGACCTCCGCCGCGTCCTCTGGAAGCCTACGAAGTTCACGTCCGCGGACAGGAAATCTACGTCAGCCGAAAGCAGGGGGCATGAGATGACACCTGTCGCGCACGTGCAGAAATGGCTCGACGAACGCTTTGGCTGGGAAGAACTCCTCGCACCGCTCCGCCACAAGGTGGTACCACAACATCGGTTGTCATACTGGTACTTCCTCGGCGGCATGACACTTTTCCTCTTCGGCGTCCAGGTCATCACCGGAATTCTCCTGCTCCTTTATTACCGTCCGAGCGCGAGCGAAGCCTTCGAGAGCGTGCAGTACATCACCACGCAAGTGCAGTTCGGCTGGCTCATCCGATCGGTGCATTCGTGGTCAGCCAACCTGATGATCCTGATGGCGTTCGCGCACATGTTCAGCGTCCTGTTCCTGAGGTCCTATCGGAAGCCGCGCGAACTCACCTGGGTGACGGGAATGGTCTTGTTGTTCCTTGCGCTTGGGTTTGGATTTAGCGGGTATCTGCTCCCCTGGAATACCTTGTCTTTCTTCGCAACCAAGGTGGGCACGGAAGTTGCTGGGCAAGTTCCTGTCGTGGGCCGATGGATCATGATCTTCCTTCGTGGCAGCGAGGATGTCACCGGTGCAACCCTCACTCGCTTCTTTGGGTTCCATGTCGCCGTCCTCCCCGGCCTCATCACCGTATTCCTCGGCCTACACGTTGCACTCATCCAGCGGTTTGGGATGAGCGCGCCGCCTTCCGTTGAAGCGCAGTGGCAGCAGAATCCGGCCAGCAAAAAGGAGGTGCGCTTCTTCCCGAATTTCCTGCTTCGCGAGTTGATGGCCTGGTACATCGCGCTCGGACTTCTCGGCGCCCTCGCCGCGCTCTCGCCGTGGGGGATCGGAGCGAAAGCCGACCCGTTTGCGCCCGCCCCGGCCGGCATCAAGCCGGAGTGGTACTTCCTGGCGCAATTCCAGACGCTGAAACTAATTCCCTCGAAAATTCTAGGCCTCGACGGCGAAGTGCTCGGCGTTCTCGCCTTCGGCTTCGCCGGAGCCATATGGCTGCTGTTGCCGTTTCTTGAGCCGAAAGGCAAGAACGGTGCGCGGCTTGTAACTGGACTGGGCATCTTCGCCCTCGCCTACATGGTTGCGCTCACCATCTACGGACACCTGGCCAAGTGAGGAACAACAGCATGAAACGACACATCGCAAAACTGCTTCTGGTGCTGCTGATCATCCTCGGCTTCGGCGCCGTACGAGCCATCGCTGAAGAAGCCGCCAACGTTTGCATCGACTGCCACTCGAATCTCGATGCGCCGCTCAAAGTGACGGGCGAGGAATTCGGCGCCAGCATTCACGCTCAAAAAGGATTGACCTGCACGGCTTGCCATGGCGGCAACGCGACTGACGCCGAGCTTGCCATGAGCCCGAAAGCAGGATTCAAAGGCAAACCGTCTCGCCAACAGATTCCCGAACTCTGCGGCAAGTGCCACTCCGACGCGGCATACGTGCGTCAGTACAATCCCTCGTTGCGTACCGATCAGCTCAGCCAATACCACACCAGTATTCACGGCAAGCGGCTGGCCATAGGCGACACCAAGGTCGCAGTCTGCACCGATTGCCATGGCATTCACGATATCCGCCCCCCGTCTGACACGCGCTCTAGCGTGCATCCGCTGAATGTTGCCAACACGTGCAAACGCTGCCATGCCGACGCAGACTACATGAAAAGCTATGGCATCAAGACCGACCAATTTGCCGGATATTCCGAGAGCGTTCACCACGCGGCAATGGTCGAGCGCGGAGATCTAAGCGCGCCGACTTGCACGACCTGCCACGGCAATCATGGCGCAGCTCCTCCCGGAGTCGCGAGCGTGGCAAATGTCTGCTCAACCTGTCACGTGTTTCAGGCTCAGCTCTTTGATGAGAGCCCTCACAAAGCAGCGTTTGCAAACATGGGCTTTCCCGGATGCGTTACCTGCCACAGCAATCACCGCATCAAGCCGCCCTCCGACTCGATGCTCGCCGGCAAAGATGCCGTCTGCACCAACTGTCACACCGAAGGCGATGCCGGTTCCACCACTGCGCAGAACTTCTATTCCGGCATTCTGAACCTGCAGGCGTCCATTACGCGCTCAGAAGGTATTCTGAACCGCGCCGCGGATGAGGGAGTGGAGGTCGGACAGGCACAATTGGAACTGACACAGGCCCGCGATGCGCTGACCAAGGCGCGCGTGACCATCCACAGCCTGCAACCAGAGAAGGTGAAAGCCGATCTCGACGCCGGAACGAAAGTGACGGACAAAACCTATGCCGCGGGAACAAAAGCGATGCAGGAAAGCCGCTTCCGCCGCGTTGGACTGCTGGTCTCCCTCGGCGCAATTCTGTTTACGGTGGTGGCGCTTGGCCTTTACATTCGCGAACGTGAGAAAAACGGCGGCAACTCTACGCATTGACGGTGAAACATACTTCAGATCTGGGGTCGAAGGCGACGCTTGAGTGTCGGCGCGCCACAGCCCGGCACCAACGACACGCACAACCTCCTTTGTCTCTTGAGAACAGATTCAGTACTGGCACACAATTCTGTAAATCGTTGCGTTATAGGCGGGTAAGAACTGTGGAACGATCGTGCATGGCGTCCCACTTGAGGGAGGCGATGTGATAACCAGCGACGCGTCCCACGACCCGAGTGTCGGATTAAAGAGAACGCTGCTGTACGGAATGTTTGGATACTGCCCAAAGAATGGGTCCAGTACTGTAACCGTCCCTGCGTTCACGTCATAACCGCTGATCACGACGAAGTGCCCGGAGAAGCCTCCCAGCGATAAGTGTGCTATGACCGGAGTTCCCTGACCGACGTACTGCTGGACTTGTTGTAGCGAGAGCGCAGAATAAATAACCTGGCTGTTTATGAAGAAGATCTGCGACAACATTTGCTGGATTTCAAAAATCGTCCCCTCTTGAACGCATTCCCCCGTGAGGCAACAAAGACCCGGGCCGCCGTTTCTGATGTCGAACTCTGTAAGCACTTCACAATCTGTGACATTTGGCAGGTTTTTCATGTAGGCAGCAGCCATCGCCGTCGAAGCCGCCCAACACCACACTTGTGTCTGCTGCGGGATGTACGGAACCATTAATTGACGGAACGCCGCAATCGTAGGAGCGGGCGCAGGATTTGAAGGAGTTGAAGGTGCAGGTTGTGGCGTCGGGTTTCCGCAGCCAGCCAGTAAGGAGAACGCCGCCAGTAGAGCGGCAATGAACAAAGAAGGTCTGGTCGTCACTAGAGAACTTCGCCCCCACGAAGGTGCCCTCAGTACGAGCACTCTATACCCGAGCGGAGGTTTAAAAACAAAATGAACTTTTCTGTTCCAAATTCGTAAAACAATACAACGGCTCGTTCGTCCGCCAGCAAAGACACCGCTGAATTGATCTGGGGTGGATTGAACCTAAGCCACGTAGCTGTAAGAAGTCACGCTTTTTAACGTCCTCAAGGGGTGGCGGAACGAAGCGAATGGCACTCAAAGCTTCAGTCGATAAGCCGAAGAGAACTCGAAAGGCGGCACAAAGTCCTCCTACTGGCCCCTCGGGTCTTTGTGAGAGTTTCATCATCAATGATCATGGTTCCCAGAAATCGAGGTTAGCCGCTAAAATGAGACTTGGGGTTTCCGTCCCGCCTCTTACCAGTTCAACTCTGTCAAACTGCAAGTTAAAAGTAAAAAAATGACCTCGACTCCTTTCAAACCCGACTTGGATTCCCTCCGAATTACATCGGAGAAGCGAAAATCCCGGCGCTCAGGAAAGCGCTGGATCTGGGTTGTCGTTGCTATCTTGCTAACAGCGTTAGTAACCGTTGCGGCGTGGGGATATCTTAACCAGAAAGCAGAAGTTGAGGTCGTCACGGCGGCCAAGCCTTCGACCGCCCCTGCCGGGGTTCTTAATGCCAGCGGCTACATCACCCCGCGACGCCGCGCTACCATCGCCGCGAAGATTACTGGCCGCGTCACTGGCGTGTTTTTTGACGAAGGTACTCGTGTCAGCGAGGGCCAGTTGTTGGCGACGCTCGATGACTCCGACGCGCGCCGTGCACTCGATGCTGCCAAAGCGGATCGCGATACCTCGGTCGCCGCGATAGCCGATTACCAGGTCCAACTCAAAAATGCGGAAATCGAACTCCATCGCGCTCAGGAACTGCGTAATGCCGGGGTCGATTCCCAGCAAGTTCTTGATTCGGCCCGGATGACCGCCGACAGCTTGCGTGCCAAGATCGCCCTGGCCAAGCAGCAGGTGGTCGCAGCCGATGCCCGGATTGAAGAAGAACAGCAGGCAGTGATGAATTGCCGTATCACGGCTCCGTTCGCTGGTATCGCAGTGTCCAAAGATGCCCAAATCGGCGAAATGGTTTCTCCCGTTTCGGCCGGAGGCGGCTTCACGCGCACTGGTATTGCCACGCTGGTAGATCTGCATTCGAACGAAATTGAAGTCGACGTGAGCGAGTCCTACATTGCCAGGGTTAGTCCTAATCAGCCTGTGAATGCCGTTCTTGATGCCTACCCGGACTGGGTCATTCCTGCGAAAGTGCGAACTGTGATTCCTACAGCCGATCGTCAGAAAGCCACGGTCAAGGTGCGCATCTCCTTTACTGAGCCCGATCATGTCCATCTTTTTGATCCGGCGCGCGATCCGCGGATTCTGCCCGACATGGGGGTAAAAGTTACCTTCCTTGAGACCGCTAATAAACAGAAGCAAGAGAAACTGCATGCAGTAGCAACAGTTCCTCAGAGTGCGGTGCATGGCTCCAACGATTCAAAGTTCGTCTTTGCCGTAAAAGATGGCGTGCTGGAGCGGCGTGCGGTTACTGTTGGCGACGCGCGCGGTTCCGACGTCGACATACTCGCGGGCATTCAGCCTGATACGGCTGTGGTGGTAAAAGGTCCTGACACTCTTCACGACGGTCAGGCAGTTCGAGTCAAGCAATAGGAGCATCCATGGTCAAAGTAGACGGCAGTGGCAAGTCGAGCCTTATCCAGGTACGCGATCTCGATAAAACGTATCGCCGGGCAGAAGAAGACATTGAGGTGCTCCATGGACTGAATCTCGATGTTGATAAGGGCGAATTCGTCGCTTTTATGGGTCCCAGCGGCTCCGGAAAAACCACTCTGCTGAATCTGCTCGGCGGCCTTGACGTTCCCACCCGCGGCAGTATCACAGTGGCCGGCGACGAGATCACGCATATGTCCGGCGGAAAATTGACGGAGTGGCGCGCGCGTCACGTCGGGTTCATATTTCAGATCTACAATCTGATTCCCGTTCTCAACGCCTTCAAGAACGTCGAGCTTCCGCTGTTGCTTACGAATTTATCGAAGGCAGAGCGGCGCCAGCACGTTGAGACTGCACTTGCGGTAGTTGGTCTTGCCGACCGCATGAACCATTTTCCACGCCAGCTCTCCGGAGGACAGGAGCAACGTGTGGCAATCGCGCGTGCCATCGTTGCCGACCCGACCTTTCTGTTGTGCGACGAGCCCACTGGCGATCTTGACCGCAAGCGGGCCGACGAGATCATGAACCTCATGGAAGAGCTTGTGTCCAAATACCATAAGACCATCCTCATGGTTACTCATGATCCCTTGGTCGCCTCACGCGCTCACACCACTCTTCATCTCGATAAGGGTTATCTCGTAGAAGGGCAGAAAAATCCGCAGACTACGGTAGCGGGAGGCATGTGATGAAATTCGGAAGCCTCATTGTCGCGAACTTGCTGCGAAAGAAGTTTCGCCTCGTGCTCACCATCGGTTCGTTTGCCGTGGCCCTGTTCCTGTTCGCGTTCCTGGGAGTGGTGCGTGATGCTTTCGGCCGCGGCGCTGATGTTGCCGGGGCGGATCGGCTCGTCATCATCAATCGCACGTCGATCATTAACCCGCTTCCGCTTTCGTACCGCGACAAGATTGTGCGCATTCCAGGGGTAAAGTACATCACTCACAACAACTGGTTCGGCGGCGTCTATCAGGACGAGAAGAATTTCTTTCCGCAATTCGTCATTGATCCGGAGAACCAGCGGCAGGTTTTCCCCGAGTTTTCCGTTCCCGATGATCAATGGAACAAGTTCGTGCATGACCGCGAAGGCGCCATTGTTGGCGCGCGCACAATGAAACGCTTCGGCTGGAAAATCGGCGACCGCATTCCGATTCAGACAACTCTTTATGGCGGCGGCTCCTGGGAATTCAATATCGATGGTGTCTACCACGGCAAGGTCGCACAGGATGACGAGACTCAGTTCTGGTTGCAGTGGGATTATTTCGAAGAGCGCATTCCCGACCGCATGAAGGGCAATATCGGCTGGTATGTGCTTCGGGTCGACAATCCGGATGACTCTCCGCGAATCGCCAAGGCCATTGACGCAGAGTTTGCCAACTCGCCATATGAGACGAAGACCGAAACGGAATCTGCTTTTGCCGCCGGCTGGGTGAAGCAGTTCGGAAACATCCAATTCCTGATCGTGACGATCGGCTCCGTTGTATTCTTCACGCTTCTCCTCGTGACCGGCAACACCATGGCGATTTCGGTTCGCGAACGGACTTCCGAACTGGCTGTGCTTAAGGCTATTGGATTTTCCGACCGGGCTGTCGGCTTTTTCGTAATTAGCGAGTCGCTTGTGATAGCGCTCGTCGGAGGCATCCTGGGGCTGGTACTGGCAAGTTTGGCAATCCCGGTTTTGGGGAATGCTCTGAACGGAATGTTGCCGAACCTCATCCTTTCTCCGATGCTGCTTGGATTCGGTTTGCTCACTGCCGTTCTGGTCGGAATTATCAGCGGAGTTCTCCCTGGAATTGGCGCAATGAGAATGCGCGTGGTCAATGCCCTGAGGAGGGTGTAATCGTGGGGGCGAAGCTTTTCTTCGGAGTTCTTGTAACCGTAGCGGCGATTCTTGTCCTCGTCCTGGTTCTGGTTGTGGTCGGCGGAATTATCGCCGGCTTACTGGCACCGTTTATCGGTACAGTTCCTGTTTCTTACAATCTCCAGAGCGTGCGCGCTCGCTGGACCTCCACAATCGTGGCGATACTTGGCATCGCCGGCACCGTTGGTGTGTTCGTGGCGATGCTTTCCTTAGCACGTGGATTCCGAGCCACTCTGGTTGCCTCCGGTTCTCCCGGGAACGCGCTGGTCATGCGCGCCGGAGCTACCAGCGAGATGATGGGTGGTATCACACTCGATTCCGTTAAGGTTGTTCAGGACGCTCCCGGTGTTGCCCGAGATTCATCGGGCCCACTTGTGACGCAGGAAGTCGTAGGAGTGATGCCATTTCCGTTGATCAGCACAGGTACGGACGCTAACGTCCAGGTGCGTGGGGTGTCGCCAAACGTTCTTCAGATTCGCACCTTCGCGAAGATCATCCAGGGACGCATGTTCTCTCCCGGTCTGTCTGAACTGGTAGTTGGAAAGAATGCGGCGAAGACCTACTCAGGGCTGAAGGTTGGGAATACCGTCAATTTCGGCGGCGGCCGGTGGCAGGTGGTCGGGATTTTTGACGCGGGCGGTTCGTCGTTCGACTCCGAGGTCTGGTGCGATGCCAAGATCCTCAACGAAGTGCTCAAGCGACCGGACAATGTCTTTCAATCCGCCACTGTCCACCTAGCCTCTCCGGAGTCTTTCCAGCAGTTTAAGGATGCGGTCACATCCGACCCGCGCATGAACGTGGATGTGGTTCGCGAAGTCGATTACTACGCCAAGCAATCCACTACCATGACTCGCCTGATCACGGTGCTCGGAGGATTGGTGGCCGGCATCATGGCGATTGGTGCGATCTTTGGCGCGCTCAACACCATGTATTCAGCAGTATCCGAGCGCGGACGCGAAATCGCTACGATGCGGGCGATGGGCTTTTCCAGCTCGAACGTCATTCTTTCGTTTCTCTTTGAAGCGCTCCTGATTTCCTTTATCGCCGGTGTCGTCGGCTGCCTCGCGGTTCTTCCTTTGAATGGACTAACCACGAGCACCATGAACTTTCAGACGTTTTCAAACATCGCATTTGCCTTCAAGATCACTTTTGATCTTCTCGTGATGGGAGTGCTGTTCGCCCTGGTCATGGGAGTTCTCGGAGGCATGGTCCCGGCAATCCGTGCCGCAGTACGGCCTGTGGCAGTCACGCTTCGAGAGCTGTGAAGGAGCTTAGTGCCGGCTTCCTAAATCTGATTCGAGGGGAGCTAACGGCTCCCTTCTTCTGAAAGCCATTTTTCGGCGGCCGCCAGCGCTTGGTCCTGATCTTCTTCCGGACGGGACTCAAGCTCGGTGATGACAACATCCGGATCAAGTCCGTCTGGATAAAGTTTTCCCGTTCGATCGGCCTCGATTGCGTTACATAGGAATAATGCGGCGCCATCCGGCAAGGGATAGCGGCCGTTCGACGTTGAGTATCCGCCTGTATGCTCGCCGAAGGATTTCTCCCGCGATCTTCCGGCAAACGCAATAGCCACAGCTTCTCCTGAACTGATCGTTAGCAACAATACCCACAGCCGCATGCGCTGGTTCAAAGCTCGCTCCATCAGCGTTCAGACGTGTTTACGCCAAATTCGTTATCGATCTCGCGCTGTTGATAAGCGGAACGTCAGCGTGAGTATAGAAGCACGCTGCACAGCGCTAGGACGAACGAATCTGGTCCAATAGCGCGCCCACTCGACTTCATGCCTGTTCAGGCTCTATGCCGCCTCGTCGGGTGAGCCTGTTAAAGGTTCTGGTCATCTTTGCGGCGCCTGAAGTAACCGCCGCTTTCGACAGTCTTACGGTGCCGTCCCGAACGATCGAACCCAGCAGCTTTGCGGCCTGAAGTGTGGCTGCCCGGCGAATTCCGCGTTTCTCGATCTTCGTTGTACAGCGGCAATATTCTTTTGTAATCATCCCCACACGCAAAGTGAGGAAGGCATTCGCGGATCCTGTGAGGATCGAGCTGGTGAGAATGTGCATTCCGGGAATGGCTGCGACGGTGGATCCAAATACCGTTCCCACTAGGGCGTCTATATCCACATCCTCGATGCCGGCGGCGATGAAAGCAGTTGAAGCCACATTCGCGTAGAGTTGCAAGAAATCCCTGAGCGATGGCCGCTGATAATAAACGTGAGCGATTTGCCAGATGAGTCTCGTCTGCGCTGCGAAGACCACCAACACATCCAGCCGTCCGCTCTGAAGCACCGCTGTGCTTAAGAAGACAGCGGACGCAGTAGACGCCACAACATCATCAGCGTGCTTGTCGAGGAGTTGGACCGCGGACTCAATGTGCTCCGGAGTGCTCAGCGGGACCCCGCGCAACCGAGCATTGCGAGATAAGCGCTTGCGAAAATCCAGCATGAAACGGTCGTATTCCTCACCTTCCGCGACGGCCGGTGGCGACATGCGCTTCGGAACCTTGAACCAGAGGACAATAGGCGCAATCAGCAGCACACAATAAGTAAAGATCAGGGCCCACATCACGCCATTTCCAAGCACCGGATTAACGTTCCGTGCAGATTGGATAATTTGAACCGTCTGGTTGAAGAGAAACACAGCGAAGACGACAGTCACAAATAATGCAACAAGGACAGATATCTTTCGGATAGTGGCGGTCATAGCGACTCCCTGTAACAAGTATCTCGCTCCCAGGACTGTGCCGGCTATCGGACTTGGCGAACCCCGTTCGTCAAATCGTCCCAGTGCTGGCGGATTTTGCGGCATCGGCGGCCCAGGTTTTCCCGAGTACCTCGAACGAACAGGCCGGATGAGGCGCGACCAGGCGTAACATCTTCAGGCGAAGATGGTCAGAACGACTCTTATACAAGAATTGATATCTCTGAAACGCTCAAGCGGAACGCTCATGTTTGAGATGCTCTCTGCCCCAGGTGCAGAGGACTTCCAGTACGGGTACCAATGTCATCCCGTACGGTGTTAGTGAATACCATACTCGCAGGGGCAAACCTTGCTCCTGATGACGGTCAAGAATTCCGGCACTCGTCAGTTCCCGCAGGTGACGGAGAAGCATCCGCTCTGTGATCTCGGGAATACTCTTCCGCAGTTCGTTCGTTCTCATCGGCCCATTCAATAATCGCCATAGGATCGTGCCCTTCCATCTCCCGTCGATAACGCTCAGAGTGGCGTCTATCGGGCATGGCGAGATCTGCTTTTTCGAGACTCCCATAGTTCCCTTCCACCGACAAATTTGTCAGTGCTACTTTTTGCATCACTGCTAATTGAACGGCGTCAGATGGCAAGGACAACAGGAGCCGCTCATGCACTGGTTCGACCTCGCCACCCTCTTTCTCGTTGCCACGCTGCTTGGCGTCGAGTTCTCTGTCTCTGCCTTCATAAACCCCGCCGCAGGGCGACTTGAACCCGAAGCACAGTTGAGGTTCCTTCACCATAGCGCTTCTGTCGGTGGAAGAGTGATGCCGATCTGGTATTCAGCCTGCACCGTGGTGCTCGGTATTCAGACTTGGCTTCATTGGCACACGCCGGGGCGTGCGCTCCTGCTCGCAGTCGATGCGATTTGGATCATTATTTCGTTGTTATCTATCTTTTTCCTGGTTCCACTGAATAACCGGATGATACAAGGAGTTCCCGATTGGAAGCGGATCCTTAGGACGTGGGACAAGGTACATCGCGTGCGGATTGCCGCTGTCGCCCTCGCAGCCATCCTGCTTATGCACGCGTTAGTGTGCTGAGCGGGTCAGATCAGTACCGGGAAACACGTTTTCCCCATCCACTCCAAAACTGTTGGAATGGCTGCTAGCGAGCATTTGCAGGTACTCCCACAAATGCCAGGGTCTGGGTCGTATGGATTTTCTGACCCGGTAACGGCAAGTCGAGCAGCAGATCCTGTGCAGTATCGGTCGAGAACTTTACATTGAAGGTTTCGCCGACTGTAAATGTCTCTTGCGCAGTTGTCGAAACAGGCGTCGGAAGGTCAGCACCATCTTGGGCAATTTTGATCCAATCGACGGGGCCGCTTGCATTTCGGAGCGAGACTTGCATCCCTTGGTCGTTCGTAGAGATTTTGATGAAGCGGAAGCGATAGTTCCTTCTTGCTTCCAGTTGCAGAATCTTGTTTTGTGGCGTGCCGGTTAATCAGCGCCATTTCCTGGAGAGCGCCGAAATCGCCAATACTGAACACGAAGGTCAAATCGGATTTCGGGTCGAACGTTTCCCCTTCGCGTAAGGCGATCAACGGCCCATACAAGCCATTTGTAAGTTGAGAGGGCTCGTGCCAATGCGTGTGATAGATGAATGTTCCAGCACGGGGAGGCGATGTGGGCAACGAAGGAGGCGCCGGGCAGCGAAGGCGGCGAAGATCCAGAAGCGGGTCAGGTTCCACACCTTCCGTCACACGTACACAACTTTGCTGACGCAGAACAACGACGAAGTGAAGGTGGTACAGGAGTTCCTGCTTCATGGGAACAGTCGTATTACGCTGGATCTTTACGCTCAGGTAGGTATGCCGAACAAGAGGCTAGCTCAAAGCAAACTTGTTCGAATGGTGCTCAACAAGGAAGAAGCACTGGCCTAACTGGACCATGACCGAAATTGCCAATCGCTTGCAAGTGCTTGAAAAAATGGCTGCGGCGACGAGACTCGAACTCGCGACTCTGCCGTGACAGTCTAGCAGGCTGCTGAAAAACGGCTGATTGAACCGTATTCTGTCGTTTTTCGCAGTTTGGAATGGGTCGATGGGAAAGTTGCCATCCTGTCTGGCGTGTTGAAGCGAAGCAAAAACAGTC
>Ga0070738_10000939_pt1 | contig 70050 bp, 67 predicted proteins | sample Coa_R2_2_FD_66446 | JGI IMG/M metagenome (GOLD analysis project Ga0070738, IMG submission 66446) | Surface soil microbial communities from Centralia Pennsylvania, which are recovering from an underground coalmine fire - Coalmine... | ecosystem: Environmental > Terrestrial > Soil > Unclassified ... | reverse complement strand
CGCTCGAGGAGATCGGCGCCCGACCGGCGAAAGTCGCAAAAGTCGCTCATCAAAGCGCTCACCTGATCGCCTTGCAGAAAGTTCTCGAAGAGCTGGCGCAAAAGAGCAAGCTTCTGCGCGGCAGCCTCGGGCCAATCTATGAGTGCAAGCGATTCGAGGGCGTCTATCCTCGCAGGAAGCTCGCCCGCTCGGGTCACAAAATCGCTTCCGAATAGAGAGGCCGGGTCGGCGAGGAGCGGATTGAGCATCAGCCGGTGCGACGGCGAATACGGGCTGAACTTGCAGGGCTGGGCGCTGAAGAGCGCATGCATCGGGCTCAATGCAATAGCGTCCGCGCCATGCGCGGCGGCGGCCTGCGCCAATTGGCCCACCGAGGTCGTGTCGCCGATGCCGCCGTCGCCGGGGCGCCGCAAGCCGTAAACTTGCGCGGAAAGACCCCAGAGCCCGCGATTTTGCGCAGCATCAGCGAATGCGAAACATCGCGCCGGCGCAACGGCAATGCGGAGCGCCACCTCGTCCGTCAGGAACTGATGATAGCCGGGCTGTGCAATTGCGGGCAGAAGCGAAGATCCGCTTTCGCTTTCTTTCAACGTAACGTCCGCTTCGCTTCCGTCCTCGAGCAGGAGCTTGCCGCGCGTGCTCCCGGCCAGCTCGATCGCGATCTCTCGCCCTGCTTCCGCAGTGATAAAGCGCGGCGGACGCGAGGCGCGCTCTGCCCTTATGCGATCGCAGCTTTCCGCAAGTTCTGCCGGCGTGTCGCAGGCAAAGCCGAGCGCCTTCAGAATGTGACGCAAAGTGTCGGGGGACACACGCCGGCGCTCGCCCGCCGCATTGGTCCAATTGACCGCAATTCCAACTTCGCGCGCGAGCCACGACAGATTTGGCGGGCTCACGTCGCAATCTCCAGGAACGCGATCGTCGCATGCCCGGGCAGGGTCCCTGTGAGCGCCAATGCGGCGGCGCCTTTACGGCTCTCGAAGAGCACGCGGCCAGAAGGGGGATCGATCTGCGCCGGGAGAGATCCAAGATTTGTCGAGAGCGAGAGAACGGCGCCATCGCCCATCCGCCATTTCGCGGTAACCGCAGCTTCGCCAAGCGCTTTCGCCCAGAGCGAATGGGCTCCTTCGAGCCGCGGCGCGATCTCGGCGTGACGCAGGGCGAGCAACCGACGGTAAAGAGAAAAGCGCGACGAAGCCTGCGAGCGATCGGGCACGGGTCGCGAACCCTCGAAAGTCGCGAGCGAATTCGGATCTGGAATCTGCTCCTGTCTCTCGCGGTCTGCGAAAGCCTTGAAGCGAGCGAATTCCCGCTGCCGTCCTTCGCGAACCGCCCGGGCGAGTTCACCCCGGTAATCCGTAAAGAACAGAAACGGCGTGCGGCTTGCATCTTCCTCTCCCATGAAGAGCAGCGGAATCTGCGGGGCGAGCATTTGCAACGCGATAGCGGCTTCAAGCGCTGCGGTGTCGGCGAGCGCCGTCAGCCTTTCGCCAAGGGCGCGATTGCCGATCTGATCGTGATTCTGCAGGAAAAAGACGAAAGCGGTCGGCGGAAGATCGGCGCTCGGCGTTCCGCGCGGCGCGCCATCGCGATAGGCGGAAGGCTCGCCCTGGTAGACGAAGCCCTCGGCGAGCCCCTTGGCGAGCTTTCTCGCGCCGTCGCGATAATCGACATAATAGCCTTCGTGCTCGCCGGTCAGAAGAACATGGACCACATGGTGGAGGTCGTCGTTCCACTGCGCATCGAACTTGCCGCGCAAAAGGCGCGCGATATTGCCGTCGTGTTCGAGGACGAGATGGACGTGCCGGCCAGGCTCGATCGTGGCGCGAATCTCGACCGCCATTTCCTCCAGCCAGTCCTCTTCGGAGATCGCATGGACGGCATCGAAACGCAGGCCGTCGAACCTAAATTCGATCAGCCAATAAAGCGCATTTTCGATGAAGAAGCGGCGCACCTCGGCGCGCCGGAAATCGATACCCGAGCCCCAGGGCGTATGATAATCGTCGCGAAACATCTCCGGCGCGTACTGGGCGATGTAATTGCCGTCCGGCCCGAAGTGATTGTAGACGACGTCGAGAAACATCATCAGCCCGAGCTCGTGGGCGGAATCGATGAGTTTTTTCAGCTCCTCGACCGATCCGTAGGCGCGATCCGGCGCAAAAGGCAGAACGCCGTCATATCCCCAGTTGCGGCAGCCGGAGAAATCGGCGATCGGCATCAATTCGACGGCCGTGATCCCGAGCTCCTTGAGGCGCGGCAGGGCGCTCGCGACTCCCGAAAAGCCGCCCAGCAATCCGCAGTGCAATTCATAGAGGATTGTTTCGCGCCAGGGCCGGCCGCGCCAGTCGGCATTGCGCCATTTATACTGGTTCGGATCGACAACGAGGCTCCATCCGTGCGGATCGCTTTCCTGCGCGCGAGAAGCCGGGTCGGGCACCGCTTGGCCGGTTTCGAGCCGATAGCGATAGGCCGTTCCGGCCCCACATTCGGCTTCGAGCTCGAACCAGCCGTCGTCGCGACGCTCCATGTCTTGCGGGGCGGCGCCTTTAATCTCGAGCGAGATCCGGCTTTGCGCAGGCGCAAATAGGCGGAACAGGGTGCGATCTTCTGCGATCAGCGCCGCCCCAAACGGCAGTTCCCTGGCGTAGGCAGCATCGTTCATTGCTTCGTTTCATAAAAGCTCAGCAGCAGAGCGGCGCTGTGCGGAGCAAGTTCATATTGGTCGCCTTCGAGGTCGAAAGGCTCGAGCCGCGGATTATCCGTATCGAGCAAGACGCGCGTCGGCGCATAGGGTGGGGGCAGACGAAATCCTTTTCTTTCCGACCGTGGGTTGATCAAGTAGCTTAGCGCCTCGACCCGATCGCCGACGCGTTGCGCTCGGCGCAAAACCAGCACGCGCAACTCAGGATCGTTCCAGGCGTCGACCGGTATGGGCTCGCCGCGGCGGTTGAACCAGGATATGTCGGAAACGTGCTTCGCCGGCTCCTCCCTGGCATGCATGAAATAGCGAGACCGCAGAATCGAATATTGCCGGCGCAATGCGATCAGCCGCGCGACGAATTTGATCAAGACCTCGCCTTCCGCCGATGAAGCCTCGTTCCAATCGATCCACGACAATTCGTTGTCCTGACAATAGGCATTGTTATTGCCGCGTTGCGTGCGCCCGAATTCATCGCCCGCCAGCAACATCGGGGTGCCGTGCGCAAAGAAGAGCGTCGAGAGCATGGAGCGTAGAATTCGTCCGCGGGTGGCGATGATCTTGAGATCGTCGGTCGGGCCCTCAACGCCCCAATTGCAGGAATAGTTCTCTGCGGGTCCATCCTGATTGTTTTCTTCATTGGCCTCGTTATGCCGCTCGGCATAGCTGACGGTGTCGGCCAAGGTGAACCCGTCATGCGAGGCAATATAATTGATCGAAGCCCATGGCCGGCGCGCTCGGCGATCGAAGAGATCGCTCGAGCCCGCAAGCCGCGCGGCAAAATCCGGGCGCTGGCCGGGATCGCCACGCCAGAATCTGCGTACGCCATCACGAAAGCGATCGTTCCATTCAGCGAAACCAGGCGGATGTTGTCCGAGTTGATAGCCTCCCGGACCGAGATCCCAAGGCTCGGAAATCAGCTTGACGCGCGCGAGCACCGGATCCTGCCGGAGTGCGTCGAAAAATCCGGCGCCCGAATCAAAGCCGTGCGCCTCGCGTCCGAGGGTTACCCCGAGATCGAAGCGGAATCCGTCGACGTGAAACGAGGTTACCCAATAGCGCAGGGAATCCATCACCATCTGCAATACGCGCGGGTGCGAAAGGTTCAGCGTGTTGCCGGTTCCCGTATCATTCACGCAATGGCGGCGATTGCCGGGGTCGAGCCGATAATAGCTCGCGTTGTCGAGGCCCCGGAACGACAGCGTCGGTCCGAGCTCGCTGCCTTCCGCGCTGTGATTATAGACAACGTCGAGAAAGACCTCGATTCCGGCAGCATGCAGCCGCCTGACCGCGACCCGCATCTCGTTCGAGAATCCGGTTGCAAGATAGCGCGGCTCGACCGCGAAAAACCCGATCGTATTGTAGCCCCAGTAATTGCGTAGACCCTTTTGCAGCAGCAATCTGTCGTCGATGAAGGCATGGATCGGCATAAGCTCGATGGCGGTAATTCCAAGCTTGCGCAAATAGTCGATGATCCGCGGTTCCGAAAGCGCCGCGAATGTGCCGCGTTCCGGAGGAAGCAAGTCGCCGCGCAGCATGGTCAAGCCGCGCACGTGCGCTTCGTAGATCACGGTGTTTGCCCAGGGCGTGGCGGGCGGGCGATCGTCGCCCCAATTGAACGTCTCGTCGGTGACGACGCTCTTCAAAGCGCCCGGCGCGCTGTCGCGCCGATCGAACGAGAGGTCGGCGCGGGCCGAATTCACTCGATAGCCGAAGAGGGCGTCGGACCATCTGAGCTCGCCGGCAAGCGCACGCGCATAAGGATCGAGGAGGAGCTTGTGCGGATTGAAGCGATGGCCGTTATGAGGTTCGTAAGGGCCGTAGGCGCGGTATCCATAGATCAGGCCGACGCCGGCATTCGGCAGATAGCCGTGCCAGACTTCATCCGTACATTCGGGCATTCGCAGGCGAGCGATTTCTCGGCGGCCTGAGGGATCGAAGAGGCAGAGATCGATTGCTTCGGCGTGCGCCGAAAAAACCGCAAAATTCGTCCCGAGCCCGTCCCACGTCGCGCCAAGCGGATAAGGCGAGCCGGGCAGCAATTCCGGCGGGGCGTGATCGGCCATTCTCAACCCTCTTGCCGCAACAGAACGACCGCGAGCGGCGGCAAGACGAGGTCGAGCGATTGCGGCTCGCCGTGCATCGGCACCGATTGCGCGGGAACTGACCCGGCGTTGCCTACGTTCGAGCCGCCGTAGATCTCGGCGTCGCTGTTGAATATTTCGCGCCAGAGCCCCGCCCGAGGTACGCCGATGCGGTAGTTCCGGCGGGGCACAGGCGTCATGTTGCAAACCGCAAGAATAGGTGGGGCGCTTTCGGCGCCGAAACGGAGGAAGGCGAAGACCGAATTCGCCCGGTCGTCGCCGATCACCCAGCGGAAACCCGCGGGCTCCGCGTCCTTCTGATGCAGCGCGCCCTCGCTTGCGTAGATCCGGTTGAGGTCGCGCACGAGCCGCTGGACGCCAAGATGGTTCGGCTCATTGAGCCGAAACCACTCGACTTCCGCGTCATGCGACCATTCGTGCTCCTGCGCCAGTTCTCCTCCCATAAAGAGCAGTTTCTTGCCGGGATGCGCCCACATGAAGCTGAGATAAGCGCGCAGATTTGCGAAGCGCTGCCAGGCATCTCCCGGCATTTTGGCGAGGAGCGAGCCTTTTCCGTGCACGACCTCATCATGCGAGAGCGGGAGAATGAAACGTTCGGAAAAGGCGTAGAGCAGACCGAACGTGATGTCGTCATGGTGCCAGGGACGATGCACGGGATCGTGCGCCATGTAGCGCAACGTGTCGTGCATCCAGCCCATGTTCCACTTGTAGGAAAAGCCGAGACCGCCTTCTGCGATCGGGCGGCTCACGCCTGGCCAGGCAGTCGATTCCTCGGCAATCATCATGGCGCCCGGACATCTTTCGGCCACCACCGAATTGAGATGCCGGATGAAGCCGATCGCCTCGAGATTTTCGCGGCCGCCGTAAATGTTCGGAATCCATTCGCCGGGCTTGCGGCTGTAATCGCGATAGAGCATCGAGGCGACCGCATCGACCCGCAGACCGTCGACGTGGAAATTTTCGAGCCAGTAGAGCGCGCTGGCGATCAAGAATCCTTGCACCTCGCGCCGGCCGAAATTGTAGATGAACGTATTCCAATCGTGGTGAAAGCCTTCGCGCGGATCGAGATGTTCATAGAGCGCGCTGCCGTCGAAGCGGGCGAGCCCGTGCGCATCGGTGGGAAAATGCCCCGCGACCCAATCGACGATCACGCCAATTCCGGCGCGGTGCGCGGTATCGACGAGGCGAGCGAAATCGATCGGCTTGCCGTAGCGGCTGCTCGCCGCAAAGAGCCCGAGAGGCTGATAGCCCCAGGAGCCGCCAAACGGATATTCGGAAATGGGCAGCAATTCGAGATGGGTAAATCCCATTTCCTTGACGTAGGGAACGAGCCGCTCGATCGCCGTCTCCCAGGCGCTTGCCTCGCCGCTATGGAGCCAGGAACCAAGGTGAACTTCGTAGATCGAGATCGGCGCATTGACGGCATGCCTCTGCGCGCGCATCTCCATCCAATCCCGATCGCGAAAGATCGGCTCGACGGGTTGCGAGACGACCGAAGCCGTTGCCGGCGGCCTTTCGCTTTCGAGCGCGATTGGATCGGCCTTTTGCGGGAGGTGCTCGCCATTCGGGCCGATCAGGTCGAACTTATAGCGTTGTCCGGGGTCTATGCGCGGCACGAACAATTCCCAGACGCCGGACGGATAGCGCGCCCGCATCGGATGGCGCCGCGCGTCCCAGCTATTGAAATCGCCGACTACGGCCACGCGGCGCGCATTGGGCGCCCAGACGGCAAATCGCACGCCCGGTACGCCATCGACCGTCGTAACTTGCGCGCCGAAGACGCGGCCCAAATCAAAATGACGCCCCTCGTTGAAGAGATAGAGATCGTCATCGCCAAGCAAGAGGCCGAAGGAATAAGGATCCTCCACCTCTTGCGTCGCCGTGGGCCAGGAGATTCGCAGGAGATAAGGTTCGTCCCCGCGCGTGACACCCTCGAACAGGCCGTCGACCGCACCCCTTTCCAGCTTGGCGAGCGGCTTGCGGTCGGCTCGGCTCAAAACGTCGACCGAGTGCGCGCCCGGCACGAAGGCCCGCACAAGCCGGCCGTTCGGGTGCGGATGGGGCCCGAGGATCGCAAAAGGATCGATCGGTGCGAGCGTGGCCAGCCTCTCGGCATCAGGGCGATTGAGGTGCCAGTCGGAAGCAAGGTCAGTATGGGACACGCTCGCCTCCAAGGAGACGTTCAGCCAGGCTCGCAAGCCCTTCGAGCGGGATGGGCGCCCAGCTCGGCCGGTTGGCTGCTTCGTAGCGAATCTCGTAAGCCGACTTCTCGAGCATGAAGAGATCGAGCAAACTATCGTTGAAGGGCTCGCCGCAGGCGCTTCTGGCGTTCCTGTAGGCTGCGAGGAATGCGTCGCGCGTCCGGATGCGGAAGCGCGCCAGAAGATGTTCTCTCAATTCCCCGGCGACGGGGACCGCGCCGGCCGTCTTGCGATTGGTGACGGTGGCGGCCGCGTAATCGAACGACCGCAGCAGGCCGGCAACGTCGCGCAACGGACTGCTCTTGCGGCGGCGCTCCTCGAGCGGGCTAGCCGGCTCGCCTTCGAAGTCGATGATATAAGCGTCAGAACCCACAACCAGAACCTGACCCAGGTGGAAGTCGCCGTGGATCCGGCACATGAGCGCGCCATGCGCCTCGCGCGCCAAATTCTCCAGCTTGGCAAGGAGCTCGGAATAGCGTTCCTGCAGCATGGTCGCGCGGGCGCGGTCTTCCGGCCGGTCCCATTTGTGCTGTTTCACGACCTTGATCGCTCTGTCGAGTTCGTTGCGCGCGCGCGAGAACCATCTTTCGACGTCGTCGGCGCTCGCCCCTTCCGGTGCAAAATCAGGGTCGTCCGTCGCCTGCGCCAGAATGCAATGCATTTCGGCAAGGCGCTGACCGATGATCGAAGCCAGAGCCATGTAATCCGTCATATGCTCCGTCTCTGCGCTGCTCTCCGAAGCCGTAAGCGCATCGAGCGTGCGGGCGAGATCGTCGATCAGCCACGTCCAGGCGTCCCCTTGATTTGGAATATAGCCTTGCGCGATCGCGAGCGAGGAACGCGTGCCGTCCTCGGCAACATGGACGATCTCTCCGAGAAGAGGCGGTGAATTGGCGAAGCCGTGATTGGTCAGATAGCGGCCCATTTCGACTTCTGGATGCCGGCCGCTCGAAATGCGCCGGAACATTTTCAACATGACCGCATCGGCGATCACCAGAGAGCTATTCGACTGCTCAGCCGTGATCCAATTGACCTCGGCATTTTGCGGCAGCCGCAGCGCTTCGACGCCTTGCGGCAGCGGCTCGAAGCGGATTTGACCGGCAGGCAGGGCAAGCCGGAAACCGTCGGCCAGCGCTTGCGCCGCGCCCCGAGCGAATTCGGCCGTGGCGAAAGCGTCCGTCAGGAGACCCACACGCCGGTCCTGCCGTACGCGCGCCAGCGCCAACTGACTCGGGAGCGCCGGCATGGATTCGTCTTCCCAGACGATGGCCAGCGGCAGCAGCCAACGCGCCGTGCCGGAATTCGTTCGCGTTTCCAATTCGCAGAAAAACATCTCGCGCTGCGTCCCCGGGATGCGCGCGAGATCGATGACGCGCACCTCTCTAAGCGTCTCGTCTTTCGCCGAGAACCAGCGGCGCTTGCCGAGATAGGGGGGGAGGACTTCGCGTTCGAACCGGCCCCGCTCGGTCTTCGTCAGGACGTTGGCGAGCCCGCCACGCAGGACAAAGGTCAGATATTCGGGCATTGGCTCCGGCGCCGGCGTATGCCACGCCGGCCAGTCGCCCTCGCGAGCGAGAAGAAACCAGTAGAATCCATAAGGTGGAAGGGTAAGCAGATAGGTCAATTGGCCGATCGGCGGGAAAAGCGATCCATTGTTGAGCTCGACCGGGACCCATTCGGCATATTCCGAAAGGTCGAGTTCGACGGCCTGCGGACTATGGGCGAGATTGGCGACGCAAAGGATCTTCTCGTCCGCGTCTTCGCGCAGATAAGCGAGAACCTTGCGGTTCTTCGGATAAAGAAATCGCAGTGTGCCGCGTCCGAAGGCGCGATGCTCGCGCCGCACTGCCAGCATGCGCCGCATCCAATTGAGCAGCGAATGCGGGTCGCGGCTTTGCGCTTCGACGTTGACCGCTTCATAGCCGTAAAGCGGGTCCATGATGGGCGGCAGAACGAGGCTCGCCGGATCGGCCCTCGAGAAGCCGGCGTTGCGGTCCGGGCTCCATTGCATCGGCGTGCGCACGCCGTTTCTGTCGCCGAGGTGGATATTGTCGCCCATGCCGATCTCGTCGCCGTAATAGATGACGGGAGTCCCCGGCATCGACAGGAGAAGGAAGTTCATGAGCTCGATGCGGCGCCGGTCCCGCTCGAGCAGCGGGGCGAGGCGGCGGCGAATGCCGAGATTGAGCCGCGCGCGCCGGTCGGCGGCATAGGTCTCCCAAAGATAATCGCGTTCCATGTCGGTGACCATTTCAAGCGTCAGCTCGTCGTGGTTGCGCAAGAAAATGGCCCACTGGCAGTTCTCGGGGATCGGCGGCGTCTGCCGCATGATGTCGGTGATCGGAAACCTGTCCTCGCGCCCGATCGCCATATACATGCGCGGCATCAGCGGAAAATGAAACGCCATGTGGCATTCGTCGCCCTCGCCGAAATAATCTTTCGCATATTCCGGCCATTGATTGGCTTCCGCGAGCAGGAGCTTTCCGGGAAACCGCGCGTCGAGTGCAGCCCGGATTTGCCGCAGGACGGCATGCGTTTCAGGCAGGCTTTCGCTGCTCGTGCCTTCGCGTTCGATGAGATAGGGGACAGCATCGAGACGGAATCCGTCGACGCCGATCTCGAGCCAGAATCGCATGACCCGCAGCATTTCCTTCAGGACGCGCGGGTTGTCGTAGTTCAAATCTGGCTGATGCGAATAGAAGCGGTGCCAATAGAATGCGCCGGCGACGCGATCCCAGGTCCAATTGGACCGCTCGCTATCGATGAAGATGATGCGCGTTCCGGCATATTTCTGATCGGTATCCGACCAGACGTAATAGTCGCGCGTCATGGATCCGGGCTTCGCCAAGCGCGCGCGTTGAAACCACGGATGTTGGTCGGATGTGTGATTGATGACGAGTTCGGTGATGACTCTTATGCCACGCGCGTGCGCGGCATGAATGAAACGCCGCACGTCGGCCATCGTGCCGTAGTCGGGATGGACGGATCGATAGTCGCTGATGTCGTAACCATCGTCGAGCCGCGGAGAAGGATAAAACGGCAGCAGCCAGACCGCGGTGACGCCGAGATTGGCGATGTAATCGAGCTTGGAGATCAGCCCCGGGAAGTCGCCGATCCCGTCGCCGTTCGAATCGCAAAAGGATTTCACGTGCAGCTGATAGATGACGGCGTCTTTGTACCAAAGACTGTCCTGCGCCGCGAAACTTATGACGTCCGGCTGAACGTTCATGCGCGACCTCCGGCGAGAGGAGCAATGCGCCAGATCGCATAGGGCAAGCTCGCGGGATCGAGCCGAACGGATTGCAATTTTCCTTGCCAAACCGTCCGCGCGCCGTCTTGCAGCAAATTCTCCACGAGCACCGATCCGCTGTCCGGAAGGCCCCATTCCCAAAGCGGGACTTCGAACGTCGCCTCTTGGGCATGATGCGGGTCGAGATTGACGGCAACGAAGATCATGTCGGCGCCCGTTGCCGACGGCTTGCCGTAGGCGAGCACTTGGTCGTTATAGGCGTTGTAGAATTTCAATCCCTTGTGGCTCTGTAGAGCGGGATGTGCCCTGCGCAGGCGATTGAGCATTGCAATCTCCGCCGTGATATTGCCCGGCGCACCGAAATCGCGATGTTTGAGTTCGTATTTCTCGGCATCGAGATATTCTTCGCGGCCCGGCAAAGCGGCGGCTTCGCAGAGCTCGAACCCGGAATAAATCCCCCAGAGACCGGAAAGCGTCGCGGCCAGTGCGGCGCGGATGAGAAACCCGGCGCGGCCGGAGTGCTGCAAATAGAAGGGATTGATATCCGGCGTGTTGACGAAAAAATGCGGACGAAAGAAATCGACGGCAGGCTCGCTCGTCAGCTCGCGAAGATAATCGATCAGCTCCTGCTTGCTGTTGCGCCAGGTGAAATAGGTATAGGATTGAGAGAAGCCGATCTTCGCCAGCCGGTACATCATCTTCGGACGCGTGAACGCTTCGGAGAGGAAGATTGCTTTCGGGTGGCGGGCGCGAACCTCGCCGATCAGCCATTCCCAGAAGGGCAGAGGCTTCGTGTGCGGATTATCGACTCGGAAAATCCGGATGCCGTGATCGATCCAGAAGAGGACGATGTCACGCAGCGCCGTCCATAGATGTTTCGCGTCTTCGCCGTAGAAATCGACGTTGACGATATCTTCGTATTTTTTTGGAGGATTTTCGGCAAACCGCAGCGAGCCGTCGGCGCGCCAGCGAAACCAGCCCGGATGTTCCTTCAACCATGGATGGTCGGGCGAACATTGGATGGCGAAATCGAGCGACAGCTCAATGCCGTGATCGTCGGCCGCCGCGATGAGCCGCTGGAAATCTCCGAAACTGCCGAGCTCGGGATGGATGGCGTCATGCCCGCCTTCTTCCGCGCCAATCGCGTAAGGACTGCCCGGATCATCGGCATGCGCGGTGAGAGCATTGTTGCGCCCCTTGCGATTGGTGCGGCCGATCGGATGGATAGGCGGCAAGTAAAGGACATCGAAACCCATAGCGGCAATGTTCGGCAGGCGCCCGATGACGTCGTCGAAGGTTCCGTGGCGACCCGCGATGGGCGAGGCCGAGCGTGGAAAAAGTTCGTACCAAGCGGCAAACCCGGCCTGCGGGCGTTCGACCTCGACCGGAATCGCTGCCGGATGCCGCGTCAAGGAGCTGCGGGCCCCCGCTTGGCGCATCGCGCTTGCCGCTTCAGGCGCGAGGATGAGATCGACGGCATTCTCTGCGTTCGCGCGAGCCAGGCGATTGTGAACATCGCGCACGGGAGAATCGTCCGGCGCTTCGGCCGCGGCAGAGGCGACGAGGTTTTTTGCTTCTTCGACCTCGAGGCTGAAGTCCGCCCCCGCCTGCCGTTTGACGTCAATGTCATGGCGGAGCCCGCCGAAATCGTCGATCCAAGCCTCGATTGTGAAAGAAAAGGGTCCGATTCGGCCGGGCGTGAAAGCCGCGCGCCAGCGGTCGTTCTCGCGCAGGCGCATAGGCACGCGCTGCCATTCCGGTTCGTCCCCGGCTTTCCACAAAAGGTCCGCGTCGATCACGCTATGCCCGTCGGCGAAGATGTCGGCTTCGGCGACAACGGGTTCGCCGGACAGGCGTTTGGTCGGGAAAGCGCCGCCATCGACCGCGGGCGCAAGTTTTTCTATGACGATCCGCGGCGCCTCGACGGCACGCGCGAGGTCGCGCGCATGTTGGCGTCGCTTGATGGACGGGAGCTTTTGTACTTCGACCAGGCGAACTTCGCCGGGCGCGAGCGGCGCAAACACATCTCTCGTCCGCTCGAGTGCAGAGGGTCGGCCCAAAGGAGCGCCCGCGGCGGGCGGCAAGGGATCGAGGCTCATGCCAGTTGCGCGCTCCTGGCCGAGATCGGTGTTGATCAGGGTGATGCAGGCCCTTTTGCTGTCGCCCGGATAGGCGCCATCGTGACGGATCAAGGCCGTGACGCTTTCGCCCGCGTCGCTCAGCGGCCGGATCGCGCCTGTCGTTCGCTTGGAAAGGACCTGTTCAAGGCGCGCAATGCTCATGCGTATGGGCTTCTCCAAAAGCACAAGCTCCGGCGCCTCTGCGAACTTGATCGGAATCATCAGCGCGTCCGCGGTCACCGCCGCGATGTCGAGCATCTGACAAAAGTGTCGCAAGTCCCGCGAAAGCTCCCGTCCTCCGATCGGCAGAATTTCGGGACAGGCGATGATCGGAGCGATGCCACGCAGAAGCTCGAGTTCCTCGACGAACCAATTCGCGTGCCGATCCCACCACGCGAGAGAAGAGAAGACGCCGTCGAATCCAACCGGGGCGAGCATTTCGACACTGCGCCAGACCGAGCCCGGCGTGAAGGCGAGGGCGATTAATTCGGGTGCTGACGTGCGCAGCGCGCCGATCAGAGAGGACCAAAGCCAAGCCGGGAGGGTCGTCGGATAGAGAAAGCGAAAGCCGGCGACGCCGAGATCCAGCAGAGTGCGCAGCCGATCCGTCCAGAGAGCGCCGAGACGGTCTGCCTGCTCGGGCCTGTCAAAACGGGCCAAAGCCGCGCCGAAAAGCTGGCGCTCTGCACGCGGATCGAGCGTTCCCGCCGCGGCCTCCTCGAAAACGTCGCGATAGGCCCGGGCGATTGCGCCATTCGCATCGACACGGTCGGCAACGACGTCCAGCAGGAGCCCGAGCTCATTGGCTTGGCAGATCTCGACGAGGCGCGAGATGGTTTCTTCAAGCGACCGGGTGGCGAGATCGGCACTCAAATCGGCTTGAGCGATAGAGAGATCGCCGGCAAGAAAAGGATTCCCGTAAGGGCCCGGCGCGAAAGGCGGCGCGATCGCAACATGATCGAACCCCAATTCTCTCGCACGCGCGCAGCATGCCTGCCAATCAAGGCGGCGTGCGAGCGGCGGAACATAGCAAATGCTGCGACCCCGGATGACGCGATCTTTCATGCGCATGCCGGTTACCTTCGAGCCGTCGATATCGAGGAGTGTTGACGAAAGTCCCGGCAGATCAACCCGAAAGGCAGCGGCAGAGTTCCATCACAGGGCCGCGCGCCGCGATCTCCTCACCATCGCTTCACGCAAAGCGTTAACGTCACGCCCACGGTTGCCCCATTTTCCGCCGAGCCGGGAGGCGAAGGACGCGCGCGACTTCAATCCAGGAACCTACCGGTCCAGCGCGTGTTCTGGAGCATTGATAATGTGGATTTTCGATGCCCGAATCTCTCATGCAAGTGCCCCACAGCCTCGGCCTTCATTCCCTCAATGATTATGAACCGTTGATCGGACGCGAGACGATCGACCGGATCGTAAAGAAAGCGGCAATTCTCAGCGGCGCCCATGTCGTCCACATCAGTTCGACTTTCTATGGAGGCGGCGTCACCGAGATCCTCACGCCCCTGACGCTCTTGATGAACACGGTAGGGATCGAAACGGGTTGGAGAATGATTCAAGGGACGCCGGAGTTCTTCCAGTGCACGAAGAAGATCCACAACGGGCTACAGGGCGAGGCGCTCGTCCTCTCGCCTGAGGACAAGGCCTGCTACGAGCAGGTTGCCTACGAAAACGCTATTCGTCTGCACCTCGAGGATTGCGATGCCGTCATCGTTCACGATCCGCAGCCGCTCCCCATCATAAGGCGTTTCAGGGGCCGCGCTGCGCCGTGGATCTGGCAATGCCACGTCGATCTTTCGAGACCGCATCCGCCTGTCTGGGACTATGTTCGCGGCTTTGTTGCGGACTATGACGCCGCGATATTCAGCCTGCCCGAATACCGGCAAAACCTGCCGATCGATCAGCACTTCATGACGCCTGCAATCGATCCGTTCTCGGCCAAGAATTGCGAGCTGAGCGATGACGTGATCGCGCAATCCCTGGCACTTCACCGGATCCCGACCGACCTGCCTATCGTGACGCAGATCTCGAGATTTGATCGCTGGAAGGATCCGCTCGGCGTCATCGAATCTGTTCGAAGGGCCCGGCAACATGTCGACTGCACGCTCGTGCTGCTCGGCAACGCCGCCCTGGACGATCCCGAATCCAACATCATTCTCGAAACCATCCAAAGCTCGGTGGACGAGCGCATTATCGTGCTTGCAGTGGAAGATCCGCAGCTCGTCAATGCGCTCCAGCGGCGCGCGTCGGTGGTCCTGCAAAAATCGCTCCGCGAAGGATTCGGGCTCACCGTCACCGAAGCCATGTGGAAAGGCGCCGCCGTGATCGGTGGCAATGTGGGGGGAATTCGACACCAGATCGCCGACGGCGAGAACGGGTTTCTTGTCAATTCCGTCGAGGAAGCGGCCGATCGGACCGTTGCGCTTCTGAACAACCCGCAACTCGGCAAAAGCTTGGGCGTTCAAGCGAGGGAAACGGTCCGCCAGCGCTATCTGCTCACTCATCTGCTCGAACAATGGATAGATTTGCTGACGAACGTCTTGGCACGGTCTGAACGAAATTAATTGCATAGAGGCGGGGATGCATATTGCCCAAATCGCACCGCTTGCTGAAAGCGTTCCGCCGGCGCTTTACGGGGGAACGGAACGGGTCGTCGCATGGCTGACGCAAGAGCTGGTCAGGCTCGGCCATGAGGTGACATTGTTCGCCAGCGCAGATTCAAAAGCTCCGGCCGATTTGGTCGGCGTCTGGCCGCAGTCCCTTCGGCTCGGCAGACGACCGTCGGACCCGATGGCAGCCTACGCTCGTCTGCTCGAGGCGGTGGCTCGTCAAGCCAAGCAATTCGACGTCCTGCATTGCCACATCGATTGGGTGCATATTCCCTTGCTTCGCCGGCTCGATGTTCCTTTTCTCACGACCTTGCACGGCCGGCTCGATCTTCCCGGGCTTGGATCGCTCGTCGATCTGTTTCCGGACGCGCCCTTCATATCGATTTCGGATCACCAGCGAATCCCGCTCCCGCAAGCCGATTGGCTTGGCACGGTCTATCATGGCCTTCCGGCGGATTCGCTGCGGCCGTCCTTTGAGCCCGGCAGGTACCTGGGCTTTCTGGGCCGCCTCACCGCCGACAAAGGCCCGGAAGTTGCCATTCGAATCGCCAAGGCGGCCGGAATGCCGCTGAAGATCGCGGCCAAACTGCCGCGCGGCGAGAAGAGCTATTTTGCCAAGACTATTGCGCCGCTCGTCGATGGCACGGCTGTCGAACTCGTGGGCGAAATGGACGATCGAAGCAAAGGAGAGTTTCTCGCCAATGCGAGCGCCCTCGTATTTCCGATCCATTGGCCGGAACCCTTCGGACTCGTCATGATCGAAGCGATGGCCTGCGGCACGCCCGTGATCGCCTTCCGGTGCGGATCCGTGCCTGAGGTCGTCGAGGAGGGAGTGAGCGGGTTCATCGTCGAAACGGAAGACGAAGCCGTCGCGGCAATCGGCCGGCTCGCCAGTCTGGACCGGCGCGAAGTTCGCGCCGCTTTCGAGCGGCGGTTTACGGCCGAACGAATGGCGCTCGATTATGTCCGCTGCTACGAGCGTCTCCTTGGCCGATCAGCTCGCCCGATCCGCAACGAGCGCACGTCCGCCTTCGGTTCGAACACGGGCAATCCAGGCTAGACTAGATCGCGATGCTTTTGGATCCGATTCCAAAAGCACGAACCTGATCGATTTTAGAAATCCCGCATTAGACCGTCTCAACGAGGAGACCCTCGCACGTGATTTTGATCACGGCGTTTTGATCTCCATCTCCCGGCCGTTCGAATTTGAAGATCAGCCAGTCGACGGTCACCGGACGACCTTCGGGATCGAGCGACGTATCGTAAATCGAAGCAGGCTCTTCGGGCAGAAGCGGGTAACGGTAAAATTCCGCACCGCGCCGCATCGCGTGCAGCGCGTTCGCGCGGCACCTCTCCCAAACGTCCCTGATCAGCAGCTCGTCGCGCATAACCGATAAAATAAGCGTTTGCTCAGCGTGTCCGCAAGCACCGAGCGTTGTTCGCCCGGCCGAACACTCGTTTTATGCAACCGCGAAGTTAGGGGCGCGTTGAACCGCGTCAAGGGAGGTCTCGAGCCATGGAAAGAGATCACAACGAAGACCGCAACGCTCCAGTTTTGACGGGCACGCAGGCTCGCCAGGCGATCACGCCGCATGTGACGCGTTATATCCTCGGCATCGGGCTGCTCCTCGTCATCATAGCCTTCTGCCTCATCTACCTGTTTCGCAGGGTCCATTTCTAAAGGCATATGGCGATCGGGCGGGCCTGCCGCGTGGGGCGGCTTGAAACCTGCGAAGCCGCATGAGGTGAGGCTGTTTGCTCCTGTCCGCGCGAGATCGGCTGACGCGATTGAAATCAATGATAAGGCGATGATCGCTCTCGCGGCGAGCTCAGTAGGGGCTTTGCATGCCGATCGGGCCTGAACGGGGCTGAATCAGAGTGCCCCGCGTTGCGAGAGCGACTTGCACTTCGCGCCCGCGCCGGCTTTTGCGAAACATCGAGGCGGCCGGCCTGTGGCGGCGAAAGCACAGACTCGGGAAATTTCGAATCGAGCAACGCAAAAGAGTGACTTTCGCCTGGAAGTGCGCATTCAGCGAGTATAGCTTCCGGTTTACGCAGCGGCACCGCCGCCGAATTTTTTATAAATTTTTTCAGAGGGGGATTTTATCATGATCAAGAAGCTGCTCGTCGCGTCAGTGGCGGCACTCGGGCTCACAACTGGCGGCGTTTTGGCCGCCGATCTTCCGAATACAAAGGGCCCGCCGGTTTTTGCGGCGCCTCCGCCGCCGCCGGTCTTCTCCTGGACCGGCTTCTACATCGGCGGCCAGGTCGGCTATCAGTGGGGCACGACGGGCTGGGATCTCCATTCCGAACCGCCTGCACCCTTTGTTGCTGTTGGAGAGCCAACCTACAATGACCAGGGCGTCGTTGGTGGTGGCCATGCCGGCTTCAATTATCAGGTTGCCCAGTTCGTCTTCGGTGTCGAGGGTGACATCGAAGGGACGAGCTATCGCGGCACGGGGGTTGAGGCGGTGCTAGCGCCCGGCCTGATCACCAACACAACCCGAATTGATATCGAGGGATCGGTTCGCGGCCGGATCGGTTGGGCCTGGGATCGCGTGCTGTTCTATGGCACGGGCGGCGTTGCCTTCGCCGATTTCAAGAACGGCTTCAATGCTCCAACCGCACCGTTCTTTGACACCGCGACCTTTGGCCGTGTCGGATGGACGGCCGGCGGCGGCGTCGAATATGCGATCGATCCCAATTGGTCGGTTCGCGTCGAATATCGCTATACGGATTACGGCCGCTACGACTTCGTCATAGCCAATCCGCCAGTTAGCGGAACGATTGGCGTTCACGAACATGAGCGCGACAATCGAGTCGAGGCTGGTTTCAGCTATAGATTCGATATGTTCTCGCCGCCGGCACCGGTCGTCGCCAAATACTGAGTTCCAACCCCCGATTGCTGCGAACCTTCGGGATTGGAACGTGAAGCCGGCAGGCGCGCGCTGCCGGCTTCCGCTGTTTTCGGTCGCGATTCTCGATTCTCGAAATACCTGCGCCCGCAACTTGCGCAAACATCTCGGCGACCCGTGACCTCCCGCGTACAGCGGGCTTTCGGCTATGCCGGCCTGTGGCGATTGAGTAACAGGGCGGCAGAAAACGCGCGGCGGTGAACACGAATCCGCGACTTTCGCCTCCTCCTGCACGTTGGGGTCGCGTAATCTACGACTCACGTGGCGGACTAGCCGCTCAAGATTTCATAAGTTTTTGGAGGGGGATTTCATCATGCTCAAGAAGCTCCTCGTCGCGTCGGTGGCAGCGTTCGGTCTGATGACGGGCGGCGTTTTGGCCGCGGACCTCCCCAACACGAAAGGCCCGCCGGTTTTCGCCGCTCCTCCGCCCCCGCCGGTTTTCAGCTGGAGCGGTATCTATGTCGGCGGTCAGGTCGGCTATGAATGGGGGACCGACACGACTGAGGAACTCGTCACCGCGACCGGCATTCCGGACGGGTTCAACCAGGGCTTTCGGACCAATGGCGTGATTGGCGGCGGCCACGTTGGCTTTAATTACCAGGTGAGCCAATTCGTCTTCGGGATTGAGGGTGACATCAACGGGGCCGATAACAGGGGCGGCTATACGCTTCCCAACGGCAACGGCACGCGTTCGCGTCAGGATTTCGATGCCGCCATCCTGGGTCGCGCCGGCATAACCTTCGATCGCCTCTTGATCTATGCACAAGGCGGCGTCGCATTCGGCGACTTCAAATATACCTATTTCACGCCAGCAATCGGCGAGACAATCAACAATAACCGAGTTGGGTGGACGGTGGGCGCCGGCATCGAATATGCGATCGATCCGAACTGGTCGGTTTTCGCTGATTATCGCTATACCGATTTCGGCGTGTTCACGAACACCTCCCTTGTCGCTTTCCCGGGCTTTAGCTATCGGCAGCGTCCGGATGAGAGCGTGGTGCAGGGCGGTTTCAGCTATCATTTCGACATCTTCGCGCCTCCGGCTCCGGTCGTCGCGAAATACTGAGCTCCAAACCCGATTGCTGCGAACCTTCGGGACTGGAAACGTGAAGCCGGCAGGCGCACTGCCGGCTTCCGCGTGAATCCGCCAGAGGCGCACGCGCGGATACAAGTTGCCGGCGAGTGAAGGGGATCGGCAGAACGCGCCCGGGCTATAATCGAGCAAAGCACCGAGCACATGCGGGTCGGATTCGTGAGTGTCTCGATTCTTTGATTTCGGCGCGCTTGGATCAAATGCGCGAGGAGATCAGCCGCGCTTCTTTGCCTTGCGCTTTTCGGCAAGCGCTTCGGTCGTGCGCGCGTGCAATTCGTCGAGCACCGTTCGCGGCATTGTCACCGCAAAACCCCGCAAGTCATTGGCAAGGACCAGCATGGCCGTACTGCCATCGCTCGTGAGATGCAGATCGACTTCAGACGCATGAAATGTCGCGGTCGGTAATTGAGCCATGGAGCCTCCGTGTCATCTGACCTTCACAACCGGGGTCCGATTGTCATTTGACCGTCACAAATTGGCAAGTGCGACAGTTTTCCGGGGCCTCTATGGAATAGCCACTAAGCGACAGGAATTTAGCGGTCAATCCTCAGGCAGTCGATGAGTATAGCTATTTCTGCATATGTGGCGGCGAAGGGTTGCGCCATACACGGTCGATAGCTGCCGGCCAATCTCGGCCGGAACGCCGCTCTAAGGTCTTAATTAAGGTTTCGAATTGCATTCTGGCATCCGAATCGGGGGAGCGATGCGCAAAATTCTTCCTGTCCTCGTGCTAGCCATGACGGTTGCGCCAAGCTGCGTGTTCGCGCAGGAGCGCGCGGTCGATGGCGCGCTCGGCGCCGTCGCCGGGGCCGTGGTCGCGGGTCCGGTTGGTCTTGTGGCGGGCGTCGTCGTGGGCGCGACCGCCGGTCCGTCGATCGCGTCGAGCTGGGGGCTGCGGCATCATCATCACTACCATCACCATCCCGCGGTTCACGATCAGCAAGATTAGCCCAAGATCCGTTTGCTCCTGGATCCCGGATCGACGCTCCGCGTCGTCCGGGAAAGAGGGCTGGATTTCGAGGGAGCTATTGCAAGAAGGCTGCGCGGCGCCCGGGATGTGCGATCGCGAGGCCTCGGTGAGGCCGGAGCTCTGCCGCCGGTGGGACAGGGCTGGCGTAATCTGCGGCCGCGAGCCCCGACATCGTGGGCAACGAGCGGAGTATATCCGCGCGCTGGGCGGATCTGCGCCCAAACATTGAAACTGGCTCCGACCGGTCCCCAGCCGCCGCACCGCATCTGGGCCAAAATTTTCTTGCCGCGATGTCGATCCGGGTGTCGCCCGCTCGACGTCTCTTCGGAAGCACTCGGCTTCCAGCAAGGAGAACGAACATGCGATTCATGATGATGATGATCCCGGACGTTTACAGAAGGCCGGTTTCTGCGGATTTCGTGCCGCCGGCCGACGCGATGGAGAAGATGGGCAAGTTCAACGAAGAATTGCGGAAGGCCGGCGTGCTGCTGGCGCTCGACGGGCTGCATCCGCCGGAGAAAGCCGTGCGCCTGACCTTTCCTGCGACAGGCAAGCCCGTGGTGACCGACGGACCGTTCGCGGAGGCCAAAGAAGCGGTCGGCGGATATTGGCTGCTTCAGGTGAAATCGCGCGAGGAAGCGATCGAATGGGCGCGCCGCTGTCCCGCCGAGCCAGGCGACGTGCTCGAGATCCGCAAGATCTTCGAGCCGGAAGACTTCGGGCCCGCGGTTGCGCAGCAGGAGCGCGAGCTGATGGAGAAGATCGGCAAGACCAAGTAAGCTCTTTTGCGAGAGCAGCGCTTTTGAGTCCATCGTCCGAACTTTCCCGCACCATCGACGCCATGTGGCGGATCGAATCTGCAAAGGTGACGGCCGCGCTGGCCCGCGTGGTGCGGGATGTCGGATTGGCCGAGGAATTGGCGCAGGAGGCGCTCGTGGCGGCGCTCGTCCAATGGCCGAAGGACGGCGTGCCCGAAAACCCGGGTGCCTGGCTCACGACGGTCGGCAAGCGGCGCGCGATCGACGTCGTCCGCCGCAACCGGCTTCTCGCCGAAAAGCAACATCTGATTGCGGACGACGAGATCGAAGAAGCGCCCGAGCTCTCCGAGAGTGAGGCCGTCGACGACGATCTGCTGCGCCTGATCTTCATCGCCTGCCATCCGGTGCTGACGAAGGAAGCGCGCGCCGCGCTCTGCCTGCGCCTGATGGGCGGGCTGACCACGCAGGAAATCGCACGCGCCTTTCTCCTGCCCGAGCCGACGATCGCGCAGCGCATCGTGCGCGCCAAGCGCACGTTGTCCGAGGCCGGCGTGGCTTTCGAACTGCCGCGCGGCGAAGAGCGGATAAAGCGCCTACCCTCCGTGCTGGAAGTGATCTATCTGATCTTCAACGAAGGATATACGGCGACGAGGGGCGGCGATTGGATGCGGCCGCAGCTCTGCGAGGAAGCGATGCGGCTCGGGCGCATTCTCGCGCATCTTGCCTCGGGCGAATCCGAAGTCCACGGGCTCGTCGCGCTCATGGAGCTGCAAGCTTCGCGATTCGGCGCGCGGGTCAGCCCCGAGGGCGAACCGATTCTGCTTCTCGACCAAGACCGGGCGCAATGGGACCATGTTCTCATCCGGCACGGGCTCGAAGCGCTTGGCAGGGCGCAGGATTTGGGAAAGGCCGGAATCTATACGCTGCAAGCGGCAATTGCGGCCTGCCATGCGCGCGCGCTTACCCCAGAGGAGACCGACTGGATAAGGATCGCAGCGCTTTACACGGCGCTCGGACACGTCATGCCATCGCCAGTGGTGGAATTGAACCGCGCCCTGGCGATGGGCATGGCATTCGGACCGCAAGCCGGCCTCGACATCACCGATGCGCTCATGTCCGACGCCACGCTCAGACATTACCACCTCCTGCCGGCGGTGCGCGCTGATCTTCTGGAGAAACTTGGCCGCCAGGACGAAGCACGCCAAGAATTCGAACGCGCGGCGGCGCTGACCAGCAATGAGCGAGAACGCGAGCTGATGCACAAGCGCGCCAGCGCACTCAGGGGCGACCAGTGATTCAGGCATTTTCCTCGGGGTGCGGCGGTCTTCTGAGTACCCCGCGGAAGTGGCGCCGATGAGCTACGCTTGCAGTATCACTGCCATTTGGGAACCGCGCGCGGAAACGCCGGAAGCTTTAGCACGACGCTTCCTCCGGTTGACGAGCCGGCTTGCAACGATCGATCCTGTCTTCGCCCATTGGTATGACTGGAGGAGTGAGACGACGAATGTACCGCTCGAACAGAATCCTGAAATCTTGGCGAAGGCAATTGCGCAAACCGTCAGACGCAGCGACGTGACTGGTGCTCCCGTACCGGACTTAGGCTATCGCTATTCCGTGACAAACTTCAATGTGGATGAGCGGTCGGCACGCGGTTTCATGCTGGATATGAACGCAGGAGCCTCCTGGCATAATCCCTCCTGTCGAAACGATGTACAGCTCGGGACTCTCTACAACGTTATTCCCGATCCGCGGGTTGTGACTTATTCGCTCATCAACAGGCGGTCATTGCCTTGGCAGAATGTTTCAATGCCTTGTGGTACAGCGCCTATTTCTCCGAATCTCCGGGCCTCTGGCAGAAAAAACGAGGCCCACTTTTCGAGCTTGCCTGGATTTCTTACGCGGGCCCGCGCATAGCGAATCTGATCCATCCGCCGCAAAATATTGTCGTGGAGAGGCAGCCCGATGGCGGCCTCCTGATGGCGGCGACAACCGGACCTTTCAACGTCGCCAATCCCACCCATCTTGCCGCCGCGCGCGACATCGCGGACGCCGTTGCGGCATTGAGAGACAGGCCTTGGCCGCCTGATCCGCCATTCCATTGATGGCTTTTCGCGCTCGCGCTCCTCACGTCACGCGCGGCAGAGTTTCATACGTGTGATGCGGCGGGGGTGTTGCGACGCTCCATTCGAGGGTCGTTGCGCCTGGTCCCCAATAATTCGCTGCCGCGAGTCGGCGGCCAGCGAACAAAGTATAGGCGAAGACGCCGAGGCCCCAAAGAAAGAACGCGCCGCCAAGATAAGCGCCGATCGAGGAGACGAGATTCCAGCCGGCGAATGCTTGCGGATAATCGATCACGCGCCGCGGCATGCCGGCCGCGCCCAGCATGTGCATGGGGAAGAACGTCAGATTGACGGCGACGAACGTGCCCCAGAAGTGAACCTTGCCGGCCCATTCCGGATATTGGCGTCCGCTCATCTTGCCGATCCAATAATAAAGGCCGGCGAAGAGGCCGAAGGCGGCGCCGAGCGACATCACGTAGTGGAAATGAGCGACAACGTAATAGGTATTGTTGGCGACGACGTCGAAGCTCGTGCTCGCCAGATTGACGCCGGTGACGCCCCCGATCGTGAAGACGAAAATGAAGCCGATCGCCCAAAGCATGGGTGTTTTGAGATCGATCGATCCGCCCCACATGGTCGCGATCCACGAGAAGACCTTGATGCCGGTCGGAACGGCGATGACCATGGTCGCGAACGAGAAATAGGCCTGCGTCGGGAGCGAAATCCCGGTGACGAACATGTGGTGCGCCCAGACGACGAAGCTGATCGCCGTGATCGCAACGAGCGCATAGACCATTCCGAGATAACCGAAGATCGGCTTGCCGCTGAAGGTCGCGATGACCTGGCTGATGACGCCGAAAGCCGGCAGGATCATCATGTAGACTTCCGGATGGCCGAAGAACCAGAACAAATGCTGGAAGAGAATGGGATCGCCGCCATGCGCCGGATCGAAGAACGCGGTGCCGAAGTTCCGGTCGGTGAGCAGCATTGTGATCGCGCCGGCAAGAACCGGCAGCGAAAGGACCATCATGAAGGCGGTGCAGAGAATAGCCCAGCAGAAGAGCGGCATCTTGTGCAAGGTCATGCCCGGCGCGCGCATGTTGAATATGGTCGTGATGAAGTTGATCGAGGCGAGAATCGAAGATGCGCCGGAAAAATGCAGCGACAGAATCGCGAAGTCGACGGAAGCATCCGGATGATCGACCGGTCCGGAGAGGGGTGGGTAAAGGGTCCAACCGGTGCCGGGGCCCTGACCCATGAAGAGCGAAAGCGTAAGCAGGGTCAGCCCCATGGCGAACATCCAGAAGCTCAGGTTGTTGAGCCGCGGAAACGCCATATCCGGCGCGCCGATCATCAGAGGTACGAAATAATTGCCGAAGCCACCGAACATCGCGGGGATGATGACGAAGAACATCATCAAAAGGCCGTGCACGGTGACGATGACATTATAGACTTGGCCTTCCGCCATGCCGCTCGAATCGCGCAAGAAATGCGCCCCGGGAGATTGCAGCTCGATCCGCATAATGATCGAGAGCGTAACGGCGAAGATGCCGGCAAATGTCGATAGCCAGAGATAGAGTGTGCCAATGTCCTTGTGATTGGTCGCTGCAAGCCAGCGCCTGAAAAAGGAAGGGCTCCCTTCATGATGCGCGGCATGTAGGGTATCGCTCATCGTCACCTCGCTGAAAGGACCGTCGCGGTTTCACCTCGGGCGCGTGCCGACTTGTTCTGTTGCTGGGCTTTGACCCAGGCGTCGAAATCCGGCTTCGAGACGACGCGGATTCCGACCGGCATATAGGCGTGCTCGAGGCCGCAGATCTGCGAACATTGACCGTAAAATGTTCCCTCGCGGTCGATGTGCGTCCAGATTTCGTTGATTCGTCCCGGCACGGCGTATTTCTGCAGCCCGAGCGTCGAAACCAGGAAGGAATGAACGACGTCGCCGCTCGTCACTTGAAAGAGCACGTTCGTATCGACCGGCAGAACGGCATAATGGTCGACAAGGAAAATCCGGTCGGCTTTCTGCTCCGGCTTCAATTGATCGTCCGGAACGGTCATGCTCTGGATGTCGATATTGCCCTTGTCGGGATATTGATATTCCCAAAACCATTGGTGGCCGATGACCTTGACCACGAGATCGGCCTTCGGCACGACGTTATAGGAGTAAAGCAATTCGAATGACGGGATGGCGATCGCGATCAGGACCATCACCGGCAGAACAGTCCAGGCGATTTCGAGCGGGGTATTGTGGGTGAGCGGCGTCGGAGCGGGATTGCGCGAGCGGCGGAAGCGCCAGACCGCGAAAATGATCAGGATCGCGACGAAGGAGCAGATCGCGATATCGATCCCGAGAAGAAGATTGTGGAAGTCGTAGAGGCCGCGCTGAAAGACGGAGTTCGGGCGATGGAAATTGAGCTGCCAGTCGACGGGCAAGCCGACGTAGCCGGGATCGTGTGCGTGCGCGCGCTGCACGACGTCGACCATCGAGGCGGCGCCAAAGGCGACCGCGACGACGATCACACAAGCGGCGATTAAGAAGAATGCAATCGCGTCGCGCCGAGCCATGCCCGCTCCGTTGCGGGTCACAACGCCGGCTTTATAGGGGAGTTCCGTGACAAGGGCCGATATGGCCCGATCGCGCGCCTTTTCTCGAGTGGATCGCGAAGGTCACGGCGGAATCGGAGTCTCAATCTCGGCTTTGGCAGTTTCCGCGCGCGCAACCTCGGCGAAGACCTGGCCGATCAGAACGAGACAGGGGCCGTGCGGTTTCGCGGCGGCGACTTCATCGGCAAGGCTCGCGATCGTGCCGCGGATGAGCCGCTCGTTCGGCCATGTCGCGCTTTCGACAAGAAGAGCCGGCGTGCGCGGATCGATACCATGTTCGAGCAGACGTTTCGCCAGATCCGGCAAAGTCCGCACGCCCATATAGACCGCAGTCGCGGCGGAAGGATCGCAGATCGCCGACCAGTCGAGGTCCTGCGGCAAACGCCCGTTTTGCGCATGTGCGGTGATGAATTGGAGCCGCCGTGCCCGGTCGCGCTCGGTGAGCGACAATTTGAGCGAGGCCGCCGCGCCCAAGGCCGCCGTGACGCCGGGCACGATCGTCACTTCAATTCCCGCTGCAGAAAGTGCAGCGATCTCCTCATTGGCGCGCCCGAAGATCGAAGGATCGCCGCCCTTGAGACGGACGACCTTCTTGCCCTCTTTGGCGAGCGCAATGAGCCGGGTGACGATTTCATCCTGCCGGCAGGATGGCTGATAGCCGCGCTTGCCGACGCGGATCTTGAGTGCTTCGCGCCGCGCCATTTCGACGACGCCAGGCGAGACGAGATCATCATAGAGAACGGCGTCTGCCGCCTGAAGTACGCGCAAGCCTTTCAAAGTGATCAGCTCGGGATCGCCAGGCCCCGCCCCGACGAGGGCGACGGAGCCTTTTGTTTCAACGCCCGGGCGGGCGGCGAGCGCGCGGATTTCGTCATAATCTTTTGCCTGCGGCGGGCGCATGCCGAGAGCGCGCGCGACGAAATATTCCCAGAAACGGCGCCGATCGGTCGGGGCAAGATCCGCCTTCACTTTTGCCCGCCAATTCTGCGCGGCTTGCGCCCAGAGCTTCATCGTCTCCGGCAGCAGGCCTTCCAGGCGGCCACGCAGGGCAAGCGCGAAAACCGGCGCCGCACCCTTGGTCGAAATGGCGATGACGAGCGGCGAGCGATCGAGGATGGTGCCGAATTGGAAATCGCTGAATTCCGGTTTGTCGACGACGTTGACCGGCACGCGGGCGCGGCGCGCCGCCTGCCGGAATTCGGCGGCTTCGGCGAGCGATTCGAAATCGCCGACGGCAATCGCGGCATCTTCGAAATCGGCTTCGCTCCAGGCGCGTTCGACCAGACGGATTGCGGGAGCGCGAGCCGCGAGCGCCCTCAATTCAGAAGACGGCGACGGCGCGTAAACATCGACGCGGGCGCCTGTCGCCTGCAGAAGTTCCGCCTTCCAGGCAGCCGGCTTCGCTCCACCGGCGACAAGGGCGCGCCGGCCGGCGAGATCGAAAAACACAGGCAGGGTGGCAAGCCCCTGCAGCGGATCCATATCGCTCGTCTCGTTCATGCCCCTTAATCTATACGAGCGCGGCGGGAGGCGACAGGCTTTGGCGCAAGCGCGGCATTTCGCGCGTCTCGACTTTCGCGGGCGCAGGACCAATGTCTCGGCGCAGCTCTATCGACCAAGGAAGTCCCATGATCATCGACCTTTCCGGCAAAACCGCCCTCGTCACCGGTTCGACGCGCGGCATTGGCTTCGCGATCGCCAAGGGTCTCGCCTTATCGGGTGCGGACGTCACGGTAAACGGTCGCACGCAAGTTGCGGTCGAGGAGGCCATCGCCGCTCTGAAGAAGGACGCGCCCAAGGCGCGGGTCAAAGGGGTGGCCGCCGACCTCGGCACGGCCGCCGGCTGCGACGCCCTCGCCGATGCCGTGCCTGCCGTCGACATTCTGGTCAATAATGTCGGGATTTTCGGCCCGCAGGATTTCTTCGATGTCCCGGATAAGGAATGGACGCGGTTCTTCGAAGTCAATGTCATGTCGGGCGTGCGGCTGTCGCGCATCTATCTGCCGGCGATGATCGACCGCAATTGGGGCCGCGTGATTTTCATCTCTTCGGAATCGGGCCTCAACATTCCGGCGGACATGATCCATTACGGATTCACCAAGACGGCGCAGCTTTCGATCTCCCGCGGGCTCGCCAAGCGGCTCGCCGGCACTGGCGTTACGGTCAATGCCGTCCTGCCTGGCCCCACGCTCTCGGACGGGGTCGTCGACATGCTGCAGCATGGGTCGGGGGAGAAGGGCAAGACGATCGAGGAGACGGCCAAGGCTTTTGTCCTCGCGCACCGGCCGAGCTCGATCATCAAACGCGCGGCGAGCGTCGAGGAAGTCGCGAATATGGTGGTCTATGTCGCCTCGCCGGAGGCTTCGGCGACGACCGGTGCCGCGCTGCGCGTCGATGGCGGCGTCGTCGATTCGATTGCGTAAGGCGCGATGACATTGTCGACCGGTTGCGCGCCCGTGGTTTCCGGTAACATTTCCGGAACCGGTAGGTAGGAATAGCCAGCAAACGAAAGTCCTCTGTCGCAATTCACCGTGCACGCAAGGAGCGCCAGGGTTTCGTGCGGGTCGAGGTCAGTGTCCGCAAGGAAGATGCCGGCCTCGTTCGCCGTGTCGCCTCTGCCTTGTCCGACCCCTCGCGTCAGGCCGAGGCACGCAAGCTTCTCCGACAGCGCTTCGCCGAGCCCTGCAAGGTGAGTCTGAAAGCCCTGCTGGCGGCCGCGCCGCTTGACGGGATCGACCTCGATCGCAACCGCGATCTCGGCCGAGAAGTCGATCTGTGAGCTAATCACCTCCCGCTATATTCGGCGCGCGAATCCTTCGTCTCATGCACGATGACCGAGACGAGCTGCGGCAGCGCCTTCTTGATCCGCTCATAGATGAAGATTGCGATATTCTCCGCGGTCGGATTTTCGAGCCCGGCGATCTCGTTGAGGCAATGATGGTCGAGAACAGCGCGTAAGGGCTCGACCGCCTGTTCGACGGCGAAGAAATCGACCACGAATCCCGTATGCGGATCGACCGCGCCTTCGAGCGTGAGTTCCACGCGATAGGAATGGCCGTGCATGGCGCGGCAGCGGTGCGTCGCAGGCACGTTCGGAAGGAAATGCGCGGCTTCGAAGGAAAAGGCCTGGGTGATTTTCATCTTTAAGGCAAACCGATGAGCTTGTGAGTCTGAAGGCTGAGGCGCCAGCGCGGATGGGCCAAGCAATAGGCGATCGCAGCCTTCGTATTGGCGGCGCGATCCGGTCCGTCCATCGGTTGCAGGAAGAAATGGTCGAAGGCAAGCGCTTCGAATGTCTCGGGGTGGATCCCCTCCTGAGGGAAGACCAGCTTCAATTCATCGCCGGCGCGCAGGACGAGGGTCGCACCCGCTTTCGGGCTGACGCAGATCCAGTCGAGCCCGGCCGGCGGCGTGAGCGTGCCGTTCGTTTCGACCGCGCAGGCAAAATTGCGCGCATGCAAGGCTTCGACGAGCGCGGCGTCAAGCTGCAACAGCGGCTCGCCACCGGTGAAGACGACGAAGCCGCGGCTCCCGTCCCATTCGCGTGCGATTGCCGCGGCGAGCGCATCGGCATCTTCGAATTTTCCGCCCCCCGACCCGTCCGTGCCGACGAAATCCGTATCACAGAACGAGCAGGTCGCCTTCGCGCGATCCTCTTCGCGGCCCGACCAGAGATTGCAGCCGGCAAAGCGGCAGAAGACGGCCGGGCGGCCGCTTTGCGCGCCTTCGCCCTGCAACGTTCGATAAATCTCCTTGACCGCGTAGCTCATGGGTTTGCGTTAAACAAAAGGACCTCTCGCGAGGTCCTTTGCCAAGCTCGAAATTCCCCGCTCGGCGTCAGAGCGCGGCGGCGATCCATTTCTTCAATTCGCCTTTCGGCGCGGCGCCGATCTTGGAAGAGGCCATCTTGCCGTTCTTGAATAAAAGCAAGGTCGGAATGCTGCGAATGCCGAAAGCGCCCGCAACGCCCGGGTTCTCGTCGACGTTGAGCTTGGCGATCGTCACTTGCCCTTTCAGTTCCTCGGCAATTTCTTCGAGCGAGGGACCGATCATCTTACAAGGGCCACACCATTCGGCCCAAAAATCCACGACCACGGGCACATCCGCGCCCTCGACTTCCTGCTTGAACGTCGCATCGGTGACTTTCACAGTGGCCATAGGGTGCCTCTCGATCCCTGCCGCGCGAGAATCTCGCGGCTTCTCCAACCTCAAGGTAGGAAGGGGGGCAGGGCACGTCAAGCCAAAGCCGGGGAGGGAAGATCCGAAGCCTTGCTAGGCGTTGAAGCTCACGAGCGGCCCGGCCAGCATATTGCGAGCGGAGCGAAGCAATCCAGCGCCTATGCCCGAATTGCCATGTCGCTTTCGGGCTCCTCGCAATGACGCAAGCTCTTCAGAGCGCCGCGCTTCGGACATGAACCTCGTCCCAAAATGAACGCAAGGCGGCGTCCAGGAGATCGTCGGCGAGCTCCACCACATTCGGCCCCGCCGTCCAGATGAGCAATAGGCGCAGGCGCTTGCCCGGCCAGAGCGGCGCGAGGATTGCCCGATAGAGCGCCATTTGCGTGAGATAGGCCTGCGGCGTCTCCGCGGCCGGGCAGGGTGCACCCGTTTTATAATCCGCGACGATGATCTCATCTTCGGTCTCGGCGAGCCGGTCTACTTGTCCGCTGATTTCGTGCTCCTTGCCGTCGGGTCCCACAATCCGGCCGGCGACGGCGACTTCCGATCGCGCACGCGCGCCGAAAAGATCGGCAAGCGACGGCTCGTCGAGCACGGCGAGCGCCTCGGCGATCAGGGACCAGCTCTCATCGAACTCGCTCGCGCGCGCGGCGAGGAAATTCCGCGCGGTCCTTTCGCGCGCGTCGGGTGCGACGTCGGGCAGATATTGCAGAAGCACATGCATGAGCCGTCCGCGCTCGAGAGCAGCACGCGGCAGCGGACGTATGTTGGTATCTTTTGTGCTATCGGCCGCGGCAAGCGCCGTCGACGGTTTGAGCGGCGGCAAAAGAACGGGCTCGGGCGGCGGCGGACGCGTCAAGAAATCGGGAAGCGCCGTTGGCGCGCCGCGCGGTTCGGCAATGATGGCCGGGAGCGCGACATCAACTTCTTTCTGCCGTCTGCGGATCGTCTCCGTCTCGCCCCAAAAGGCTGGAACCGAGACGAAGTCCTCGCCGAGCGTATTCTCGATCATTTTCAGCCAGGCGAGATCGCCCGGCGGATGTCGTCCATAGCATCCCGCGATATAGAGCCGTTCCTCGGCGCGCGTCATCGCGACATAGAGGAGGCGGCGATGCTCGTCTTCCGCCTCGGCGCGCGCACGTGCGCGTGCCGTGGCTACCGATCGGGGATCGCTATCCTTGCGTGCCGACCAGGCGAGGACCGGGGCGCCGCCGGGCCCATGCAAGACATGGATCTTCGGGTCGTGGCGTCCGTCCGGTACGCTGCAGGTATCGGGCAGGAAGACGATCTTGGCTTCGAGCCCCTTGGCGGCATGAACCGTCATTACGCGAACGCAATCGCCGCCGGTCTCCATGTCGCGCTTGATCGAAAGATCGATGTCCTCGAGCTCGGCCAGGAAGTTCGGCAGAGAATGAATGCCCTCCTTTTCGGTGCGCAACGCCAGGCGCAGGAATTCATCCATTGCATCGCAGGCTTCCGGTCCGAGCCGCGCCTCCATCGCGCGACGCCCGCCGTCCTCGCTCAAAAGCCGCGCGTAGAAGACGAAGGGCGAAGCCGAAGCGCGCGCGCGCCAGCGCTGAACCGTCGCATAGGCGCTCTTGTGCTTTTCACTGCCCGAAGCCGCGAGCGCGTCGAAGAGGGAGCCCACGCGCTGCGGCGCAATCGCCATCAGGTCCTCGTCGTCGAGGCCGATGAGCGGCGACTTCAAGACGCTCGCGAGCGTCAGATCGTCTTGCGGAAGCAGCGCAACGCGGCCCACGGCGACCAAATCCATGACTGCGATATGATCGAGCAGCGCGAGGCGATCGGCGCCTGCGACCGGCACGTCGTGCTGTTTCAGCGCGCGGATCACCGCGTCGAAAAAGGCCCCGCGCGTGCGCACGAGAACGAGAATGTCGCCGGCCCGCACGGGACGAAGGCCATGCGCATCGTGCACATATTCGCCTGCGCTCGGGGCAATCAGGGCTGCGATCTTGCGCGCCACGCGGTCGGCAAGAATCGCCGCTGGATCGCTCTCGTCGAGGAGATCGAGCGGCAGGCGCCAATCGCGCGGATCGGCTCGCTCCTCGACGGTGAGAGGCGGCCAGAATTCGATGAGGCCCGGCAGATCCTTCTTCAAAGACTCATGGCTCATCCAGACATCGTCGCCGACAAGTCCGCGTTGATGTTCCGTCCGCGAGAAGACCCGATCGACCATTTCGAGGACAATAGGCACTGAGCGGAAGGAAGCTTTCAGCATCACGTGCTCGAAATCTTGCGTCTTTTCGAAGCGCCGGCGCATTTCGTGAAACATCCAGGGTGCGGCACCCTGAAACGAGAAGATCGATTGTTTCTCGTCACCCACCGCGAAAAACGTTCGCGGATAGGACCGGCTTCCAGCCCCGGCGAAAAATTCGTCGGCCAGAGCCTCGAGTATCTTCCATTGTGCCGGGCTCGTATCCTGCGCCTCGTCGACGAGGATGTGATCGATGCCGCAATCGAGCTTGAAAAGAACCCAGCGCGCGTCCGAACGCGCAAGCAGGCCCTGCGTGCGCGCGATCAGATCGTCGAAGTCGAGCAGGCCGCGCGCTCCCTTCATCTGTTCGTAGCGTTTGAATATCTCGGCGAGGATGGTCATTAGCGCGAGAGATTTTTCCAAACAGGCGGCTGCTTTGCGCCGCTCGCGCAGAACCTCGAGGCGCGCCTGTTCGCGGCAAAGCTCGCCGACAAGATCCGGGCGCTTGTCGCGCAGCCGATTTGTCGCGAGCGACTTGCGCGTCTCGCCCTCGCCCTCGGCCGTAAAGAAGAATTCGAGATAGGGCGAGAGGCAAGATTGGCGTGCGGCATCGCTCATCGCAGCCGCGCCGCGCGGATCATAGGCGCAAGCCGCGGCGCGTAACAGCGCAGCATTTTCGCCGTCGCTTTTCGAGCCGCCTTCCAGAAAATCGGCGAAGGCCGGCCAGCGCGCAGGATCGATCCCGCCTTCGATCATCTCGGCCTCGACTTCACCCAAGGTCGTGCCTGGCGCGAGGTCGAGCGCCGCGCCGAGATCGGCGGCTGCGCTCTCGGCCCTGAAATGATGCAGCAATGCGCGATGGGCGGTCGCCTCGGCCATTAAACGGGTGAAGTCTTCCTGAGATGTCTCTGCCGAGAGGCGCTTCAGCGCTTCGGCAAGCGCCCCGGTGCGCTCCGCGAGCACCTGCCGCCGCGCTTCGCCCAAAAGCTCGGCCTCGCCGATTTCGTCAGCGACCTCGAAACGCGCCGGCACATTGGCTTCGAATGGAAAGAGATGCAGCAGCCTTTCGCAAAAGCCGTGAATCGTGTGGACCTTGAGGCCGCCTGGGGTATCGACGGTGCGGGCGAAGAGACGGCGTGCGAAGGCAAGCTCATCGGATGAGGGATCGGGTGCGCCGGTCGCGCGGATCTCTTCGCGAAGCTCTGCGTCCGCGAGCTCGGTCCAGTGCGCAAGCGCCGCAAAAATTTTCGCCGCCATGTTCGCTGCCGCGGCCTTTGTGAAGGTGAGGCAGAGAATTTTGCTCGGCGGCACGCGCCCCAGAAGCAAGCGCAGGACGCGGTGGGCCAGCACATGCGTCTTGCCGGAACCGGCATTGGCCGAAACCCAGACGGAAAGCCCCGGATTCGAGGCCTTGATTTGCGGAGCGCGGACGTGCGGGGCGACGATCATTCGATCTCGCCTTCGCTGCTCGCCCATTCTTTGACGCGCGCGAGATGATCATAAGCATTGTAGCGGGCGGCGAATTTCGGGAAGGGGCGCGGCGGATAAGGAGTTGCCGGATCGCGGAATTGAGTGATGAGCGCGATCAGTCCGGCAAAATGCCGCTCCGCCACCTCGGTCAGGCTTTCCTTCCTACCGTTCTCGAAATTGAGCGGCCGTTCGGCGCCGCCATCCTTGCCGAGCAATTTGACGTAGAGCGCGCCATCGACTTGCGTACCCGGCGCAAGGCGGAAGGCACCGCGCCGCGCCATGGCTGCTTCGAGCGTCAGTTGCGGCGCAAATCCGACGCGCACTTCTTTCACGCTCGGCGGCGTCCCAGTCTTGTAATCGATGAGCGTCACACTGCCATCTTGGCGATGCTCGATCCGATCCGCTTTGGCCGAGAGGACGAAGCTGGTGCCATCGACGAGCGTCATCTCGATCTTTCCATCGATTTCGACGTCGATTTTGACGAGATCGCCGCGTCGCCTCATCTCGAAATCGAGATAGAAGCGCATGGCGCGCTCGATCCGCGGCCATTGGAAAATCGCGAAATCCGGATCTTCGAGGTCCCGGCGGAAAGCCGAGTGCATGGCTTCGGCCAAAACCGATGCCGCCTCAGGCGGCAGGGCCCCGCTGGCATGGCGCCGAGTGAAAGCCGCAAGAACCTCGTGGATCGCATTGCCCATGGTGCGCCGCTCTTGCACGTCCGCGGCGCGCGGAAGCTCGGCGAGCTGCAAGATGAATTCGGCGTAAATGGCGTAAGGATCGCGCCGCAAGGTCTCGATGCGCGTTACGCTGAGCTGGCGCGGGCGCAATTCGATTGGCGGTCGCGGCATCGGCCGCCTGACGGGAGCCGGCAGCGCGGCAGGCCGATCGAGCGCGCGGGCGAGCGCGATCAATCTTTGTCCGCGCGCCCGGCATGGCTCGAACTCGCGGCCCGCCACCGCTGCGAGCCTTTGCACGAATCGCGAAGCGACGGTCGGCGTGCCGCCCCTTTTCTGTGCGCGGCTCAGGATCACCCGTTCATGGCCCATTGCCTCGACGAAGTCATGTGCAGTTTGTCCGATCCGCCGCTCGGGCGGAGTGAGGCCGAGAGCGGCACGCATCGGCCGGTTGAGAAAAGCGTCGCTCTTCGCCTGCGGCGGCCAGATCGTCTCGTCGAGCCCTCCGAGCAGCATAAGATCGGCGTCCATCAGCCGCGCTTCGATGAGACCGAAGATCTTGAGCCGCGGATGGACGTGTCGTGGCAGGCGCAGGATCGTCTCGCCCATCGCCTGGGCGAGGAACAGAGCGTAGCTCTCGGCATCGAAACGAAGCGCGGGATGCGCCGCGCGGCGCAATTCCGAGAAGAGCGCATCGAGCGTTTCAAAATCCTCGCCCAGCGCCTGTCCTTGCGTGACGCAATCAAGAGCGGCGCGATGCAGATCGATCCACGTGCCGAGCTCGTGCGCGCCTTGGAGCGCGCCGAGCGGCTCGAGCACCGAGCGGATGCGGGCGAGCAAATCTTCGAGCCGCTGCCAATCGCGCGCGCCGATGCGTTTTTGCGCAGGATGCGCGAAGTGATCCGCCGCCGCCCGTTGCGCGGCGGCGACCGCCTCGGCAGGCGTGGCAAAGCTCGCGAGGCTGCGGCCCTGGCGCAAAAGGCCGATATCGAACATCGGCGCGAGCCGTTCGACCTCGATGCGGGGCAAGCCCAAACGCGTCAAAGGATGGGCGAGAAGCGCAACGAGATCCTTGGCCGCGAACCGGCTCCTCGCCGCGAGAAGAACGAGCTCAGCGAGCGCGCCATAGGAACTCGCGCTGAGAGGTTCGCCGGCCGAATCGTCGATCACAATTCCGAAACGGCCGAGTTCGGCGCCGACTCGGCGGGCGAGATCCCGGTCCGGCGTGACCAAAGCGGCCGTGGCGCCGGGCGTCTCCAACGTCTGGCGCAGAGCGATTGCGAGCGCGAGCGCCTCCTCGCGCTCGTCCGCCGCTTCGATCAAGGTAACGCCATCGAGCGCCGAGGCGATTTCGCCCGCCGCGCCGTCCGCGCGATAGGCGCGCCAAGTCTCGGTCGAATCGGCGGGGCGCAGGGCCTCGGAAATGAGCCGGTCGCGTGCGGCGCGGGCAGGAGGCGGCTGACCGAGTTCGATCACTTCGGCACGCCTCACGCCGAGAATCGGCAGCAGCCGGTGCAGGGCGGCTTGCGGATGACCGAAGCCCGGCTCGTCGGCTTGCGCACAGCAGATCTGCGCCCAGGCGCTCTCGTCGAGCGAGAGATCGAGGCCCGGCAATACGACGGCGCCTTGCGGCATCCGCGCGATCGCCGCGAGCAGCCGGGCGGTCGCCCGATTCGTGCCGGTCGAACCAATGGCGATCACCGGACCGCGTTCGGCTTTGAGCCGGCCGATCTGCGCCTCGATCAGCAAAACTTGGCGGCGCGCGGCATCGATCAACTTGTGCCTGGCAAGGATCTCAGGCCACGCCGCAATGGCGATATTCAGGAAGTCGAGCGTGATCCGCCAATAGCGGTCGAATTCCGGCAGGACGAGCGGATCGAGCTTTTCCCAAGCGACGTCCTCGATGATCAATTCGTCGATCAAATCCGCAAGCTCGCCGGAGAGATGCCACGCGTCCGCCGCCGAGGTACCGACGAGGCATGGTTCCTTCGAATCGGTGACGAATTCGCCGCCGGGTTCGACCGAGACGATGGCGTGCGCGAGCGCGAGCGCCCATTTCTGCACGAGAACCGCGAGCTGCATACGCCGCCAAATCGCGCTTGCCGCTTGCGGAATGTCCGAAAGAAGGGCGTCGGGATCATCCTGGAAAAGGAGGCTCGTTTCGGTTGCCTCCAGGCCGCCGAGCGGCAGGATGCGCGGCAGCAGGGTCGCGGGTCGCCCCAGCGCGCCGGCGAGTTCGTCGGCGAGCGCACGTGCCGCGCGACGCGTCGGCACATAGATCGTCGCATCGGCAATCTCGATCGGGCCGAGCGCGCGCGAAAATCCTGCGACGACCGCTCCGTCGAGCAGAGCGGCGACGAACGTCTTCAGGAAAGGCGCGCCCGGCGCGATGGTGAAGACTTGGGGGAAGACTCGGGGCATGATTTGGCGCGGCGAGCAAACGCTCAAACGCGACAGGATCAGATCGAATCACCATCGCGCCTGAGCTTTATCGGGCATGATCTTATCGGAAATCGGTTCCATCGTCGGATCAAATCCGAGGGCAAGCCTTTTCCGGATCATGTTCTTTATTCGAGCATGATCTTTCCGGAAGCCGGTTTCACTTTTCCCGATCGTGCCCTAGCCGCGGCTGACGCCGTTCAGGTTGCGGGCGAGGCGTTCGATCCGGGCCGCGGTCTCCCCGATCGAATCGGCGAGCCGGTCGGCCCATTCGTCCTGCTCGCTTTCGAGTACGGTTTTGTCCGATCTGAGATTGACGATTTCGACTTCGCGTTCGGCGATGCGCCGATTGGCTTCGGCCAATTCGTCGGCGAAGGTGATCGCCGCCATAATGGTCAGCCGCTGATCGCCGATCTCGCCGAAATTGCGCTTCAGCGTTTCGATCCGTTCGTCGATCTGGCGAGCGAGGCTTTGGAGATGCGCCTCCTCGCCTTCGCCGCAAGCGACACGATAGACGTGCCCGGCGATATTGACAGTCACTTGCGCCATGACGCCCGCTCCTTTGGGGACGCTACATTGCTACATGCGACATCATCTCTTTGATGGCCAGGCGAGCTTTCGCCAATCGGCGGGCAACTTCATTATTCGCGAGTTCGAGCGATTGGGAGCGCGCAACCGCCCCGTCGAGTTCGACGGCGAGCCGCGCCCTGTCATCTTGGAGCACCGCGAATTCTTCCTCAATGTCGTCGCGCTCTGTTTCCGCCTGCAAACGCCTCTCACAAGCGGCTTCAAGTTGGTCGAGCGCCGCGAAAAGGCTGTTGAGCGCCGCCTTCAAACGAGCTGGAGTACTCATCGCATCTTTCCGAAACTTCTTGCATTAGGCGCTCGTTCGATAAAACCGTCAACGCCGTCGTCAAGGCCTACCCACAACCAATTTGCTTGGCCTCGCCTGGCGTTACAAGCTCCGGCAACGCTTGGCTGGCCGGTCGTGGCGAGCGCCCTCGAATGAGACACTTTGGAGATGAAAATTTAAGAGTGCGCGATCGAGAAGCCTCGTGCGGCTCGACAAGCGCGCTGCTTTGATTTCATGTCACAAGACGCCGCATAAACTGTCGCATTTGGATTGGCGGACCTGTCGGTGATCCCGCGACATTTTGGCGGCGCCGCGATTGCAATGCACAAAGCCTGATCATCTTGCGCGGATCGCCGTGTCATGCGACAGAGGGCCGCCATTAAGCGGCTGTCAGTTGCTCCCGCTATCCACTGCGCCACCAAACGTTCTTATCGGCCGATCGATGTTCTGCAGGCGCTTGCCCGATCCATTTGATCTTGAAGAGAATGCGATTGCAAGTTGGGGGCCGAAACCATAAATGCCTTTTCTCTTCGGATTTTGCCAAAATCGAGCTGATGGTCTCGCCGAATAGTTTGCGTCGGCGCCGAGCGGAAGGTTTGAAACATGGCGGTCAGGGTCGCGATCAACGGGTTTGGGCGTATCGGGCGGCTTGTCTTGCGTGCCATTGTCGAATCGGGACGCCGCGACATAGAGGTCGTTGCGATCAACGATCTCGGGCCGGTCGAAACCAATGCGCATCTCTTGCGTTTCGATTCGGTTCACGGGCGTTTTCCGGGCGAGGTCAAGGTGGAGGGGGATACCATCGACGTCGGGCAGGGGCCGATGAAGGTGACCGCCCTGCGCGATCCGACGGAATTGCCGCATAAGGAGCTCGGCGTCGAGATCGCGCTCGAATGTTCGGGCATTTTCACCGCCAGGGCGAAAGCTGCCGCGCATCTGAAGGCCGGCGCCAAGCGGGTCCTGGTTTCGGCACCTTCCGATGGCGCCGATCTGACGGTGGTTTATGGCGTGAACCACGACAAGCTCAAACCCGACCATCTCGTCGTCTCGAACGCTTCGTGCACGACCAATTGTCTCGCGCCGCTCGCCAAGGTTCTCAACGAGGCGGTCGGCATCGAGCACGGCTTCATGACGACGATCCATTCCTATACCGGCGACCAGCCGACGCTCGATACTCTGCACAAGGATCTCTATCGCGGCCGGGCTGCGGCTCTGTCGATGATTCCGACGACGACCGGCGCGGCGAAGGCTGTCGGCCTCGTCTTGCCGGAACTGCAAGGCAAGCTCGACGGCTCGTCGATCCGTGTGCCCACGCCGAATGTCTCGCTCGTCGATTTCAAGTTCGTGGCAAAACGTACCACGAGCAAGGATGAGATCACGGACACCGTCAAGCGCGCATCGGAACAGCAGTTGAAGGGCATTCTCGGCTATACCGAAAGCCCCAACGTCTCGGCCGATTTCAATCACGATCCGCGCTCGTCGATCTTTCACGTCGATCAGACCCGCGTCATTGATGGCACTTTCGTTCGCGTCGTATCCTGGTACGACAATGAATGGGGCTTTTCGAACCGTATGGCGGATACGGCGGTCGTCATGGGGAAGCTTGGATGACGAGAACCGCGCCTTTGGCGCCCTTCCCAACGCTCGATGACGCGCAGCTTGCCGGCAAGCGGGTGTTGATCCGGGTGGATCTCAATGTCCCAATGGAGGCAGGCAAGGTCGCCGATGGCACGCGGATGGATCGCATCTTGCCCAATCTGCGCGAGATTGCAGGCAAAGGCGCAAAAGTCATCATCCTGTCGCATCTCGGCAGACCGAAAGGCACGCCCGATCCGCAATATTCGCTGAAGCCGGTTGCGCCCGAGCTCGCCGCGCGGCTTGGCAAGCCTGTCGCCTTCGCACCCGATTGCATCGGCCAAGTCGCGAAGGACGCCGTCGCTTCCATGAAAGACGGCGATTATCTGCTCCTCGAGAACACGCGATTCCACCCCGGCGAACAGAAGAACTCGAGCGATTTCACCGCCGCGCTCGCCGAACTCGGCGACGTTTACGTAAACGACGCTTTCTCGACCGCGCATCGTGCCCATGCCTCGACCGAAGGACTGGCGCATAAATTGCCGTCTTTCGCGGGTCGTTCGATGCAGGTGGAGCTGGAAATTCTCACCAATCTCCTCGCTAACCCGGCGCATCCCGTCATGGCGATCGTCGGAGGGGCGAAAGTTTCCACCAAGCTCGAGCTTCTCGGCAATCTCATGCGCCGCGTCGATATCCTGGTCATCGGCGGCGGCATGGCCAATACGTTTCTCGCCGCCGAGCGCAAGGCCATCGGCAAATCCATCTGCGAAATGGAATTCGCCGACGTCGCCCGGCAGATCATGTCGGACGCGGGGAAGGAACGGTGTAAAATCGTGCTCCCCATTGACGTCGTGGTTGCGCCCAAGCTCGCGCCAGACGCGCCGGCGCATGTGATCGATGTCGATCATGTGTCGCCCGGCGACATGATTCTCGACATTGGGCCGGAAACGGTGGCCCAAATCGAAGCTCTCCTCGAGACGACTCATACCTTGGTCTGGAACGGGCCGTTCGGCGCATTCGAGACGCCGCCCTTCGATGCAGGCACGACCGATGTGGCCATGGTCGCAGCAAAGCTCACCAAATCGGGACAGCTTGAATCAGTTGCCGGTGGCGGCGATACGATCGCAGCACTGAACAAGGCCGGAGTGGCGAAGGATTTCACTTATGTTTCGACGGCCGGCGGCGCCTTTCTCGAATGGCTCGAGGGCAAGCGGCTGCCGGGCGTCGAGGCCTTGCGAAATAGCGCCCGGCGGCTATGAATCGGCGCCTGCGATGAAGTCTGTTGCAGCAGGGTGAAGCATCGTGAATCGAGATCAATTGGTGAGAACGGCTCAAGCCATGGTTGCGCGCGGCAAGGGCATTCTGGCTGCCGACGAAAGCTCGAGCACCATCAAGAAAAGATTTGACGCGATCGGCGTCGAATCGACCCCTGATACACGGCGCGATTATCGCGAGCTCCTGTTCCGCACGACCGGAGCCATGCAAAGGCATATCTCCGGCGTGATCCTCTATGACGAGACGATCCGCCAGAAGGCCGTCGATGGCACGCCGCTCGTTCGGCTGATCGAGCAAGCAGGCTCGATCCCCGGCATCAAGGTCGATGCTGGCGCCAAGCCGCTACCCGGCTTTCCCGGCGAAACGGTCACCGAAGGGCTCGATGGGCTCGCCGGCCGGCTGAAAGAATATTACGAGCTCGGCGCTCGCTTTGCGAAGTGGCGTGCGGTGATCGACATCGCTCCGGGGATTCCCACCGCGACCGCGATCAAGGCCAATGCGCAGGCGCTCGCCCGTTATGCGGCCCATTGCCAGGCCGCGGATATCGTGCCGATCGTCGAGCCGGAGGTCCTCATGGACGGCGATCATTCGCTCGAGCGCTGCTATGAAGTCACGGAGCACGTTCTGCGTACCGTCTTCTCCGAGCTCTACGACATGCGCGTGATGCTCGAGGGGATCGTGTTGAAACCGAATATGGCCATTGCGGGCATCAAGGCGCAGAGGCAGGCGAGCCCGGACGAAGTGGCCGAGGCGACGGTTCGGCTGTTCAGGACCTGCGTGCCGCTGGCGGTGCCGGGCATTGCATTTTTGTCCGGGGGGCAGTCGGACCTCGCCGCGACGGCCAATCTCGACGCAATCAACCGGCTGGGTCCATTGCCCTGGTCGATCACCTTCTCCTATGGCCGCGCCTTGCAGGCGGCCCCGCAGAAGGCTTGGTCGGGCAAGCCCGGCAATGTCGCCGCGGCCCAGGCGGCTTTCAACCACAGGGCGCGGATGAATGGGCTAGCCGCCATGGGCCAGTGGTCGGAAGCGCTGGAGAAGGCGGCCGCCTGACACGCGCCATCGCGCTTTCGCCCTAATTGTCGGCAAGCTCTCCGAGGGCGAGTGGCTGCAGCCTGCTGCCGCATGCGCGATGGGTCCGAGCCGTCATGGATGCCCCTCGTCTCTATCTGATCACGCCGAAGATCGTCGACCCGGGCTTCGTCGCGCCGTTCGAGGCGGCCATCGCCGCCGGCGAGATCGCCTGCGCATGGCTGCGCGGCGTGGCTGCGGATCTTGTCCGGACCCTTGCGGATATTGCGCAGGCGCGGGGTGTCGCCTGCCTCGTAGACGACCCGAAGCTCGCGGCGGAGATGGACCTCGACGGGGTCCATATCGAAGGAATCGGCGCTCGATTCGATGCGGCGCTCGCGGCCATGAAGCCCGGTCGCATCGTCGGAATTGGCGGTCTTGAAACGCGCCACGAGGCGATGCTCGCCGGCGAAGCCGGGGCCGATTATCTGATGTTCGACGCGCCGAGTCTTGCCGAGACATGTGAGCGCATCGCCTGGTGGGCGGAGATTTTCAACATTCCTTGCATTGGCGAAGCCGCACGGCTCGAAGACATTGGCGCGTTGGTCAATGCAGGCGCCGATTTTATTGCCCTTTGCGATGCCGTATGGGCCGATGCGCAAGGACCCGCTTCGGCGGTCGAAGCGGCGCGACGTGCGCTTGCGGCGCATGAGCCGGCGGCATGAGGCGTGCCGGCATTCTATGTCTCGCCTTTTGTCTCGGCGGATTTTCGGCGAGCGCGGCGCCCACCAGTCCCGCCGCACCGCCGCCTGCGGCGAGCCCGCCGCAGGCTTCCGAGGCGCCGGATCTCGCCTACGGTGCCTACCAGCGCGGCTATTATCTCACCGCTCTCGCGGAAGCTCAGAAGCGGCTGCAAGACAATTCGAAAGACGCCGTGGCGATGACCTTGATCGGCGTGCTTTACGATCAAGGTTATGGCGTCAAGTTGGATCATGCCGAAGCCGCGCGCTGGTATCAGCTCGCCGCCGATCTCGGAAATCGGGAAGCGATTTTCGCGTTGGCGCTTGACAAGCTCACGGGCCAGGGCGTGAAAAAGGACGTTAGCGCAGCTGCCGCGCTCTTTTCGAAAGCCGCCGCAATGAATCATGCCGGCGCGCTCTATAATCTCGGCGTCCTGGCCGTGCAGAACAATGGCGTCGTATCGGATTTTGCCAAAGCGACCGGCTTCTTCAGGCGTTCGGCCGAACTCGACTATCCGGACGCCGCCTATGCTTTGGCGCTATGCTATCGCAACGGCAAAGGCGTGCCGAAAGACGATAAGCTCGCCGCCCAATGGATGAAGAAGGCGGCGGATCAGGACGATGTTTCGGCCGAAGTCGAATATGCGATCATGCAATTTAACGGAACCGGCGTCGATAAGGACGAGACGGCGGCTGCGAAGCTTTTCATGAAGGCGGCGGCGCAGCGCAATCCCGTCGCGCAAGACCGGCTGGCGCGGCTCTATGCGACCGGACGCGGGGTTCGCAAGGACGTCATCGAGGCGATGAAATGGCATCTGATCGCCAATGCCGCCGGAGAGAAAGACGAATGGCTCGATTCTATTTTCGACTCGCTGACTCCTGAGCAGAAAGTCGCCGTCGAAACGGCCATCCGCGGATTCAAAAGCGACGTGCGCGGCAATTAGCGGGCGCGCGGATGAGCGCTGGCATAGGCTTCGAGCAGGCGGGCACTGTCGATTGCCGTATATATCTGGGTGGTGGAAAGCGAAGCGTGGCCCAGCAGTTCCTGGATCGTGCGCAGATCACCGCCGCGGCCGAGAAGATGGGTGGCGAAGGAATGGCGCAAGGCGTGGGGCGTTGCCGTTTCGGGCAAGCCCAGGGCGCCGCGCAGCCTCTCGACGGCGAGCTGGATGACTCGCGGCGACAAAGGGCCGCCCTTCGCGCCCACGAACAAAGGCCCCTCCGGGCTCAGGACGTACGGGCAGAGATCGAGATAGGCGCCAATCGCCTTCTGGACCGGAGCGATGATCGGCACGCTGCGTCTCTTTCCGCCTTTGCCGATGATCGAGACGAAATCGATCCGGCCGATCGGCGCATCTTTCAGCTTGATCGAGAGGGCCTCGGAGATGCGCAAGCCGGCGCCATAGAGCAGGCCGAGGACGGCGCAGTCGCGCATGATGATCCAATCCGGCCGTGAATCTTCGGCGCGCGAATCCGGATCGACCACGGCGCAGGCCGCCTTCGATGTCAAAGCCTTGGGCAGGCGCCGGGGAAGCTTCGGGCTGCGCAAGGCGGAAAAAACCGCAAGCTTGGGCGAGCCGTTGCGCTCGATGTGCCGGGCGAAGGAGCGCAGACCCGAAAGCTGGCGCAGGAGCGATCGGCTCCCCGCGCCTGTTTTGCGGCGGGCAGCGAGAAAGCCGCGCAGATCGGCAGGCGCGATCCTTTCGATGAGCGCGAGGCTTGGCGTCTCGCCGAAATGAACGGCGAGGAATTGAAGGAATTGGCCCAGGTCGCGCCGGTACGCGGCGAGCGTGTGCGCCGAGACGCGCCGCTCACCCGCAAGATGGGCCAGCCAATCTTCGACCAGGGCCACGAGCTTTGGCTCAGCCGGCCCGAAAGTGAGTTTCTCCTCTTGCGAGGCAGAGCGGCTCTCCCGAGGCATGATCGAAGAATGCCGCGCGAGGCCTAAAAGAAACCTTGCCGGCCCGGCCAGGTGGCCAGAACGGCGGTGGAATATCCTTGTTAGCTCGTCTTGGTGCCGGCGATCACTTCCTTGGTCGCCTTGGCGAGCAATTCGGCCATTTCGCGCTCGATCAGGTGATCTGAGACCGGCACGCCCGCGGCGTCGAAATCGGCGCGGACCTTGCGGAGGACCGCCTGTTCGCCATCGCCCTCGAGCTGCGCGGCGACGAGGGAATTCGCATAATCGGCCGCCGCCTTGCCTTCCTTTCCCAGTTTTTCCGCCGCCCAGAGGCCAAGCCATTTGCTGCGCCGGACATTCGCCTTGAACTTGAGCTCCTCGTCATGGGCGAGCATGGCCTCATAAGCCTTTTCACGCTCGTCGAAAGTCGTCATCGAAACCTCCAGGACAATCTCTCGGGAGAGAGATTTTTTCTCCGATGGGAATATGCCAGGCGGACGGATTTGGGGATCGCCGCACACCACCTATATAGAGCAAAGAGCCCTTCTGCCGAAGTCGAGCTCAAGTCCGGAACTTCCCGACAGCCCCGGCCCGAGTTTTCTTAAGCTTTTGTGAACGCTGACGAATCACATGGCCGTGGGCGGGGCTCCTTGGCGTCCGGACCGGCAGCGGGACCGCGGTATGGCTTGTGTCCGGGGCTGGAAAAAGCTAGGTACCATACCCGGACCCGCGGCGCCGAAATGCGCAATCGATACCCGGTCCAGGCCTCGCAAATCGGCTCATCAGACGCGGCCTACGGACCCTTCTTAGAAGGAGCCAGGGTCACCCCATGGACCATCTCAAGCCACGGTTAATCCCCATGAACCGCCGCCGGCGCATTTATGAAGGCAAGGCAAAAGTCCTCTACGAAGGACCCGAACCCGGCACGCTCATCCAACATTTCAAGGATGATGCGACCGCGTTCAACGCCAAGAAGCATGAGGTGATTGACGGAAAGGGTGTGCTCAACAATCGCATCTCCGAATTCATCTTTCAGAATCTGAACGATATCGGAGTGCCGACGCATTTCATCCGCCGTCTCAACATGCGCGAGCAATTGATCCGCGAAGTCGAGATCGTTCCGCTCGAAGTCGTCGTGCGCAATGTCGCGGCCGGTTCGCTCTCCGAGCGGCTTGGCCTGGAGGAAGGCACGCAATTGCCGCGCTCGATCATCGAGTTCTATTACAAGAACGACGCGCTAAACGACCCTATGGTGTCCGAGGAGCACATCACTGCGTTTGGTTGGGCCAATCCGCAGGAGATCGACGACATCATGGCGCTTGCCATTCGCGTGAACGATTTCCTGACCGGACTGTTCCTGGGCGTCGGCATTAGGCTCGTCGATTTCAAAATGGAGTGCGGCAGACTGTGGGAAGGCGACGTGATGCGCATCGTCGTGGCCGACGAGATCTCGCCCGACTCCTGCCGGCTGTGGGACATGAAGTCGAACGACAAGCTCGACAAGGATCGCTTCAGGCGCGACATGGGCGGGCTGGTGGAGGCCTATACGGAAGTCGCGCGCCGGCTCGGCATTCTGCAAGAGAACGAGCAACCGCGCGCGGTCGGCCCGAAACTGGTGCAATCTTAAAGCGGCCCGGAGCCGCGAACCGACCCCGCCGCTCGCGGCGGGGTTTTGTTTTGTCGGATCGGTCCGATATAATCTTCGGACGGAGAGATCCATGAATATTGCTCACCTCGATCCCCCTGCGATGACGGCCGAGGAGTTTTTTGACTTCACGGCAAGCCGGCCGGCCGGCGAAAAATGGGAATTGATCGAGGGGGAGCCGGTCTTGAGCCCCAGCGCGAATGATGTGCACCAGAGAATCATAGCCAATCTCGTGGGGGTGCTAAGAAGTCTGCGTCTCGACCACAGTGCGAATTGGATCGCCATCCCTGGCATCGGCGTCGAGATTTCGCCGTCGACCATTCCGATCCCCGATGTCCTTGTTCGTCCTGCTGCCTTGCTCGACGATTGGAAATGCGACGACATGATCGTCGCGTTCGAGATCCTCTCGCCGTCCTCTGCCGACCGCGATCTGCGCTGGAAACGCAAGGCCTATGCGAGGCTCGCAAGCCTCGAACATTATGTTGTCGCAGCGCAGGACGCTTTCAAAATCATCGTCTACGACCGCCAGACCGGCTTTGCCGAACGGTGCATCGAAGGGAAGACGGCCCATCTCGAGCTGCCGGCGCTTGGGATCGTGCTGCCGTTTGCCGAGATCTATCGCGATACGGGACTCGATCGGAAATGAAGGCGAATATCATCGTGACCTTGAAAAACGGGCTATTGGACCCGCAGGGCAAAGCCATTGAAGGCGCGCTGAAGTCACTCGATCTTGCCGGCATCGAGAATGTCCGCCAGGGCAAGATCTTCGAAGTGGAACTCGCAACGCAAGACCGTAGCGCGGCGCAGGATCTGCTCAAATCGGCCTGCGAGAAATTGCTCGCCAATACGATTGTCGAGAATTACCGGATCGAATTCCCTTAAGGGATGCACAGGCAAGCCCGCCTTGAAAGCTGCCATTATCCTGTTTCCCGGATCCAATCGCGAAGGCGATGTCTATCGCGCGCTCGCAAAAGCGAGCGGCCGCAAGCCCGCGCTCGTCTGGCACGGCGAACACGATCTCCCGCAAGGCACGGATCTCGTGGTCCTGCCGGGCGGCTTTTCTTATGGAGATTACCTGCGCTGCGGGGCGATTGCCGCCCGCGCGCCGATCATGGATGGCGTGCGCGCACATGCGGCGCGCGGCGGCCTGGTGCTCGGCATTTGCAACGGATTTCAGATCCTCTGCGAGAGCGGTCTGCTGCCGGGCGTGCTGATGCGCAATGCCAATCTGCGCTTTGCCTGCCATCTGCAGCACCTGCGCGTCGAGCGCAGCGATACGCGCTTTACGGCGCATTACCGCAAGCACCAGGTGATCAAAGTCGCCATTGCGCATGGCGAAGGCAATTACACGGCCGACGGGCAAACGATCGCGCGGCTCGAAGACGCGGGGCGGATCGCTTTCCGTTATTGCAATGGAGAAGCCGCGCTCGGCGGGCTCGCCAATCCGAATGGTTCGATGAACGACATCGCCGGGATCTATTCGGAGAAGCTCAACGTCCTCGGCCTTATGCCGCATCCGGAAAACCTCGTCGATCCGCTCGTCGGCGGGACCGACGGGCTCGCCCTGTTCGAGAGCCTCGCCGCCGCCTGAGCGATCTTTCGCGTCCTTGACGCCGCCCGGAGCCGAGGCCTATTTAGCATTCGTGCCTAGGGGATCCCCGTCAGGGGGCTGAGAGGCTGGCAGCGCTTCGGCGGCCCAGCGACCCTTCGAACCTGATCCAGTTCGCACTGGCGTAGGGATGGTCAATGCAAGCTTCCTTTCCCAAAATTCGCGTAATCGGCGCCGGCATTGTCGGCTTGACCGTCGCGCATGAATTTGCCCTCGCCGGTCAATCCGTTGAAATCATCGAACGTGCCGATGGTCCAGGTCGCGGCTGTTCGTTCTTCGCCGGCGGCATGCTCGCGCCCTGGTGCGAGGAAGAAAGCGCCGAGCCGCTCGTGCGCGAATGGGGCCGCGAGGGCCTTGAATATTGGACGAAGATCGTGCCGGTTGCCGAAGTCCGAGGCACGCTCGTCGTCGCCCCGCCGCGAGACCGGCCGGATCTCCTTCGATTTTCGCGCCTGACCACGGGTTTCGACTGGCTCGATCGAAGCGGGCTTGCCGACCGCGAACCCGATCTCGCGCAGCGTTTCGATACGGCGCTGTTCTATCCAGCCGAGGCACATCTCGACCCGCGGCAAGCCGTTTGCGCGCTGACGGGACGACTGAGACAATTCGAGAACGTCACCTTCCGCTTCAATACCGCCGCGGAAAGTCTCTCGGGCGCGGCGGATTGGATCATCGATTGCCGCGGCTATGGCGCACGCGACTCGCTTGCCGATCTGCGCGGCGTCAAAGGCGAGATGCTCGTGCTCGCCACAGGCGAGATTTCGCTCAAGCGCCCGGTGCGCCTGCTTCATCCCCGCCATCCTGTTTATGTCGTGCCGCGGGGCGATGGTCGATTCATGGTCGGCGCAACCGTGATCGAGAACGAGACCCGGCGCGTTACGGCGCGTTCCATCCTCGAGCTCTTGAGTGCCGCCTATGCGCTGCATCCTGCTTTCGGCGAGGCCGAGATCATCGAAATGGGCGCCGACCTACGGCCGGCCTTCCCCGACAATCTGCCGCGCATCCGCCGCAGTGGCCGGGTCGTTCATGTCAACGGTCTTTACCGGCACGGCTTCCTTTTGGCTCCGGCATTGGCACGGCGCACCGCTGCGGCAGTCTTGAAGGACGCTTTCTTCCCGGAGGTCATGGATGAACATCGAAGTGAACGGCAAACGGCGTGACGTGCAGGCGGCGACTTTGGCCGCGCTGCTCGAGGAATTGGGGTACGAAGACAGGTTGGTTGCGACCGCGCTCAACCGGAATTTCGTGCGTGCCGCCGATCGGCAGGGCACCGAGCTCAAAGCCGGCGATGCGGTCGAGATTCTCGTGCCGCGGCAAGGTGGCTGATGGAAAACCGACCGCTCGCAATTTACGGCACGCCGCTTTCCTCTCGGCTACTCGTCGGCACGGCGCAATATCCTTCGCCCGCAATTCTTGCCGAGGCGATCAAGGCTTCGGGTGCGGAAATCGTGACCGTTTCGTTGCGGCGCGAAGCAGGCGCGAGCCGTTCCGGCGAGAGCTTCTGGTCGCTCATCCGCGAACTCGGCGCGAAGGTTCTGCCGAATACGGCAGGCTGCCGAAGCGTGAAGGAAGCGGTGACGACGGCACAAATGGCGCGCGAAGTTTTCGCCACGTCTTGGATCAAGCTCGAAGTCATTGCCGATGACGATCTTCTGCAGCCCGATCCTTTCGGGCTCGTCGAGGCGGCAGCGATCCTCGTCCGCGATGGCTTCAACGTCCTTCCCTATATGACCGAGGATCTCGTTCTCGCCGAAAAGCTCATCGGGGCAGGCTGCGAAGTGCTCATGCCCTGGGGCGCCCCAATCGGCTCGGGGCGGGGACTGAACAATCCTTTCGCTCTTCAGGCCTTGCGCAGACGCTTCCCGCACGTGCCGCTTATCATAGACGCCGGCATCGGCACGCCGGCGCATGCCGCCGCCGCCATGGAGCTCGGCTACGACGGCGTGCTGCTCAATACGGCGATCGCCAAGGCGGGCGATCCCGTCTCCATGGCGCGCGCTTTTGCGCTCGCGGTCGAGGCGGGGCGCTTGGCTTATTGTGCCGAGCCCATTCCGCCGCGAGACATGGCCGAGCCTTCGACGCCGCAACTCGGTCGCGCCTTTGCCGACCTGCCGCGTCGTGCTTGATCCTTTCTATCCGATCGTCGACAGCGCCGGCTGGATCGCGCGGCTTTTGCCCTGCGGCATCAGATTCGTGCAATTGCGCGTAAAGGATCGGCCGGCGGCCGAAATCCACGAAGAGATCGCCGCCGCCAAGGCGCTCGCAATGCTCGCGGGGGCTCAATTGGTGGTCAACGATTATTGGCAGGAAGCGATCGACCTCCGCTGCGATTTCATTCATCTCGGGCAAGACGATCTCGCCCATGCCGATATTCCCGCCATTCGCCGCGCCGGCCTGCGGCTCGGCGTCTCGACGCATGACGAGGGCGAGCTTGCCCGCGCCCTCGAGGTTCAGCCCGATTACATCGCGCTCGGTCCGATCTACCCGACAACATTGAAAGAGATGGCCTTCGCGCCGCAGGGCCTTGCCCGGATCGGAGAATGGAAGAGAAGGATCGGCGCCATCCCGCTCGTCGCCATCGGCGGAATCACCCTGGAGCGCGCTGGAGCCATATTCGACGCCGGCGCCGATATCGTCTCGGTCGTGACCGACGTCACGCGCGCCGACGATCCCGAGGCCCGCACCTGTGCCTGGGTCGAAGCGACCCGGAGCCGCAAAACGCCGCGAGGGGAAGGATCGGCTCACGTATAGCGGGCGATCCCCATGCAGACGATCGTTGCACCCAGCAGCAGGGCGGCGATCCGCTGCGCGACCAAGACCTGCTCTTGGGCCTTCTCCTCGCTCAGCGCTCCATTGCGAAAGGCGCGGATCGAGCGGCCGGCCATTGCGCCTTGCACCCCGGCCGCCGCGATGGCGCATAAAGCGCCGATTCCCAGAATGATCCCGGTCGTACCTTCTGGGCGAAGCACGCTCCACAGATAGGCCCCGGCGAGCACGGCAATAACCGCCGCCCATTGTTGCGGCCGATAAAGGCGCATGCCGCCAGTCCCGCCTGTGCGCGCGACCGCGAACGTCGTGCCCGCCCAGAAGATTCCGGCGAGCAGGTGAAGCGAAATGGCGACGGCAATCGCGGCTTGCATGAGCTTCCTCCCAAGCTTGGCAAATTAAGTGTACACTAGGTATACTCAAAATGCCAAGCTGAAATCCTCCAAGTTCAATCGCAACGTGATGAAACGCGCCTATGTCAGCCCGGTCAGAACCGCTGCCGCAGCCGCCAAGCGGGAGCTTGTGGTGGATGCCGCCATTCGCCTGCTCGGTCGCGACGCCGGGCCGCCCTCCATGCGGGATGTCGCACGCGAGGCCGGAGTTACCCGTCTCACGCTTTACAAGCAATTCGGCTCGCGCAAAGGCCTGCTCGAGACGGTCTTCGACGAATGCGCGCGGCGTGGCGGGTTGGGCCGCATTCCCGATGCGATGGCTTTGGCAGATCCGCGCGAGGCACTCGACCGGCTCATTGAAATCTTCTGCGATTTCTGGTCGGCCGATCTTGCTTTCGCGCGGTTGCATGACACAGCGGCGGTCGATCCCGAATTCGCCGACACCATTGCGGAGCGGATCGAACGGCGCAGAAAGGCCATCGGCGCCTTGGTCAACCGGCTGAAGCCGGAGCCTCAATATCAGGGCGTGCGCGAGGGGCTGGTGGACTTGATCTTCGGCCTCACCAGCCATGCGATGTTTCAATTGCTGCGCAAAGGACGCTCGAAGGAAGCGGCGTGCGCATTGCTCAAAGAGGCCATCGCGGCGATCTTGCGATAGGTCATGCCCGCTCTGCCTCCGCTTCGCTTCGCTCGGCGTGATCCTCTTCGAGGTGGCGCAGAGACCAGGCGATCTGGGCAGCCTGATCCATGTGCCCGCGGACGACGATCTGCTCGCAAGGCCGCGGCCCGTCTGCCGAAGCGAAGAATATGCTCTCCTCGATTTCGATCGGATGATCGTGGGCGCTGAATACCCAGCGGCTCTTATCCGGAAGGTCGAGGAGAACGGCGCGCCCGGCGAGGACGACTTGCAGGGAGACGCTCGGATGAATGTGAAAGCGCAGAGCGAAGGGCCGCGGTGCGACTTTCTCGGAGGCGGCTTTCAGCCGATCCTCACCCTCGAGCCGCATGCCGTCGGCGCTGAGCGTCAGCCGGCGCTCGTGGATCAGCTTGAACCGCGGCCGATAGCCATCATGCGCGAGAAGCAGCCGGGTCCTCATCGGCAGCGCTTGGCGTTCGATTGCGACTTGCGTCGGCCCGGCGAGGATCTCGTCCCCAAGATAGGCTTCAAGGCCTTTTTGCCGCGCAAAACGGCAGGATGACGTGTCGTCGATCACCAATGTCGAATGAGCCGCGGTTGCGCGCGCTGCGCGTCGCGCCGCCGTGCGATTTGCGTCAGGCGCCCCGCAATTGACGACGAGCCGCTGCGGGCCGACCGAGAATTCGAAGGAAAGACAGCCGGCGTGTGCGAGGGACGAAAATTCGGGCGGCGGCGCTTTGCCCGCGTCCACGATCAGGAGGCTCGGCCCCGCCTCGACGCGCTGGTAGCCGGAATGCGGCGCGTTGAACAAGGGTTTTGCGCGAGGATCGTCATAGGCGAGGAGGGTGGCGAGAATGTCCGGCGCCGTGATCCCCATGCCGTTGAAGAGCGCGAGCGTGCCGTCGCCATGGCGCAACATGCGGAGCATCGGCAACATGCGGTCGATCGCGTTGAGGAGTTGCGGCGGCGGAGAGACCGCGCGGGCGGCATAGGCCTGGCGCAAAGGGAGGAGATCGACGAGCAGGCGGACCAGGGTATTGGGATTGCGGCTGATATGGCCGCCATCGGGACGGATCTGCCGATCGAGCTCCTCGGCCAGCAATCGCGTGCTGCGGCGTTGGGCGCTGCCGCTCGCCTGCATGCATAGGCTGAGTTCGGCAAGTCCGATGGCGGCGAAGAGACGCTCTTCGCCCGTCACTTGTCCAGCGGCGATCTGACGTTCGAGGAAGATTTGCGCGCGCGTGAGCGCCCGCATGAAGCGCCGGTAAAAGGCACGGTCGGCGCTCTCCAGAATAATCGGCGATTGCGAAAGAAAGGACAAAGTTCGCCGCACGACGACGCGCGGTTCCCACGCGACGCCTCCATTCGACTTTTCGGCCGCCGTCAGAAAATCGTCGACGAGGGCGCGCGCATTGGCTCGCGCCAGCGCGGTATCGGCGGCGCGCAAATGCCGCAGCCAGCCGAAACTATTGAGCGCGCGCGACCAGCCGAGCGAGGGCGATTCGATCTCGAAGGGCGAGCGGCCATGTAGATTGACGCCCTTGCCGGCGAAGGCGAAATAGCCCGAATAGATTTCGCTCGCGATCGTTGCATCGGTCGTGCGTATGTCCTGCGGCGCGATCAGCAATCTCTCCGGCGGGTTCGCACGCAGAGCTGCGAGAGCGGAATAAGGCAGACTCGTAATGCGACGCATTGAGCGGGTCGCTCGTGCGGCAAGACGCGCTATAATGTGAAACTCGTCCTTCATTTCGCGAGGTTCGGCGCGCCGCCTCCACGCTCCAGCTTCGGCCCCAACTTCGGGCAAAATTTCTTTGAACGCAACGCGCGCTACCGGCTTTGCCGATGTTTACGCACGAGTCTTGCGGCGAAGAACCCGTCGAGCCCGGCAAATCGCGGCTCCTGGGCCGGCAGATGCGATGGCAAGGTGCGTAGCTCGCCATTGCCGTTGAGGAGCTCGCCGAGCCCGCCGACCTCGTCGGCTCCTATAGAAGAGCGCTCAAGATCCGGATTTCGGCGCAGAAGATTGGCGATCTGCTGTTCGCCTTCCTCCGGTTCGATCGAACAGACGCAATAGACGATCGTGCCGCCCGGTTTCACGAGTTCGAAGGCCTTGTCGAGCATGCGCGCCTGCAGCGCGGCAAGCTTGGCTATATCGCCGGGCTTCTTTGTCCAGGCGATATCGGGATGGCGCCGGATCGTGCCTGTCCCCGAACAGGGCGCATCGAGCAAAACGGCATCGAAACTATAGCCCGCAAGCGCGGTAACGTCGGCTACCACGATTTCCGCTTCGAGGCGCAAGCGCTGAAGGTTGGCGCTGAGCAGTTTGAGCCGCTCCGCCGAGCGATCGACGGCGACGACATGCGCGCCGCATGCGGCAAGCTGGGCCGCTTTTCCGCCGGGCGCCGAGCAGAGATCGCCGATCGTCATGCCCGGCGCCGGTTTGAGCAAACGGGCAGGGAGAGCCGCCGCCGCATCCTGAACCCACCAAGCTCCTTCCGCGTAGCCGGCCAATTCGGCGATCGGCGCATGGGTCGAAAGCCGCAGCGAGCCTGTGGGCAGGATCGCCGCCTCGAGTCTCTCGGCCCAAAATGCCAAGTCGGACTTGACGCTGATATCGAGCGTCGGTTCGAGCCGGTTTGTGGCTGCGATCGCTTGCGCCGAAGTCTCGCCATAAGCCTTGCGCCAGCGCGCGGCAAGCCAAGCCGGCGTATCCTGATCGAGCGCGCTGCCGGCAGCGAGAAATTCTTCCCGCCGGCGGATCAGGTTGCGTAAGACTCCGTTAACGAGAGAAGCATAAGGAACGGCTTTCTGATCGAGACGAATCATGCGCACGGCAAGATCGACCGCCGCATGGTCAGGCACATCGAGAAACAGAATTTGTGCTGCGGCGATCGTCAGGCAGGATTCGACCTGCATTGCGGCGGCACGCGGCGGACCCGCGGCGAGTAGAGCTGCGAGCGCGTTGCGGATCGTGCCGAGCCGGCGCAGCGCGGCAGTGACGATCGAACGCGTCAAGGCAATGTCGCGCGGCGCAAGGCCCGCTAACCGCGAGAGGCCGCTGCCTGGCGCAAAGAGCTCGTCGAGCATATGTCCGCCGGTGATCACGTCGCGCAAGATCGCAACGGCGGCGGCGCGTGCTGCGAGACCGGGAATTGCGAGCGATTCTTGTCTTGCGAGTTCGGCGGCGCGTTTGATCATCTCTACGCTCCGCGAATCCTTGTCATTGCGTCAAACTCGCGACAAGGCGGATCAAACATGTGATTCGAATGCGAGTGTAACATTGAGATGCGACTTGATGAAATGTGCCGTAACCGAATGTGCTCATGAAGATGATCAAAGGCGTCATCCTTCCGCCGCTTTGGAGCAGTTATGACAAGCGCCGGGGCATCACGAAAGAGAACGGACATGAAGATGATGGATAGCTGCCACGGCGAGACGGGAGCGTCACGGCGCCACCTCAATCCCGCAGCCGAGCGTGCACTCGCCGAAGCGCAGGAGCGCCGCCGGCTCGCAGGCTCGGTCAGCCGTCCGCTCGAGGTGGGAGGCCGCAAAGGTCTCGATCCGGTTCGCTACGGGGATTGGGAAGTGAAGGGCATCGCCAGCGATTTCTGAAGCCGCATTAGCGAGCCCTCATGATCAGGCCGACCGCCAGTGCGAGCTTATTTTCGGCGGAAAGGGCGCGGATCGTTTCGACTGCGAACCGCGCTCGCGCACAATAATCGAGCGTTGCCTTGCGTCCGAACGGTAATGGCTCCGGGTCGTAGTCCACCTGATGTCGGACCTCTTGAAGCGCCATGAAGACGCTTCCGATTTGGGCGATTCGGCCGGCAGGTTCGGCTCTTGCCGCTCGCTCGAGATATTTCTTGGCTAAACCGTGGTGGAGCGCGCGATAGACTGGCTTGAAGACGTTCCAGGGCTTTCTCCAACCCACAAGCTGGTCCGCGCACAAGTAAGCCAAAGAGTGGAAAAGAGCATAGTAGGCGGTTGAGATTGATTTTCTAAGAGAAGCTTGCCTCGGGCGGCCGGGATCCAACATGGCGAGGTGCTCCGCCAGCTCAAGCCAATCATCGTCGATCATGAAAACTTTGTACCTGGCATTCGTGGCGCGCTTTCGGGGAATTCGTCATCCGGATAGCGCAGCAAGAGATAAGGGAAACGCTCCTCATCTTTTTCTAGCAAGGCATTTCTGAGCGCGACCAGCGCCTCTGACGAGGCACGGCCGCCGATGTTCGGAGCATTGGGCTGAAAGATTGCATCAACGAAGAGGGCCGGCTCTCCGTCGTGATCAAGTCCGGCATTCACCCGCGCTTCGGAAAATCCGAACGGACCCAGCTTCTCCCGGAGAATGCGTTGCGCAACTGCCTGAACTTCCGGTTCGGTCAGCATCGCATTTGTCCTTACTCAGCTCGACAGGCCCGCGAGCAGTGTCGGGAAGTCGAGCGGGCGAAAGCCATAGTGCTTGAGCCAACGGACGTCCGCGTCGAAGAAGGCGCGCAGGTCCGGCATTCCATATTTCAGCATGGCGAGGCGATCGATTCCGATGCCCCAGGCAAATCCCTGGTACGCATCGGGATCGAGACCGCAATTGCGCAGCACATTGGGATGAACCATCCCGCAGCCGAGAATCTCGAGCCAATCCTCGCCTTCGCCGAAGCGGATTTCGCCCGCTTTGCGCGAACATTGAATGTCGACTTCCATCGAGGGTTCGGTAAACGGGAAATAGCTCGGGCGAAAACGCATTCTCACGTCCGCGACTTCGAAAAAGGCCTTGCAGAATTCGCTCAAGGTCCACTTCAAATGGCCGAGATTGGCCTGTTTGTCGATGACGAGGCCCTCGACCTGATGGAACATCGGCGTATGGGTCTGATCCGAATCGCAGCGATAGGCGCGCCCCGGGCAAATCACGCGGATCGGGGGTCGCTGGTTCAACATGGTGCGCACCTGCACCGGACTCGTATGCGTGCGCAAAAGCTTTCTTTCGCCTGACGCATCCGGCTTCAAAAAGAACGTGTCGTGCATGTCGCGCGCCGGATGATCGGGCGGGAAATTGAGCTTGCCGAAATTATAATCGTCGGTCTCGATGTCCGGCCCCTCCGCAACGGAAAAGCCGAGATCGGCGAAGATCGTCGCGATCTCTTCCGTGACCTGCGAAAGCGGATGGATGCGGCCGAGATCGAGCGGGCTTGTGCGCGCCGGCAGCGTGACGTCCAAAGTCTCTGTGGCGAGGCGATGCTCGAGCGCAGCCTCTTTCAAGGCGACGCGCCGCTCTGTGAAAGCGGCGCTGACCCGGTCTTTCAGCGCATTGATGACCGCGCCTTGAACCTTGCGCTCGTCCGGCGCCATTTTGCCGAGACCGGCCAGGAGGGCCGAGATCGTGCCTTTCTTGCCGAGCGCTGCAACGCGCACGGCTTCGAGCCCCGTCTCATCTTCGGCCTTTTCGATGGCGGCGAGGGTTTCCTGCTCAAGCTGGTCGAGATCGGACATGCGCGTGCTTCTGCCACGCAGGTGCGCCAATGTCCAGAAAGCCCGCAAGCCCCTTGCCAAGGGCAGGGCAGGCGGCCAACTATGCCTTTATGAGCAAAGCTTTCACCAAAGAGCCGGAAAGCGATACCGAGTTCGAAGACGAGATTCCTGAGCTTCCGGCCGGCATCAAGAATTACATTACGCCGGAGGGCCTGCTGCGCCTGCGCGAAGAGTTCCGTGTCTTGCAGCAGGAAGAACGGCCGAAGATCGTCGAGACCGTCTCTTGGGCAGCCGGCAATGGCGATCGGTCCGAGAATGGCGATTATATCTACGGCAAGCGGCGGCTGCGCGAGATCGACCGGCGCCTGCGTTTCCTCATGAAGCGCATCGAAATCGCCGAGGTGGTCGATCCCGCTAAGCAGAAGAACAAGGACCGCGTGTTCTTCGGCGCGCGCGTCACGTATCTCAATAGCGAGGGCGAGACGAAAAAGGTGCGCATTGTCGGGATCGATGAAGCCCATTCGGAAGCCGGCGAGATCAGCTGGATCTCGCCGGTCGCCAAGGCGCTTTTGAAAGCCGAGGAAGGCGACGTCGTCGAGGTCCATACGCCAAAGGGCACCGACAGGCTCGAAGTGCTGAAGATCGAATATTGAGCCGCGGCAGCCGCGTGCATGTTCGCGGGTCCAAGTCCGCGCGTCCCGCTGCCGCACGGTTCGGCGTAAACGGCGGGAAAAGCCCGGCCGCAATGCGCCCATGTCTTAGCGGCTGTTGGAATTATCCCGGGGCGCGGGGCGTTACAGGCTCGCGATCTAACCCAGATTCAACTCCTTGAAAAAATCATTGCCCTTGTCGTCGATGACGATGAAGGCGGGAAAATCCTTCACCTCGATCTTGAAGATGGCCTCCATTCCAAGCTCGGGATAAGCGATCGTCTCGACCTTGGTGATACAATCCTGCGATAGGCGCGCAGCCGAGCCGCCGATCGAGCCGAGATAAAATCCATGGTGTTTGGCGCAGGCTTGACGCACTTGGGGCGATCGATTGCCTTTGGCGAGCATGACGAGTGAGCCGCCGGCGGCCTGGAACTCGTCGACATAGGCATCCATGCGCCCGGCCGTGGTCGGGCCGAAAGAGCCCGACGGATAACCCGCCGGCGTCTTCGCCGGTCCCGCATAATAGATCGGATGATCTTTGAAATAATGCGGCATCGGCTCGCCGCGTTCGAGCCGCTCGCGGATCTTGGCGTGCGCGAGATCGCGTGCCACGACCAGGGGGCCGGTGAGCGAGAGTCGCGTGCGGATCGGATATTTCGTCAGTGTGGCGAGAATCTCCGGCATCGACTTCCAAAGGTCGATCTCCACCACACGTTCATCGAGCCCCGTCTCGTCCAGCGGCAGATATTTTGCCGGATCGTGTTCGAGCTCTTCGAGGAACACGCCATCCCTGGTGATCTTGCCCAGCGCCTGACGATCGGCCGAGCAGGAGACGCCAAGCCCGATCGGCAGCGAGGCGCCATGGCGCGGCAGCCGGATGACGCGCACGTCATGGCAGAAATATTTCCCGCCGAATTGCGCGCCGACGCCGAGGCTCTGCGTCAGCTTGAAGATCTCGGCTTCCAGCCCGAGATCGCGGAACGCGTGCGCATCTTCGCTGCCTTTCACCGGCAGATCGTCGTAATAATGCGTGGAGGCGAGCTTCACCGTCTTGAGGTTCAATTCGGCCGACGTGCCACCGATGACGATCGCAAGATGATAAGGAGGACAGGCGGCCGTACCGAGCGTCAGGATCTTTTCCTTGAGAAAGGCGACGAGCCGGTCGTGCGTAAGGAGCGAAGGCGTGCCTTGAAAGAGGAAGGTCTTGTTCGCCGATCCGCCGCCCTTCGCAATGAAGAGAAATTTATAGGCGTCCTCGCCCTCGCTGAAGATTTCGATCTGCGCCGGCAGATTGGTCCGCGTATTCTTCTCTTCGAACATGGAGAGCGGCGCCAATTGCGAATAGCGCAAGTTCTTCTTGTCGTAGGCATTCCAGATGCCTTCGGCCAAGGCGGCCTCGTCGGCGCCCTCGGTGAAGACGCGCCGACCCTTCTTGGCCATTACGATAGCTGTCCCCGTGTCCTGGCACATAGGAAGCACACCGCCGGCGGCGATATTGGCGTTTTTCAAGAGATCGAAGGCCACGAACCTGTCGTTCTCCGTCGCCTCGGGATCTTTGAGGATTGCAGCAAGCTGCGCGAGATGGGCGGGACGCAGGAGGTGGTTGATGTCGATGAAGGCGGCTTCGGCAAGAAGCTTCAGCGCCTCGGGCTCGACGACGAGCATTTCGCGATGGCCGAAATTCTCGACGCGCACGCCCTTGTCGGTGAGCTTGCGGTAGAGGACCTTGTCGTGCGCGGAAGGAAAGAGCGGAGAATAGTGAAAGGCCATGTCGTGTCCTGCTGAAGGCCGAGCCCTCGCGTTTACCGGCCGCGGCGGGCATCTTTGGTGAAATTAAGCTTGGAGAGCGCCGGAGCCAAGAGCGCTAGAGCGGGGCGAAAAAGCGGATAGCAGCTTTTCGCGCAAATCCCGCTCTAAATCTCTAGATCACGTCCATGCCTTGGATCGGTCCGATCCAAAAGCCTCGTATCTAGGCAAAGGCGAAAACCCGCCGCGCAATGCCGAGTTGTTCCTTGATGGCCGCGGCCGAGATGCCCTCGCGCCGCATGGCGCGCAGCGATTTGGCGCGCAGGCTTTTCGAGAGCTTGCGCCCCGCGGCATCGCGCAGAAGCTCGTGATGATGATAGGCGGGCGCCGGCAGATCGAGCAGGATCTGCAAAAGCCGGTGCAAGCTCGTCGCCATGAAAAGGTCCTCGCCGCGCACGACGTCCGTGATCCCTTGCAAGGCATCGTCGACGACGACGGCGACATGATAGCTCGCCGGAACATCCTTGCGCGCGAGGATCACGTCTCCCCAGAGGCTCGGATCGCCAACGATCTCGCGCCGTTCCGCCCCGCCGCCATATTCGCGCCAAGTGATCGGCTGAGTGATTGGCTGAGCTAACGGCTGGCGCACCTGCCCCAAGGCGGCGGCCATGTCGAGCCGCCAAGCGGCAGGCTCCCCCGCGGCCAGCCGCGCGCGGCGCTCGGCCGGCGCCAGATGTTTGCAGGTTCCGGGATAAAGCGGCGAGCCGTCCGGATCGCGCGGCCAGTCGGTACGTTCCGCCGCCGTATTGGCCACGTCGGCGCGCGAGCAGAAGCAGGGATAGACGAGGGCCCGTTCCGCGAGGCTCGCGACCGCCTCGGCATAGGCATCGAAATGTTCGGATTGGCGGCGCACCGGCTCTTCCCATTCGAGCCCGAGCCAGGCGAGATCCTCGTAAATCGCTTGTTCGAATTCCGGGCGGCAACGCTCGACGTCGATATCCTCCATGCGCAGCAGCAGGCTGCCGCCTGTCGCCGCCGCCATTTCGCGATTCATCAAGGCCGAAAAGGCGTGTCCCAAGTGCAAATATCCGTTCGGCGACGGCGCGAAGCGAAACACGTGCGAGACAAAGGACCGTGTCATCTGTCCGAACTTTGGCCTGAAGTGCCACTTGAGATCTTGACGAGCGGGCCGTGCATTCCGGATCAATAGGTTAAATTGCAGACTGCCATCAAGCTCCTATACTCGGCAGCCGGTAGGAGCCGGTCGACTTGCCGGCGGCTCGATTGGCATGCGTCGAAGCTTGGCGCCGACCACCGGCATGCCACCGGGGCGGTGAATGTCGCGTGAATAGGCCTTCTTGACCGGGACCCCCCGGATGAATTTCTGCATCGAAACGCAAGGACTCTCGGATGGTTTCGAACCTCGACGGCCCGCGCCTCACGCCTAAAGGCCGCGTCCCGCGCCAGCTCGTCGTTTTCCTGCACGGCTATGGCGCCGACGGCAATGATCTCATCGCCGTCGGCCAGCAATGGCAGGTGCTCCTGCCGGACGCCGTCTTCATCGCTCCGCATGCGCCGGAAGCCTGCGCGCAGGCGCCTGTCGGGCGGCAATGGTTTGCCCTCGACCTGCGCAATGAGCAAGAGCTCTGGCGCGGCGTCACCGGCGCAATGCCGAAGCTCAATGCGTTTCTCGATGCGGAACTCGCGCGCTATGGCGTGAGCGAAGATAGGCTCGCGCTCGTCGGCTTCAGCCAAGGCACGATGATGGCGCTGCATGCGGGCCTGCGCCGGCGCGTTGCGGCGCTCGTCGGCTATTCGGGCCTGCTCGTCGGCGGGGAACATTTGGCGCAAGCGCAAGGCAAGCCCTCCCCGATCCTGCTCCTCCACGGCGATCAGGACGACCTCATTCCCGCCGAAGCTTTGTTCGTCGCGGCCGAGCAATTGGCGAAGGCCGGCATTCCCTGCCAATGGCATCTCTCGTTCGGCATCGGCCATGGGATCGATGCCGGCGGCCTGATGCATGGCGGATTGTTTCTGGCGCAGGCCTTCGGGATCAAATTGCCGGAGGGATTTTCGGGGGCGACGAATGTTGTGTAGGCGGTGAGCTTGCCTGCGGGTAACCGCGATTTCGTTTCCTTTGGATGAAGATGGATGAAGATGTGAGTTCCGCCTGGTCACAAGGAAAGCAATTTTCGAGCGACAGGAGAATAGATGATCAGATTTTCTCCGAGTAATCTCAAAAATCTCTCATCTTGGTTCTCCGCGGGAGACGAAGAAGGCAAATCTACGTAAGTAAATAAACTCCCCTCTCCAGACTTGAAAACCCTGTAAATGACGGCACGCCGCAGCTGTTCGTCTATCTCAACCAAATGGTCGTAGTGCTGCATGCCAGAGCCATATCGGAAGGCATTCACTTATCGGGATCCAGATCTGGATACCTGGCGACGATTGGAAATATCAAGTCTCGAGCTATATAGCCCATCAAGTCCCAATGGCCTTGTTGAATCTAGCCCTCACCTCCTCGTCGGAAAATTTTCGGACCTCGCCATACATGTCTCCGATGTTCTGATGTAAAGCCACCGCGAGGGACAACAACGATTGGGCGACTTCTTTTTCCATCTGGCAGCTCGCAGCTTGCGCAAAGCTCAGGAGCACAATTCAAATTTTTTCGTTCGCTTGTACCCCCAATCTCAGGCTACTGATCCTCTTTTCGATTTCGGCTTTCGCGCCGCCGCGTCAGCTCGTCCTCGATCTTTTGGACTTCGCTGTCGACCATGTTGCAAAGCCTTTGATATACATCGGACCCATATACCCCCATACGTCCGTGTTATTTTTCCTTCTTCGAGTCCGACAACTTCGTCAGGCAATACCAGCCATTCTTGACCGAATCGTAGATCGGCGGCCCAAGCGTACGGTTGCCTTCTTTTTCGTCTCTGTCTCCAAAAACTCCAACTCGCAGATCGCGTCGAAACTCTCTTCCGTCATGCCGACTCCCCGTCGTTGATGGCTCCGCGCAACACTGCGTGCTGCTGCATCTCAGCTCGGCGCGATGCCCGCCGGACGCGCGCCGAGCACCGGCTGCAGATGTTGCAGGGCAGGGCGGCGCACCCCGATCGGCCGGTAAAGCTGTTTCATCGCTTCGACAATGAGGACGCCGGCGCCGGGCAAAGCGAGTTTTGCCCCGACGCTCTCGAAGAGGCCGGCCGAGCGCAAAAAGATCTGCCCTTCGAATGGCGGCACGTAAAGCGCTTCGGTCCAATGCGTCGGCGAGAAGAGCGCATCGCGCATCAATTCGCGCATCTGGCTCAACGAATAGGGCTGTCCGTTGCCGAACGGCGTCGTGTCGAGCCGCGCCCAAAGCCCCGCGCGGCGGGGGGCGACCGCGATCATGCGCCCGCCCGGCGTCAGAATGCGCCAGATTTCGGAAAGCAATTCGCGCGGCTGTTCGGCGACTTCGAGCGCGTGGACGACGATCACGCGGTCGATGCAGGAATCGGGAAGCGGCATCATCGTCGGCTCGGCGAGCGCCGAGGCGGAAAGGCCCGAGGCCGGCCAGTTCACCACGCCTTGCGCCGCCGGCATGAAAGCGAGCACGCGCAAGGCTTCGCCCCGGAACCGCTCGAGATAGGGCGTCGCATAGCCGATGCCCATCACCGAGAGGCCGACGCAAGGCCCGAAGCGCGTGCGGATCACATGGCCCACGAACCTTTCGGCGACCTTGCCGAGAGGCGAATCGTAAAAGCTGCGGAGATCGACAATATCGAGCGCCATCCGAGCCTTGTAGAGCATCGGACCCAAAAATGGTTACCGGTTTTGCGACAAATCCGATGCTTGGGTAAAGGGCGACAGCCTTTCTCCCGTTTGCGGGAGAGGGCCGCGCAATGTCCCCTATCTATCCGCTAAGCTTGGCCTTGACCGCAGCGCTGGCGTTCGCCATGTCCATCCGCCCTGCATATTTGGCCTTGAGCGCGCCGACCACCTTGCCCATATCCCTAATCGAAGTGGCGCCCGTCTCGGCAATGGCCGCGGCAATCGCTGCCTCTTCTTCCGCAGCGCTCAAAGGCTGCGGCAGGAAGCTTTGGATGATGGCGATTTCCTCGCGCTCTTGGGTCGCAAGCTCGTCGCGCCCGGCCTTCTCGTAGATCTCGGCCGATTCTTGCCGGCTTTTGACGAGCTTCTGCAGGAGGCTCAGGATCTCTTCGTCCGACAGCGCCTTGCCCTGGCCGCGCGCTTCGATGTCCTTGTCTTTCAGCGCGGCATTGACCATGCGGATCGTATCGACGCGGCGCTTGTCGCCGGCCTTCATCGCCGTCTTGAGTTCGCTGTTCAAACGCTCGCGCATGGCTTCTCCTGCTGGCTTTTCGCGCACGATCTCATTGGAAAACGGTTCCCGTTTTTCCGGATCGTGCCGGGGTTGCGCGATCATTTCGCATGGCGCATGGTCGCGCCGGAAAGGGGTCTAGTGCGCAGATGACTGAGGATCAAGCGGGTTGGACAAAGCCTTTAACGACGGCGCTGCTCGTTCTCGCCGACGCAACCGTGCTCGAAGGTTTCGGGCTCGGCGCCGAAGGCGAAGCCGTGGGCGAAGTCTGTTTCAATACGGCCATAACCGGCTATCAGGAGATCCTCACCGATCCGTCCTATGCCGGGCAGATCGTCACCTTCACTTTTCCGCATATCGGCAATGTGGGGACGAACGAAGAAGACATAGAGACCGCCAATCTGGCTGCTGCCGCGGCGGCTTGTGGCGTCGTGATCCATGCCCCGATCACCGATCCCTCGAACCATCGCGCGACGCGCCATCTCGACCAATGGCTGAAAGCGCGCGGCATTGTCGGTCTTTGCGGCATCGATACGCGGGCGCTGACGAGCCTTATCCGCGAGAAGGGCATGCCCAATGCGGTGATTGCGCATGCGCGCGACGGCAAGTTCGATCTTCCCGCCTTGAAGGCGAAGGCCGCCGCCTGGCCGGGCCTCGTCGGCATGGATCTCGTCCCGCAAGTCACCTCCACGCAGCGCGCCAACTGGGACGAGACGAGCTGGCAGCCCGAGCGCGGCTACGGCCGTCAGGATGCGCCCAAATATCACGTCGTTGCGATCGATTATGGCATAAAGCGCAACATCCTGCGCTTGCTCGCCGATGCGGGCTGCGCGGTGACGGTCGTGCCCGCAACGGCTTCCGCCGAGGAGATCGCCGCGTTGAAACCCGACGGGATCTTTCTTTCCAATGGGCCGGGCGATCCGGCGGCGACCGGCGAATATGCGGTGCCGGTCATCAGGGAGCTGATCGATAAGCGCATCCCGACTTTCGGCATCTGCCTCGGCCATCAGATGCTGGCGCTCGCCATCGGCGCCAAGACGCAGAAAATGCATCAGGGCCATCATGGCGCCAACCATCCGGTGAAGGATTTCACGACCGACAAGGTCGAGATCGTCTCCATGAACCATGGCTTTGCCGTCGATCGCGAGAGCCTGCCGCCCTTCGCCGAAGAAACGCATGTCTCGCTGTTCGACGGCTCGAATTGCGGGATTGCGCTCAAAGACCGGCCGGCCTTTTCGGTTCAGTACCATCCGGAAGCTTCGCCGGGGCCGCGCGACAGCCATTATCTCTTTCGCCGCTTCGTGGAGATGATGGAAAGGGCGCGCGAAGCGGGATCCGCCAATTCTTGACTTCGAGCCACCGGGCTCCTAGAACCGCCCATTCTCGTAAGAGATGTTTGGCCAAGCTGACCCGCCCTGCGGCGGGAAGTCACCGCCCGGCAGCGCGTTGCGCCCCCGGGCGCGTTCGCCGTTGGCTCGTTCTCCCGCCTGCGGGAGGCTGCGGCGAGGGACGCACAAAAGCCGGAGAAATGCGTTTGCTTGGGATAGCCCCGAGCTGAAGGATTAAGACATGTTCGAAGGGCTTTCGGAAAAGCTCTCAAACATATTAGACGGGCTCACACGCCGCGGCACGCTCTCCGACGAGGACGTGAACCTCGCGCTGCGCGAAGTGCGCCGCGCGCTGCTCGAAGCCGACGTCGCGCTCGATGTCGTGCGCTCCTTCGTCGATAAGGTGCGTGCGCGCGCCGTGGGCGCCGAAGTCGTCAAGTCGATCACGCCCGGCCAGATGGTCATCAAGATCGTCAACGACGTGCTGATCGAGACGCTCGGCTCGGACGCGCAACCGATCGATCTCGACGCGCCGCCGCCCGTCGCCGTCATGATGGTCGGCCTGCAAGGCGCCGGTAAAACGACGACCACGGCCAAGATCGCAAAGCGCCTCACCGAGCGGATGAAGCGGCGCGTGCTGATGGCCTCGCTCGACGTCAAGCGTCCGGCAGCGCAAGAGCAGCTCGCCGTGCTCGGCCGGCAGGTGAAGGTCGATACATTGCCGATCATCGCCGGCCAGACCCCGGTGCAGATCGCGCGGCGCGCCGAAGAAGCGGCGCGGCTGCAGGGCTACGACGTGGTGCTGCTCGATACGGCAGGGCGCACGCATATCGACGAGGCCTTGATGGCGGAGATGGCCGAGATCAAACGAGCATCTTCCCCGCACGAGATCCTGCTCGTCGCCGACAGTCTTACGGGTCAGGACGCGGTCAATCTCGCCAAAAGCTTCGACGACCGTGTGGGGCTTACGGGGATTGTGCTCACCCGGGTCGACGGCGACGGGCGCGGCGGCGCGGCGCTCTCGATGCGCGCGGTCACCGGCAAGCCGATCAAGCTCATCGGCGTCGGCGAGAAGATGGACGCGCTCGAGGATTTCCATCCCGACCGCATCGCCAATCGGATTCTCGGCATGGGCGACATCGTCTCGCTCGTCGAAAAGGCGGCGCAGACGATCGATGCGCAGAAGGCGCAGAAGATCGCCGAGAAGATGCGAAAGGGCAAATTCGATCTCGAGGATTTGGCCGATCAGCTCGCTCAAGTCGAAAAGATCGGCGGGCTCGGCGGCATCATGGGGATGCTGCCCGGCATCGCCAAGATGAAGGATCAGCTTGCCTCGGCCAATCTCGACGACAGGCTCGTGAAGCGCCAGCGCGCGATCATCCTCTCGATGACGCCGCAAGAGCGGCGCAATCCCGATATCCTCAAAGCGTCGCGCAAGAAGCGGATTGCGGCGGGCTCCGGCACCAAAGTCGAAGACGTCAATCGCCTGCTGAAACAGCACCGCCAGATGGCCGATATGATGAAACAATTGGGCAGCGCCAAGCGCGGGCCCTTGAGCCAGATGGCTTCGGCCTTCGGTCTCGGCGGCGGCATGCCTGTGCCGAGGCCGGGAGAACTGGCCGCTCTGCAGAAGCAGATGGGCAAGGGCATGCCCGAACTGCCGCCCGACGCCTTCGGCAAAGGCGGGCTGCCGGGCCTCGGCGGGCCGAAATTGCCGGGCCTCGGCTTCAATCCATTCGGAGAAAAGAAGAAATGAGAACTTATAGAAAGGAGAACCGATGTCTTTGAAAATTCGTCTGTCGCGGGGCGGCGCCAAGAAGCGCCCGTTCTATCGCGTCGTCGTCGCCGACTCGCGTGCGCCGCGCGACGGGCGCTTCATCGAAAAGCTCGGCACGTTCGATCCGCTGAAGGCAAAGGATGCCGCCGATCGGCTCGTGCTCGATACCGAGAAAGCCAAGGTGTGGATTGCCAAGGGCGCGCAGCCGACCGACCGGGTCGCGCGGCTGCTCGATCCGCTCGGCCTCGTAAAGCGCGAAGCGCGCAACAATCCGCAAAAGGCGCAGCCGAAGAAAAAGGCGCAGGAGCGCGCGGCGGCCGCGGCTAAAAGGGCCGAGGAGTCAGCGGCGCCCGCCGCCTGATCCATGCGCGTTCTCGTCGGGCGAATTGGCGCGGCGCATGGCGTCAAGGGCGAGGTGCGGCTTTCGTCGTTCACCGAGGATCCGAAAGCCATCGGCGCCTATCGTCCGCTCACGGACGCAGAAGGCGCGCGTCAATTCGAGATCTTGAGCCTGCGCCGCCTGCGCGATGGGCTCTTCGTCGTGCGGTTTTCCGGCGTCAACTCGCGCGGCGAGGCGGAGGCATTGAACAATACCGAGCTCTATGTGCCGCGCGAAACTCTGCCGCCACCCGGCGAGGAGGAATTCTACCACACCGACCTGATCGGACTGGCTGTGCGCGATTGTGCCGGCGTCGCGCTCGGCCGCATCGTCAATGTGCTGAATTTCGGCGGGGGCGATATTCTCGAAATCGCGCCCGTGCAACACGGCGAGACGCTGCTCGTGCCTTTCACCAAGGAAGTCGTGCCCATCGTCGATCTGGCGGCCGGCGAAATCATCGTCAATCCCCCGGTCGAGATCGAAACCGATCTGCGAGCCTGATATGTGGCGGGCGACGGTCTTCACGCTGTTTCCCGAGATGTTTCCGGGGCCACTCGGCGCTTCGCTTGCCGGCGACGCTCTCGCGCGCGGTCTATGGGAGTTAGAGGCGGTCGACATTCGCGCGCATGGGCTTGGGCGCCATCGCAGCGTCGATGACACGCCGGCGGGCGGGGGCGCGGGCATGGTCATGCGTGCCGACGTTCTTGCTGCAAGCCTCGATGCGAATCTGGCGCCGGAAGACCGGCGGCCGCGGCTTCTTTTAAGCCCCCGCGGGCGGAAATTTGCGCAGCCCGAGGCACGCGACTTGAGCCGCGGCGAAGGCGCGATTCTGATCTGCGGACGGTTCGAAGGCGTGGACGAACGGGTGATCGAGGCGCGACATCTCGCAGAGGTTTCGATCGGCGATTATGTGCTCTCCGGCGGCGAGCTGGCCGCCATGGTTCTCATCGATGCTGTCGTGCGGCTCATCCCCGGTGTGATGGGCAAAGCGGAATCGGGCACCGACGAGAGTTTCGAACAAGGCTTGCTCGAATATCCCCATTACACGCGCCCGCGCGTCTTCGAGGGGCGCGCGATTCCCGATATTCTGCTCTCCGGCGATCACGCGAAGATCGCCGCCTGGCGAAAGGAGCAGGCTTTGGCGCTCACCAGAGCGCGCCGGCCGGACTTGCTGCGGGGCCATACGAAGAAGAAGGAATAAGAAGCTTCTCCCCCTTGTCGGGGAAGGTACCCCGAGCGGGTCGGATGAGGGGCCACATCAGGTCTTGAGAAAAGTGCCGCAAGCGGCCGGTCACTCCCCAAGCAAATGCAGCACGACCTCGCGCCGATGCGGCGCGCGGCGATGTTCGAAAAGGTAGATCCCCTGCCAGGTGCCGAGGAGCATGCGGCCCGATTCGACCGGAATCGAAACCTGCGTCTGCGTGAGCGCGGCACGAATATGGGCCGGCATATCGTCGGGTCCCTCGGTCTCGTGCACGTAAAGCCCGCGGCCCTCGGGCGCGAGCTTTTCGAAGAAGGAGGTCAGATCGGTACGCACGTCGGGATCGGCGTTTTCCTGGATCAGCAGCGAAGCCGACGTGTGGCGGCAGAAGAGCGTAAGAAGGCCGGTCGCGATCGACTGGTTCGCGAGCCATTCGCATACGGGTTCGGTGATCTCGACGAGGCCTTTGCCTTGCGTCGGGATGACGAGGCGATGAAGCGCCTGGCGCATCAATCCTCTTCGCCGAATTTCTCGCCGACGAGGGCCTCGATCGCGTCGAGAACTTGCGAAGCTTCACGCCCCTGGGCCGTGACGGTGATCGTCGAGCCGACGCCGGCGCCGAGCGTCAATATGCCCATGATCGAGGTGCCGCCGACCGTCTCGCCGCACCGGCTTACGGTAACCTGCGCATCGAAGCCCTCGATACATTGAACGAGCTTGGCGGTCGCCCGCGCGTGCAGGCCGCGCCGGTTCAGGATGGCAAGATCGCGGGTGAGCGTGCCATCTTCCTTGCGATTCTCAGCTTGCGCAGCGCTTTGGTTCATTTCCCGCCGAGTATGCGACTTGCAACGTAAATATATTTGCGGCCGGCGTCCTGGGCCTGCAATACGGCCTGTTCGAGACTCGTTGCATCGCGAATAGAGGCGAGCTTGATGAGCATCGGCAGATTGATGCCGGCCACGACCTCGACATGGCCGCCGTTCATCACCGAGATGGCGAGATTGGACGGCGTGCCGCCGAACATATCGGTTAACACCACGACGCCGACCCCGCTGTCGACATGTTTGATCGCCGCGAGAATCTCTTTGCGGCGTTGTTCCATGTCGTCCTCGGGACCGATCGAGATTGTAGCGATCTGTTTCTGCGGCCCGACGACATGTTCGAGTGCCGCCCGGAATTCCCGGGCCAGATCACCATGGGTCACGAGGACCATTCCAATCATTTAAGGCACCGGTTCATTCGGCAACTCCGTGCGCATTCGGTGCTGACAAATCAGCAGTCACGCCAGCGGCGGACACCGGCAGGGTTAATGCCGGACTCAATTTCCACCACATTTGCGTAAAATTCCGATTGCGGAGGCAAAACCGGAGTCCTCGGCCTGACGCTCAGTAGGGGCGCCATTTTGTGCGTTGCGGTGGAATTCGCAAGCGAAATGACAGGCCGGTGCGTCAGATTGCCTCATCCTGGCGAAGGCGGGCGAGGACGACGAGCGCCGAATCATAGGCAGACGTGTCCTTGAGCAGAGAAATGAGCGGCAAATCAATGCCGCATAACGTAATCCGATCGTCCATTTCCTCGGGAAAACGCTTGGCTTCAGCCAGCCCGAGAATGTCCACGACGAGCCGCACGATCGCCGCCGGCTCATAATCCATCTGAAGAATGCCTTGCCCACGCCGTTCGACCATGCCGCCAATGCGCGCATGGCCCCAAGCGACGAGCCGCCCATTGCGGGCGGCAAGCTCGATCCGATCATCGCCGACGAGCCGGGCGAAACGCCCCGCCCGTTCCGCGGCGGTGATCAGGCCCAGAGCCAAGCTGCTTTTGCCCGCGCCCGATGCGCCGCGGATCAGGATTGCGGCTTCACCAATGACGACGGCGCTCGCGTGAAGGGAGATCGATCCTGGGGGCTCGCTCACTTTCGCCGGCTCACCTGGCGGCCCGCAGCCAGACGATGAAACGGGCGCCGAGAACCTGGCCGTCTTTCGTGGTCCGGTTCATCGCGCGGATGCGCCCGCCATGTGCCTCGATGATCTGTCGGGAGATCGAAAGTCCGAGGCCCGAGTTCTGCCCGAAGCCTTGGCACGGCCGGTCGGTATAGAAGCGCTCGAAAATGCGCTCGAAAGCATCGGCCGGAATGCCGGGTCCGTCATCGTCGACAATTGTCTCGAAACCATCGACCGCCGGACCGTTGTCGAAGCCGCCCTTGGCGGGGCGCAGCGTGATGCGCACGCTGCCGTCCGGCTTCGAAAACGATTTCGCATTGTCGATGAGATTGTTGAACACCTGACCCAAGCGCGAATCGTGGCCCATGATCCTGAAGCCGTTCTTGCGCGCTTCTTCGTTCGGCCAATTCGACGCGATGTCGAGCGTGACCCGAATTCCGTCGTGCTCGAGATGGTTGCCGATCGAGACC
>Ga0070738_10000938_pt1 | contig 70201 bp, 62 predicted proteins | sample Coa_R2_2_FD_66446 | JGI IMG/M metagenome (GOLD analysis project Ga0070738, IMG submission 66446) | Surface soil microbial communities from Centralia Pennsylvania, which are recovering from an underground coalmine fire - Coalmine... | ecosystem: Environmental > Terrestrial > Soil > Unclassified ... | reverse complement strand
GTATCGGGTATCGGGTATCGGGTATCGGGTATCGGGTATCGGGTATCGGGTATCGGGTATCGGGTATCGGGTATCGGGTATCGGGTATCGGGTATCGGGTATCGGAAAAACTGAATTAGGGAGCCGGCGTTCCAGTGCTTTCCAACCCAATGATCCTTTCTACTTCTAATATCGCTCGTTCCAGATCATCGTTAACTACTATATGGTCGTACTCTTTCGCCATATCCATTTCCATGGCGGCGCGTTGTAATCGCCGCTGGATGGTCTCCCCTGTTTCGGTCTTACGAGCTCGAAGCCGCGCTTCGAGAATTTCCATGCTCGGCGGGGCGATAAAGATGAGTAGGCTCTCCTTCGGATACTTTTTGCGTATGGATATTCCGCCTTTGACGTCGATATCGAACAGGAGCCGCTTTCCCATTTGCTGAGCGCGGGCGATCTCACTCGATGGAGTGCCATAGAAATTCCCAAAGATCTCTTCGTGCTCGATCAAAGCACCGGATTCGATCAGTTCGTTGAATTTATCGCGAGTGACGAAGTAGTAGTCGATGGCATCACGCTCGCCGGGACGTTGTGTGCGTGTCGTTGCCGAAACGCTGAACATCACCTCTGCAGGATGGCGATCGAGTATGGCATGAGCGATCGTGGTCTTGCCCGCTCCGCTCGGAGCGCTTAAAACGATGAGAGACTTTGTCAATTAATAATTAAGAAAGAAGAATTAATAGAAGGGCTAATCGGTATTTCCCCCGTCTTTTCTCGACTTTGCGGTTTTTAGTACGGCAGTTAATATTTTCAGCAACTCTGTGCAGTCATCTAACATTGACTTCCCGCTTTTGGGATCAATATAATCAGTATCCGACAAAAGTCGAATCCAATAATTCGTTTCACGCGCTTCACCATAGGCAATGCTCATCTTTGAAATGAATTGCTTGCGAGTTAGTGCACCGATACCCTCCTCAATATTAGCACCGATGGAAGTCGCCGCTCGCTCAAATTGCTTCGACAAAATAAACTCTCGCTTCTCTCTGAGCAAGTATTGATACATCCGCGTTGCTCGAAGGGAAAAAGCATAACTCTTTTCCGCCAAAATATTATATTTCATGGATGCAGCACTAAGTATTTTTTCAAAAATACAAAGTATACATGCGGCAGCAATAAAGAGCCCGCCACTGGCAGTAATAAAGAACCCGCCACAAGGCGGGTCTTCCCTATTAATTCTTCTTTCTTAATTACTAATTAGAAGGCCGGTTCTCCGCCGATCGCACTTTCCGGCAACGCATCGAACTCCGGCCAGTTCGCGTAGTTCTCGAAGCGGCCGAATTGCTTTTGGAAGTTTGCGGCGACTTCTCCGATCGGACCATTACGCTGCTTGCCTATAATAACCTCCGCAACACCAGCGGCCGGGACCGACTCGCCTTTGACCATCGTCGTTTCGAGGCCATACGTCTCCGCACGATAAATAAAGAGAACGACGTCGGCGTCCTGTTCGATAGCACCCGATTCACGAAGATCGCTGAGCATGGGACGGCGATCGTTACGCGTTTCGACACTACGATTGAGCTGCGAGAGTGCGATGACTGGAATATTCAACTCTTTCGCTAATGCTTTGAGCGATCTCGAGATCATTGAAATTTCTCGCTCACGCGACTCCATGTTGCGGCCCGCAGACATGAGCTGGAGGTAATCGACGATCACGAGTCCGATATTATGTCGCGCTTTTAAGCGACGAGCCTTTGCGCGAATTTCGAGGGGCGTTATACCCGGTGTATCATCGATAAAGATCGGTGACTCTGACAAACGTCCAATGGTAAGCGACATGCGGCGCCATTCTTCGTCGTTCATCTGTCCTTTACGTGCCTTCTGCATATCCACTTTGGCTTCGGCGCACAGCATACGAAGTACCAACTGCTGCGCTCCCATTTCGAGCGAGAAGATGGCCACTGGCACTTTCGGCATGGGATGCTGCGGCAGTGCCGCGTTACGTGCAAAGCTCAGTGCCAATGCTGTTTTACCTTGCGATGGACGCGCGGCAAGAATAACGAGATCGGAAGGCTGCCAGCCGCTTGTAAGCTGATCGAGATCGAGCAGGCCGGTCGTGACGCCAGTGAGTCCATTGTGCTGGTCCTTGATCTGGTCCAGCATCTTCATGGTATCGAAGGCAAGCTGTTTGATCGGATGGAAACTGCGGCGATGGCGTGTCTCCGAAAGCTGAAAGAGATATCCTTCGGCTTCGTCCAGCAAATTGAAGGTATCGAGCTCGCCTTCGAAGGCACGTAATTTTACTTCCTCGCAAATTCGGATAAGCTCTCGCGCAACATACTTTTCGAGGATGATACGCGCATAGCTTTCGATGTTGACCGTCGTTACGACCTTCGAGGTCAACTCCACGAGATACGCCGGGCCTCCCACTTCTTCCAGCTTGCCATCCATCGAAAGCTGCGTCTTGACGGTAAGCAGATCGATCGGTTCCGAGCGATGATCGAGCGTCAGCATAGCCCGATAGATCGTCGTGTGAGCATCACGATAGAACGGGCTATCATCGAGCGAACGATCGCCCAAGACTTCGATCCCGCGGTTCGCCGACGATTTATCGAGCATCATCGCGCCTAAAAGAGCTTCTTCCAGATCGACCGCCTGTGGGGGGATAAGTCCGTGCGGACTTAATTTCTCATACAGCTCCGAAAAGCTCTTGAGATACAGCCGGGTGTTCTTAGCACCAGGTATGATCTTCGGTTGAATTGGCTCCAGGCTCACCGCTACTTAAAATGACGAGTTACAGATGACGAATGACAGAGACGCCTCCTAAATACCAGAATGAGACATCTGATTCCACACATTAGTGGATAATTCAGTGTCAATAACTTTTCTGACCTCGATACTTTTTGAACCTATTACGAAAGACGGTTGTCCTTCTTTAGGTAATTCATCTGCTGTTCTTGTCCCCGAACGTATTGTCGCTTAATTTTTTAATCCTGTGCTACGATATAACGCCGATCGGCGAACCCTCCTCTATATCTTCTTAACGACTGCATTATTCGCAGCGCAATGGGCGTACGGTTTCAATCCGTTCGTGTATGTGCTGTATTTATTCTTTTCGATCGCTGTGACGGTGATCGCGCACAACCATAATCACATCCCCCTATGGCGTAATAAGATAATGAATGGCCTGACCGATTACTGGCTCACCGTTTTTTACGGCTTCCCGGCATTTGCGTGGATCCCAACGCACAACATGAATCACCATACGCTGAATAATCGTGAGGGCGATTATACGATCACCTATCGCTTGACTGAACACAACCACTTGCTCATGTTGCTCGCATATCCCAGCGTCAGCAGTTTTTATCAGCAGAAACCGATTCGCGATTACCTCAAAAAGCAATGGACTGACGACCGAGGCTACTTCTGGTTCTGCCTCTCGCAATATGTGTTGCTCGCCGTGTGGACGATAGCCGCACTACTGATCGACTGGCGGAAGGCACTCCTCTTCGTTATCATCCCGCAACAGGTTGGGCTCTTCAGCGTACTCGTTTTTAACTTCGTTCAGCATGTTCACGCTGATGAAGCATCGAAGTTCAACCATTCACGCAACTTCGTCGGCTTCCTCAATGTGCTTCTCTTCAACAATGGCTATCATACCATCCATCATGAGCGCGCGGGACTTCATTGGAGCAAGACGCCGGAAGCCCACACTAAGATCGCACCGAATATTTCGCCGCGGTTGATCGAGAGAGGCTTTTGGAGTTTTATCTGGAAAAGTTATTTTCTGGGACTCGTCATGCCAAAGTACCGCACGGTTTCAATGCGCCTGGAGCGCATGAATGGAGATCAAAACTTGTATACCAATCCAACGGAAGCGAATACGCCGAATACCTTGTCGGCCATGACGTAATAGACGGTGCCTTCCACCGAGGTATGACCTGGACCAAAGCGACCTTCAATGCCCGGTGTAATATAAAAGGTAGTGAGGTACGGCCCTTCCTGATAACCAAAACCGGGTTCGACGGGATATGGCGGCGGGGTCACTTGTTCAGTACGAGACATCCTAATATAGTTGGCTCGCATGAACACTGCAATGGCAGCAAAGTCGTTGTGCCATCCTTCATCTCCCTGTAACCAAACGTACCAGGAATTGTAGCGGTCATCGATCGAATACGGGTTGGGCAGAGTATGATAGGCTGTGCTATAGTCTCCGTAATAGTGTCCTCCGTTCCATCCTCCACCCAGATAGACTCCCTGGACCAAGCTCTTCCATCTTCTATAATATCCCACCGAGCTTTCCACACCGAGCTGCTCACCTTTATAGCCATCTGGCCTGTTTGGAGAGTATGACGCGCGTGCATTTACGGCGAAGTGATCGGTGATCGCATACGTGCTGCTTAGGTAACTGCCTGCGGTTGAATACACTCCACTGCATTGCACCGGACCACGATGTTCAAGTAACGGTGCCTCTGGCGCCTCAGGATAATACGGCCACCGGGCGACCGAACTCATCGGCCTACAGCCGTCAAGGATGCAGACAGCAGATACTGTCAGAAGCGAGAGGACAAAATATCGCATACTATATTAACACATGAACCTGCACGTTCGTATCTCTTCCGGTTTTTCCCCTAACACCTTCACTTTCAAAGACTTAACTAAATTAAGAGTAAATCGAACAAAATTATCAATATTAAAGCATAAAATATTGGAACTTTGAGCTGGCCGATTCGAATTATTAGGGTGCGCTAATAAGCACCTAAATACTTTTATCAAGCCCCTTCGTCGTCTTATGGAAGCCACAACAGTCGCTCCTCCATCGGGTACGCTATGCCCTATTGTTGAGCAGCACACCTATGGATCTTCGTTCCAATGGATATTCGCCGATCTCCGCCGCGAGCGGCATCGCCTCAAAACACGATTACGACCTCGATTCGCTACCCTATCGAACGATGACCTTGAAGACGCCATAAGCGCAGCGATCGAACTCATGCTTACAAGACAACTGGTCTTTAAGAGCCTCGATGAGATGCGTGCATGGCTTTTCACATCGAGCGTTTATTGCCTGATGAACGAGCGGCGAAGAGTAAAAAAATATATGGGCCTGGAAGAAGCCTCATCCTATGCAAGCGACGAAGATTGTTCGCGTACCCTCGAACAACAGAGCACCCTGCAAGCCGCACTAACGATACTTAATGAAGCAGACCGTGAACTGCTGCTTGCCAAATACACGCGAGGGATTTCGATCGTCGAGGTAGCAACGAAGCGAGGAACGACCGTAAGCTCTCTTCACAAGCGACAACAACGAGCACTGAAACGCGTGCGAGCACGAATGAGGAGCTTACGGTAATTCCTCGATCACTTACGCAGATGGCTCCCCATTTGGCTCTGCTTGTTTTGTCACTCCAGTTATTTGCTGCTGTTGTAAAGCAGCCGCGCCCATCAGGCCACCCATACTCATAGACTCCACAGCGCTGGACGGTACGAGCATAAGCGCTCCCTTCTCTTTTAAACCTTCATACAGCATATTCATTGCTCGAAGATGGAGCGCGGTTGGATTTGCTTTGTAACTCTCGGAAGCCGTCGCAAAAAGGTTGGCGATTTCAAGCTCAGCCTGGCCCAGGATGATCCGTGCTTGTTTTTCGCGCGCCGCCTGCGCCTCTCGCGACATCGCGTCCTGCAGCGTCGCCGGAATTACGACATCACGCATTTCAACCGATTGTACGGTCACGCCCCACGGATTCGAGCGCTCGTCAATTAGCTTCTGAAGTTCGGCTTCGATGCGTTCGCGACCACGCAAAAGATCGGTAAGCGAGGTACGACCGATAATATCGCGCAATGCGGTCTGTGCCGCCCAGCTCACCGCTTGTGGATAATCCTGTACTTCGAGGGCCGCGCGTTCCGGATCGAAGACGAGCCAGAAGAGCACCGCATCGACGTTCACGGGCACTGTATCACTCGTAAGCGTTTCTTCCGCCGCAAAGCTCGTAGTAACAACACGTTGATCGACCCAGGCGGTGACATCATCGATGAATGGAATGATCCAGAAAAGTCCGGGGCCACGCGTTCCGCGATATTTGCCAAGCCGTAATACAATAGTTCGCTCCCACTGGCTCGCGATCTTCGGTGATTGGGCAAGCAACAACCCAAATAATATCCAAACGACTGCATACAATGGATTATTTGCCGTCGCGGTCCAGATAATACCGATCATGCTGCAAGCGATGACAATGATCGCGCTGATGAAATTCAGCCGCGGACGTGAGACCGAACGGAAGTGCCGTTCGGCATCAGAGCGCGGATTGTTTTTCAGCGGCAGGTTAAAATTGAAGTCCATATTTTTATACCTCTTTTGATTTTGAAGCGAGATACTCTAAAATTTCCTTATCAGAAAATCCGAGCTGCCGTGCTCGAAGCAAATAGGATTCGGATAGCCCCGCAAGCTCGCGTTTACGGTCACGCAAGGTAAGTGGTGTTTGAGACTCGGACACAAAAGTACCCACTCCTCTTCTTGTTTCCACAACACCCGCCCGCTCGAGTTCTACGTACACTTTGGCGACGGTGTTCGCATTGATACGAAGATCAACAGCTAACTGCCGGACCGTCGGTAGCTTTTCGCCCGGGCGTAACCGGCCGGCAGCGATCGCATCCCGAATGGCGCGCTCTAATTGCGCGTAAAGCGGAAGCGGGTCCGATGGATCGATCGTAACGGCGTTTGCCATTGCACTATTGTACTAATATTATAGTACAATAGTTTCTGGCTGCTCATCCCTTTCTCTTTTGCCGTTCGTCGTTACTGCTGTGCTTCGGTAATTGCTGCTTCCGGCATGATTTTGATAGAAGAGTGAAAGTATCCGTCACTATCAAACGAGGCTTCCCTGTGCGCTTTTCAGACAAAGTATGCGTCATTTCCGGAGCCGGTTCCGGTATCGGTAAAGCGAGCGCCGTGCGTTTTGCGCGCGAAGGCGCAAGGATCGCTGTACTCGATCTTAACGAGCAACACGGTAACGAGACGGTAGCGGAGATCGAAAAAGCAAAAGGAGAAGCGATCTTCTTCAAGTGCAATGTCGCGGAGACTGGTGATGTCGTTGCAGCATTAGATCGTACGGTCGAAAAATGGGGCAAGATCGACATCGTAGTCAACGATGCAGCGCTCATGACCTTCCAGCCGATCCTCGATCTTGAGGAAGAAGATTGGGACCGTGTCCTTCATGTGAATCTCCGTTCCGTATTCGTGCTCTGCAAGTATGCGGTACCCCATATGCCAGCCGGTGGTTGCATCGTTAATATCAGTTCAGTACATGGCCACGAGACGACGAAGAATGTCGTGCCGTACGCAACTTCCAAGGGTGGCATGGAAGCATTCACGCGCGGCTTCTGCCAGGAGATCGCCGAACGCAAGCTTCGAATTAATTGCGTTGCTCCCGGTGCTGTCGATACTCCCATGTTATGGGATAATCCGAACATAAAGTCTGGCGTTGAAAAGATAGAGGGCGCCGTCGGCAAACCGGACGATATTGCCGCAGCCGTTTGCTTTCTCGCTTCCGCCGAAGCACGTTTTATTACTGGCACCACTCTCATCGTCGATGGTGGCCGCCTCGATATTCTCCCCTAACCCCTTGCTTTACTACCTATCGTTTTAGCATGAAACAGTTCATGTTTGCCACCGGGATCGAGAATAGTTATCCGACCATCGAATGGCAGGGTAAAACGATACGCCAGGATGAAATGGAGAAGACCAAACATTACGATTGCTGGCGTCAGGATTTTGCACTCTTGCAAGAACTCGGCATTGAATATCTTCGATATGGTCCACCTTACTTCTCTACTCATCAGGGAGCCGGAAAATATGACTGGGCCTTTGCTGATAAAACCCTGGGAGCACTGAGAGCACAACATACCACCGTCATAGCCGATCTCTGCCATTTCGGTGTACCGGATTGGATCGGCGACTTTCAAAATACGGAATGGCCTGCGCTCTTCGCAGACTACGCGATGGCGTTCGCTCAGCGTTATCCATGGATCAGGTTTTATACGCCGGTCAATGAGATATTCGTTGCTGCGGTCTTTTCCGCCTTATTTGGTTGGTGGAACGAGCGGCTGAAATCCGAGCGAGCGTTCGTTACTGCGCTTAAGAACCTGTGCAAAGGGAACGTGCTTGCAATGCACGCTATCCTGAAGATACGACCGGATGCGATCTTCATTCAAAGCGAATCGACCCAGTATTTTCATCCTCAAAGTCCGAAGTGCGAAGGTATAGCCCGGCTCTTCAACGAAAAAAGATTTCTTGCGCTCGACCTGACCTATGGCCATCGGCTCGATGCGGAGATCTATCAGTACCTGCTCGATAATGGGATGACTCGTGCAGAATATGACTGGTTCTTAAAGAATCATGTGAAATCACGGTGCATAATGGGCAACGACTATTACGAGACGAATGAGAATCTCGTCCGTGAAGATGGAAGCATTTCGTTATCGGGCGAAATATTTGGCTACTATCCGATCACGCACCAGTATTATGCGCGGTACCGGTTACCGGTAATGCACACCGAAACGAATTACAATGAACCCAACGCGATCCCCTGGATGAAGAAAGAGTGGGCTAACGTTCATCGCCTGCGTAAAGATGGAGTGCCGATCGTCGGATTTACCTGGTATAGTTTGCAGGACCAGGTCGATTGGGATACAGGATTACGGGAGAACAATGGCACCGTAAATCCGCTCGGCCTTTGCGACTTGGATCGCAATATTCGCGACATTGGCCGAGCTTATAAAGAGCTAATTAGTATCTGGCGCGATATTCTTCCAACGGAGAGTACGGTGCTGGGTATTGTGTAGCTTACTCTTACACGTTTGCAAGCAAACTCTGGGAATAAATTTCTTTTCGCCTCTTGCCGCTCCAGCGTTCATGAGCCCAGCTGACAAGGCCAATAAGCGAATATACCGGACCACCCAACCAGCTTATATCTGGAGGAACAACGTTCGCGACTATAACAGAAAGCGCTGCAACCCCGCAAAAGAGGATAATTTCCCGCATCGAATGACGCGTGTCCCACACCTCCGTTTCGGTCAGTTCTAATTCCTCTCGCTTACGATAAGCGTGACGATACATCAGAAAGAAGATCAGAAACACGGCGATAAATCCGACACCATATATCGTAAATAAGCCTGCCATCTGGCTGCCGTTTAGTATTAAATATTCGCTTGACGGGCGAAACGTTGTAAACCAGGACATGAATACAAACTTGAGCGGATACGTATAGAACAACACGACGAAGAGCAATGCGATCGTCAACCGCGTCGTTACGGCGTCTTCCAAATTATATCGGCGGTAGAATTTGTATTGCGTGTACCAGACGACCATTAGCTGCAGAAAGCACGCGGCAAACGGAATAAAATCGAACAGCCGTTCGATAAGCGCATCGTAGGTTTTCGGCACTTCGGTCGATACAATAAGGAGAGTGACCGAAAAAGCAAATACCGCATCGCTCAACCCTTCGACGCGGCTGACTTCCTTTCCACGCCAAACGAAGCCATCCTCCGCACCCAATTTCGTCTTTGCTACCTGTTTTGAAAGCATAATCATTTAGCAGGCGACCAACCCAATAACGACACGGTATCTCAACCGATAATGAAACGCCAGTATTCCCAAAGAAGATAGTCCGAAGGAAATCCGCTAACACTTTTTTACCTGCGAAACGAGAATTCCCTTTTTACGCTTATGATGGCTTCGCCGTTAACACTGTCGCTCTTCCGTGCCGGATATATTTCTCTCTTATTCCCGTAAGGACTCCGCGCAAGCGCTTTCGCTTGCCGATCGTTTGCGCTCGCAAGGCTTAGACGTTTGGATCGATCAGCATGGACTCGAAGCAGCCAAGCAATGGTCGAAAGAGATCGTCGATGCCATCGAGACGAGCCACACGTTCATCGTATTGCTCTCGCGGGATTCGTTGCAATCAAAAAATGTCTTGCGCGAACTCTCCATCGCCAGTGAAAGCGATCGCACGATCCTTCCGGTAGAGCTCGAACAAGTGATCCTGACCAGCGAATTCAAATATCAACTCGCTGGAATTCAACGCGCACAATTTTCAGATTTCGACGGTATTCTTCGCTCGTTACGACGAGCGGGTTTGAACGCGCTCGAACCGGTGGCCGCTGGTAGTCCGACAGCACCCGTCATTGCAGATACGCGCAAAAGCCTGATGGTACTTCCGTTCGAAGACCTTTCCCCCGCCCAGGATAACGGCTGGTTCGCGGATGGACTGACCGGCGAGCTGATCTCTGCAATGACTAACATTAAGTCCTTGCGCCTGATCGACCGGCAAACAACGATGTCCTTTAAGGATAAGAAAATTCGTACAGCACAGGTTGCGAAAGAACTGAACGTCCGGTATTTCCTCGAAGGCTCGGTTCGAAAAATTGCGGTCGGACCGGAGACTGCTGAGCTCAAGATCAATGTCGAACTCATTGATATGGAGTCTGGCGATAACATTTGGCAATACGCTCACCGTGGTACGATGAACGATATATTCCTCGTTCAGGAGACCGTCGCCAATAAAGTTGTTGAAGGATTAAAGCTGCATGTCACGAAAGAAGAAACGTCTCGCTTTTTAAAACGCGAGACACAAAATCCGGTAGCCTATGAGCTCTTTATGCGCGGGCTGGATTACTTCCATCGCGAGACGTTAACCGGTTATCGTGTTGCGGCATCGTTCTTCAATCAGGCCGTCGAGATCGACCCGAATTATGCTGACGCCCTTCTGCTACAAGCAGCCACCTGTATCCAGATGTATGATTATGAGCAGGACCCTGCCGTTCTCGATCGGGGGGAGCGGTTACTCGAACAAGCGATGGCGCTCAATATGGAGGCTCCTCGCGTCTTCGAGGTCCGTGTTGTACTGGCACAAAAGCGAAGGCTGTTCGACAAAGCCGAGGCGGCAGCCAAGGAATATATCGCTCAATATCCGAACGATCATTTAGCGCATTTCCATTTGGGCGTTCTCTATATTATTATGAAGCGGCAGGCAGAGGCGATCGCTCCGCTCGAACGGGCCCTGGATATCCAGCCGGAGCATCGGCCTACGCTGTGGGGACTCGTCCTGGCATGCGAACAAAGCGGCCAACAAGAAAAGCGAAAATATTGGGCAGAGCAAGCCCTTACTGTTTTTGCCAAGCACCTTCGACTTCATCCGGAAGACGAATCTTCGCGAGTAAAGTATGCGAATCTTTTAATGGATGCTGGTTACCCGAACGATGCGCTTAGTTATATCGCATCGCTCGAAGATATTCACGATGCCAGAAAAATATATGAGATCGGCTTGCTTGCGCTCATGCTCGGCGATAAAGCACTTGCTATGAAATACTTCACGCAAGCGGTCGATCTTGGCCATAAAGATTTCTCCAATCTTCAGCCGGCCGGCGAAGATGAAGAATTCTACTACTCACCAGAATTCCAGGCTCTCCTCAAGCGAACACAAGCGGTCGCCTGACGCCAGCTTATTTCGAGACCAGGTTCGTCCCTGACATTTTAACGAAGGCCATCTTCGCACCGTCTACTTTGGCGTTGCGGAGATTCGAGAAGCTAAAATCCGCGTGTTCGAGATCGGCATTCGTGAAATCAGCATTCTCGAGATTGCACATGCTGAAGTTCGCGCCGGTCAGGTCACAGCCTGAGAAATTGGCGTTCGCAAGATTCGACGCGCGGAAGACAGCGCCCGGCATCTCTTTTCCGCTAAAGTTAAGATCGGGAAGATTTACGCCGCGGAGCTTAATGCCTGGCTGACCCAGCGATTCGATATTCGTCGCGTTCTTCAGGTTGGAATAGCTCAGGTCCGCGCCGGTAAGATCGGCATTCGCGAAATTCGCTCCTTCGAGATTACACTTGCTGAGGTTGGCTCCCGTCAGCGATGCACCGGTAAAATTTACATTCTTCAGGTTGGACATACTTAAGTCCACGCCGGTCAAATCCTTACCGTTGAGGTCCTGGCCTTCCATGTTGGCGCCGCCACCGATCCGATGCAATGCGCTGGAGACCATATCGAGTACTTCGTCGAACATAACGTAATGAGTTTTCGAGAGCCATTATTGGCTTCCCCGATATGGACGGACGGACGTCAGAGATATTGTATTTATTGGTACAACAACTGTTTTGTATTGGCAATCTTATCGATTGCGCGGGCGATCGAGTCGAGCATCGGTGGCTTTCCGTTATAGAGCACTGCTTTCGTTCGGCCATTGCTCGATGCCGTTATCGTCGTGGTGCCGACATCGTTGATACCGCTCAGTTGCTTTTCCGGCGTTTGCCAAAAGGCACTCCGGTGGATAAGCGAAAATACTTTATCGAGCTTACGACGATCGACGTTGTAGGTAGTATCGACGAATTCGGGAAAGCTGACGGTCACATGGGCGGTAGCTGCTATGCTATCGAGAACGACACGATACACCGGGCACGGCCCTTCGCATCCGGTACGCTGCATGGTGATTGTCGCCGGCGAGCCGCCAAACCACGATAGACCAAGTACAAGAAATATAAGCTTCATCTTGCTTCTAGTAATCAATCCTCGAAGCGAAGAATTCTCCTACCTGCTCTATCCCAGGCGGCCACGGGAATAGATGCAGGCCAATCGGCTACTGACATGGGCCAGTTCGGCGACCCGCAAAACAAATTGTCTTACGGATTGGGAGCGCGTTACTTGCGCACAATTGCTGTTACTTCAAAGTCTCGCTCACCAGCTCAACATGATGACCCTCAATTTTAAAGCCTGCCTCGAACTGAACTGGCTCATCCTCCTGAATGTACATGCCGGTTGCGGCATCATACCACGTAGTAGAAGTATCCACGAGCGTTGAATTATACAACTCCTGATAGCCAATGCCGTAGGAAGAATAAGTATGTCCAGACACCGTAATGGAAGCTGGACCAGCGGAAGTAAATGTCTTAACAGTTCGCCATCGCTCGCCGCTGGCTGAGGTAATGTCGGAACACACATGCTTGTGCTGGCCTCCGCTCACCAGCGGCATCGTGACCCACTCATCCTGAGCTCCGGGCTGTCCCATCGCTTGGAAGTAAATAGACAAATCCCCGTTCGGCTCGTAATTTATATACTCCGGCGGGAATGTATCGAGCTGCAGTTCCAGCACGTTGGTTTTACCTTGGTATGAGATGTGCGCGGCGATAACCGTAATCGTCCCAAGGCCGTCCGAGCCTGGTCTCATCCTACCGGTAGCGGTGTCGATAGCCCAACCGCGATAGGTAAACGTACTTCCGACACCCGGCATAACCATCGCGAGAGGACCGGGGCCAGTGGACGACGTACAGCCGGCAATAGCGACGATTATTCCGATAGTAAGGATAACGCGATCTTGAAGCTTCATGGCCAGTAACGAATTAAATTACGAGATGACGCACAGCAACAGAGAAGTACACGAATACACGCTGCTCACAAATGTTTGACTAAATCTGGTGAAGAAAGGTTCGGGGCGCCAACGCACGGCCTGTGGCAGCCGTACCATGCGTACGTCCGGCATCCTTGCCGGACATCTTCGGCGTACGGAGTACAACTCCCCACATCCACGATCTATGTGTTGGCGGGAATCGTGTCGATTGTGTGTTAGGTCGATCGGTATGAGTAGAGCTTTTGTAAAAGAATCTGAAGGCGAGTGGTTAGGCGATGTAGCGCCGGAGGTCGCCGCGCTCGAGCGTTTCCTTACTCGCGAAGAAGGCGAGAAGATTTATGAGGTCCGCACGGAGAAAGAGGCTTCTGGACGGGAAGTCCATGAGATGAGTAATGGCAATCGGTATGCGCTCGATATGGACCAGCGGTGGCAGAAGGTCGCCTAAAAGTCCGGCTCCGCTCGTGTACCGGCGATCTCCGGATCGCCGGACGTGGGGACGAGCAATATCGAGTTTTCTGCAACTCCTACTAAACTCAAGGCATCACAACTTTAACCACGTTTGATTTCGGGCCAGTCGACACCCAGCGAGTTTCGTGATGGATTGGGTCATAATATGATACCATCGCATACGTATTTACAGTGAAAATTGTAGACGCACTATAATATATGGTCTGCCCAGAACGAACTCCCGCGGTTAGTAAGTCTTGATTTGTGAATCCACAGTATACTGAATCCACATATCCAGGGTTCGAATAATACTGTGAAACTGCAAGATGTGCGTCTTGAGGCTGAACGGTGGAGTCCAAGTCGCAATATAGGACTATATAATAAGGAGGAGTTTTCCACTTTGCATACAGCGCGAGTGGCGAACCTGGTATGGCTGAAAGCAACGTGGGAGTGACATTGGACATCTTACCCAGACTAATAGTTGCAAGATCATAGCGACCGGTATCTACAAGCTGTTCAAACCAATGATAGGCACCGAACCCATCTTTGGATGCCGTAATATTATACTGACCTTGCGCAACACCGTCTATCCGCCAGTTTCCAAACGAATCAGTGACAGCCTTCATCCCTGTGCTGTCAATCGAGACAACAACTCCGGAATAATCTGTCATGGATATGGAGCCCGTATCATATAATACTATTCGGCCTGCAAGAGTCCCATGGTGGACGGGCGCTTCAACAGTATTCGTAGTATTAGTGGAACAGGAGCTAATCACTACAGAAATTACAAGGAGGGACACAAGCAGACGAACTCTTTTTTTCATTGCCATAACAGGTTGTTTTCCAATTAACCCGGAAGAAGCGACTTTGTTTCATTTAGTCGCATTGAATGAATTGCGTATTGGCGTTACGTTTTGATTCGCTTACGGAGTTCGACAAGGCGGACAACTTTAACTATCGCGATCAGAGATCGCGAGTACACGCCGGCTCCGCTCGTGTACCGGCGATCTCCGGATCGCCGGGCGTGGGGACGAGCAAACCCTACCCGTTGTGGCAATCCCGCGGGGCTCTCGCGATCAGAGATCGCGAGTACACGCCGGCTCCGCTCGTGTACCGGTGATCTCCGGATCGCCGGACGTGGGGACGAGCAAACCCTACCCGTTGTGACTATCCCGCGGGGCTCGCGATCGCGAGTACACGCCGGCACCGCTCGTGTACCGGCGATCTCCGGATCGCCGGACGTGGGGACGAGCTAACCCCACCCGTTGTGGCTATCCCGCGGGGCTCGCGATCAGAGATCGCGAGTACACGTCGCACCCCTCGGACTTTCCTGAATGCTCTCCGGAACTCCCCTACCTTATACTGTAGCTGATAAGCGCAAAATGGCTGCCTCGATCCTTATAACCGTATGGTTGTATTATCGGCTCATCTACCTGCAGTACCATCCCTGTTGCTGCATCAAACCAATCCGTCGAATTATTGTAGGTGATCGACGAATTGTGAAGGACCTGGTCATTGAAGGTGTAGGCGGAGAATGTATTTCCAGCAAGCGTTAAGGTTGTGGCCCCAGTATAGGTCAGCGTTTCGACCGTCATCGAATGCACTCCCCCATTGATAGTATCGAACTCGGTAAATGATTGTTGCCCTTTGCTCGCAAGCGGCACCGTGAGCCATCCGCTGCGACTACCAGGCGAGCCACTGCTATTCACATAAAATGATACGTCACCGTTCGGTTCGTAGCTCATGTAGCTCACATTAAGACCGCCTGCATTCTCCCGAAATTGAGTCACGTTCGTTTTGCCGGCAAACGAGATATGTGTAGCAATAACTGTTGTAGTATCAAATTTTTCCGTGCTCGGTATCTTCGCGCCCGTCAGTGTGTCGGTCTGATAATCGTCATACACGAACACACTGCCGACGCCAGGGATAGTCAGCGTAGTCGTTCCTCCGCCGTTTGGGCTGGAGGAATTCGATTTACAACCCGCACCGCCGATCATCGCGGCAATGATAAGAATACAAAGATTACGATAGGTCTTCATGTCGGGACTCTTCAAATAAATTAGTGGGATCGGGATAAGTCTTGACCGCAAATATACGGCTTTACGAAATCAAATACTATTGTTCCTGTGGCTTCCCCGCCTCGATACCATATCGTATGGCCGCTTCGAGAATATCGAGGTTGATGTCCTGCACGGATTTGAACCGGATGCAATATCCGGTCACGCTCGCCTTGCCTATCTTTTTTCCATAGGCTTTGGCTAAGTATTTCTTGTCCTCGATGCCGAGGATATAGACGGAGATCCCAGTTTTGTTTGCGCTCAGGCCAATTTGAAAAAACTCTCTCGTTTTTCCATTCGCATACTTTATCGTCTGAAGCCCGTATCCGATCGTAGGATTACTGACCGTTTTATCTTCACTGTTCTTACCATCGAAGAACCACAACTTACCCGTTGGCAACACCCGAAGTGTGAGCGAGTGCAACTCCTGCATGTCGCTGCGCTTCGGCTCCGGTTGACTTGCTATATACGTTTTGATTTGCTGCTGGACGTTCATACAAGATGGGACTGATGTATCTATGTAAAGCACCTTTTAGGAAAGCGGTTCATCCGACGCTCCGGTAGTGTCCTAATATGAACGCCCGTTGAGACTAGGGTTATACTCTTTGATCGTTAGCTTTTGGTTTAGGGTTATCTATGAATTGGTCCTTTGTGGCATCAAACGTTGTGTGACGTGAATACGCGGTAAGCACTTCACCGACGCCCTTGTAAACTATTTCGATATCGAGCGTCAGGGTGGCTTGTGTTTCCCATAATTTCCTTAGCTCTTCATTTTCGAGAGACAATGGCACGGTTGTCTTCTCATGCTTCGGGATGAGTGGTGATTCGATTGGGTTCTCTTCGGTTTGCTTAATAAGATCACCTCCAACTCGAAACTCTACCTTGCTTGAGATTATGGTAGCCGGAACGTTGCCAAAGTTCATATACGATACGCTCAGCCACCGCCGATAGTCTTGCTCCGTCTTTCGATAATAACCCACCCCGGTAACATCGATCCATGCGGTATTTAGGAGTGCGAACAGCTTTGTAGATTCGCCTTGAGCTTCTATCGCATGCTTCAGCGTCTTCTTCGCCACGATCCAAATGCGGATCGTAACTAAGAAGTAAAGGAAAGTAACCGCGGCACCAATCCACGTTGCCTGATCGCCGGGCTTTAAGTCACACCAATTCACGAATGAACAGACCAGAAGCATAGAGTATAAGGACGAATTCAAATTGACCCACTATCCGAGATTGCGTTCCTTAGCCAGCGATAGGTCTAACGCCAATTCCGGTGGTCGCTATTCCGGGACCGCCAGGTAGCGTCGTGGCTTGTGGAGGCAGCGCCTCGGTTCTGACTCCCTCGTGTGAAGGCTCAGCCTGAAGAACGACCTTCGAGTGTTCGTCGTCGGGCTCCTCGTGCTTCCTTGCATAGATAATTGGCGCAAAAAGGAAGAGGACCAGGATAGCGAGGATGTAGAACATGTTCTAAGAAACAGTCAGGTTCGTTTCGCGTTTCAGACTTGACCAGAACCCCGCGCTCATCGTGTCCATAAGAGAATCCATCTGGAGATTCTCAAGGTAGGTGCCGTAAGCAAGATGAATCGCTTGCAGTAGCTTCATCTCAGTACCGTTGACGGTTGGGTCGTGTCCTAATATGAACGTCTGTTGAGACGGGGTTTGTGGTTTTTATACTTACAAACTAAATTTATGGCTGGCGTGGAATTTACGGTGACAAGCACGGCAAACTAATCGCGTGTTTTTAATCGTGTAGCCACGTATTGCGTCCAGCCGATGCAGTTCAACTTCCGATTTCAGGCGATGTGTTGGTGTAACAGCGCATAGGTCGTGCTGTTTCTCGCGTAACTTCGCTCTGAGCTTACCTCGCTGAGCGGGAGTGCCCTTCTCAATTTGTATCAACAGGCGTGTAACTCGTCGGCGATATGCGAACTTTCGCCGTTGCACGCCTTTTGATAGCAGGTGGATACGTTTTTCAATCTCTCTCACGAGCGAATCTGCTTTCATACGCTCGCTCTCAGTAAGACGGGGATTTGCCATGTCCTACGGAACGGCTGAGGTTGGAGGGTCGTTCGGCGCTAACGTGGTGTAAAGTGGGGGTACTGGGAACGACGCAACGAGCGCTGCCTGTTCACACGTGAAATGGCCACCTCACCCCTGAAATCGGAGTTCGAATTTTATCTCTCTAAGCAGAGTGAACTCGCCCGTACACATAAGGGCGAGTTCGTCCTTATTGTAGGTGATAACATCATCGGATTCTATCCTTCCGAAGTTGCGGCTTACCACGATGCGATACAAAAGTATGCGGTAGGTACGTTCTTAATCGAACGATGCGTGGAGGGAAGTGAGCACTATACCAAGGTCTTTCATACTGGTCGGGTATCTTTCGCGTAGTTTCCTTGCGAGCGTTCAAGCCAATTAAAAATATTCCGGACTACCATGCGTTTACCATTCGTGCCAATGGTACACTTTCGGCAATCGTTACGGAAATCGGAGTATCGCTTCCTCAGCCCACAAACATAGTAGCCGGTGGCATCGCGCCTTCGGAAATGACCCTTGCGCTGTGGGATACTGGTGCGGAATGCTCTGTAATTAACGAGGCCACAGCAAAAAAGCTCGGCCTACAGCCTTTTACTTTTGCTAAGGTTTTTGGCGTGCATGGAGCCGGAGATAAGTTAAAGAACGTCTATCTTGTTGATCTATTCCTACCAAACAGGATCGCCGTCCAAGGAGTGCGAGTAGTCGAAGGCACCATTACGCATGGAGCGTTCGAGATACTGATTGGAATGGATATAATGACCCTTGGCGATGTATCCTTAACGCATGTTGGGGGCCAAACTGTGTTTTCGTTTCGGATGCCAAGCATACAAGCAATTGACTATCTAAAAGCAGGCTACGGTGGAAGGATGGCCGGAAAGCCGATTTAACATCCACCGAAGCCCGTGCGCTAAATGTAGGGGCTTTCGCCCCTCAGATTCCTTTCAGAATCGGCTCCCAGCCCACACACGACGATCGGTAATGCCGTGAGCGTAGGCGGGAGTGCATCCATGTGCCGAATGCACACGCATGAAGTTGTAATTGTAAAAGTGCAAGTTAACTGCGGCGGCCAAGTTACCGAGCTTCTTACTGAACGCGCTTCTTACTGAACGCATTGGTTAACCTGGTGAATCGCCTGCTGCCCATACGCATGGTCAAATTTTATCTTTCCACGTAAGATGTACTCGTGTCCGTAGGCTCTCCAATGATGGTGCGTATCGTTACCCGTCTGAGACGGGCCGGGCTATAACACTTCTGTTCGCGGCGCACATCGTTTATATAGCTGCCCTTAGCCAATCCGGCAACCCTCATGCGGCCAGCACGACTGAGAGTAGCAGGCTATAACATATAGCTCTTTTGTAAAAACAAAATAAATATCAAAATTTAGGAACTTATCATTCGAGTTTTATGTTCTTTAATTCCGGAAAAATTTTCTTATTCTGATTCTCTGCGAAAGAAATTCGGTTAATGAATTCTGAACAAAAAACAAAATCAAATTTATTCGGCATTTCTTTCTATGCGATCGCGGACTAGCCTCCTATTGGCGGAGCACCTCTGAATTTAGCCGAGGAATTTATGGTCTTACCACTCCTTCCTAAAACTCGGTACTTTATCCGAACCGTACTATTCTTACGAGCGTTAGGCGCGCGACCCCACGGGGATTTTCCATTTTTATATAAAGAAGACGCGAACGCATGAACGAAGGAGAGATCGTATCAGTCATCGGGCCAGTAGTCGATGTGGATTTTTCAGGTGGTAAACTCCCCTCGATCCTGAACGCCATCAGCATCAAGCGGAAGAGCACGGATGGTCAGGACGAAGAGCTGATCTGCGAAGTCCAGCAGCATCTGGGCGAAGACCGCGTCCGGGCGGTCGCCATGGACACGACAGACGGCCTCGTCCGCGGTATGAAGGCCGTCGATACGGGCGCTCCGATCTCGGTCCCCGTCGGTCCGAATTCGCTGGGCCGCCTCATCAACGTCATCGGTAAGACGATCGACGGCGGCGAGCAGATCAAGAGCGAATACTCGTGGCCGATCCACCGCGATGCACCAGATTTTGAAGACCTGATCACTCGTGCCGAAATGCTCGAGACCGGCATCAAGGTCATCGACTTGCTCGAGCCCTACTCCAAGGGCGGTAAGACGGGCCTCTTCGGCGGCGCGGGTGTCGGCAAGACGGTCGTTATCCTGGAGCTGATCCACAACATCGCGACGCACCACGGCGGCTATTCGGTCTTCGGCGGCGTCGGCGAGCGTACCCGCGAGGGCAACGATCTTTATATCGAAATGTCCGAAGGCGGCGTGCTCGATAAAACGGTGCTCGTCTTCGGCCAGATGAACGAGCCGCCCGGAGCCCGCCAGCGTGTCGGACTTACGGCTCTTACCTTCGCCGAGTATTTCCGCGATGTCGAAGGCAAGGACGTGCTTCTGTTCATCGATAATATTTTTAGATTTACGCAGGCCGGTTCGGAAGTATCGGCGCTGTTAGGGCGCATGCCGTCCGCCGTAGGTTACCAGCCGACGCTCGCAACGGAAATGGGCGGCCTCCAGGAGCGCATCACTTCGACGAAGAAGGGCTCGATCACGTCGGTACAGGCCATCTACGTCCCTGCCGATGACTTGACCGACCCGGCTCCAGCCGCGGCCTTCGCCCACTTGGACGCCACGACGGTACTTTCGCGCCAGATCTCGGAGCTTGGTATCTACCCCGCCGTCGATCCACTCGATTCGACGAGCCGCATCCTGACGCCGGAAGTTGTTGGCGAGGAGCATTACGAAGTAGCCCGCGGAGTCCAGCGAATCCTCCAGCAGTATAAAGATCTGCAGGACATCATCAACATCCTGGGAATGGACGAGCTCTCGGACGAGGACAAGGTGACGGTAAACCGCGCCCGCCGCGTGCAGAAGTTCTTATCGCAGCCGTTCTTCGTCGCCCAGCAGTTCACGGGTATCGAGGGCCGATATGTTAAGCTCGAGGACACGATCCGCAGCTTCAAGGCACTGCTCGCCGGCGAGTACGATCACCTTCCGGAGAATGCCTTCCTGTATGTCGGCACGATCGAGGAAGCGATCGAAAAAGCAAAGACACTTCAAGGATAAACATTTTGCTAAGACCGAAATTAAAAAGAGTTGGAAGGCTTAGCTTTCCAACTCTTTCGGCTTTATGGGCATGGAAAAACATTGTGCAGAGTCGGTCCGCAAGGAATTTAGTCCCGTTTATAGAAGGTGAAGCCTCGAATGACGGTATCCTTTCGGTAGTTGGAGTTGAGAAGCTGTGCAACGCCGTGGATCTGCATTGCGGCGTCGTAGGGGCTTTCGGGTACGTAGATGTGGAATCCGTTATCGGCCACGATGATGAAGCGAGGGCGCGCGGCTCGGAGGCGATCTGCGAATTCTCGCCGCCATTCCAGTTGGTAATTGGTGTAATCCCCTGGCGAGTTTTCATCGCGAGTGGAAGCAGCTCGCTGAAGCGCGTGGCCGATTCGAGGCCAGCTTTTACGCGCAGGTAGGGCCGGTTGTAGCAAATGACCTCCACCGGTTCTCGAGTGGAGTCAGCGGCCTTAAGGTAGTTTACTGCTTCGGCCTCCGCTTCGTAGCCGCAGAGGCTATCGTTATCGACCGCGCGATAGACGTAGCCGAGCGCGCCAGATGTCCGGGTACCAGCGATGTAAGTCTTTACAAGATCCCGTGGATAGAGCCTGTAAGCAACGTAAAGCAGCAAGAACGCCGTAACTACAATATCGAGCTTTCGAGGGATGACCATCATGGGAGCCAGAATTCCGAAGGCCATCAGCGGACTAAGGAGCGCCAGGAGAAGCAGGTAGTGGTCCGCCTGGAAGGTGCGTAGAAAGAAGATGGAAATGAGTGAACTAAGGATGAGGAAGAGATAGAGTAGCTTATCGAATTTCGAAAACGCCCGAGTCTCGACTGGGGACTTATATGGCTTTCGATAATGGGTGATGAGAACGGCAATAAGGCCTAAGAGAGTATAGCTAAATGCAACAACTCCGGATGATTGCAATGCGAAGAAGAATACCCCGAGCGACCGGGTAACCGGAGAATAGAGATCGAGATTGAATTGAATGGCGAAGCGCCAGAAATCTCGAAGACCATTGCTGTGGAGGGTGTAGGGCAAAAGGAGCAGAAGGAAAGATGCTAATAATCCGAAGTTAAAGTAGATGATGCGTTTATCTATCCTGTATGTAAATGCATAAGCGAGTACAACGGCAACCGGAAGCAGTAAGTAGGTTGGCCGAATTAGAAAGGTTAATGAGATTAAAAACCCTGCAGTGAAGAATCGGAATCCATTCCGCCCGCTGGTATCCAGAGCCTTATAAAAAAGGATCAATCCTGAAAATAGCAAGAGCGGCACGAAGGCATCTCGCTGTCCGGCTACACTCCAGGTTAGGGAGACATAGAGTAATTCATAGAGCACTGCGCTCACGAGCGCAAATGAGGGACGGAACCACCTAACGAGCAAACGGTAGAAACACCACGCCGTGAGAACTTGTACAATTACATCGAACGATCGGAATGCAATGTCACTCCTGCCCAATAATGCGATGACCAACGCGTGCAAATAGACTATCCCCGGGAAATTGACATCCCAGCTACCAAGAAACGGAATCTTACCGTAGACATGGAGATCCCACCCCATCGACTGATAAACGGAGTTATCCCAGCTAAAGGGCAATACGAGTTCGATAAGAACGACAGCGAGCGTAATGACAGCAGTAAGGAGGCCACCAATACGAACACTAATGGATGATCGGTCGGGCGATGGAACAGGCATTCACTTCAAATATAGCACTAATTAGATGGATTGAGCGAATTGCTCAAAACTTTCTCTTGTACGAAATCCGTTAGCTATGTCCCGGGAGTCCTTCTTATTTCCCTTCCCGGACATATTTTTTTGGCTATGAGCCCTGCGGAGACCAAGCTGAACGTTGCTGTCATTGACGATGACCCGACCATTTGCGAGATGGTCCGGGACACGATCGAGAAGAAATTTCCCGGTTCGAATATCGTGACCTATAATACCGGCGAGGATGCGCTGGCGGCGATTGCCTCCGAACCGGACGTAGCCGTTTTGGACTATCAGCTCGATAGCGTCAAGGCCGATGCCATGAACGGAATCCAAATTTTATCCAAGCTGAAGAGCCGCTACCCCAACCTTCCGGTCATTTTCCTGACGGGACAAGACCGGATCGAAGTTGCTTCTAACACTATCAAGTACGGTGCATACGATTACATCGTAAAGAATGAAACAGCGTTTCATAAATTGGAACTTGCGCTGACCCAACTTGCCAACCTTCACACGTTAAAAAAATCCCACGGCTTCCAGAAAGGAATGAATAGCTTTTTCTGGGTGCTCGTTTTAGCGTTAATTGGTTATCTGATCTATTTACGAGTGCACTAATCGCTATTGCAGCGATGCGTGTATAAAAAACTGATGAAGTCCTTTATTGTCCTGCTGCTACTGTTAGCGGCAACGGCTGTGCGCGTTACTGCACAAGACCAGCATTATTTCGATAGTCTCCATGCCGCTTATGCGTACGCATCGGAAGATACTGATAAAAGCGATATTCTTCTGAAGCTGGCGACAGCGCTAGAGGATGCTGACACTGCAACGGCACTCAGTTATGCGGTGCAATCCAGAGACTATGCCGTTAAAGCTCATGATGGACGGCGCACGGCTCGCTATGATCTTTTTGTTGCCCGGCTTTATTCGAATTCGGGTCTATATGATAGCGCCCGTGCTCGGCTCAATTATGCGCTAAAAGCAGCACAGTCACTAAAAGACTCGGATCTCCTTACGCGCGCCTACAATCAATTGGGGTGGAATGATCTTGAAATAGGCAGTTATGATGAGGCTCTCGATTATTTTTTGACCGCGCTCGACGTTTCGCAGCACCGCAGAGATACGGCCGGCATTAGCGATGTCTACAACAATATTGGCTGCCTTTACCTCGACCAGCAAGAGCCGGAGAACGCACTAAAGTATCTTCACCTAGCCCTCGCCAACGTATCGCGATCGCACGACCTTCGCATGACTGCTGCGATCGAGAACAATATTGGCCTCAGCTTTAACGGACCCATCGCCTCCGTTTCATTCGATGCCCGACAAGACAGTGCGCTGTACTACTTCCGCAGCAGTGCGGACCGCTATGCGCTTGCCGGCGAACGATACGAGCGTGCCCGAGTGCTGGGCAACATAGGCAGCGTGTTCGAGAAAAAAGGAGTATTGGATAGCACGCTTTATTATTATAGAGCTTCCGTGTACATGCACCAGGAGGTTGGGCTTAACTCCACTTACACAGCCGGTGCCTACGCATTGCTGGGAAATTTATTCCTTCGTCTTCATCGAAATGACAGTGCGTTTTATTATCTCGATCTGGCCAAGTCGATCGATGAGCGCATTGGAGCCAGACGCGGCCTGGTTGATCAATATTTAAGCCTTGCAAAAGCATACGCTTCAACGGGCAACTATAAACTAGCCTTCGAATTCCTTGACAAAGGCAGCACGTTGCATGACTCGCTGTATAATCTCGATAAAAGCCGTATCCTCGCGGATATGGATGCCAAATATCAATCGAGCAAGAATGAGCGAAAGATTGCGGCACAAAACGAAGAAATTGCGGAACAGCGCCTGGTCAATTATTCGATCATTGGCGTTGCAGTGGTTTTGTGCCTTATAGCGCTCCTGCTCTATCGTGGCGAACGTAAGCTGCAGCATATCAACGTTCAATTAGCTGCAGCAAAAGAGCGTGCGGAGGCGAGCGAGCGCCTCGAACATCAATTCCTCGCTAATATGAGCCATGAGATCCGCACTCCGATGAATGCGGTACTCGGCATGACGACCCTTTTGCTGGACACACCGCTTACCGAAAAGCAGCGCGAATACCTCGAAGCGATTCAGGCCTCTGCGGATAACCTGCTTGTAGTGATCAACGATATCCTCGATCTTTCCAAACTGCAGGCAGGCAAGATGGAGTTTGAGCATATTCCGTTCCGGCTGCATGATGTGATCGAGCACGCGATGGATATGATCCGCTTTAAGGCGGAAGCGAAAGGCATCCCATTGAATGAGAATGTTTCAGAATCGGTACCACGAGTGGTCATTGGTGATCCTGCACGGTTAAGTCAGATCGTAATGAATCTGCTTAGCAACGCTATAAAGTTTACCGAACATGGTTCCGTAACCGTGCTCATGTCTGCCGCTATTGCCGGAGACCGAATGATGTTGGTACGAATTGCCGTCCAGGACACCGGCATTGGAATTCCACTGGAGAAACAAAAAACGGTATTCGATTCTTTTTCGCAAGCGGAAACAGAAACGTCGCGTAAGTATGGTGGCACTGGCCTGGGGCTTACCATATCCAGAACCTTGGTAGAGTTGCAAGGAGGAACACTTGAACTTATCAGTGAGCCCGGCAAAGGATCAGAGTTCTCTTTCTTGATCCCGTATGAAGTAGCAAGCGAAGAAGTGCTGGTCGAGCCCGAGCGAACCACGCACCTCGATGCCGCTTCGTTACGAGGACTAAAAGTGCTCTTGGTCGAAGATAATGAGTATAATCAGATCGTACTTACCGATACGCTTCACAATATGATCCCGGAAGTGGCGATCGAGATCGCTTCGAATGGCCTTGAAGCTATCACGCTCATGCAACGATTCTCATTCGATCTTGTACTCATGGACGTTCAAATGCCAGAGATGGATGGTATCGAAGCCACAAAACATATTCGAAACCATTTACCACGGGGACGCCGGGAGACGCCGATCGTTGCGCTGACCGCAAGCGTCATCAAGTCGGAGATCGATCGCTGCTTAGCCGCTGGCATGAACGACTACGTGCCGAAGCCTTTTAAGCAGGATGAGCTATTCCGGGTAATTGGTAAATACTATAAGGGAAAGCCGAAGACAGTTGTTGAGCCAACGATTGCGGAGATTGTATCGCCAGAACCGCTGTTACCAAATGACAGGTCACACACAGCCTCTACGAATGGTATGATAAGCGAACCAGTAACCAATCTCTCGGCGCTCCAGGAAATCACTGGTGGCAATCAGGAGCAGCTCAAGAAGTATATAAAAATGTTTTTGGATGGTATTCCGGGACACTTGCAATCGGTTGCAAGCGCTCTTGATGCAAACGATTTCGATGGTGCCCGGCGGCGTGTTCACGCCATGAAGCCGCAACTCAAGTTCATGGGAATGGCGACCGCCGCAGGATTCGCCGAATCGATTGAGCAACTCTGCGCTGGAACACCGAATCCGGCCGAAGTTCATGAGAAGTTTGGTCAGGTAAAAGCTCAGTGCGAGCAGGCCTTTGAAGAGCTAAAAGTAAAGCTCTAATCACCTTACGAGAAGCTTTAGGGCAGTTTCTCCGACTCGGACAATATATACGCCGGGTGTTGCTGGCGCAGTAAAGGACGTACTTCTACACGTAAGCTTTCGCCCCAGCAAATCCGATACGCAGACCGGTGTACCGTCGTCTGCGCCGTTTATTACTGTGTTCTCTCCTGGCGCTGCAGGATTCGGCGAGAGAGCTAATGTTGAATGGAATGCATTTCCATTCAATGCCACAGATAAATTCCAGGAGCTTGCCCATTGAGCTAACGAATCGAGAATTGGACGCGGATGGAGTCCGGTATCTTCCAATCCCAATTTGCGGTCATCATAGTCCATCCAATTCCAGATCGCACAACCGAGTACACCACATAAGCGCATGGTATCCAATTTCTTGCGAAGTTCATTCCAGGCATACGGCATAGAGTCATTATTCACATTGCCCGCCCCATGGCCAGCCCAGGTATATTGGTACTCCCCTATATTAGCAGGTACTCCGAATTGATGCACAACACTATCATACGTTTTAATGCCGACCGCATAGTCCCAGTATCCGGCAAACCCGTTTGGAACATAGTTGTGAATCTCCGCAACGTCGACCAGATGACACCAACGTTCGGCCTTCAAATAATAACCGGGAGCAAAACCCAGAATGTTACGGTCGTATTGGAAGCCGCCTTGTCCTCCTTCGAGGCCAACGCGAAATTCCGAGCCCGCTGCATCCTCGACCGCCTTGCGCCGCAATGTAATTAGATCGTTGAATTTCTCGGATGCAAAACGGCCGAACTCCGTGACTGACGAGTCGTAGGTCCAATTCGATGGACGTGAATTAATGCGAAGCCAATTCTTCCAATCAGCGAGTGCTTCCAGGGAATCGAGCAGACCTGGATAGCTCTGCCAACCAGATGGCGTCAGTTTCGGATCGAACCAATCAAAGCCGGAGCCACCCTCCTGCATCAAGCTAATGTATGCGATATTCCGTGCACCTGTTGACAATACAAATTTAGCGACCTCATTGAAATAACGATACTGCGCCGCCTGATTGACGGAATCAGTCCACCAGTGATCGCGGTACATGTCGAAAACCCAACCGCCCCAATTCCCTACCGGTACCAATTCTACATAGATGCCATGCGCTTCGGTAACTCGAAGCATGTGTGCGATCTTTGCTTTAATTGCGGAGGAGAATACTCCCGGCGATGGCTCATAGGCCGACCAATCCCACCATAACCGGATATAATTAAGATTATGGCTTGCCATTTTGCTCACTTCGAGCTCGAGCGTTGCGCTACCCCATGACACCCAATTCGAGGTAAGGTCTACACCATTGAGGAATAACCGCTTGCCGCCAACCGACCAGCTAAAATCTGCGAGTTGAAGCTGTTGGCGCGAGGTATCTTGTACTGTTAATGGCCCGACGCTAATGTTTGTCGAAGTTTCCGATAGAACCGGCCCGTTCGGATCGAAGCCATCCGTCAAATAGCACCGTACTTTCAATGTACGTCCCGCCGCACGCCTTAGTATATGGAACGGGAAAACAAAGGATGTCTGGCCCGCCTGGACATCATAGCCTATTGCCCGAGCATAAAGATGCAAATCCGCGTCGCTGCCAAGATCGCAAAACAGATAGGGAAAAATCTCCCCTTGCGATGGATTCCAAGACACACTCACAGCGATGCTCAACGAGTCTCCGACAGCGACAAAAGCCTTCGATGGCGTGATAACCCAATCGTAGGTACGCAGTACCGCTCGAATGACGGCATGCTTGGATTCGCCACTCCACACCTGAGTTGCCCAGGAGCGGTCGTGAGAGCACCAAGCCCAGAAATAGCATTTCTTTGCGTTGGCCGATGGTACGTTGTAAGATAGCGTAATCGAATCGTCGGACGTGTAGTATCCTGCATTGACAAGCAGATCGCTGCCATCCTCGCTTCGCCAGTGTATCTCGAACCAGCGAAGGGTATCGCTGCCTATCTTAAAGTAAAATTTTTGTTGAAGGACCGTGAAGGCACTTACGGTATCCGGCATGTTCGAAAACACGATCGCGTCGGGCGGTGCCGCATTAGCGATGTTCGCCTGAGGGATGCAGGCGAGCACACAGACACAAATAAAAAGGGCTGTGGAGATGAGTCTCACAGCCCAAATATAACGTGTACTCTAGTCAGTACTATAAATTACCCAACGCAGTTAAGAATTGAGGCAACGAATCAGCCTTACTAAGACCCAATTTTTTCCTCAGATGGAATCGGTGGAATCGACGGGGTTATACCAGTTTCTTCCGCAATCGGGCTACCGGAATATTCATCTGCTCGCGATATTTTGCAACCGTGCGGCGCGCAACATCAAAGCCTTCCGCGTTGAGCAACTGAACGATCTTCTCATCCGAAAGCGGCTCCGTGCCGGACTCGGCATCGATAATATCCTTGATGCGCGATTTTACCACTTTATTAGCAACGGCTTCGCCATCACTGTTCTCGCCACCTTCTCCCGCATGGGTCGGGATAGCTTCGGAGAAGAAATACTTTAGTTCGAATACACCAAAATCCGTCTGGCAATACTTACCATTTACTACACGGCAGATGGTCGAAATATCCATCCCGATGTCCTCGGCGATGGTCTTATAGATCAGCGGCTTTAAGAACTTTTCGCCTTTTTCAAAAAAGGCTCGCTGATGCGTGACGATCGATTGCATGACCCGCATCATCGTTTCACGGCGCTGGTAGATCGCCATGATGAAGAATTTCGCCGCTTCGAATTTCTTCTTGATAAAATCTTTTGCTTCCGGCGTCAGCGATTTACCATGCTCCGGAGCCTGCTTACGAATGAGATCTTTGTAGGCAGCATTCACGCGCAGTGGCGGCACACCGCGCTCGTTCAACGTAATGATAAAATCTTTTCCGTCCGGGCTCTTCTCGATATAGAAATCGGCGGTAATATATTTGGTACCCTCGGCCATATCCCCGGCTGGGGCCCCTGGTTTCGGATTCAGGTGCTGAATAAGCTCGATGGCGGACTTGAGTTCACCGAGGTCCATACCAAGATGACGGGAGAGCGCTGTAAAACGCTTGTTCACGAAATCGTCGAAGCGGTCACGGATGATCCGGCGGGCAACTTCGCGCGTCGGATTGTGATTTGGCATCACCTCGAGCTGAACTGAAAGGCACTCACGAAGGTCGCGTGCAGCGATCCCCGGAGGATCGAGTTTCTGAATTTTGCGGAGTACGGCCTCAGCTTCGGCGATGGTGTATTCATCGCCATAAAAGACACCCGCATCGCGAGCGACCTGCTCGATCGGTACCCGAAGATAACCGTCCTCATCGAGTGAACCCACGATCTCTTCCGCAAGCGCACGATAGCGGTCCGGAAGATTCAGCATTGCAATTTGATTGTAGAGCGACTCGGTAAAGGATTCAATGGCCGCATGGGGCATGTCCTCACGGTCTTCATCGACGGCATGTGCGGTCGGCGTTTTATAGCCTTCCGTGTCGTCGTTCATAAAATCTTCAAAGGAGTAGTCGTTCGAGGAATCGACACGTTCATCCTGGGCGGCTCGCTCATCCCGTTCGCGAGTACGTTGAAGGTCACGTTGAGCACGCTCTAAGAGAGCTTCATCCGAAGATGACGTAAGTTCGGCCGCCGGTTCGAGGACTGGTTCATCCGCCGGCATTTCAACAGCTTCGGTAACTGATGCTTCTGCAGCCCGCTCTTCACGCTCCTCTTCCTCCATCGCTTCTTCCAGCATTGGATTCTCTTCGATCTCAGACTTGATCCGCTGCTCGAGCGAAAGAATGGGCAATTGCAACAGTTTCAGGTATTGAACCTGCTGCGGCGTTAGGCGCTGCTGTAGCGATTGGCTTTGACGGAGTTGTAGCATCTATTACCTATCTACTCGTTGACCTGAGTCCTGTTTCAAATATCAGAGCCAACTAAGGCTGGTGCGAGACCAGCTAGTGTCGGCAACCAAACTGTAATACGGAAAAGTACTCTACGAATTCGGCAACCGAATCTGCCTTAATAAGGCATCGGCTTTCAAGAGAATTCCTTTCGGCACCGTTAAGAACAGCTAATACTGTGCCACCTTTCAAATATGGCAAAAATAACATAATTTCGAAGAAAATTTTGAAAAACCGTTTTCTTCTCAGCTCGACCGTTTCGCTACTAAAACACGAGGGATCCCTGCAAGATCATTAACGATGCGGAGCACGGTCAGCCCTGCTTTTTCCATGATAGTTTGAACGTCGTTCTCCAAACCAAAGCCGAGTTCTACTAATACTCTGCCGCGGGAAGAAAGCAGTTGAGAGGCGAGCGCCGAAATACGATCGTAGAATATAAGTCCTGTTGATTCATCCGTAAGGGCTTGCCTCGGCTCATATAAACGGAGTTCAGGAGCAAGGGTATGAAAATCCTCTATGCTAACATAAGGGGGGTTGCTAACTAAAAGATCGACCGAATGGATAAAACCGGGAAGCCAGTTATCAGCGAAGATATCGGCAGACCGAAATTCCACATTTTTTATATTGAGATTTTGCCGATTCATTTCTGCAACGGCGAGTGCCTCATCGCTCACATCGAGTCCGATCACGTTACTTTGTGGAAGCTTGTATGCTAATGCTAATGCAATCGCTCCGGACCCAGTACCTATATCGAGGATTGATATCGTAGATGACATCCCACCCGCTTCCTTCAGCGCCTCTTCCACTAAGACCTCCGTCTCGGGGCGAGGAATAAGAGCGCCTGGACCAACTATCATAGGCAGACCAAAGAACTCCCATTCGCCTAAAATATATTGTAACGGCTCACGCTTCTCGCGTCGAGCAACCAGCTCTTCAAAGCATGAAGCTTTCGCTTGGGAAAGCTCCGTATTGAGGTATGGGCGAATATCCGAGCGATTCTTATGGCCTAATACATGGGCGGCAAGATATTCTGCATTAAGTTGCGGGTCTTCAACACCGGCCTCTGTCAGCCGTTTAGTGGCAGTTGCGATGACTTCGCGCCACGTCATTGCTTCGAGATGCTATCGAAAAGACCGGCGAGCTTTCGAGTAGCTTCGCGCCGCTCATATTGCGAGATCATTTCCGGCTGCATGGCAAAGCTGCTGGTGCTCTTTTGCCAATCATTGTAAAGGCGTTTAATAAGACGCGCTTGTCCTTCGATGTCCGACTGGCGAATCGTTTCGCCGGAGCCAGTCTCACGCAAAAGATCGCCGATGGCCCCTTCCGGCGGCGCGATCGCAATGAGCGGGCGCATCGCACCGAGATATTCATAGACTTTGCCCGGCACAATGGCAGCAACGGTCGGCACTTCATCGACGATAAGAAGCAAAGCATCACTATCGAGCAACAATTCGACCGCTCGGGCATGTGGCACATACTCGATCTTCTCCACCATTGGTCGCACAAGGGGACGATCGAGCATTTCGTGTATCTCTGCACCAAAACGCCCCACAAAGCGAAGCTTCATCTTGGATGGATCGATCTCCTTGTGCTCGACAAGAGATTCGATCGCTTTGATAAAGCTAAGTGGATTGCGCGGACCATACAGCGAACCCGAGTAGGTGATCGTACATTTCTCGTTCTTCGGAAGTACCGCACGCTTTGCGATATCCCGTTCGGGGAAATCGGCACTATCGAAGCCGTTTGGAATATGAATGAACTTCTCTTTCGGCAATTCAGGATATTTGCCAAGCGCATCTGCGGCGATTCCCTTCCAAGCTACTTCAACCAAATTTGCTTCTTTGAATACCGCGCGTTCCAGCGAACGATCGATGGACCGGGGCAAGAACCAACGATTTGGAGTATTATGGAATCCCGTCCATGGATCTCGGAAGCCGGCAATCCATGGTATCTTTGATAAGCGGTGCAACCTGCGAGCGACCAGCGCTGGAGTATAAGGCGGCGAAGAGGAATAGATCGCTTTAACAGGATATTCTCGTAAGATCTGCCGCCCCTCTTTTACAGCATTAAGAAGCCAGCCGATTCGAGCGTCCGGAATGAAGAGTGTTGCGCGTACAAACTCAGCGATCTGCTCGCTCGTCGAGCGTTTCGCGCCTTCTTCTTTGATCACATTGACATCGAGGGAAACACCCTTCGCTTTGCCAGTAAACTTACGGTAGAGATCGTACGGCTCGAATATTGGCGCACGCCGTATAATAAGGTCCTCGGGCAGTTCTTTCGCGAGTGATTCATCGCGTGCCTGATATTCCGGATCTTTGGGAACAAGTGCGATCGGCGTCCAGCCAAAATCGCGCAGGTACTTCAAAAATTTAAGGACACGTTGTACACCCGGCCCTCCGGCGGGAGGGAAATAATAGGTTATAAAGAGAACGTATTTTTTCTCAGAGTTTGACACGGCGAGATAATACAAGCTTATTGAGTCAACGGTTCAGTTGGCCCCGAACAACCTCCTCGATTCATCGGTTAGCATCCTTAGTGCAGAACGGAGTATCAGGGATGCAGGAGATCACAATAAAAGCGAGTAATGACGCTATCGCTCGTCCCTCCCAGCGCATTGATACTTCTTCCCTCTCTACGCTTCATTCTCCACTCGCTTCCCCGCCATTCGCGACGGAAGCGGCAGCAATGTCTTCGCTGGGCCTTGGCGATTCGCTCGCGATTATGGGCTCAGCTCCCTGGCCAAAAGTACCATGGTGGCGCCGCATTTCCCCCTCGACGTTCTTTGTACTGCTTTCTGCCGCTATTGCGGTACTCTTCCTCGTGCATGAGCTAGTGGTCGCGAGTACGCTTGGCTTCCCAACGGATGAGTCATGGATCGAACAGGTGTATGCTCGTAATTTCTTTCATCACGTTTCTTTCGAGTATAACGCCGGTAAGCCTACCGCCGGACCGACATCGCCATTCTGGGTCGTTCTGCTTTCACTGGCCGCTAATCTATTCCACGACCCCATACTTGCCGGCAAACTTCTCGGGACGATTTTCCTATTCCTCACTGGCTATTACGCCTTTCGGCTACTTCGAGCGGTTGAGCTCGATTACGCTTCTTCTTTGCTGGGCGGAGTACTGATCGTTACCTCGGCATCGTTGGGATGGGCGGAGCTTTCCGGATTGGAATCCACGCTTTCTTCGGCCCTGGTCATCGGAGGGCTCTGGTGGTACTTTGCTCGTCCCCGCTCTCAATCGCATTGGCTGCAATCCTTTATCAGCGGTGCGATCCTAGGCTTGGGGACGCTTACTCGGCCCGAAGTCGCCGCGATCTTTGCCATTGTACTCATCGATGATTTTATTCGAGGCCGTATCGAGGTAAAGCAAGGACTAAGGACATCCAGCCCACTCATCGAAGCGATGGTAATGTTGCTCGCGTTCATTGTCGTCGTGGCGCCTGTAGCTGCAACGAGTTACTCGGAGTCAGGCTCGTTAGTCCCTCTAACCTTCTATACAGGGCTTGGCAAGCACTCCGCTCTTCGGCTCGTTCGCCACGGTAATATTGGACGGCTCAGCCTCCAGACCATAACCAGTTTCCGAGGCCTATGGGCGATGATACAAACCGTGTATTTACCGGAAAATCCGTTGTGGCTCCTAACGATACCAGTCGCTATTTTCTTTCGGTTTAAGAATCGCCTCATCCTTCGCGACCGGATCGATCATTTGTTTTCGCTTGCGGTCGTTTCCATCCTGGTATTTCCCTATTTGCACGCATTTGTTCTCGGCCGAGATGACTGGTTCGGTGCTTCGAATCGCGAGGTCCATTTTATTCTGCCGATCTATGCCTTAGCCGGAATTCTCTCCGTCTATACAATTGTGCGGTATGGCCTATTGCGTAGTGTCTCACCCAAACAGATGCTGTTGTCGCTTGCAATTGGCCTATTGATCTTTGGCTTCACATATGACCTCTCGACAACACCAAGCACCCCCTTTCTCACGTGGATACCGAACATACTTCTAATTATTTTTACCGCACTGCTCTTGTTGCTTGGCCTTCGTCATAGCGGTATACTTTTGAGTAAAAAGCAATTGGAGCATTTCGTGACCGAGGAAGAGCGGAATCGCATGCAATACTTGAACGGCAACGGCGAACACGAATCGAAATTGCCGGCACAATCGGTGCGCGTTCTTCGAGCCGGATTGCTCATTTTGCTTGCGTGGAATATCTCACGACTTCCCACTGGGGCAAATCAGTTTGCGAACAATGTCCGCGTTACCGATCAGGAGATGAGCTTCGCTCGATCTATCTCGTATGTAACGCAATCGTGGGACGTTATCGCAACCAATCATATCGGCGTGGTGGCCTGGGGTGCAGATCGTCCAGTTATTGACCTTGCTGGACATCTGACGAACATTCCGACAGCTAATGAACTTGCCCTTGGCGAATCAGAGGGGCTACTAAAAACGATCATTGATTCCAAGCCACAGTATGTGGCTTTATTCGGCAATCAGTTTGCGGCGTTTGCAGACCAGCAAATCAAAAGACGCATGTTTCAACGCGTTCTTCCCTTTCAGGCAATGAATAACAACTCGGGCCAATTATTCAAAGTGAATTACAACTCCGCACCGTAACGATTACGGTTTGCGAAGAAGATAGGCCGCTTCAAGCGCTGCTACTTCGCGAACGAATGGAATGTGCTTAAGAAAATTCACCTTCAATGCGGGCACACCAAATTTGAGCTTAAATACTGGACGCAAAAAGTAAAGCTCTTCGTCGATCATTTGAAAGCCAACGTTCTCAACGGCATTCCGAAACTTATCGATCGTTAAGCGGATGTGTCGAAGTCGCGTTACTTCATCAATATCGATCGATCTTCCCGATTTGATCATCGCATTGAACATGCCGTCTCCCAGGAACTGGATGAACGGCAACTTACCCCACGTATTCGCTAGGGAGTGTTGGTGGCCTCCATACGGTGAGTAGTATGGCGGAAACACGACATAAAGATAGCCGCCTGGGCGCAGAAAATCCATGACGTGACGAAGGCTGTCTTCGGTATCGTCAAGATGCTCCATCACATCGCGCAGGGTTACAAAATCGAACTGTTCGCGCCATTCAGGCGGCGTGGGCTGATTGGTCACATCGTGAATTCGGAACTCTGAATTAATATGCAGTGCCCTAAAAATGATCTCGGCGCGGTCGATCGCTTCTTGACGAATATCGATACCGAGAGAATGCGTAGCGCCTTCATCAGCTAACGCGGCAAGCACACCCCCCTCGCCGCATCCGATCTCGCAGATATTCTTGTCTTTCAGCGGCACAGATTTACTGCGCAGGTATGGCACAATATGCTGAATACCCAAGCCATATTGATAGCCAAAGTAATAGCGGTCGTTGGCGGTAATGCCTTCAACTCCTTCGAGTTCACGGACGCGTGGCTGCTTCGTAGCTGTTTCGAGTAATGACATCAGCGTGGCTTGGTGACGACTAACATAACCGACGTAGAAAGAAAAGGCAGGCGTGTCTCATCGTTCCGGAACATCGCCTTTCGTACCGCTTTCTGAAGTGATTCCGGCTTTAGCATATCCATCGGCGCTGTTATATATAAGCTTTTCTTGATATCGAACCCAGCAGCACATATGAGCGATTCGATCTGACTCTTGCGGTAAATTCGTGCCTTCGCATATTTCGAATGAATCGACTTTGGCAGCCATGAAAAGAATGGCACACGATTCCACGGAAGCAGAGGTAAATTCGCACCGTGGGTTTCAAAGACCCACCACTTGTTAGGCACGGTAATGATCGCTGTACCGCCAGGCTTCAATACGCGAAATAACTCACTAATTGTATTCGAGTCGCTTCTGGTATGCTCGATAACCTCAATACACGTTAAGATATCTGCTGTGTTCGACTCCAGCGGAATTCGTTCGCCATCATACTGAACGATCTCATGAGGTTTGCTGGCCGCCTCATAACTGCCTCGCTGAAGCTCTCGTCGAAATTCTTCCAGCCGATTCTCTTCAACGTCGATAGCCATCCAACGGTCAAAGTGACGAGCGAATAGAACGGTCTGCGCACCGTTACCGCAGCCGATGTCAATGTAAAAGCCACCATGTTCGAACGCATCCCGCGCGTATGCCTTAGCAAGCTGGTATCGCCGTTCAAGAATAAACTGCCCGTAATCGGCGGGCTTGCCAAGCTCAATTGCCACGTTGAGATTAAAAATGTTCGGGTTTTCCTACCAGTGCTAATTGTTCGACGCCTTCTGCAAAAGCATCCCACGAATATTTGCGCTTCTCGTCGATCACACCCTGCGTTAGTTTCGGTTCAAGATCAAGTGCAAAATACTCGATAACCTTATTGGCAACAGTCTCCGGCGTTGCATCCTTAGCAACAAGGCCACTTTTACCATCGATCACTATTTCTGCCAAACCACCAACATCCGTGACGATCACCGGTACATCGAAATTATATGCGATCTGTACGATACCGGATTGCGTAGCACTTCGATACGGCAGCACGACAACATTGGCAGCGCTAAAATATTTAGTCACCTCCGAGTTCGGAATGTAATCCGTTGCCAAAACTAAATTTTCCTTCGGTATCTTTAATTCTTCGATCAGCGCTCTGTACTCTTGCTCATCGCTATAGAACTCACCGGCAACAATAAGGCGCAGATTCGGAAGCTTGCTTAGTATTGTCGGCAATGCCCGCAGGAGGATATCGAGTCCCTTGTATTTGCGAATGTAGCCAAAAAATAGAATTGCCGGGGCATCCCCAGGAATATTAAGCTTGGCACGAGCAAAAGACCGTCCTTCTCGTTCTCCAAATATCTCGTAGATCGGATGCTCAAGTCTAACGAATTTTGCGGATGGATAAACCGTCTTCAAATCACGCTCGACCGCATCGGACTGCACGATAAAAGTATCAACATATTTAAATGCAAACTTTGTGAAGGCGATATCTCCCGGTCGCTTCTCGTGGGGAAGTACATTGTCGGCAATGAACGCCACATTGCATTCCCGACCTTTTTTTCGGGTAAGTCGCTTCGCTGTACGCGCAATGACTCCATAAGCCGGAGCGAAAAATGGCAACCAATACTTGAACAGAATGAGGTCCGGTTTAAACGTTGCGGCTGCCGCACCCGCCTTCATCCACGTGATCGGATTTATCGAGTCGATGATCTGCTCGCTCTCGATCGGAATACCGGCATCGCCTTTTTCTTCCTGTGATTTGCCCGGGAAAAGGATCGACGGATACTGCCGCTTGAACGTGATCACTTTTACTTCGTGTCCGCGCCGAACAAGCGTGCGATATAGCAGCGCAACATAGTGCGCGATTCCGCCCCGTAATGGATACGCCGTTCCGACGATGACAATTCGCATAGAAGCCGCTTGCCAACAGGGAGGCTGAGTTATCGGTGCCAACTAACTACGAAATGCTCTCTGCACTATAACGAGCAATGAGGCCACTTCTGACAGCCCGTTTATACATCGCATTAAAGAGCCAGCATGCTAAAAGTACATCCACAACGGCTAAAGCCGCGCCTACCACGAGCAGGTCGATCGGCACGGGCTTACCGGCCACCATAGCACGCATTCCTTCAAAGACGTAGGACGCTGGAAGCAAACGAGCGACCGGCTGCAGCCAGATCGGAAGCGTTGCGACCGGGTAAAAGACCGCCGCCAATGGTGCTATCACCTGAGGTATAGGCCAGATAAACCACTCTGCAGCTGGACCAAATCGGAGCACGATACTGATAGCCGCAATACCGAGGGCTATTCCGAATACGAATAAAACAAGAATAAAAGGAATAAAGAATATACCGTAAACAAAGAGGGATAACCCAAACACCAACGTAGCGATGAGAAGCATCACAATAAGACCGATCGCACTAGTAGAAATACTCGCTAGGACCAAACCACTAAGGTATTCCGTGACTCGTAGCGGCGATGCAAAAATATTGAGGAAATTTCTAGACCATACATCTTCAAAGAACGATGTACTAACTCCGAACATAGCGCGAGTAAGGAAATCCCAAAACAGAACCGCGCCAAGCAACGTAGATAGAAAATTAAAATTGTTATGTGTGACGTTCGATAAATATCGCGTGATAAAGCCCCATAATATGATATCGATCGCAGACCACGCGAACAGCGGGAACACGCGGGTAAAGCTGCCTCGCATGAGATAGTAGACTCGAAGCAAGATAGCGTACGTTCGCTGGAAGTTCATCCCTGTTCCTCCAGAGATAGCGGTTCTCGAGCAACAGTCACGAACAGGTCTTCGAGGGTATCTTTACCATGAGCCGCCGGCAAGGACTTCGGATCGCCTTCCAACAATATCTTCCCTTTCGAAAGAAAGAGTACGCGATCGCACACGTCGGTTACCTCATACATGTTGTGAGAAGTCCACAGAATACCGACTGAATTTTCTTTTGCGTATTGGACAATGCGTTCACGAATGTCGCGGGCAGCAGAGGGATCAAGCGAGGCCGTCGGCTCATCAAGTAATAACAGGTTCGGCCTGTTAATAAGCGCTTTGGCAAGACCTGCCCGTGTCTGTTCACCAGATGACAGCACACCCGATCGTACTTTACGAAAGCGCTCAAGGTCAAACTCCTTTAACGATTCCTCGATACGCTCGGACAATTCGTGGACACCGTAGAGCATTCCAAAAATCCTAAGATTCTGCTCGATAGTAAGATTTCCGGGTAGCGGCGCATAGACCGCCGCAAAGTTCGTACGCGCTAACGCCTGCGAGCGGTGCTTGGCGATGTCAATGCCTTCAATAGCAATAGAACCAGCCGTCGGCTCCAGGACACCGAGAATCATATTGATAGTCGTTGTCTTACCTGCTCCGTTTGGACCCAGAAGGCCGACAATCTCGTTGCGTTGGACGTCGAAGGAAATTCCACGAACGGCCTCGGTCTTACCATACTTTTTTCGCAGAGCCTTGACAGACAAAACGGCATCTGAGGCCTGTTGCTGCCGCTCTCCGTTTGTCTGTATTATTGGCATCAGGCAGGCGTAACAATTTCGTACGCTAACTCGGCTTCTCGATCGAAAGATTGGGAGTCATTAGAGGATTCGCCTCCGATCGTGCGCTCATAAAGCGCTTCATACATCGGTACGATCTGTTCTTTGGCGAACTCTCCGGTTGACCGACCGAATGCCCCTTTCGATAACTTACTATGGAGATCGCGGTCTTCCAGTATTTGAAAGGTGCGCTCGGCCAATGCTTCAACATCACCAACCGGTACAACGAAGCCAGTCTCACCATCAATATTAACTTCCGGCAAGCCGCCGACATCGCTTGAGACTACCGGTACACCGCACGCCATCGCTTCCAATGCCGCTAGACCAAAGCTTTCGTTGCCGGATGGAATAAGGAACACATCGCTGGCACTGAGCACCGATGCCAACTCACTCTGCTTACCAAGGAATCGTGTTTGCTGCCATATTCCAAGTTCACGAGCCAGCGCCTGACACTCACCGCGATCCGGGCCATCGCCGATTAGCAGTAACTTCGTCTTTACCCCTTTGTCTAAGATCAGCTTTAGCGCGCGAATGGCATCCTTGACACGCTTTACTTCGCGGAAGTTTGACGTATGTACCAGAAGCTTTTCTCCGTTGGGAGCAAGCAGACGACGTAAATGCTTGGAATCGATCGGCCGGAAGCTTTCGGTATCTATAAAGTTTGGAATAACTTCGATCTCTTTCTCGACATCGTAATTATCGATCGTCTCGTCCCGCAGAAAATGCGAAACAGCGGTCACTGCATCCGAAGACTCGATCGAGAACTTCATCAGTGGCTCAAAACTGGGTTCGAGCCCGACGAGCGTAATATCGGTCCCATGCAGTGTGGTAACGATCTTAATATCGCGAGATTTGGCGTCCGGTGAGCGCTGCAAAATTTGCTTTGCTAAGACGGCACTTGTTGCATGCGGAATGGCGTAATGCGCGTGAATAATATCGAGCTTTTCGAATCGGGCAACTTCCACCATGGCACTCGTTAGCGCCATGGAGTAGAGTGGAAATTCAAACAGCGGGTAGGTGGACATCTCGACCTCATGATAGAATATATTGTCGAGATAACCGGCCTCTTCATGACCTGGACCGGTTAACCGCATCGGCAGTGCATAGGTGATAAAATGCACGCGATGTCCACGCTCGGCCAGCGACTTCCCCAACTCCGTCGCAATCACGCCGGAGCCACCATACGTTGGATAACATGTAATTCCGATATTCATATCATTCCCGTCCTATCCTAACGATCATTCAATGCGTGGGCAAGAGCGCCCTTTTATTCAAACATGGGTGGGCCGCACTTCGTCCCTTGTCCGATTGTTGCATTCAGACGAATGTCTCAGGATTTTTATTTTACCGTTGCTTCTCCGCTCCGCGCTCCCGAGCTTAAAGTAAAAGGCTCGCGATTTATTGCTGATCTGATTCCGGTTACTTCCAAGGAAGAGATCGAGAATGCGCTGGATTCTATTCGCAAGGAGTTTCACGATGCGACACACCACTGCTTCGCCTACCGAGTAGGAGCGGAAGGGCTGCTCATCCGTGCGGCTGACGATGGCGAACCAAGTGGCACAGCCGGTAAGCCGATCCTGCTTGTCCTGACCTCACAAAAACTGACCAATGTGCTTCTCGTTGTAACCCGCTATTTCGGAGGTACAAAGCTCGGCACGGGTGGTCTTGCTCGAGCTTACGCGGAAGCTGCTCAACAGGCAATTTCGATGTCGCACATTATCAAAGTGTACCAGACCTCAAGTGTAACGGTCCAGGTGCTTTACGAGGATTTGCCGGCGATGGAACGGCTTATCCATGCCTTTGAAGGGAAGATCGAGGAATCGACATACCTGGAAAGTGTAACCTTAAAGGTCGCCATTCGCCAAAGTCAGATCGAACAATTTCGCAGTGCGGTCATAGATACATTTCATGGAAGAGTTGACGCACCCTTTCTTACAGTATAGTCCCACTGTTTGTCCATTTCGTCCCTCAACTCACTGCAAGCCTGCCGATACTTCGACGGACACCACGAATCCGTGAGGCTTTTTGACAATGGATAATACTTGCGTTCTAAGTTTGAACACATCACACAAAAAGCCAGTGAATCCTCGCCCGTAGGATGCGGTGTATAGTGGAGTCCTTCAACAAAGCCCTGATAGTCCCAAACGGCATTTACTTCGCCGGTCATTAGGTGTAAATATCGAAGCACTTGTCCCGGCCGATCGAAGCTTGTGGCCCTACCCGTATCGCGAGCAAGCAAATACTCGGTCTCGGACATAGAAAACTGTAGGTAGTGGTGGCGATAATACAGATATTGGAATAAGGAATCGCGGGTACTATCCATGGCAATGATCAGGGAGTCGAGTTGCCACTGCTTCTTGTCGCCTCCTTTCTTATGCGAGTATGCCTCATATAAATATTTTCGAAATACTTGCCCCACATTCGACCTACCCAGCGTGTAATGGATGTAAGCCGAAAGAAAATAACGGGACGAGAGTTTTAATTGCATGGCCATCCGGTAATTCGCAAAAGCACTGGTTGTATCCCCGAGGAGAAATGCCAGATCGCCTTTCCGTATCAACAATGCCGGTTTATCCTTTATAGCGTTTACAGTATGTGCCGTATCAAGAACTTGGTACGATGCCCTCAAGGAATTCTGTTGGTAGAGCACATCCGAAAGTCCCAGTAAGGATGTGATCCCTCCGCCGGCTTCGATCGCGTTTAGATAATCGTTCTTTGCGAGCTGGTACTCACCGCGACGCTCTGCTTCACGGCCTCGCCTATCGAATTTTCCAATGCGTCGAATACAAGGCTCGAATAAAATAGAAACACGGTCGTAGTAATAACGGAAGTACAGACTGTCATCAGAGCCGAGCGGCGTCATATATTGGGTGAGCGACCGCTTCCATTCAGCTTCCAGGCGATCTAGTGGTTTACCGTAAGCATTCGTGAAGTTTAGCGATCGATAGACCTTCTCGAATGGTAGAGGGCCGTACGTATGCAATAAAAATCGCGAAAATGATCCGGCCAACACATAGCTTTTTTGAGAAGTATTCGCAGCAAAGCCCGTAAAGGCCATCACTGATTTAACGCCGTCAGCATAATGTAATTGAAGTATTCGTGCAGCATGTTCATCGAGCGTATAAAGACCATCATACTCCGACTCGACTGACATTGCTGCTCCTTCGGTTAGACCGGTCGAGAAACTTGCGTAAAAGGGCCATACCCCTACTTCGCGTAGCAGTACATGAGTTAACTCATGCTTGAGCGAGGAAATGTTGGTTGCGGCAATATGCACTTCACCAAGCCAGGGCTTCGCAATCGATGCTGCTCGCGTACCGATGGCCTCGTATAGATCGTCCGTCGTAGGATACACAAATATCTCAATAGGACTTGTCGTATCATGTAGTAAAAACCTGGTCCGAATATCATGGATGTACCAATTCACGTCGCGATATAGGGAAGCACTATCTTCAGCGCTTATCGAGCCGGGCTTATAATCGAGTTGAATATTGGGAGCAAGGATGATTTTTGCGCTGAGCGTTCTTCGAATATTTTTTGCGGATGAGGTAATTCCGACTGAATCGTGGAAGTGAGCAAGCAGCAACGCAAGAACAAGTGGGATGAGAGAGTAAAGACGTTTTGAGCCTGTAGAGAATGCAAACGCCAATAAAGTCAGCAACCAAAGTACTTGCTCGGCACGAGCGAGCCAGTAGGCATTCGAAAGCTCGAGTGCTTCGTCCCATACAAAGCCGGGGAAATATCCATATTGCCAGCCATACGTGTATAGTTGTGGATGGTAATACCCGGGCAAAAGAGAAAGGATAAGGGAGACGATCCAGAACCCAATGAAGAGCCACAGTGCGACCCTTCGCCGGTTGGTTAACTTTCTAAATCCAAGCGCAAATAGACTACCAAAAAGCGAGCTGGGTAGTGCAACTTCAAGATAGAAAACGAGGCCATCCCAGAAGGCGCAATTTGGGATCAGGATAAGCGATAGGATCGAAATTAAAAGTGGAACGGCCCAGGGAAGCAGAGCGACCGTCAGAGCGTGCACGACAGAAGAGCTAGGCCCGGCACCAGGCTCTTGCCCACTATAGATCACTGCGATGCCACAGACCAGGCTCAGCAGAAGACCCATTAACGCTGAATATTCGAAGCCCAGAACCGCAAAGAGGGGGCTTGAAAAGGCGATGTCCAAAATGGCAATAATACCAGTGATTACGGTGTAGAGAAGCACCGAACGCCCTAAAATCCACTTTTTTATATTCCCGGCTTGCACCAATTAAATTTTTATATTCCCCGCCTGCGCCAATTTATCGGATATTCACCCGGCTAATATACTTCCAATTTCGACTAATTTGACGCCCGAGGCTAATTCCTTACGTAACTTTGCATAGAAATAAGATTATAGGAGCATCCCTTACCACTCAAAAATGGCATCGAACACACTCGTAACGATTACATATACGGTTGCGGACGCAAAGCGCAACGAATTGGAAGGTATTCTTCGCGGGCTGGTTGAACGCATTAATGCTGCACAGCAAACCGTGCGCTTTTCCGTCTATCGTGATGAAGATAATCCTTCGTCGTTCGTCGAACTCTACGAATGCGATTCGACCTCAGCCTACGATGCTTTGGAAGACAGCCTCGACGAAGAAACCAGCCGCCAGATCCGCCGCATAGCAACTGACTTTGCACAAGCTCGGCAAACCTTTACGACGCTCCAAAAAGTCGTTTAATTGACGGCGGCCGTTCTTGACGGCGGCCGTTCTTGACGGCGGCCGTTCTTGACGGCGGCCGTTCTTAGAAGTCTTCTCCTAACGAGAACAGGTAGGTTGGGCGTGACCACGTCTCGATGTTCGTCGTCCACGCAATATCCATGTGGACGTAGAACCCGAACAGATATGTGCGAATACCGGTACCGGCAGACATTAAGAGGTCCCGAGTTTCCCAATTATTAGTCTGTACATCTCGCTGGAATAAATAGACGCTTTTGTCCCACGCCGTACCTGCATCGAGGAAGGTATCCCCGAAGAAAGCAAATGGGAAGCCGCCGACAATGATCGGGAAAGGATAGCGCAATTCAAGATTTGCGATCGCATACCGAGTCCCTATTTTTTCATCGTATGCAAATCCACGAAGCGGAAGCCCGGGAGTAAAGAAAGCAAAGTCCTGCGGATCGGTGATCGGAATTCCCTGCGTTTTATAGAACCGGTTGATCCAGCTATCGACACCACCGATAAAAAAGTGTTGAGGCGTTGGACCAAAGCTCGCTGCGCCAGCAACACGCGTTGCAAACGACCACAGTCCTCCGAGTTTAAAGTAATGCCGATAATCGATCGTTGGCGTAACAAAGCCCAGCCAATCAGCACCAAGTTGCGGTGCAGCAGAAACCCCTATATTATATCTTGTACCGGCGATCGGATAAAAATAGGCCATCAACGCATCATCATGCACGTATGCCGCTTGAGGAAAAACAGCATACTTTGTCTTTGTTGGTACATTCTCCGATACGATCAGGTCCTTTTGAAAGACAGCCCCCGTCAACCCAAAATCAAAGCGTGAAAATCGGCTAAACGGATAGGCCGCCATACCAGCAATTCCAGTAGATGTAAACCGTGCCACCGGATTTATTTCTGATGGCGCATCGGGATCCGTGGTTTCAAGCAGGAATGCGGCGCTATGGTATCCCTGCAAACCCCAATTCAGCCGCGACGCTAAATTATAGTATGCAAGTATGTAGTCCGAATTTCTAAGATCAAGGATGAGATTCGTTGCGAAGAAGATCTGCTGATTGCCAAGCTCATCCGAAAATAGCATTTGCGTTGTTCCCTGCAAGCCATAGAACCCAGTATAACCTGCGGAGCCAATAATTACATCAGGCGAAAAGACCGTGCGATACTCATGGACGATGTAATGCCCACTCGAATCCTTGTAGCCCGTTATCATCTCAACCGGCTGCTTATGTTCCGGGCCATGTGTACCACGCTGGTCCGAAGGATTGTTGCTGTATACATAGTCGTGAAGATCGATGCCGACGTTGCCATATCCTTTCGCGGTATCGCCTACATCGGCCTTTACCGTTGTATCGATATGGGCAACGAGGCGTCCACCATTATTCTTTCGATACTCGGTTATGGGAAGCGAGTCAATGTGACGGTTCTCTGGTGTGCGTAACAGGTATAGGTCGTAACCGCCTTTATGCATCGTCGAGAAAGCGAGCTTCGTCCCATCGTTCGATACCGATATCTGGTCGATCTTCGAGACGGAGTTTGTTATCGGATGCGAATTCGATCCATCGGCATTGGCCTCGTAAATATTATTGATGCCGTTGGCATCACTGATGTAAAACAGCTTGTTGTCCTGACTAAGAGCCGGATAATATTCGTTCGCATTGGGCGTCGATGTAATACGGGTGATCGTATTCGTCGCCATATCGTATTTATAGATGTCACGATTAGGGCTCTCGAAATTTACTCCTCCGGAACGACCGATCGGATTGGCGCCCGGAGCAAGGTTTCCCTCCCGCTCGCTCGTAAAATAGATCGACTTCGAATCAGCGCTCCATGTCGGTTCGTGATCGGCAAAGACATCATTGGTCAGGTTGCGCATTTGCTTTTGCGCAAGATCGTACAGATAAATATCGGTCTGGCCGTCCTTTACACCTACAAGCGCGATATATTTGCCATCTGGCGACCATTTAAGTCCTTGAATGCCATCCAGATCGATATTTGGAAGACGTTCCTGACCGCCACCACCTTCCACAGGAAGAATAAATATGGCATCGGTTTCACCTGCTTTAGAAGCGAGCGCGATATGCTTTGCATCGGGCGCCCAACTTAAGCCAGGCGTGAGCAAGTGAAGCTCTTCAAAATTGGCTGTTGCGCCGCCGCCATTCAAGATCTTTTTAATACGGCCCGGATGCGTTAGGCTCTGTACGTAGACGTCGTAGTAATCACTACGATCGCTGATAAAGGCAACTTGATCGCCCGCTGGAGATATTTCCGGCGAGACGTTCATAAAATCATTTAATTTCTTATGATCGGCAAGTGCTTCCGCGTAATTATTCGGATCTTCAAAGCGGGCAATATCGGGATAGTAAAGAACTTTGAGTCCTTCGAGAAATTTTTCGCCAAACTCTGGAATCGAAAGCCCAAACGTAGAGCGAAAGCCCGCTTCTACGCTTCGTGAATTGTGGATGCGTTGTAACAGCTCACCAACTTTGTCCGGCCCATACCGCTGCTCGATGTACCAGTACATTGTTTGACCGACGCGGTATTGTACATATCCACCAAGACGTTCGAGCGGTGGTACAGCATCGTTAAGCGTAGCATCGCGCATGAACATATCTGTCTCGATATCGAGACCGTGCAGCGAATTATACTCAGCAAGCCCTTCATTCATCCAGGACGGGATCTCCATCCCTCCACCAGTGAGCAATGCCTGATACGTTCCACCAACGAACATATCATTCACGACGGCATGTGTCAATTCGTGGTGAATGACGTGGCGGAAAAGCTCCCAGTCACCTTCAAACGGTAATACGACGCGGTTCTTAAGTAACTCGGTAACACCACCGACACCTTCTGGCAAAAATTCACCAACGGCGTTCGTCTGCTGAAAATCGTTATGAGAGTTATAAACGAGAATCGCGATACGATTGGTGATATCATACTTCATCACCCGCTCGATCGAATCCAGAGCCGCCTCCGCATGATCCGCTGTAAACTCAGCTAATGCTCTACCACCCTGGTAGAAATAGACATCAAAATGGGGGGATTGAATGTACTCCCAATGAAAGTCCTTATACTCGACCTTATTCTTTCCAAAGCTGGCTCCGACCTGAGCCGAGGCAGGAAGTGTAGCGTAGGACAGTTGAAGTATGAACAGAGCGGCGACCGCAAGTAAAATGCGAGAATTCGGACGGCTAACACCCATTTTAATATTTTTCAGCATACTTCCTAACTCATACTTTTCCGTGCTTGGGCAATTATTACACCAAGAATAATTAGTAATGCTCCTAACGTTTCAAGAAAACTAATGCGTTCGGTGAGAAATAGTTCAGCGATGATCATGGCGACCACCGGCTCGAGCATATAAATGACGGCTGCCGCTGTTGGCGAAACGTATCCCTGATAACGCGTTTGAAGATAAGCGGTCGCACCTGTCCCAATTAGTGCCGTATAAAGAATCGCACTCCAAAAAGTACCGGTCGAATGAATGTGAGGTGTCTCCATAAACGGAAGCACGACCAGGAATAGCAGCGCCGCAGCAACGATCTGGCTGGACGTTACCATCAGCGCTGCCGTATGTTCATCGTTTACTACAGCCATTGCGTTTTTCGTCGCTCGATCGATCCACACAATATAGACACCGAATGTGATCGCGCAACACATGGTAAGAAGGTCACCGATCGAAACACCTTCCGCTTTATATGGCTGAGTCATTAGTAAGACCCCGATCAGTGTTACAAAAACGGCAACAAGAAGCTGTCGTGTCACTTTTTCACGGCCCATCAAGTGTGAGATCAAGGGCGTCCAGATAACTGCTGTCGAAGTAAGAAAGGCGGATTTTGAGGTCGTCGTTGTCAGTAGACCGGCAGTTTGCAAGATGTATCCTCCGCCGATCGAAAGCCCGAGTATTATTATATCACGACGGAATATTTTTTCTTCCCTGGTACGTGCCGTGAAGAGATACTTTATTCCTTTCCTTGCTGAAGAGGAGATCAGAGCAAAGACAAGACCTGCAACGCTAAAGCGGATAACGACAAATAACGTCGGAGTTGAATCCGCAAGCGCGGCTTGTACGACGGCGAAGGTAGTCCCCCAAACAACCGGAATGGAAAAGATCGAGGCGAGAGCTATTGTGCGATGGTCTTTCTTTTCCGTCATTCTTTTAAATTCGGTTCGCGTGGCACGACCATAACAACTTCTTCCCGTTCCATGATCACGCTGCCCGGATCGGCGCCTTTGGGTTTGCGAACATATTTACGAAGCGCATACGACACCGGCGCAAGTCCTTGCGTTCGCGCATCACTGAAGTATGCGGCGATCTCGGCTGCCTGCTCGATCGCTTCTTTCGGTATTTGTTTTCGCCCACCGGCCTGGAGCACCACATGCGAGCCCGGTACTCCGCGCGCGTGCAACCACACATCATCCTTCTTTGCTACTCGTGTGGTGAGTTCATCGTTTTGCTTAGCATTTTTACCAACAAGCACTCTCATACCACCGGCAACAGCAAACTCACGAAATTTCGATGTTGATGTTGATGAGGCTTGGGGTTTGGTCACTCCACTTGCCGATTCACGTTCTATTTTTTCAAGCTCGCGGGTATCCTGAGCATCGATAATCCTCCCTCGCAATTTTTCGAGCTTACTTAGCTCTTCTCGGAGTTTGGCACTTCTTTCACGAAGAGATTCCTTGGATGCTTTTGCTGCCTTCGAACGCTCAAAATACCGGCTAGCATTTTCATACGGTGTAAGCGTTGGATCCAGTTTTACATCGAGAGGCTCTTCCTCTATTTCAAGAGTGGCGGAGTCAACTCCTTGTTCCAGGGTATATCCAACCTGGAGCAGTGCATTCCCTATTGCCGCATATCGCTCGGCCCGATTCGAGTTTTCCACCCCCTTCCGCATTTCTGATTGTGATCGCGAGAGTCGCTCGATTTCTGAATCAACGGAATCTAACAATTTTTTTCGTAGGGCAGCTTGTCTTGTCAGAATAGCCCTCGCGATCACTACCTTGCGGACAGCCTCATCCACAGTGTCAAAGGACTCTACCTTCCAACCATCATGCAGGGACTTGAGTGATATCAAAGAAAGAAGGATATCATCTTCTTTAGAATAAATATAAGCTTTCTCGCTTTGCTCTATTTTCTTAACCAACTCTAGCGGATCTGTCCCTCTTTCTTTTGCCTCGCGAAGATAGCGCTTACCAAGCAACTCTTCTGGCGAACCGCCACGACCTCGTGGGGTCTCGGCCTGACCAGACTTTTTGAAAGATTCAATGCTCTTGGTTTCTTTCAACAGGCGAGCGTTTGGAGTCCCAAAGAATGAGAGTTCGATATCTCCCTCAGCGAACGCAAGGATAATTATACGATCGCGTTCGGCGATCGAAATATCACTAAGTTGTTGGCCCGCAAGATCTTCAAAGAAGTAGTGAATATTCTGCTTTGGAAGATGCTCTTCCCTCGAAGAGAAAAATAATGCCCCGCTGATCGGGCGAAGAAGTGCAACTAACGTCCCCGTTTCAAACCTCAGCCGCAACTCGTTAGCACGGACAGAATAGGCATTAAGAAAGCGAACCCCTTCCAGGCGCGCTTTTAATTCGCGGACGATAGAAGCCAGTGTGAAATAGTTAGAGGTCAAGAAAACTTATAGAAACTTCAAAATTACGACAATATCAATAAAAAGGCGGCTTCTGGAACTCAGCCCCGCCAAAGAACATTTTCACCCCGCCGAATGGTAGGACGGGCTTTAGCCCGTCAAAACAGATGTTGGGCCTGTAGCTCATCTGGTAGAGCGCTACATTCGCATTGTAGAGGTAAGGGGTTCGAGTCCCCTCAGGTCCACAAGACTTTGCCAGTACTTCCCATTTATACGTTCGACCACCCGGTTCTGCGACAAGAGACATCGCAGATCGAGGAGGATACGGCAGAACTGCAAAAGCTGATCAAGAACATGATCGCGACGATGCGGAATGCCGATGGCCTTGGCTTGGCTGCCAATCAGGTCGGCAAGTCGCTCGCGCTTACGGTCATCGATCTGAAGCATGTGGAAGGCATGGAAGACCGCGATGCGCTCGTACTCATCAATCCTGTGCTTATTGGCACTGAAGGCGAGTCCGTTTTTGAAGAAGGTTGCTTAAGTTTGCCCGGAATTCGAGAAGAGGTTATCCGACCAGAAAAGATTGGCGTTAAATTCCTCGATAAGAATCTCAAAGAAGTTGAGATCGAAGCCGATAAGATCCTTGCTCGTGTGATACAGCATGAGATCGACCACCTGCACGGTAAGTACTTTATTGATTATCTCTCACCATTCAAGCTTTCCCTTTTAAAGGGAAAGCTTTCCAAAATGATGCGAGGCGATATCGAGACGGATTACCCATTGGCGCCACCATCTGAACATCACGCTAAGCCTAAGGGCAAAGTCAAGCGGCTGCCCGGAATGTAGCTACGCTTCCAGCTCATCATACATTCGACGGACCTTTTTAAGATCTTCCCACGCTCCGTGTTTCCAATCTGGATTGCGAAGTAATGCGGCCGGATGATAGGTCACTACTACATTAACGCCGAAAAGATCGAATACCTGACCGCGCATTTTACCGAGCGATTCGTTCGTCTTCAGCAAGTTCGTACCAGCGATCCGTCCCAGACACAAAATGATCTTCGGCTTAATAAGCGATATCTGTTTCCAGAGATACGGCTCACATGTTTCAACCTCGTCCGGCTTAGGATCGCGATTGTTCGGCGGACGCGATTTCAAAATATTGGCGATGTAGACATCCTCGCGCTCAAACTCGATCGCTTTGAGCATCTTCGTAAGCAACTGCCCCGCACGTCCGACAAATGGAATCCCCTGCTCATCTTCATCAGCACCGGGTGCCTCACCAATGATCATCAGTTTTGCATTCGGATTACCAACACCGAATACGAATTTCTTACGCAACGGTCCTAACCGGCACTTCTGGCAATCGTGTATTTGGCTCTCTAATACTTCCAGAGAAGGAGCATTGTACCACGGCTCGTTCTTATGAACGGCCAAACGTTCTTCAAGGCCGGTAAGACTGGAAACAACGGCTGCTGGGGTTGCTTTGGCTGCCACCGGTTCAGATGGTTGAACGGTCGTTACGGCCAGTTTAGCAGGCACATACGAGATCACTTCGCCGAAGACTGAGGCTTGTTCTTTTACAAAGCGCTCTAAGCGCTCTCCGAGATCTTCCTGATTTTTCTCCATTATGCGGTCGCTTCTTCGGTTGTTTTACGTTCACTTAATTGTGGATACTTACTTATAAGGCGCTGCTGTACTTTCCGGCGCTCTTCGTTCAAACCATCATGTAGATATCGGCGAATATTCGTCCCAGCCGAACCGATCTGCTCTCCATTTGGCCCCTTGGGTACATACCGCTTCGCAAGCGAATAATGGACACCGGAAGCGGTCACATAATTCTTAATGACGGTTAAAAGATGGTTGGCAAGCTCGAGTTGATCGGAGTGAGAGGTTATCTTTGAAAGTGCATCTGTTACATCTCCTCGCCAACGTTCAATGGCATCGAGCGCACTCTTCATGTCGTCGTAATCTTCCGGTAAAAGATAATTTGCATGAAGATACTGCTGCGATTGAAACTCATATTCTACGACATCCGCGCTGTCGTGCACGGTGTCCGGATAGTGCCGCTCAACCGGTGTGCCTTCAAACGCTGTCTCGAAAACACTTTTAAGGTTCACACCAAGCACAAGATCAATAATATACGGCCACGGCTGATCGCCGGCATTCACACCACGCAGCGGTGGTCCGCCGGCTACACGGACTTCGCCAAAGTATTGTGTAAGATATCGGAATTCCTCTCCACCTGGGGTCTGAAGAAGATAATTGTTGCCTCGAGATATTTTGAAAAAGGACTGCGCTGCCTGCTCTAGCAGTGAAGTAAGAGTCCTTACATTTGGCGACTGACCATGCAGTTCGATAAACGCTCGCATGAGTGCCTTTGCGGCGATCTTATACTGTATCGTCCCTTCACGATTCACACGGAGGAACGCCGTCTCGTAGTCCATCGCACGGAATTGCGCGAACTTACCGAGCATGTCGGGAATCTCAGGGTTACAAAGCAGATAAAATGTAGCAAGGAATCGATGCTCTACCCCAAGCTCTTTCGCCCGAGTAACAAGCTCCTGCTCGACCTGTCCCATCACTTCTTCAAAGCGAGACGGCAACGGACCTCCAGCTTCGCCCACCACTTTCGCATGATGGAAGAGCGCACTATGGATCATCGAGATATATGTAAATTTCTCACGATCCGGGATGGCAGAATTCAATACGGCGGCATTAATAGCCGCGGGAATCTCATTTATCAGGACTTCAAAATCACTCTGGATGCCGTCGTCGATGTTTTTATTGAACACGGGAAAGCGCTCACGCATCCAGTCGGCAAGATCGTTGGGCGAATTCATGGAATGAGACTAACGAAAGACGGGCGAATAACGTCACCTGATAATCGCCCGCCTTACAAAAATTGTTTTATTGCAATCCGTATTAATAATCGCGAATGCTTAGCTCTTTTAACTGCTCGCGAATGATATTGATACCGATCGCAAGTTCATCGCGCGTGATCGTGAGCGGCGGACGGAACCGGATCGAGCGATCGCCAGCACCAATAAGAATGAGGCCTTCTTCGTAGCATTTTTGCTTTAACAGGTCGCGCATCTGGGCTTCGGCAAGATCGAAGGCACACATAAGCCCCCGACCGCGTGCTTCAAAGACGAGTTGCGGAAATTCGTCTTGTAGTTTGATCACCTCACCAAGCAGAAAATCGCCCTGAATGCGAGCGTTCTCCACGAGATTGTCTTCGTAAATAATTTCGAGATAACGTTTAAAGCGCAACATGTCGACCAGGTTACCTCCCCAGGTGGAGTTTATGCGACTGGCACGTACGAATACGTTATCGTAGGCTTCGTCGACACGTCTGGAGGCGAGCATACCACAGACTTGTGTCTTCTTTCCAAAACTCATAATATCCGGCTGTACAAAATGCTGATGTGCCCACATTTTTCCGGTAAGCCCGATGCCGGTCTGCACCTCATCAAAGATAAGCATGGTCTCATTTTCGTCGGCGAGTTCGCGAAGGGCCTGCATAAACTCGAGACTAAAATGATGGTCGCCACCTTCGGCCTGGATCGGCTCCAGAATGATCGCGGCAACGTCATCCGGATTATTGATAAAGGCATCCTTCATCTGTTGTATGGCTATCGCCTCCTCTTTCTTCGAACGCTCGATGTTCTCCGGAGTACGAGGGAAATGAAGGAATGGTGAGTCGATGCGCGGCCAATCTTTGAATTTTGGGAAGTACATCGTCTTTACCGGATCGGTATTGGTAAGCGACATCGTATACCCGCTCCGTCCATGAAATGCATATCGAAAATGCATCACCATTCGGCCGCGCTCCGTTGTATAACCGCGAGTAAAATTTTTTCGGACCTTCCAGTCGAACGCCGTCTTCAACGCATTTTCAACGGCAAGCGCACCACCTTCAATAAAGAACGCGTGCGGTAAATATTCCGGCATAGCGAGCCGCGCAAAGGTCTCGACAAATTCGGCCATCTCCACAGTATAAGCATCGGAGCTCGATGGCTTATTGATCGCCGCCCGCATTAACGCTTCGACGAAGGACGGCTCGAACATTTTCGGATGATTGAGGCCGATCGGACTCGATCCAAAAAAAGTAAAGAAATCGAGATAGCGCTTGCCACTTCGCGAATCTTCTATCCAGGATCCTTTCGAATTCTTAAGATCGACAATCAGGTCGAACCCGTCGGCAAGCATGTGCTGGTTCAGCGTCTCGTGAACCTTAGAGGGCGGTATTAGCACAGGTTGATACGACGTTTTAGCTTTTTCAGAAGAGCCCCTTGAAGAATGACCATTGGAGCCGGCCAATTTTTCAGTTGTTATATTGACAGTTGCCATATCCGTACAGAAAAGAGGTTCGCGCGCGGGAGAAAAAACGGCGAACGTATTTAATTTAAGAACAATACGGTACACCCGAATCGTTTGCCGTGCTTAATTAAGCTTATGTTCCCTCTTTAATGCAAGAAACCGTCCTTAATGCAAGAAATCGACCGGTATCTCTCTCCTGCAAAGATCAATCTTGGCCTGGAAGTCCTGTACGAACGGCCGGATGGCTATCATGAGATCAACACTTGCTTCGTTCGCGTCCTTGAACCGCACGATTCCGTCTCCGTCACTCGCTCGGGCTTTTTTCGATTAACATGTTCCGACCCGACCTTACCCGTCGACAGCAGTAATTTGATGATGAAAGCGGCACTCGCTTTCGAAAAATTGGCCGGTCATACGCTGCCTCGAATTCATGTCCATTTAGAAAAAGTGATACCTATGGGTGCGGGACTCGGCGGCGGCTCCAGCAATGCGGCTTCGATGCTTCAGATTCTTTGCGATCGAAGCGAGGCGCCTCCTTCATCTGTAGACGTTATGAAGATCGCCGCCAAGATCGGTGCTGATGTTCCATTCTTCCTTGCTGGAAATAAGATCGCTCGCGCCGGTGGTATCGGAGAAGAGCTTACACCGCTTTCAATAGAGTTGCCGCTTACGATACTCATCGTGGTGAATCCTACAATTCAAATTTCGACCAAAGACGCCTACGCGCTACTATCGCCGAGCCCAGAACCAAGCCAGGTAGACTACATTTCCTTTTTTGACGACCCGCCAGCACTCTCACAATGGAAGGAAAAATTACGCAATGATTTCGAACCCGAAATATTCCGGCGAATACCAAAGCTCGGAATGATAAAACATGCGATGTATTCGCGCGGAGCGGTCTTCGCACTTATGAGCGGTTCCGGTTCATCGATCTACGGGCTATTCGAAAACCCGGAGTTAGCGGAATCAGCTAAGCAGAAGTTTCTGGAGGAGAAACTCCTTGCATTCTTAAGCTAATACGCTGCGAATGTCTTATAGACCCACGCGTTCAAAAATACGATCAACGTGCTTTATTGCCGCGCTGGGATCGAAGGCTTTATCGAGATCCGCTTTCGATAACCGGCCAGCAACGTCGGGATCGGCCTCGATGAGCGAGCGGAAGGTTACTTCGGGATTCGAGCCGCTTGCGGCAAGCTCCCACACCTTCATTGCATTACGTTGCACGATCTTGTAGGAGTCTTCACGAGTGAGCCCGCTCTTTGCAAGCAATAACAGTATCGGCTGACTAAAGACCAGGCCGCGAGTAAGCGACAAATTGCGCTGCATCGCTTCGGGATAGACAAACATTGTCTCGACCGTTTTGGCCATGAGATCGAGCATGTAATCCAATGCGATCGTTGCATCGGGTCCGATAACCCGCTCGGTCGACGAATGTGAGATATCACGTTCATGCCACAGCGCGACATTCTCCATAGCCGTCATAGCATAACCGCGCAGCAAACGAGCCAGCCCGGTCACGCGCTCCATCGTTATTGGATTTCGCTTGTGCGGCATGGCACTCGACCCTTTTTGCCCTTTCGAGAAATATTCTTCTGCTTCTCGAACTTCCGTGCGCTGCAAATGGCGTAACTCGACTGCGAGCTTTTCCAGACTTGAACCAACCAGGGCGATCGTTGAAAAGAACTCGGCATGTCGGTCGCGTTGAATGATCTGGGTTGAGATCGGCGCCGCTTCGATTCCCATCTTTTCACAGACGTATTCTTCAACACTGGGGTCCAGGTGTTCGAAAGTACCGACCGCACCTGATATCTTACCGACCGAGATCGTTTTTACCGCATGCTCCATTCGCTCGCGGACACGCTTCATTTCCGCGTAAAAGACGGCAAGTTTGAGTCCGAACGTGGTCGGCTCGGCATGAATACCATGGGTGCGGCCGATCATTGGTGTATTCTTGAATTCACGAGCGCGTTTACCGAGCGCCTCTATTAGCCGATCTATTCCTTTCAGGATGAGCTTCCCGGCCTGCATGCACTGAACCGAAAATGCAGTATCGACGACATCGCTCGATGTCATGCCCAGATGCAGAAAGCGTGAATCCGTCCCAACTGACTCCGCAATATTGGTCAAAAAGGCGATAACATCATGTTTTGTCTCGCGCTCGATCTCATCAATTCGTTGCGGATTGAAAGTCGCTTTCTCGCGGATCTTTTTGGTTGTTCCAACGGGAACAATGCCTAATTGCTCCTGCTTCTCAGTAGAGAGTAGTTCTATTTCCAGCCAGATTCGATATTTGTTCTCATCGGTCCAGATCGCTCCCATCTCGGGGCGGGTGTAACGAGGGATCATGTATCAAAAAACTAAAAGTGGTTTGGCGATGCTTTGCTAAATTGTGGGGCTATTAACACGCTCGAGCTTCGCTTAGTGACAGATTGGTAATGGAGTAATTTCTTCTGAGTATCGTTGATACTGTGAAGATTCTCGTTCAAAGGAGGATTCGGTTGTGTAAGTCCTGTAGCGTGGCGCCCCATGCTGCAGGGAAATATGTAGGTATAATAGCTCGGTTTGCAACCAAAATTGTAGGCCTTGCGAAAAGGAGACTGTTCTTTATGATCTTAGCAACAATCGCACTTGCGGCATCGCTGGGCAGCACACCAACGGCATCGGCGAGCTCTTCCTTTCACTCTTCCACTATTCCTGCGGAGAGGCATGTCGTGACCACACACATTCAAGCTCGGCAGGATATTGCTGTCGATCTGCATCCGATGACCGAGGAAGAGAAGCGAATGTATCCCGGGCGGGAAAATTGGGATAAGACCGAATGGTACGAAGCCCAATTTAAGTCGGCAAAAGTCGTGTTCCTTCCGGAACATGTGGATGAATGGCATAACGGCGGCTTGGAGTTAGCCTAAGCTTCATCTTCCTGATAGTAAAATTACAAGAAAAGCGCGCTTCATGTGCGCTTTTTCTATTTTAGCCCATTGCTCATTAATTGCTGTTCCATTTTTTCTCATAAGAAATGTGAGATTTCTTTCACCGTGGTGTTATATTTGTGACAGTTTAGCAGCTATAGGAGCATCGAGACCATGAAGTACTGCTCATGTTCTTTTAAACTTCTGCAGTCTGCTTCTTGTCTAACGAGCATATAAGTACGGTCGTACCTGTCAATACGGCCGGATCATCCACTATCGAGCTCTTACCAGCGTCGCCGGTGGTCCGTCACAATCACAATTGAACTGACTTATGAATCAACGCTTACCACTTGCGTGGCTTTGCGCTTTGGTCGTCTCGCTTTTACTCTCGAGCAGCCAAATTAGCTTTGCCGCTACAACAGATACCATTTTCAGTGAGGATTTCTCCAGTTTGAACTTCCCGCCAACGGGTTGGACTGATAACAGTTACGATCAATGGTCGGGTGGCTCCGGCTGGTACGCTGCCGCCGATGGCTATAACGGCTCTAACGGTTCACTCATCTGCGATATTTGGGATGGGTCGACCGGTATGCTGCTTACACCATCGCTCGATGCCAGCCAGTGGTCATCTTCTACCGATACGGCGTACGTCGACTTCGACTTCTTCTGGGAGTATGATTATTATAATCGTGACTACGGCTCAGGGATCGATGACAACTTTCAGATGTATCTCGTGAACTCGAATGGGCAAACACAAGTGCTCAATCTCTACACTAGCACGGCATACACCTATTATAACCAATCATATAACTGGACCACTGACCCTCCGACATCAACAGATGCCTGGCGGCATTACCGCATCGGTATTCCTAAAGATTACCGTGTCGATGGTCTCCAGATCGGATGGCAGGCACTGCCAAATTTTGGTGCTGGCAACGCCGCGATCGACAATGTCATTGTTTCCGGCACGCACTATAACACGCTCACCGTCACACCGACGACGACCATCAACTTTGGTACGGTCGATGTCGGAGATACGATGACCAAGAGCATTGTGCTTACGAATCCGAATTCGATTCCCGTCAATATTTCCAACCTGGTGGTAACAGGCCCGGATTATACGCTTGTACGTACACCCTCTACTGTAGCTGCCAATTCGTCGGACTCGATCATCGTCGCGTTTATTCCGACGCTAGGAGGTACTCGCACGGGGGCTGTCTCCTTTAATACAGATGCAGACATTCCGACATCGGTCAGTATTAACCTAACGGGTACTGGGGTAAGCCCGGTGCTGTCGTTAAGCACAATGGGACCATTGTTCTTCCATACTAGAGTGAAGCTCGGCCAATCCCTTACGCAAAGCATCGCGGTGAGCAATACGAGCGCTGGGTTGCTTCGCATTTTGCCGGGCACGTCGATCGGTGGCGATTATCCGGGAGAATACACTATTACCCGTTTACCTTCGGAAGGAATTCCAGCCGGGACAACCGATACTATTAGCGTTACTTACACACCAACGATGGAAGGCTTGCACGCAGCGAACCTCAATATTGTGAGCAATGGAGGCAACGCATCTATACAGCTTCTTGGCTTAGGTACACTGCCACGTTTGGCTGTTACGCCTTCCGCACTCACATTCCCGCCGGTACCAGTAGGTACTCAGGAGTGTCAGAACGTAACCCTCTCTAATCCTGGGTCGGATACACTTATCGTTCGTGGTGATTTCTTCTCAAGTGCCGATTACGATTTCGTGTTGACTCCGCTACATGGAACAGACACGATCATTCCGCCGGGTGCTTCGAAAACGGTCAATGTATGTTTCACCCCTCTTCGCAGTGGAACGCGCGTCGCGACCCTTCATATCGCAACGAATATTCCGATGACGATCGGTGAAACACCCGTTGATACCAGCGGCTTCGATGTTTCAATTACGGGTACGGGGCTTTCGGTCGGTAAATTGGCCTTCGGACTCATGCGTGATTCGGCCATCGTCGGTAACACGGCCTGCGTAATGGATACTCTTATTAATGTTGGTGAAGCTCCGATCACGGTCACAAGCGCCACCTTCACGGGTGCTGACTCGGCGGAGTTTGCGTTCAATTCGAGTGCATTACCAATTACGGTTCCGGCTGGCGGTTCGGTCCCGGTTTCGATTTGCTTTACACCAACAACTCGTGGTCTCCGTTCGGCGCTCGTCGAATTGACTGGCATGTCAAATGGAGATTCGATACAGGCAGAAGGAATGGTACAAGCTACCGGCCTTTCGGTCTGCGCTACGCCTTCGACCGCTATGCTATTCGATAGCACACTTACCCTCGTTGGCCTGAGCGATACACAATCGGTCGTCATAACAAATTGTGGTGATGTGCCAACGACATACAGCGCGGCACTCTCCGGCAGTTCTGCGGCCTACACCGTACTGGGACCATCCACTTCTGCAGCCATTGCTCCAGGTGCGACAGATACGATCCGTGTTGCCTTTACACCGATGGATCGTTCGATGTCGAACGCAACACTCACCGTCACCGGCAACAATGGCGTGACTCCAATGGTCATTGCGCTTGGCGGGACGGGTGCTGGCGTCACCGTATCAGCAACGGGAGAACCGGGTAGTGCCTCTGTTGGTACGCCAACCACCTTTACTGTAACCGTCTATAATCAAGGTAACGCTGCCTGGACCCCTGGTACTGCTTCGATCGGGGGCGCAAACGCCGCCGACTTTACGGTCGCCAGCCCACTTTCACTTGCCACTATACCAGCCGGTGATAGCGCTACCATGACCATTCAATTCACACCGACGACAACGTCGACCGAAACGGCAACTCTGACCTTCCCCAATGGTACTCCATTGCCAGCGCCAGCTTTTAGCTACGTCCTTACAGGTACAGCAGCGTCAAGCAGTGTAGCAACAGTTGCCGCTCAAGGCTATTCACTGGATGCCATTTATCCGAACCCAGCGAAGGAGAGCGCTACAATTTCCTTTGCTACCTCATCAGCAGGTACCGTTCAGCTTACACTTGTAGATGGTAAGGGCAATATTGTGGAAACGGTCGTTAATGGAATGGTCTTCGAAGGAGATCACACAGTATCGATCCCCGTTACTAACCTTGCTAGTGGGACATATTTCTGTAATTTGCGCAGCGGCGGCATAAGTCTCGTCCGCGAGCTCAGCGTGCAGAAGTAAGCGTCTCAATTGTGAACCAGACAAAGCCCTTCTTTTTAAGGAGGGCTTTTTTATTGCCTTCGTCTTCTTTATTCCTATCTTCTTCTTTATCATTCACTTCTCTTCCGTAACTTTGCAGCATGGCATCACTTGCATGGATCGTAGGCGGCTCACGAGGTATTGGTTATGCCTGTGCGGAAGCGCTTGGCCGGGAGGGCTATCAGTTGGCCATCGGCAGCAGTAGCTTAAAAAACTCAGAGGAAGCAGCTAAAACATTCGCTGAGAAGGGTTTTACGACTCAAGCATTTGAATGTGATGTCACATCCGAGGAAAGCGTACGAGAGTGTTACAGATCAATAAAAAAGACATTCAACGCCGTACCCGACATACTCATCAATAGTGCAGGTATCTCTCCATGGAGCACCTTCTCAGAAACTTCGATCGAAGAATTCGATGCGGTACTCTCTGTAAATACCCGTGGCCTCTTTCTTACTTCCCGAGAAGTGTTAAATGATATGTACATGCGGGGTTCGGGAGTGATCGTGCAGATACTTTCCATCGCGAGCATTAAAGCTTATAAGAATGGCGCGGCCTATGTGGCAAGCAAATTTGCTTCCTTAGGATTCACCAATGCCTTACGTGAAGAAGCTCGACAGCACGGAGTTCGGGTAATTGCTGTTTTTCCAGGGGCGACCGAAACGGAATTGTGGGATAAGGAGGAACGAGAAAATTACCACGATCGCATGATGCAGCCGGAAGACATCGCTCTGGCGGTGATCGCTGCTATCAAAGAGCCCGGACGAGCATTGATAGAAGAGATCGTCCTTCGGCCGATCTTAGGAGATATTTAACCCAAATGGAAGAAACACTCACCGAATCAGCAACGAAGCAGTGGACGCGAAAACGCGCCGGAGTAATTCACGCGCCGCGAGGCACTGAATTGAGCTGCAAAGGGTGGCAGCAGGAGGCTGCTCTTCGGATGTTGATGAATAACCTCGACCCGGACGTCGCTGAGCGCCCGGAAGAACTGATCGTTTATGGCGGCTCTGGCCGAGCAGCTCGTAACTGGGAGTCGTTCGATGCGATCGTTCGAGAACTGTGCTCGCTTGAAAATGATGAGACGCTCCTCGTGCAATCGGGTAAACCCGTGGGTGTATTACGATCTCACAAGGATGCACCGCGTGTTGTGATCAGCAATTCGCAACTGGTGCCGCATTGGGCAACATGGGATGAATTTCGTCGGCTCGAACAACTGGGCCTTACCATGTACGGTCAAATGACCGCCGGAAGCTGGATCTACATAGGGAGCCAAGGCATCGTGCAAGGCACGTTCGAAACCTTCGCCGCGTGCGCCAAGAAGCACTTCGATGGCTCGCTTGCTGGTAAGATCGTGCTGACTGCCGGCTTGGGCGGCATGGGCGGTGCACAACCACTCGCAGCCAGTATGGCTGGTGCGGCGTTCCTCGGTGTCGAAGTCGATAAGGCCCGAATCCAAAAACGCATTGACACCGGATACTGCGATCGCATGACCGATAATCTCGAAGAGGCGCTCGACATTCTTGACAACGCTCGCAACAAAGGCGAAGCGATCTCTGTCGGCCTCGTCGGCAATGCGGCTGAAATTCATCCCGAGTTAGTGCGCCGTGGCTTTACACCCGACATCGTGACCGACCAAACGAGCGCTCACGATGTCCTGAATGGATATTATCCCGCCGGATTTTCGAAAAAAGAAGCGGACGAGCTTCGTGCGGACGATCCCGAACGCTATATGCGGGAGGCCCGGCGGTCCATCGTCACACATGTGGAAGCGATGCTTACCATGCAACGCCGTGGCGCCATTGCATTCGACTATGGCAACAATATTCGAGGTGAAGCAAAAGCTAATGGCTTAACGAACGCATTCGATATTCCCGGCTTTGTACCCGAATATATTCGCCCACTCTTTTGTGAGGGCAAAGGACCATTTCGCTGGGCCGCACTATCCGGAGACCCCGAAGATATTTTTACTACCGATCGCGAACTCCTGAAGCTTTTTCCCGATGATGCCACACTTCATCGTTGGATACCACTCGCACAAAAGCACATTCACTTTCAGGGATTGCCCGCCCGCATCTGTTGGCTGGGAATGGGTGCACGTGCTAAAGCAGGATTGCTGTTCAATCAATTAGTCCGTGATGGCAAAGTAAAAGCACCGATCGTTATCGGGCGCGATCATTTGGATTGTGGTAGTGTCGCTAGCCCCAATCGCGAGACGGAAGGTATGCTCGATGGCTCGGATGCCATCGCTGACTGGCCGGTACTAAATTTTGCAATGAACGCCATTGGCGGCGCCACATGGGTATCGTTGCATCATGGTGGCGGCGTTGGTATCGGAAATTCCATCCATGCCGGAATGGTGATCGTTTGCGACGGGAGCAAAGAAGCCGATGCCCGCATTGAACGCGTACTTACTTACGACCCCGCCATGGGATTGCTTCGCCACGCGGATGCAGGTTACCAAACGGCTCGAGAAGAAGCTCGAGAGCATGGGCTTCGTATTCCAATGGATTCATCCCTTTAGGACTTAGTACTTAGCACCTTTCTCATGCTCGACGAGACCACCGGATTAGGCGAACGACGCGCACGAACGATGGTCACGCTCGTTCTGCTCGTGCAGTCGCTGTGGGTCATATTCTTCAAATATCTTCCACTCGATGCCGGACTGTGGGCATTACAGGCAGAATTCGTTCGCATACATTTATTCGGACACCCGAATGATGGCTGGCGTCTCATTCAATTCCCCGCTTCCAATGTCGGCGCGCCGCTTTTAGCCGCATTCTTTACATCGATGGCATCCGGAGAGATCGTCCTTCGATTGCTCATGGCATTTGGTGCAATATTCCTTCGAGGCCTTGGAATGCTCGCCTTATTCCGTGTCCTGCGCGTGCGAGACCTTGGAGTCTATTTCCTTATACCAGTTCTCGTAATGACAGGTCTATGGTCGTCCGGTGCTCTTCCATACCTTTTGGGAGAAACGGTGATGCTCTGGATGCTGGTCTTTTTTCTTTCGCAGAATTATCCTCGTTCTTCGGCCTATTGGATACTAAGCGTTGCCTTGTTGCTTGTTTCGTTTTTTAGCGGCCTCGCCTTCTTCTTCTCCATATTTATCGTCATTATGATCATGCTGGAGCAGCGCCGGAACGTTCACTTATCACAAGGATGGCTGAGCGAACCTCGGACCGTGCTAAGTCTGCTTCTGATGGGCTCGGTCCTGCTTATTCTTGGCTTTATAGCGCGCGAACCGATCCTGCGTATCTCCTCTACCGGACTCCTTCCCTCTTCGGGCATCGAACAATTACTCTTCTTTTTAACACCATCGCCGAACGTACTTGAAGCGATCTTCCGGTATGGCGATATTCTCCATGCCCTGGTTGCCCTAACGTTCGCACTGGTCCTGCTTGCGTGCTTTGCTCGAGCGTATTTGCTCGCTATCGAGGAAGTAACCTGGCAATCGCGAGCGGTCCGTGGAGCGGGTTATTTATTATTGGTGCTCGCAGTCGCCGCACCGTTATTCTCTGGCATTGGTATCGACACCTCGGCTGGGGCTGTGCTTGCCGTAGTGCTTATTCTCGCTGGCTCTTATTCTCGAGGACCAGCCGTGCGTCGCACACCCGTAGACCGGCTGATCTATACCTTTACTGTTATCGTCGCCATCGCTTCGATCGCGATCAATATGTATTCGGTAGCTGCTGGAAGTTCTGCGGCAAGCAGTGTGCTATATACGGCCCGTTCGTTGGTTTCCGGCGAGCGCCAGACCGCCCGTGAAGACCAGCACATAGATAAGATCTCTCTTCGCTTTGTGATGGATTCCACCTTTCGCGCCGGTGTACCACTTGTGGGCTCGTTCTCCTATTCGGCTTCCGCACCGATCTATCTCTTTAGCGAGCACGATATGTTTGCCCAACCATCAGCCTTTCAACCGCCGGGAGGGATCATAAGAACCTCTGTACGAGGCCAACTTGCAGTAAGTCCTGTGAGCCCAATGATGCTCGGCTCGGAAGATCGTTATGTGGATTCCACACTCCGCATTCTTGCAGCATTACCTAAAGGCACCAGCACTTCACGGGCCTTCGGACCGTTCGATCTCTCGCTCGCTGAAGATGCTGGCGTTGATATTGACAAGGGACAGGCGAAGTATCATTTAGGAATTGGAAAGCTCAACGCCGGACATAAGATCGAGATGGCTGCCCGGCAGTAAATTGCTCTTTAGTTATCATCTATGACACTCTTCGAAAAGATCGCGAACCACGAGATACCGGCGAAGATCGTCCATGAAGACGATGAATTGGTTGCCTTCCACGATATTAATCCGCAGGCGCCGTACCACATTATTATTATTCCGCGAAAGGCGATCTCATCGATTAATGATGTCACATTATCGGACGCCACCCTTGTCGGCAAAATGGTGGTGCTGGCTGGCGTGCTTGCGAAAAAATTGGGTGTCGAGGAGAGTGGCTACCGGCTGGTGTTCAACTGCGGTTCCGATGCAGGGCAATCCGTCGACCACATCCATCTGCATCTTTTGGGTGGCCGTGGACTCGGCTGGCCACCAGGTTAAACGCTCGCCTCAGAATGCAGATAAAAGGCTGATGGATAAGTGTTATATGGCTTAGATTTTTCTTTTCTCTCGTATCATGGATAAAAATCTCAACGCATCGAACGCCGGCCAGGTAAAGCTCGGCTCTTTTACGGTTAATCGTATTGGCCTCGGTACGAACCGCATTACCGACACCGAAAATGCTCGAGCCGTACTAAGAAGAGCAGCCGAGCTCGGCATTAACTTCATCGATACCGCCGACATTTATCAACGCGGACAAAGTGAAGAGACCATCGGCCGAGTATTTCCCTCGGGTACTAAGACGGTGATCGTCGCTTCCAAAGGCGGAATGTCCTGGGAGGATCATGGTGCGATTAACGATCCATCTTATCTTCGCAAGGCAATCGATGCCAGCCTCCGGCGGTTGGGCCGCTCACAGATCGATCTCTATCAACTCCACCGCACAGATCCCAACATTCCAATCGAAGAAACGGCTGGGGTGTTAAAGGAAATGCAAGACCAAGGCAAGGTCAAGCACATTGGCTTATCAGAGGTTGGCGTAGAGACGATCGAGAGAGCAAGGACCGTGGTCGAGATCGTATCGGTACAGAATCACTATAACCTTGTCGTCCGAAAGCATGAAGCCGTGCTCGAGTATTGCGAAGCACATGGTATCGTCTTCATTCCATTTTTCCCGCTTGGCAAAGGACAGATCGTCGAAGAAGCGGTCGGACGCATCGCACAAGTGCACGATGCCTCACCGGTGCAAATATCTATAGCCTGGCTGCTTAAGCGCTCACCGGCCATGCTGCCGATTCCAGGTACGCTCTCTATAAAACACTTAGAGAGCGACGTCGCGGCGGCGAACATTGCTCTCTCAGCAGAAGAATTCGAATTACTGAACTCGGTCGTTACTTTTCAGCCAGCGCGGATTTGATCATCTCTTCCACAACCGGTTTTTGGCGAAGTCCGACGAAGCTTGCACGAATGATACCCGCACGATCGATCACGAATGTAACCGGGATCGAGCTAAGATCGCCATACGCAGCCGTGACTTTGTCATCCGGTAGCAAGATCGGGTAACTGACTGGGTTTTTGGTAAGCCACGGCTTTACTTTGGCAAGCCCCTCATCATCGAGAGCAATACCGAGGAATTGCACTCCCTGATCGCCAAATTGCTTTTGGAGTTCAATGTATTCCGGAATTTCCTTACGGCATGGCGGACACCAGGTCGCCCAGAAATTAAGCATTACTACCTTACCCTTGTAATCGGAAAGATGATGGACTTTGCCATCCACATCCTTTAACTCAAAATTTGGTGCTGGACGCGGCCCTGCTTGATCCGCGGACATCGGAGCCGCCATTGCGGAATCCGGCATAATGCCATGCGACTGAGTGATCTGGTAAACAGCGAATCCGCCCACCAGTAACAAGCCGATCGTGATTGGGGCAAAGAGTTTTGAACTTCGAGATTTCATCGTAGACGATATGTTGATATATAACTAATGAACCCGGTCAGTAGCAACCCAATTGTGTCCATTTGTGTTCGCGATGGCTGCTTTTTGACCGATTCCATGCGAATAGTATGCATCAGAATCGGATCCCTGTCGTGTTTTAACGGAGAGCCCAGTATGTTTCGGACTATCGCGTCTTTCAGTGGTATTTTTTTGTTTTCGATCGGTTTTATAGCGTGCGCGCAGCAGCAATTGCCGTTTCACGGTTTTGCGGATCAATCTACCCTCGATAAGAACGATCAGGTCGTCATGGAACAGTCGGCGCACGGCACGCTGGATCCGATGAACCTCGCTCAGGATGACCAACGCTATACGCACAACAATATTGCTTACGATCGCATGGAGGAAGGATATTACCAGTGGGGACAAAAGCTATACGCGATGGGCTACCGCGACGAGTTCTATGTGCGCGATCTCGCTCCGAAGGCGTTTCGGCATGACCTTATCGATACGTACGATCACGCCATTCAAAAAGGATTTGAAGACGCAGAAGCAGCGCAATCCCATAAATAATTTTTATTCCCCTCCAACAACCCGCAACCCAACTCTCTATTAATGCTGACCGAAATTGAATCGACGCCGACACTCATTGCCGGCACCCGCGAACCCGAGCAAGCTTTTGAACAGATCCTTTCCAATGCCAGCAAAAGCAGCGGCATTGGTTCGTTCGTTCACGTTTCGAATGACGATTCGGGCAAGTTCGTACTAACACTTACTCCGGAGGGTGAAGAGCTTCATAAAAAGTATGAACAAGCTTCACGCTTTGCGGATGAGCGGGGAATGGGCGATCGCGATGTACTCGAACTCTTAGGTGAGATAGAATCCAAGTGGCCGTCCTATCCTGGCATCGTTGAGAATGCGATCAACGAAGCGATCGAAATGGGTGAGACGGCTCGTGGGGTTGAGATTTGCGATAAGGCTATCGCGGATTGGGCAGCTACATTATCGAACGGTAGCGTTAAAACTGCAAAGGACCTTTCTATTGAGAGCGACGGCGGTCATCTCTTTATTCAGCTTCTGGCGAATTACGAATTCGCTCTCGAGCGTGACAACCGCTTAGACGACGCACTTGGTATCGCACAGCTTTCTCGCCTCCTCGATCCGAAAGATCCCGAAAATGTGCTGAGTTCGATCGTGAGCCTCAACATTCGTGTGGGCGAATCGATGGCCGCATTGCGTGCACTCGAGCCGATGTCGGAATCGCTTGCACCATACGTGCTGTATGGACGCGCGCTCGCCTATTTTGCTCTGGAACAACGAGAGAATGCCGAGGTCGCAGTGCAAACGGCGATTCGCAATTGGCCGGACGTTGCCCAGGCGCTTACCCGCGAGTGGAAGGGCGGCACTCCAATGCCAAAGCCTGGTGAAGCCGTAAGTGAGCTGCAAGTTTTATACGGGTACTACGAAGTATTTGGCTCAGCGTGGAGATCGGTAGCGGGTGCAATCGAATGGCTTCGCGAAGCGGCGAAAGCCGTTGCCCGCCTCGGCAGTCGACGTGAGCGTTACGTCGGCCTTACACGCTCCGGCATGAATGCGAGTGATGCTGAGACGGAGGAAGCCGTCCAGAAGGAACAGGCCGAGCTTATCCGTAAGGGTCAGCTGATCGGCGAAGATGAATTCGTCCGATTCCTGGAAGTGCAGCCGAACGTGTACGTTTACGATCTGACCGAGCGTGGTAAGGAGTTAGAAGAGGAGCACAATGCTCTTTACCGCCGTGATATGAAAATACACGCCAGAGTCGAAGCGATCGAAGATCTATTGAAGACCTGGCCGGGCCACGCCAACGCCGCGATAGCACTTGCACGGTACGAGGGACAAAAAGAGCACTTCGAGAAAGCGATCGAAATGCTGGAGCCCGTCATCTTCGATCTTCAGAGATTCTGGCCAGAGGATATTATTGGTTCTGGTATTATTCCTGCCGATTGGTCCGGTAATAAGCCGCTTTTGAGTGCTTATGCGTATATGATCGTCGATCTTGCTGAAGCCGGCGACAGTGTCAGTGCCAAAGCATTTATCGATGATTACCTTGCCCTAAATCCGGCCGATAATATGGGCGTTCGCCAAAAGGCAATCGAACTCGCTATTGCCGACAACGAATATCAAAAAGCACTTACCTACATCAACACCGCCGCGGACCAGATCTCCGCGTATAATCTTTTTGGCCGCGCATTGCTGGGGTACGTCACTAAGGCAAACGACGCTGAGCTTGCATTAAAGAATGCGGTTGAAAGCCGGCCGCTCGTTTGGCGAGAAATGAATGCGGATAAACATCGTATGCCACACAACTACAATCCAAGTTGGGTACGGTACTTCTCTGCGGAAGAAGCCTACAACTACAACGAGCGCTGGGCGGCGTTATGGCTGCGCAAACATGGCGCACTCGCCTGGCTCAAAAAAGAAGGCCGGAAATATCTTCCGGCCTCCGCATGATCTAAAAAAAGCGTTAATCTTCTTCGGTCGACTCTTCCGTTGTAATAACGGTAGGTTCCGGCTGTGCCTGCATTTGCGGCGGGTTGTACGAAATAATACCGGTCGAAAGCGGACTCATGAAATTAATGTGGCCGCATGACTGACAGGTGATAGTAAGAACGGGTTTTACGATCCCATCGGCTGCTACACCACCACCGACAAACTCCCGGAGTTCAAAGATCGAGTCTTCCAACTGGAAGCTGTTGCCACCACAGACGGAGCATGGCTGGCGAAGTACATTCTGAAGATGAGACTGTAAGCGGGCGCGGCCCTCGGCGTTTAGTATCATGATCTAAGTTATTTTGGATTGTAAAGAATCGGTTCGCAGGGACGTTTAACGCGCTGTAATAGTTTCCGCTTCAGGTCGCCTTTGGGCAACGCTGTAGTATAGATGGGTAAACGATTCGAGGTACAAGAGCGGGTACGCTGGTCGGATGTCGACCATGCCGGTATCATTTATTTCGGAAGCTACGTCCGTTTTTTTGAAATAGCCGAGCTGGAAATGTATCGAGCAATGGGCCTGCCCTATTCCGAATATTTCGATATTCTCGACGTTTATCCTGTTCGTGCCCAATTCCATTGCGATTTCAAGTCGCCTGCGTACCTCGATGACCTTCTCACCACTGCGATCTGGGTCAGCCGAATTGGTAAAACATCCATGACGCTTTCCTTCGAGGTCGTTCGTACCCTTTCCAAGAAAGGTACCGTTGGTGAAATTCTGACAACAGGGCACTGCGTGCTAGTGACCGTCGGCCAAAAAACTCTTCGGCCGCAACGGATTCCCGACCGCCTCCGAGAAGGATTAGAACAATTCTTGATCGAAGGTTAGACAAGCAAAATATAATTCATCGTTCGTTATTCTTCATTCTTTACGGAATGCGGAACTGCCTTCCGGCCGAGAGGCTTTTCCACTTCCCGTTATTATGCCTGTTCTGGGGCTGTAACAAAGCGTACGAAACCAGAGGCCTGACGGTCGAACTTGGACTCATTATGACTGCTGAAGCAACCATCGATACTCTTTCCGAACAATCCTCTGTCGATCCGGAATCACTTTCTAACACCACAGAATCTTCCGAATCGGCGACACCATCCCCCTCTGAACCGCACGAGAATACCGCTCCTACCACCGAGCGTGTACAGGACGAGTGGGAGCCCTTGCGCGCAAAAATGCGATCGAAAGAGACGGTGCAGGCTCGCGTTGTAAAGTGGCAACGCAATGGTCTCGAAATGGAAATTCAAGGCGTTGGCACCAACGGTACGAACGTGATGGCATTTATGCCTAACGATAATATTGACCGTGACCCGAACCGCAACATCGCCAATTACTTCGGCAAAACGCTTCCCGTTCGCATTACCAACGTACGGCCAAAAGTTGGTGGCGCTGATATTACTGTAAGCCATCGCGCGATCCTCGAAGATGAGATCCGTAATGCGGGTAAAGAAGCGATCAAGAATTTCAATGTCGGTGATATTGTCGATGTGAAGGTAAAGACCTTCAGTAAGGACAATGTAGTGGTCGATCTCGGTGCGGGCATCGATGCTGTGATTCGTTTGCGTGATCTTGCATGGCAGCACATCGAGCATCCGTACGAGGTCATCAAGCGTGGTGACAGTGTAAAAGCAAAGATTCTTTCGCTCGATCGCGGCCGCCGCCAGGTGCGCTTGGGTGTAAAGCAACTTACCGAAGATCCGGAGTTAGCGAAGTTCAGTGAGTATGAGCCCGGACAAACTCACACTGTAAAAGTAACGACGATCGGAAATTTCGG
>Ga0070738_10000937_pt1 | contig 70205 bp, 59 predicted proteins | sample Coa_R2_2_FD_66446 | JGI IMG/M metagenome (GOLD analysis project Ga0070738, IMG submission 66446) | Surface soil microbial communities from Centralia Pennsylvania, which are recovering from an underground coalmine fire - Coalmine... | ecosystem: Environmental > Terrestrial > Soil > Unclassified ... | reverse complement strand
CTCCTCATATGAGGTAAGTCGTTTCTGCCATTCGCATTTTTCCTCATCCTGAGGAGCCGCCGAAGGCGGCGTCACGAAGGACGCAAACCGCCCGCCGCAAACTTCCGTCGAAGAGGATGGCGTGAGGACGGCGGCTGCGCGATTGCGCGCGGCGGCGCCTTTGCGCTAGAACCCGCCTCCTTCCATCCAGATCGCGCCGCCGGAGCAGCCATGGCCGCCTATCAGTACATCCATGTCATGAAGGGTCTCGGCAAGACCTATCCGGGCGGCCGCGAGGTGCTGAAGGACATCTGGCTCTCCTTCCTGCCCGGCGCCAAGATCGGCGTGCTCGGCATCAACGGCGCCGGCAAATCGACGCTGCTCCGCATCATGGCGGGGATCGACAAGGAGTTCGTCGGCGAGTCGTGGACGGCGGAGGGCGCCTCGGTCGGCTATCTCGCGCAGGAGCCGCAGCTCGATCCCGGCAAGGACGTCGCCGGCAACGTCATGGAAGGGCTGGCGGCGACGAAGGCGCTTCTCGACCGCTTCGAAGCGGTCTCGGCCCTGTTTGCCGAGGAGCTCTCGGATGATGAGATGAACGCGCTCATCGCCGAGCAGGGCGAGCTGCAGGAGAAGATCGACGCGGCGAATGGCTGGGAGCTCGAGCGCACCGTCGAGATCGCCATGGACGCGCTGCGCTGTCCGCCCGGGGATGCCGATGTGACGACGCTCTCGGGCGGCGAGCGGCGCCGCGTCGCGCTCTGCCGTCTGCTGCTGCAGCGTCCCGACCTCCTGCTCCTCGACGAGCCGACCAACCATCTCGACGCCGAAAGCGTCGCCTGGCTGCAGCGCTTCCTCAAGGATTACCCGGGCACCGTCGTCACCGTCACCCACGACCGCTATTTCCTCGACGAGGTCGCGGGCTGGATCCTCGAATTGGACCGCGGCAAGGGCATTCCCTACGAAGGCAATTACTCGGGCTGGCTCGAGCAGAAGCAGAAGCGCCTCGAACTCGAGGGCAAGCAGGAGGCGGCGCGCCAGCGCACCTTGCAGCGCGAATTGGAGTGGGTGCGGCAGAGCCCGCGCGCCCGCCAGGCGAAGTCGAAGGCCCGCGTCAGCGCCTATGAGGCGCTCGTCGCGCAGAGCCGCGAGAAGGCGCCGGAGAACGTCCAGATCGTGCTGCCGCCGGGGCCGCGTCTCGGCGATGTCGTCATCGAGGCGGAGCACCTCGCCAAGGGCTACGGCGATCGGCTCCTCATCGAGGATCTCGATTTCCGCCTGCCGCCCGGCGGCATCGTCGGCATCATCGGGCCGAACGGCGCCGGCAAGACGACGCTCTTCCGCATGATCACCGGCCAGGAAAAGCCCGATTCCGGCACGATCCGCATCGGCGACACGGTGAAGCTCGGCTATGTCGACCAGTCGCGCGACGCGCTCCAGCCCAACAAGACCGTCTGGGAGGAGATCTCCAGCGGGCAGGACGAGATCGATCTCGGCCGCCGCAAGATGGCGAGCCGGGCCTATTGCGCGCTCTTCAACTTCCGCGGCGCGGACCAGCAGAAGAAGGTGGGGCAGCTCTCGGGCGGCGAGCGCAACCGCGTCCACATCGCCAAGATGCTGAAGACCGGCGCCAATGTGCTGCTGCTCGACGAGCCCACCAACGATCTCGACGTCGATACCCTGCGCGCCCTCGAGGACGGCCTCGTCGACTTTCCGGGCTGCGCCGTCGTCATCAGCCACGACCGCTGGTTCCTCGACCGCATCGCGACGCACATCCTCGCCTTCGAGGGCGACAGCCGCGCCGTGTGGTTCGAGGGCAACTACGCCGATTACGAAGCCGACCGCAAGCGCCGCCTCGGCGCCGAGGCCGACCAGCCGCATCGCATCAAGTACAAGCCGCTGACGCGGGGGTAGACGGCTTTCAGCTCTCAGCCGTCAGCTTTCAACCGTCAGCTTTGAGCTGACAGCTGACAGCAACTGACAGCTACCCCTCGCCCAGCTTCTCCCGCAGCAGCTTCAAGAGCGCATCGACCCGGCCGCCGCCGCGCTGGATGACCGAGGCGAATTCCTGGCGCTCGGTCACGGCCATGCTGATGCCTTCGACGATGACGTCGGTGATCTTGAGGCCCCTCTCGGTCTTGGAGACGCGCCAATCGACCTTGACCGGCGGCGCGCCGGCGGTGCGGATGATCTGGCTCGAGACGAGCGCAGCGGTGTCGCCCTCGGGCCGCGTCCCCGCCACTTTGAACTGCTCCTGATGGTACTCGCTGAAGCGGACCGTATAGGCGTGGACGATATAGGCCTCGAAGAGCTTGGTGAATTCCTGGCGCTGCGCGTCGCTGGCCGTCCGCCAATAGGGGCCGAGCACGAAGCGCGCGATGGTCGGAACGTCGAAGCCTTCGTCGAAGAGGGCGCGGAAGCTCTGCTCGCGATCGGCCGGGGTCGCGGGCGAAGTCAGGATTTCGATGGCCCGCTTGCCGAGATCGGAGATGAAGCCGGAGGCGTCATCGGCGCCGCGTGCGGCGAGCGGCGTCCCGAGAAGAAGGAGGAGGATCGCGATGCGGGCAAGCGGGCGCAAGGACATGATGAACGTCTCGTCAGGCTGGTCGCGCGCGACGGGCGGCGCCGGGTTCCCGGAAAGAAGTCCCGCCGCGCGCCCCCACGCGGCTCATGGGTTGGGATTGCCCTCCGGCGGCGCCTCGTGCCGGATGATGGCGTCGCGGCGCTGGCGATAGAGGCTGCGGATCGTCGCGTAGAAGTCGAGGGACGTGCTCTGGATGCGGTCGAGAATGTCGATGTTGCGCGAGCGCGTGTCGACGCCGTTGACGACGCTGCGGCCGTAGGTGACGTAGTCCGCATCGGCGCGGCGCATGAGGCCGTTGAAGGGATCGGCGACGACATCGGCGGCAAGCCCCGCCGCATCACGCGGGTCGGAGGGGCCGAGGATCGGCAGCACGAGATAGGGCCCGGCCGGGACGCCCCAGACGCCCAGCGTCTGGCCGAAATCGGCGTCGTGGAAGGGAATGCCGAGATCGGTCGCGACATCCATGATGCCGCCAAGCCCGAGGATCGTGTTGAGCCACATGCGGGCGAAGGTGTCGCCGGCGAGCTTGCCCTGGCCCTGCAGCCCGTCGTTGAACATGATGACGGGCGAGCGGAGATTGTTGAGGAAGCTGCGGATCGAGTTCTGCACCACCTCCGGCACATAGTCGCGATAGGCGGTGGCGACCGGCTTGAAGATGTATTCATCGAAGGTGGTGTTGAAGGCCCAGACGCCGCGGTTGACCGGCTCCAGCGGATCGTTCACCGCGTAGGCGTCGGCCTCCTCGCCGGGCGACGAGCTCGTGCCGGCGCACCCGCCGAGGAGGACGAGGCCGGTGAGGGCGAGGATTCGGAGGGCGCAACGCAGCGGCATCGATCGCATCGTTCTTATATACCCGCTCTGGCGGAGATCGCTGCCCGACCGACCCCCATCATGAACTCAACCTAGAGGTACGCGGGGCGCAGGCGCACCATAATCGCAGTTAACCATGGCGGCAAGCCGCCAATACCGCGCGCCCGCTCCGTGGCGCGGAAGCTTCCGCGTGAGGACACGCCGAAGGCACCCGGTCCCCGCAGACGCGGCGATCAGATTGCAATTGAAGTGTTATTTTTCCGTTGTCGCGAAACTTCTTGGTTCGGTTGCGCGGCGCCGCCCGAACTTCCGAAAGAGTTGCCATGCACATAAAGATATGTTTATATGCTCTCGCGTTTAAGCGGAGCGGCGCATGGAGAACATTCTTGCCGGCCTGCGGGCGGCGGCGGAGCCGACGAGGTTGCGGCTTCTCGCCCTCTGCGCCCATGCCGAGCTCACTGTCAGTGAGCTGACCACCATTCTCGGGCAAAGCCAGCCGCGCGTCTCGCGGCATCTGAAGCTGCTGTGCGAAGCGGGGCTGCTCGACCGTCTGCGGGAAGGGAGCTGGGTCTTCTATCGCCTGGCGCGGAGCGGCGGCGAGGGCGGCGGCCTGGCGGCGCTGCTCGCCGGCCTCGTGCCGGAAAGCGACCCCATCATCGCGCTCGACCGCCAGCGCCTGCGCCAAATTCAGCGCCAGCGCGCCGAGGAGGCCGCCGCCTATTTCCGCGCCAATGCGGCGCAGTGGGACCGCATCCGCTCCCTCCATGTCGATGACGGCGAGGTGGAGCGGGCGCTCCTCGAGCTGCTGCCGCCCGGAGCGGCGCGCGATCTGCTCGACATCGGCACCGGGACCGGGCGGATGCTGGAGATCCTGGCGCCGCGCGTCGAGCACGCTGTCGGCGTCGACCTGTCGCGCGAGATGCTGACCGTGGCGCGCGTCAATCTCGAACGCGCCGCGCTCCGCAACTGCTCGCTCCGCCAGGGCGACATGTACCAGCTGCCGCTGCCCGGCGCCTCCTTCGATGCCGTCGTCATCCATCAGGTCCTGCATTTCGCCGACCGTCCGGGCGACGCCATCGCCGAGGCGGCGCGGATGCTGCGGCCGGGCGGGCGCCTCGTCATCGTCGATTTCGCGCCGCATGCGGTCGAAAGCCTGCGCAGCGAGCATGCCCATCGCCGCCTCGGCTTCGATGACGAGGAGATCCTCGATTGGTGCCGCGCGGCGGGCCTCGAGCCGGGCCGCGTGCGCCATTTGCCGGGCTCGCCGCTCACCGTAGTTCTGTGGTCGGCGAGCCGCCGTTCGCCGCGCGCCGCGCTGGCGCGCGAGAGCGCCGGCGCGGTGCCGATGCCGAACGAGGCGGCGCGGTCCGAGCGCGCCGTCCTCGCCAATCCGACCGGCCTCGTCTAGGAAAGGGGAGCATATGGGCCTCCAGCGACCCGACGCGCCGCGCGCCATCCTCGCCGCCGACCCCAAGACGGAATGGCGCCAAGGCCCGCCCCTCGTTTCCTTCGAGTTCTTCCCGCCGAAGACGGCGGAGGCGGAGGAGAAGCTGTGGCAGACCATCACCCGCCTCGCCGGCTTGCAGCCGCGCTTCGTCTCCGTCACCTATGGCGCCGGTGGCTCGACGCGCGAGCGCACCCATGCGACCGTCGTCCGCATCCGCCGCGAGACGGCGCTGGAGCCGGCGGCGCATCTCACCTGCGTCGGCGCCGATCGCGGCGAGATCGCCGAGGTGGCGCGGCGCTATTGGGAGGCCGGCATCCGCCACATCGTCGCCTTGCGCGGCGACCCGCCGGCCGGCGCCGCCGGCTACACGCCGCACCCCGACGGCTACCCGCACGCCGCCGATCTCGTCGCGGGGCTGCGCCGCGTCGGCGATTTCGAGATCAGCGTCGCCGCCTTCCCCGAGACCCATCCCGAGGCGCGGAGCGCCGGCGCCGATCTCGACAATCTGAAGCGCAAGATCGATGCCGGCGCCAACAGGGCGATCACGCAATTTTTCTTCGACATCGACATCTATCTGCGCTTCCTCGACCGGGCGCGCGCCGCCGGCATCGCCGTTCCCATCGTTCCCGGCATTCTGCCGGTGACGAATTTCGCGCAGGTGAAGAAATTCGCCGCCGCCTGCGGCGCCAGCGTGCCGGCCTGGATGGCGGCGCAGTTCGATGGGCTCGACGACGACCCGGAGACGCGCCGCCTCGTCGCCGCCTCGATCGCCGCCGAGCAGTGCCGGCGCCTCCAGGCGAATGGCATCGGCGAGTTCCATTTCTACACGCTGAACCGCGCCGATCTCACTGTCGCCATCTGCCATATGCTGGGCGTGCGCGGCAAGCCGCAGGTCGCGGCGGCGGTGGCGTAGGTGCAATCGATCCCAGACGGCCCCTCACCCTCCCGCTGCGCGGGTCCCTCCCTCTCCCCGCAGGCGGGGAGAGGGGCGGGGTGAGGGGCAAGTCGCAGCCCGTACGAAGGAACCCATGCCGCATCTTCTCGACTTCCTCGCCGATCGCGTCCTTCTCTGCGACGGCGCCATGGGAACGCAGGTCCAGGCGCGCAATCTCGACACCGAGCGCGATTTCCTCGGGCACGAGAACTGCACCGAGATCCTGAACGAGAGCCGTCCCGACCTCGTCCGCGCGATTCACCGCGGCTATCTTCTCGCCGGTGCCGATGCGGTGCAGACCAACAGCTTCGGCGGCTCGCCCATCACCTTGGGCGAGTTCGGGCTGCAGGACCGCGCCTTCGATCTCAACAAGCGCGCGGGCGAACTCGCGCATGAGGCGGTCGCCGAATTCGCGGGCGACGGCCGCACGCGCTTCGTTATCGGCTCGATCGGCCCCGGCACGCGGCTGCCGACGCTGGGGCACGTCGCCTACCGCGCTCTCGAAGACGCCCTCACGATCCAGGCGAAGGGGCTCCTCGCCGGCGGCGTCGACGCCTTCCTCATCGAGACCTGCCAGGACCCGTTGCAGATCAAGGCGGCGGTGAACGGCGCCAAGCGCGCGCGGGAAGAGGCGAGGAGCGATATCCCGATCCTCGTCCAGGTGACGATCGAGACGACGGGGACGCTTCTCGTCGGCGCCGACATCGCCGCCGCGGCGACGATCATCCAGGCGCTCGACGTGCCGGTCATCGGCCTCAACTGCGCGACGGGGCCGCAGGAGATGGCCGAGCACGTCAAGTGGCTCGGCGAGAACTGGCCGGGGCGCATCTCCGTGCAGCCCAATGCCGGCCTTCCCGAACTCGTTGCCGGCAAGACGCAATACCCTCTCACCCCGGCCGAGCTCGCGCAGTGGCTGGAGCGCTTCGTCATCGAGGACGGCGTCGGCATGGTGGGCGGCTGCTGCGGCACCGATACGCCGCATATCGCCGCCCTCGACCAGATGCTGCGCCGCCTCGGCCGGGAGGCTTGGCGGCCGGCGCCGAGCCCGCGCAAGAGCGTGTGGGTCCCGTCGATCGCCTCGCTCTACAGCCAGGTGCCGCTGCGCCAGGAGAACGCCTTCCTCGCCATCGGCGAGCGCTGCAACGCCAACGGCTCCAAGAAGTGGCGGCAGCTCCAGGAGAAGCACGATTGGGACGGCTGCGTCGAGATGGGGCGCGAGCAGGTGAGGGAAGGCAGCCACGCCCTCGACATCTGCACCGCCTTCGTCGGCCGCGACGAGGTCGCCGAGATGAGCGAGGTGGTGAGCCGGATGCGCGGCGCCGTCAACGCGCCGCTCGTTATCGATTCGACCGAGCTGCCGGTGCTCGAGGCGGCGCTCGAACTCTATGGCGGCAAGCCCATCCTCAATTCGATCAATTTCGAGGATGGGGAGGGCCCGGCCGAGAAGCGCATGCGCCTCGCCAAGCACTTCGGCACCGCCGTCATCGCTCTCACCATCGACGAGAGCGGCATGGCGAAGGAGGTCGAGCACAAGGTCCAGGTGGCGCGGCGCCTCAGGGATTTCGCCTGCGGCCGCTTCGGCCTGCCGGCCTCGGACCTCCTCTTCGATCCCTTGACCTTCACCATCTGCACCGGCAACGAGGACGACCGCAAGCTCGGCCTGTGGACGCTCGAAGCCATCGAGCGCATCCGCGCCGAGATCCCGGACTGCCAGATCATCCTCGGCCTCTCCAACATCTCCTTCGGCCTCAACCCGGCGGCGCGGCACGTCCTCAACTCGGTCTTCCTCGACCACGCCCTGCGGCGCGGCCTCACCGGCGCCATCGTGCATTTCTCGAAGATCATGCCGCTGCACAAGATCGCCGAGGAGGAGGTGCGCGTCGCCGAGGACCTCATCTTCGACCGCCGCCGCGAGGGCTACGACCCGCTGCAGGCCTTCATCGCCCTCTTCGAGAACCGCGCCGCCGAGAAATCGGCGAAGAAGGCGCGCGCCGAGACGGTCGAGGAGCGCCTGTCGCAGCGCATCATCGACGGCGACCGCCTCGGCCTCGAAGACGACCTCGCCGAGGCGATGAAGGCGCACAAGCCGCTCGACATCATCAACACTTTCCTGCTCGACGGCATGAAGGTGGTGGGCGACCTCTTCGGCGCCGGCAAGATGCAGCTTCCCTTCGTGCTGCAATCGGCGGAGACGATGAAGGCCGCCGTCTCCTATCTCGAACCCTTCATGGAGCGCGTCGAGGGGCAGCAGAAGGGGACGGTGGTGCTGGCGACGGTGCGCGGCGACGTCCACGACATCGGCAAGAACCTCGTCGACATCATCCTCACCAACAACGGCTACCGCGTCGTCAATCTCGGGATCAAGCAGCCGATCGCCTCGATCCTGCAGGCGGCGAACGAGCACAAGGCCGACGCCGTCGGCATGTCGGGGCTCCTCGTCAAATCGACTGTGGTCATGCGCGAGAACCTCGAGGAGATGACGCGGCAGGGCGTCTCTATTCCGGTGATGCTCGGCGGCGCCGCCCTGACGCGGCGCTATGTCGAGGAGGATTGCGTCGCTGCCTATGGCTGCGGCCGCGTCGCCTATGCGCGCGACGCCTTCGACGGCCTCGCCCTCATGGACAAGGTGGTGAACGGCAATTTCGACGGCCATCTCGCGGCGATCCGCGCCAAGAACGAGGGCCGCACCGTCAACGAGAAGCGCAAATTGGGGCGCGCCGCCGATGCGCGGCCGCTGCGCCCCATCGACCTCGAGGACATTCGCCTGCGCCGCGCCGAGCTCACCGCCGATTTGCCGGTGCCGGAGCCGCCCTTCTGGGGGCCGCGCATCATCGCCCGCGTGCCGGTGAAGGCGCTGGTGCCGTTCCTCAACGAGCGCATGCTCTTCCAATTCCAATGGGGCTTCCGCAAGGACGGCCGCTCGCTCCCCGAATACATGGCCTGGGCGCGCAAGGAGCTGCGGCCCATCATGCAGCGCATCCTCGATGTCGCGATCCAGCAGGATATCCTGGTGCCGCAGGCCGCCTACGGCTATTGGAGATGCGCCGCCGAGGGCAACGACCTCATCCTCTTCGATGTCGACGGGACGACCGAGCTGACGCGCTTCTCCTTTCCGCGCCAGAACAAGGAGGGCGGCCTCTGCATCGCCGATTTCTTCCGCGACATCGGCGACAAGACCCGCGACGTCGTCGGCCTCCAGGTAGTGACGATCGGCCGCCGCGCCTCGGAGGTGGCGCGGGAATGGTTTGCCGAGAACCGCTACCAGGATTACCTTTACCTGCACGGCCTTTCGGTCGAGCTCGCCGAAGCCATGGCCGAATATCTGCACAAGCGCATCCGCGCCGAGCTCGGCTTCGCCGCCGAGGAGGCGCGCGATCTCGACGCCATGCTGAACCAGGGCTATCGCGGCAGCCGCTATTCCTTCGGCTATCCCGCCTGCCCCAACCTCGCCGACCAGCGGCAATTGCTGCGCCTGCTGAAGGCCGAGGAGATCGGCGTCACCCTCACGGAGGAGGACCAGCTCGACCCCGAGCAATCGACCTCCGCCATTGTCGTCACCCATCCGCAGGCGAAGTATTTCTCCGTTTAGCAGTTCTGCCCGAACCCTCTCCCGCCTGCGGGGACTTTGCAAATCTCCCTCTCCCGCTTGCGGGAGAGGGTCGGGGTGAGGGCAAGTCGCTGTCTTGCAACGACCCGGCCCCGCTTCGACGCCCCTCACCCTGCCCTCTCCCCGGAGGGAAGAGGGTTTGAAAAGGCCTCGCCTGCGCGTGCGCGAGCGGGCAGGATGTTCCGAGAGGGTCTCGATCTCTGAGATTGCGTGACGGGCCGACAGCCCTCACCCTAACCCTCTCCCGCATGCGGGAGGGAATGAGATGGAGATCGCGGACCAGGATGATCGGGCTCCGGGCGCTTCCACTCGCCGTTCTGTTGCTGGGCGCGGGGCTCGGCACGGCGCGGGCGGACGTGCCCTACGAGACGCGGATCGAAGGCGCCCCGGACAGCGTCGCGGGACAGCTCAATGATCATTCGCAGCTCGTCAAATTGCAGGACAAGCCGCCGCCGAGCGCGGCGGCGCTGCGCCGACGGGCCGAAGACGATCTGCCGATCCTCCTGCGCATCCTGCACGATGCGGGCTATTGGGCCGCCGCCATCGGCATCGGCATCGATACGGCGGCGCAGCCGGCCAAGGTGACGCTGCGCGTCGATCGGGGGCCGCTCTACCATTTGGCGCAAGTCGCGCTGACGACGCCCGAGGGCGGCGCTCCGCCGCTCATCGGCGGGACGGCGCCCGCCGCCTTCGGCCTCGATCTCGGCGGGCCGGCGATGGCCGCGCCGGTCATCGCTGCCGAGAAGCGCATCGCCGGCGCCCTCGCCGATGGCGGCTACCCCTATGCGAAAGTGACCGACCGGCACGTCGTCATCGACGATGCGCGGCGCACCATGAGCGTCACCTATACGGTCGCGGTCGGGCCGAAGGCGCGGTTCGGCGCTGCCGCGATCGAGGGTCTGAAGACGTTGAATCCCGGCTATGTCGACCGCCGCATCGCCTGGCGCCCGGGCGCGGTTTATGACGAGCGGCAGGTGGAGGCGACGCGCAAGGCGCTGGTCGACAGCAACCTCTTCAGCCTCGTCGAGATACGGCACGCCGACCAGCCCGATCCCGATGGCCGCGTGCCGATGACCATCAGGCTGAGCGAGCGCCTCAAGCACTCGGTCGGCGCCGGCGTGCAATACGGTACGCATTTCGGCTTCGGCGCCAGTGCCTTCTGGGAAGACCGCAATCTCTTCGGCAACGCCGAGCGGCTGCGCATCACCGGCATTTTCGCGCAGTCGCGCCTCGGCCTCTCCGCCCAGTTCCGCCGCCCCGATTTCCTCGCCCCGCGCCAGGATCTGCTCGTCGGTGCCGAGCTCGCCGACGAATCGCCGGTCGCCTATACGAGCCGGCGCCTGCGCCTCTCCCCCGGCCTCGAACGGCGCCTCGGCAGCGATGTCACCTTCGGCGGCGGCCTCGCCTATGAGCACGGCAACGTCACGGCCCATGACGTGACGCAGCACTACCAGCTTCTCGGCGTCCCGCTCTATCTGCGCCGCGATGCCACGAACGATCTTCTCAATCCGGTGCGCGGCGACCGCGAAGCCTTCGAGACGACGCCCTATCACAGCATCGACGGCTCGGGATTGGCCTTCGTCACCTCGCGCCTCTCCGGCAGCCTCTACCAGCCGGTCGGCGCCGATGACGACTACGTCCTCGCCGGCTTTGCCCGCTTGGGTTCGATCTTCGGCGCGAGCCGCGACCGGATTCCGGCGGACAAGCGTCTTTACGCCGGCGGCGGCGGCTCCATCCGCGGCTACGGCTATCAGCTCGTCGGCCCGCTCGATGCGGGGGACAAGCCGCTGGGCGGCCGTTCCAGCCTCGAATTCGGTAGCGAGCTGCGCATCAAGATCACGCAGACGATCGGCCTCGTGCCGTTCATCGAGGCGGGCGACGTCTATGCGACGAGCCTGCCGCGCCTCACCGGCCGGCTTTTCTACGGGGCTGGGCTGGGGCTGCGCTATTACACGGCGGTGGGTCCCGTCCGCCTCGATCTCGCGACGCCGCTCTCGCGCCGCTCCGTCGATTCGCCCATCCAGGTCTACATCAGCCTCGGCCAAGCGTTCTGACAATCATGATCCGCTGGATACGCCGGGCGGCGCTGCTGTTGGGAGCGATCGTCGGCGTCGTCATCGTGCTGCTGGCGGCGGCCATCGTCGCGCTTCAGGTCCCGAGCGGCCAAGCTTGGGTCGCGCGCCTTGCCTCCGCCTTCCTCTCGCGCCCCGGCGAAAGCGTCACGATCGGGCGCATCGGCCTTGCGCTTCCCGACATGGTGACGGTCGAGGGTGTCGAGGTCGGCGACCGCAGCGGGCCTTGGCTCGGCGTGCACCGCCTGCGGGCAACCCTCGATCTTGCCCGCATCGCCGCGGGCGAGATCGCCTTGCGGCGCCTCGACATCGACGCCGCCGAGCTCTTGCGCCTGCCGTCCGGCGGCGGCGGCTCGATGCCGCCTTTGCGCATTGACCGCCTCGATCTTGCGCAATTGCGCCTCGATCCCGCCCTTCTTGGGCAGAGCGTCGCGCTCGCCGTCTCCGGCGAGGGGCTGGCGATCGAGCGCGCGCGGATCAAAGGCGATGTCGCCCTCGCGCGTCTCGACGGGCCGGGCGCCCTGCACCTCGCCGCCGATTACGATCCCGCGGCCGCGCGATTCTCGGCGAAGCTGCGGCTCGACGAGCCGAGCGGCCTCCTCCTCGAACGCTTCATCGGCCACCCTCTGCCGGCGACGGCGCAGCTTGAAGGCGCGGGACCGCTTGCCGATTGGCATGGTCGGCTGCAGGCGGCGGCCGGCGCCGCGCATCTCGACAGCGATCTCGCCATCGCCCCCAAAGGCGAGGGGTATCTCTTCGCGGCCACGGGGACGCTCGCCGCGCAGCCCTTGCTGCCGGCCGATCTGGCCGCGCTCATCGGCAGCGAGGTGCAATTCGCAGCGACGGTGGACACGAGCAGCACGCACCGTCTCCGCCTCGACCGCCTCGTCCTCGCCAATCCGACCGCGCGCATCAGCGCGTCGGGCTGGCGCGCGGCCGGCGGGGCCATCGCGGCGACGGCCGACCTCGCCCTGCCCGACCTCCGGCCCGTCGCCGAATGGCTGCACCGCCCTCTCGCGGGTTCCGGGACGCTGCATCTCGACCTGTCCGGAATGCTGACGCGGCCGGCGGCACATATGCTGGTCCACATGACCGACGCCGCCTATGGCGGCAATTCGGCGCAGCAGCTCGATGCCGACCTCACCCTGTCGCTCGCCGACGACCTCTCTGTCCCCGATGGCCGCTTCTCGGTCTCGGGCAAGGGGCAGCTTGCCGGGATGCGCGTCGCGGACGCCGTCCTCCCTTCGGGGTTCGAGAAGGCGCTCGACTGGACGATCGATCTCGCCGGCGACCGCGACCTGGCGCATCTCGATCTGCGGCGCCTGCAGCTCCGCGACGCCGGCGCCGAAATCGACGCCGCGGCCGGCCTCGCTGCCGGAGCGGCGCAAGGGCAGGCGAGCCTCGCCGCCGACGATCCGGCCATTCTCGGCGCGCTGACGCGCGGGGCGCTGCGCGGCGCCGGGCGCATCGATGCGGATTTCCGGGCTGAGCTCGGCTCCGGCGCGGCGACGGCGCGAATCGGCGTCGAACTCGGCCAGATAGCCGTTTCCGACGAGCGCCTGGCGAGGCTCCTCGGCGATCGCCTCAGCGCGTCCGGGACGCTCCGGCGGCAGCCGGACGGCGGCATCGACCTCGATGAGCTCGGCATCGCGGCGCAAGGGGCGCAGCTCTCGGGCCATGCGCGGATGCCCGCCGATCTCAGCCGCATCGCCGCGGTGCTGAGCCTCGACATCCCGCAGATCGCCGCCATCGCCCCGGCCGCCGGGCAAGTGGAGGCGAAGGCGACGATCGACGGGGCCTGGTCGGCGCTTCGCGTCGATGGAACGCTGGCATCGCCGTCGCTGCAAGTCGCCGGCCGGCGGCTCGAAGCGGCGCAAATCGACGTCTCGATACCCGATCTCGCGGAGCGCGCGGGACGCATCGCCGCGCGGCTGCGCCTTGCCGGAGGTCCCGCCGCCACGCTGCGAACCGATGTCGCGCTTCCCGCCGGCGGCCGGATCGTCCTCTCGCATCTCGAGCTCGAGGCCGGCGGGGCCAGCCTCCAGGGCGCCCTCGAACTCGTGCCGGCCGAGATGCGCGCGAGCGGGACGCTCACCGGCCAAATTCCCGATCTCGCGCCATTTTCTGGAGCGGCCGGGATGCGCCTTTCCGGCTCCGCCACGCTGCGCGCGGCGCTGGGGATGCAGGAGGGGCAGACGATCGAGCTCAATCTTGCCGGGCGGCACCTCGCATTCGGTTCCGCAACCCTCGACAGCGCCAGCGTCGCGGCGCAGCTTAGCCGGCTCTACGACGCGCCGCGCGGACGCGCGACGGTGAAGCTCGCCGGCGGCTCCGCGGCCGGCTATGCCTTGCGCGACGCCGATCTCCGCCTCGCTTCGAGCGCGCCCGGAGTCTTCCGCTTCACCGCGCGCCTCGCCGGCGAGGCCCATGCGCCGCTGGTTGCGAGCCTGTCGGGCGAGGCGACATATGGCCGCGCCGCCGCGAGCTTGCGCCTAGCGCGGCTCGACGGGCGCTATGCCGGCGAGACCCTTACGCTGCAGCGGCCGCTGCTCGTCAGTGAAGGAAAGGGCGGATTCTCCTTCGCCGATCTCGCGCTCGTCTTCGGCAAGGGAACGCTGACGGGCGCCGGCAGCATCGAGGGCGAGAGGCTGTCGCTGCAATTGCGCGGCAGCCGCCTGCCGCTGGGAGTCGCCGCCCGGCTCGGCGGCTACCAAGAGGTGACCGGCCTCATCGGGCTCGACCTCGCCGTCAGCGGCACCTTGGCGGCGCCGCGCGGCGTTGTCGTCGTCACCGGCGATGCCTTGCGCTTCGCCGCCGCCAGCCGTCCCGACCTGCCGCCTCTCGCCATGAGCGCCCGCGGCGAATGGCAAGCGGGCCATGTCGATTTCCGCGGCCGCGTCGATGCGCCGCGCGGCGCCGCGCTCGGCTTCAGCGGCTCGGTCCCTCTCGAGCTGCGCCGGCCCTTCGCGATCGTCGTCCCCCCCGATGGCCGTCTCGCCGTGAAGCTGGAAGGCGCGGGCGATCTCGGGCAGCTCGCCGATCTGCTGCCCCTCGGCGAAGATCGCCTGTCCGGCCGCTTCTCCATCGATGCCGGGGTCAGCGGGACGGTCGTGGCGCCGATTGCCGGCGGCGAACTCGCCGTCTCGCGCGGGCACTATGAGAGCCTCTCTGCCGGAACGATTCTCTCGGATATCGATCTCGTCCTCGCCGGCAACGGCCAGCGCTTCGTCCTGCGCCGCTTCAGCGCCGGAGACGGCGGCGCCGGGCGACTGCAGGGCACGGGAGTGATCCAGCTCGCGGCGAATTCCGCGCCCGTCATCGATCTGCACGCCGAGTTCACCCATTTCCGCCTGGTGCGGCTCGACGCCGCGACCGCGACCGCCGGCGGCGCGGCGCGGTTGTCGGGCAGCCTGCTGGCGCCGCAGCTCGCCGCCGACCTCACCCTCGAGCGGGCCGAGATCACCCTTCCCGAACGCCTGCCGGCGAGCGTTCCCGACCTCGCCGTCACGCGCATCAACAGCCGCACCGGCCAGGTTGAGGCGCCGCCGCAGGCTGCGAACTCCGCGAGCCGCCTTTCCATCGCCTTGGCTCTCACCGTCGACGCGCCGGGGCAGGTCTTCGTCCGCGGCCACGGCCTCGATTCGGAATGGCGCGGCCGCCTCGCCGTCGGCGGCACCAGCGCGGCGCCGCTCGTCACCGGCCGGCTTCAGGTCGTGCACGGCACCTACAGCCTCCTCGGCAAGGATTTCGCCATCGCGCGCGGAACCCTCAGCTTCTCGGGCGGCGCCAAGCCCGATCCGCTGCTCGACATCCTGGCGCAGGCGAGCTCGGGCGGCGTCACGGCGCAAATCCTCGTCGGCGGCACGGCGAGCGCGCCGACGCTGCGCCTCACCTCGCAGCCCAAGCTGCCGCAAGACGAGATCCTGGCGCGCGTCCTCTTCGGGCAGGGCTTGGGGCAGATCACCCCCTTGCAAGGCCTGCAGATCGCGCAGGCCGCCGCGGCGCTGGCGGGCGGCGGCGGTCCCGACGTGCTCGGCACGATCCGCCGCGGCCTCGGTCTCGACCGCCTCAGCATCGGCTCCAGCAACGAGCTGAATGCGCTGTCGACGAACGTCGCTCCGGGCGCCGCGGGCTTGTCCTCCGGCCAGCAGGGCACGCAGGGATCGAATGCTCTCGGCAGCTCGACGCTCTCGGCCGGCAAATACGTCGCCCCCGGCGTCTATCTCGGTGTCGAGCAGGGGATCGGCGGCAACCAGAGCGCGGTGCGCGTCGAGACCGACGTCACGCCGCACATCACCCTTGACGCCCAGGCCGGCGCGCAGGGAGACAACAGCGTCGGCCTCAACTTCAAGCTCGATTATTGAAGCGCGGCGCCGCCGACCCCTGTGCCGTGATCGGCGGCTGCGCAGCGAGCCCTCATCCTGCCCCGCCGCAACTGATCTGGCCGCGCCGGCGTTTCCCTCGCATCGGAGTTCCGGCGTGAGGGCAGATGACGGCGGTATCCGGCGGTGGCGAGCTCCTGCGGCTCGCCATTGCCATCCTCTGGGCATGCGCGATCGCTTGCCTCCTGTGGCGCGCGCTCCGGCAGTTCCGCGCCTATGAGGTGATCGGGCCGCGGCGGGACCTCGATTTGGGGGCGGCGCCCTCCCTCGCGGTCATCGTGCCGGCGCGCGACGAAGCCGCGGTGATCGGGCGGTGCCTCGCCGGGCTGCTGGCCCAGGACTATCCGGCCGGCCGGCTGCGCCTCATCGTCGTCGACGACGAGTCGCGCGACGCGACGGCGGCCATCGTCCGCCGGATGGCCCGCGGGGCGGCGCACCTCACCCTCCTCACCGCCCGCCCCTTGCCGCCTGGCTGGACCGGAAAGCCGCATGCCTGCTGGCAGGGAGCGCTCGCGGCGGAAAGCGATTGGCTCTGCTTCATGGATGCCGATACCTGCGCCGAACCGGCGCTGATGCGCAGTGCGCTCGCGGCGGCCTTGGAGCATGATGCCGACATGATCTCGCTCGAACCCGCTCAGGAGCTCGGCAGCTTCTGGGAGCGCCTCATCATGCCGGCGGGCCTCTTCGCCGTCGCCTGCGCGCGGGATTTGCGCCGCACTGCCGATCCGCGCGCACCGGATGCGTCCGTCAACGGACAGTTTCTGCTCGTCCGCGGCGCCGCCTATTTCGCCGTCGGCGGCCATGCCGCGGTGCGGGCGGAGGTCTGCGAGGACAGCGCGCTGGCGCGCCGGATCAAGGCCGCCGGCTACCGCCTCCGCCTGTTCGGGACCGACCGTCTCGTCCGCACCCGCATGTATGGCGATCTGCGCAGCCTGTGGCTGGGGCTCGTCAAGAACGCCTCCGAGGTGTTCGGCGGGGCGCTCCCCACCCTTGCCGTCGCGCTGGGCGGGATCGCCGTCGCGGCCGCCGCTCCGCTCGTTCCGGCATGGATCGCCGCCGATCCCGGGATGGCCGCCTCGCCCGTCGCCCTTGCCGCGCTGGCGCTCGCCGCGACCGCCTCGCTCGTCGTCCTTGCGAGCCAGCTCGCGGCGGCGCGCTATTTCGGGATCTCCTGGGGCTACGGCATGCTCTTTCCGATCGCCTATGTCGCCGCGGCGGTCCTCGCCTTCCACAGCGTCCTCGCCCGGGCCCGCGGCCGCGTGTTGTGGAAGGGGCGGCTCTGTCGGGTGCAGCGCGGCGCGGCCCATGGCAAATCCTGAGCGCAGGCGCCGGCGGGCCGTAGGCAAGGGAAAGCACGCCGCCGATCCGGCCGAGCAAAATCCGGCGCGGGAGGAGAACGTCCTGCGCACGGCGGCGCTGGCGCCGCGTCCGAGCGAAACGAAGCGGGCTCCCGTCACCGGCTGGGCGATCTTCGTCGCCATCGTCATCGTCGTCGCCTTTCTCTACATCGTCCGCACGATCCTTCTGCCCTTCGTCTTCGCCGCGGCGATCGCCTTCGTGGTGACGCCCGCCGTCGATTTCATCGCCCGCCGCCTGCGCTGGCTGCCGCGCTGGGCCTCGGCGCTCATCCTCTATGTCGCCGTGCTCATCCTCCTCGGCGGCGCCGGCTATTGGGTCGGCAGGCTGATCGCCGCCGACATCGCGGAAATCTCGAAGACGGCGCCGCAGATCATTCAGCGCCTGGTGAGCAGCGTTCTCGGGAACAACCTCGACATCTTGGGACAGCACGTCGATCCCAAGCAGATCTCAGACGAAGCGATGAATGCCGCGAAGACCTTCCTGATGAGCGGGGAGGCGCTGTATTTCGCGACGATGGGCATCACGGCGGTTTTCGGGAGCTTCCTCTGCGCGGTCCTCGTTCTCTACTTCCTCATCTCGGGAAAGCGCATCGTCAACGGCACGCTGTGGCTGGTGCCGCCCGAGCACCGGCCGGAAGTCGCGGCCATGGTGAAGAAGGTGGGGCCGCTGCTGCGGCGCTACCTCGTCGGGCTCTGCGTCGTCGTCCTCTACACCACGGCCGTGGCCTGGATCGGCTTCGGGGCGATCTTCCACATTCCGCATGCGCCGCTCCTCTCCGCCGTCGTCGGGCTGCTCGAGCTCATTCCGATCGTCGGACCGCTCTCTTCGGCCTGCCTCGTCGGCATCGCCGCCGTCCAGGAGAGCAGCCTCTGGATCGCCGCCGGGCTCGCCGGCTTCGCCATCGCCCTGCGGCTCTCGATCGATCAGTTCATCGGGCCGATCGTGCTCGGCAAGGCCGCCTCGGTGCACCCCGTCGTCATCATCTTCTGCTTCCTGTCGGGGGCCGTCGTCTTCGGTGTCATCGGCCTCGTCCTCGCCGTCCCGGTCGCCGCGACCATCCGCCTCGTCCTCTTGCACTATTACGCCGAGCCGATCGAGGAATGAGGCGGCGGAGCGTCCTCAGCCGGCGCGGCGGCGGGCGGCCCGGCCGCGCGCCTGATGCGGCTCCTCGTCGAAGAGCTCGGCCAGCTTCTCCATGACGGTGCCGCCCAATTGCTCGGCATCGACGATGGTGACCGCCCGCCGGTAGTAGCGCGTCACGTCGTGGCCGATGCCGATCGCCAAGAGCTCGATCGGCGAGAAGCGCTCGATCTCCTGGATGACCTCGCGCAGATGCCGCTCGAGATAGTTGCCGGGATTGACGGAGAGCGTCGAGTCATCGACGGGCGCGCCGTCCGAGATGACCATCAGGATGCGCCGCTGCTCGGACCGGCCAAGCAGGCGGTTATGCGCCCAGAGCAGCGCCTCGCCGTCGATATTCTCCTTGAGGATGCCCTCGCGCAGCATGAGGCCGAGGCTGCGCCGCGCGCGCCGCCAGGGCGCGTCCGCGGGCTTATAGACGATGTGGCGCAGATCGTTGAGGCGGCCGGGATTGGGCGGCTTGCCGGCGGCGATCCAGCGCTCGCGCGCCTGGCCGCCTTTCCAGGCCCGGGTCGTGAAGCCCAGGATCTCGACCTTGACGCCGCAGCGTTCGAGCGTCCGCGCCAGGATGTCGGCGCTCATCGCGGCGACGGTAATGGGGCGCCCCCGCATCGATCCGGAATTGTCGATGAGGAGCGTCACCACCGTGTCGCGGAAATTCGTCTCCTTCTCGCGCTTGTAGGAGAGCGGGTAGGCGGGGTTGGTGATGACGCGGGCGAGGCGCGCCGCGTCGAGCATGCCCTCGTCGAGATCGAACTCCCAGGCGCGCGTCTGCTTCGCCATGAGGCGGCGCTGCAGGCGGTTGGCGAGGCGGGCGATGACGCTCTGGAGATGCGCCAATTGCTGGTCGAGAAGGTGGCGCAGGCGGTTGAGCTCGTCCGGGTCGCACAGCTCCTCCGCCTCGACGACCTCGTCGCAAGCGGTGGTGAAGGCCTTATAGAGCTCGTTCTCGGAGCCGGCCTGCGCGTTGCGCGGCAGCATGCCGGGGCGGCCGGGCTTGCTCGGATCCTCATCGCCCGTGCCCGGCATCATCTCGCCTTCGGATTCCTCGCCCTCCGCCTCCTCGCCTTCGCCCTCCTCGGGCGTCCCGCCTTCGAGCGAGGCCTCGGCGCCGGCGGCGGCGCTCTCGCCGCCCTCGGTCTGGCCCTCGCTGTTCTCCGCCTCGTCGCCCTCGCCTTCGGCCTCCTCGCTGTCCTCGGCGCTGTCGGCGTCGCCGAGATCGAGGTCCTGGATGAGCTTGCGGGCGACGCGCGCATAGGCTTCCTGGTCGCGGATGCAGCGTTCGAGCTCGGCGAAATCCTTGCCGATCCGGCCTTCGAGATAGGGGCGCCAGGATTCGACGACGCGCTGCGCCGCGCGCGGCGGCCTCTCGCCGGTGAGCTGCTCGCGCGCCAGCAGGCGCACGGCCTCGGCGAGCGTCACGTCGCTGCGCTCGGTGATGCGTTCGTAGCCCTGCCGGCGATAGCGCTCGTCGAGCATGGCGCTGAGATTGGCGGCGACGCCGACCATGCGGCGCGCGCCGAGCGCCTCGACGCGGGCCTGCTCGACCGCATCATAGACGGCGCGCGCCATCTCGCCGCCCGGCATGCGGCGCTGGTGGATCGCGTCGTCATGGTAGCGCAGGCGCAGCGCCAGGGCGTCGGCGGCGCCGCGGAGCTGCGCCGCTTCCTCGACCGAAATCTCGCGCGCCGGCGCCGGCAGCTTGACGCGGGTCCCGGCCGCGCTCGGCGGCTCGGCGCCGAAGCTCACCGTCAAATCGCCGCGCTCGGCGATCGCCCGCACCGTCGCCGAAGTCGAGCGCTTGAAGATCTCCGTCGGGGTATCGGATTCTTTCATGTCGCCTGACGCTTGCTCACACCAGCGTCGCCTTGACGCCGCTCTCCGGCAGCTCGCTGCCAAAGCAGCGCTGGTAGTATTCGGCGACGGTGGCGCGCTCGATCTCGTCGCATTTGTTGAGGAAGGTGACGCGGAAGGCGAAGGGGATGTCGTTGAAGATCTTCGCGTTCTCCGCCCAGGTGATGACCGTGCGCGGCGACATGACGGTGGAGATGTCGCCATTGATGAAGCCGGAGCGGGTGAGATCGGCGAGTGCCACCATGGCGCTGATCGTGCGCCGCCCCTCATCGGTGTCATAGGACGGCGCCTTGGCGAGGACGATCTCGACCTCGGCGTCGTGCGGCAGGTAATTGAGCGTCGCGACGATGTTCCAGCGGTCCATCTGGCCCTGGTTGATCTGCTGCGTGCCGTGATAGAGGCCAGTGGTGTCGCCGAGCCCGACCGTGTTCGCCGTCGCGAAGAGGCGGAAGGCCGGGTGCGGGCGGATGACCTTGTTCTGGTCGAGGAGGGTCAGCTTGCCCTCGACTTCGAGGACGCGCTGGATGACGAACATGACGTCGGGCCGCCCCGCATCGTACTCGTCGAAGACGAGCGCCGTCGGGCTCTGCAAGGCCCAGGGCAGGATGCCCTCCTTGTATTCGGTGATCTGCATGCCCTCGCGCAGCACGATCGCATCCTTGCCGATGAGGTCGATGCGGCTGATGTGGCTGTCGAGGTTGACGCGGACGCAGGGCCAGTTGAGGCGCGAGGCCACCTGCTCGATATGGGTCGACTTGCCGGTGCCGTGGTAGCCCTGGATGAGGACGCGCCGGTTGTAGGCGAAGCCGGCGAGAATGGCGAGAGTCGTGTCGCGGTCGAAGCGGTAGGCTTCATCCAAGGTCGGCACATGCTCGGTCGGCTGGCTGAAGGCCGGCACCTGGAGATCGCTGTCGATGCCGAAAGTCTGGCGCACCGAGATGGTGATGTCGGGAAGGTCGGCATGCGTCGGTTTCGCGGCGGATGAGTTTTTGGCCGATGCCATCGGAGAGGTCCTGCGGTTTGGGAGTTGCGGTGCGGAGCGTCAGGTCAGGAGAAGTAGCTCGCTTTGAGGGTCGCGTAGGCTTGGTTGATCACTTTGAGCTTCTCCTCGGCGGCCTTGTCGCCGCCATGCGCGTCGGGATGGTGTGCCTTGACGAGCTCCTTGTAGCGCGCCTTGAGGCGGACGAGGGTGAAGGGCGGCTCGATCTCGAAGATGTGCAGCGCCGCCTCCTGCGCCGTGAGCGGGCGCTTCTTCGGCGCGTCGTCCCGGCGCTCGGCGGAGCCGCCGGGCTCGTCGAAGAGGCCGAAGGCGTCGCGAATGTGCTGCGCTTGCGCGGCGCTGTAGCGGCTGCCGAAGGGCCAAGTCGGCCGCTGCCAGGTCGTATCGTTGCGGATTTCGGCCTCGATCTCGGCTTCGCTCATGCCGGCATAATAGTTCCACGCGGCATTGTATTCGCGGACATGGTCGAGGCAGAACCAGAAATAGAGATCGAGGCTCGCGCGTGAACGCGGCGCGCGATAGTCGCCGGCGGCGAGGCAGCCCGGATGGTCGCAGGCGCGCAAATGCGGCTGCGGGCTGGGATCCACCGAGGTCTCGATCCGGATTCGCGGCATTTTCAGAGTATGGGGGGAGGAGGGGGGTCTGACAAGCGCCGCCGCCGCGGCGATGGCGCAAAGCAGGCTTGCGCGCCGTTGACATCAGGCGAAGGGCGTTCGAGGGTGGCCGCATTTCCCGTATGGGTCGCAAGATGGGCCGCGTCGCCGAGAGCATCCGCACCAAGCTGACCGAGGGTCTCGCCCCGGCGAGGCTCGAGATCGAGGACGAATCGCACCGCCACGCCGGCCATACCGGCGCGCGGCCGGAAGGCGAGAGCCATTTCCGCGTCACCATCGTTTCGGCCGCCTTCGCCGGGCAGAGCCGCATCGCCCGCCAGCGCCTCGTCTACCGGCTGCTTTCCGACGAGCTCCGGCACGATATCCACGCCCTGTCGCTAACGACGCTGGCGCCGGAAGAGGCGGGGCCTTCGTAAAACCGTCTCCCTCCGAGGAGAGGGCCCTTCGCAAAACCCTCTCCCCTCCGGGGAGAGGGCAGGGTGAGGGGCGCCGCGGCGGCGCTCCAAGCCATCGAAGCACAACGATCGCCCTCACCCTAACCCTCTCGCGCAAGCGGGAGAGGGAAGTTTGCGCAACCAGTCCGAGACGTGAGGATTTGGGCCTCGCTTCCGATCAAGTCGGCTCTCGGGCGGCGTTGGATCTACCCTCCGGTATAATGCTCCGGCCAGAGGCGCTTCACCACCGCGCTGTCGCTGGCGAAGGCGTGGCAGGTCTCGAGGAGGCGGGGGCGCTGCTTGCGTTCGGCGGCGGCCGCGGCCGGATCCTTGCGCTTGCGGCGGCGCGCCGCGGCAAGGGTCTGGAAGGCGGTGGTGGCGATGGGTCCCATCAGCTCGACGAGATGGGTGCAGCCCTCGGTGCCGCCGAGAAGCTGACGCACCTTCGGGAGGAAGCCCGGGCGGATGGCGAGGCCGACGAGGCGCTGGAAATTGGGCGTGATGGCGGGGCAAAGGGCGAAGGGCGCGGCATCCGTCACCGCTTCGACCGCCCGGATCACCATCTCCTCGTCGAGGGTGATGCGGATCCACATGTCGTGCACCGGCGTCCCCGCCTCGACCGTGCCGCGCTCGTCGCTCGGGAAGGAATAAGTCTTCACGTCGGTCATATGGCCTTCGACCTCCCAGAGGCCGTCGGACCGCAGATAGCCGCGGCATTCGACTTGGCGCGTGTGGAGATGCTCGCGGGGAGCCGGCGGGGAGAGAGGCATGGCGGCTATTTATGGCGTCGGCGCCGGGGATGCCAGCGCTATTTTTGCAGCGCAGCATTCGCCTCTCGCGCCGCCTCGCCGAGGAAGGAGAGGAGGGCGTCCTCGGCGATCTCGGCGCTGACGAAGGCGCGGCCGATGCCGCGAGCGAGGACAAGGGCGATGCGGCCGTCCCGCGCTTTCTTGTCCTTGCGCATGTGGCCGAGGAGCCGCGCCGGGTCGAGCGGTTTCCCGTTCGGCCGCGGCAGCGCGGTCGGCAGGCCCGCCCGGGCGAGATGCCGGCGCAGCCGCGCGGCGTCCGCGGCCGGGCACCATCCCATCCGGACCGAGAGGTCGAGCGCAAGGCACATGCCGATCGCCACCCCCTCGCCATGGAGGAGGACGGCGCCGAATCCCGTCTCGGCTTCGAGCGCATGGCCGAAGGTGTGGCCGAGATTGAGGAGGGCGCGCGCGCCGCTCTCGCGCTCGTCGGCGGCGACGATGGCAGCCTTGGCGCGGCAGCTCGTCACCACCGCCTCCTGCCGCAGCGCGGCGTCGCCGGCGAGAAGGGCTTCGCCATGCGATTCGAGCCAGGCGAAGAAGGCGGGATCGCCGAGAACGCCGTATTTGACGATCTCGGCATAGCCGGCGCGCAGCTCCCGTTCCGGCAAGGTTGCCAGCGCGTCGCTGTCGGCGAGGACGAGGCGCGGCTGGTGGAAGGCGCCGACGAGGTTCTTGCCGTGCCGCGTATCAATCGCGGTCTTGCCGCCGACAGAGCTGTCGACTTGCGCCAGAAGCGTCGTCGGCACCTGCACGAAATCAATGCCGCGCAGCAGGGTGGCGGCGGCGAAGCCGGCGAGGTCGCCGATGACCCCGCCACCGAGCGCCACCAGCATCGTGCCGCGCTCGATGCCGAGCCCCAGAATGTCCTCGGCGAGGCGGGCATAGTGGGCGAAGCTCTTGGTTTCCTCGCCGGGCGGCAGCACGAAAGCGTGATGCGCGAGGCCGGCGGCGCCGAGGCTCCGTTCGAGCGGCGGCAAGTGAAGCCGCGCCACATTTTCATCGGTGACGATGACGGCCTGCTTCCGGCGCATGAGGGGGCGCATCAGCGCGCCCGCCTCGGCGATAAGCCCGGCGCCGACGAGAATGTCGTAGCCGCGCGCGCCGAGGGCGACGGGGATGCGCGCCGGCGCGGTCACGACGCGGCCGCCGGCGTCGGGGCCTGCCGTCCCTCGGCGAGAAAGCGCTTCAGCTCGGCGAGGACGCGGTTCAAGGTCAGCTCGGGCGGTCCGTCGACGCTGTCGACGACGATGTCGGCCTCGGCATAGACGGGATGCCGCTTCTCCATGAGCGCGGTCAGGATGGCGCGCGGATCGCCTGCTTTCAGCAAGGGACGGTTGTCGCGCCGGGCGACGCGGGCGAGCAGCACCTCGATGTCGGCGCGCAGCCAGATCGAGATGCCACGGGCGGCGATGCGGGCGCGCGTCTGCGTGTCCATGAAGGCGCCGCCGCCCGTCGCCAGGACATGCACCGGCCCTTCGAGCAGCCGGGCGATGACGCGCCGCTCGCCCTCGCGGAAGGCGGCCTCGCCGCGATTGCGGAAGATCTCCTCGATGGTTTCGCCGGCGGCTGCCTCGATCTCGGCATCGGCATCGATGAAGGGCAGGTCGAGGCGGGCGGCGAGGCGGCGGCCGATATTGCTCTTGCCGGCGCCCATGAGACCGACGAGAACGATGCTGCGCGGCGGCGTCAAGACCGGAGCCGGCGTCATCGCCGCTCCGTCCGGTGCCGCTTCAACTCAGGGCTGCGCGTTGAAACCATGCTGTCTCGCCGTTAGATTGCCGCAAACTGGCCACAAAGCCGAGCTACCTTAATGCCGACGGGGCGCCTCGTCAGCCCGTCGTTTGAGACCGGATCGCTCCTTCTCCTCGCTCAGGATTATCGGCAGCAATGGGAAAGTTGGTTCTGATGACCCTCGCGGTGGTCTTCGTCGTGCTCATCGGCGGCGGCGTCTTCCTCGCGGTCTGGGACATTCCGGCGCCTTCGACGCCGGTCGAGAAGGTCATTCCCGATGCCCGCTTCCCGAAGTGACGGGAGGCGCGCGCTCCGCTTCCTCGCGCCGCTTCTTCTGCTCGCTTCCGGCGTTTCGGCCGCGGCGGCAGGGAGCGGCACTCTCATCGGCCCGCCGGCGCCGCTCGGACCGCCCCAGCGCCTGACGCTGCCGCCGCCGGCGGCGCCGGAGGTGAAGCCCGCGGCCGCGCCGGCGCCGATCGACGCGAAGGGCAAGCCGATCGAGGTCGACAAGCTCGCGCCGATCGATCCCAATTGGGCGGGGCCGCTCGGCGTCGATCAAGGCGGGTTTCCGCCGAACCTCTGGCAGGGAACGCCGCGCAGCTTCGTCGCCGCCTTGCTGCCGCGCATTCCGGTCACGACCTCGCCGGCGCTCCAGGATCTGACACGGCGTCTCCTTCTCTCGAACGCCGTAGCGCCGGGCGCGGCCGGCGAGTCGCCTTCGACGGCCGGCGGCGAGCCGAACCTCGTCGCGCTGCGCCTCGACCGGCTCATCGCCGCCGGCGACGTCGCCGCGGCGCGCTCGGTGCTGGAGGCGGTGCCGGGACACGAGACGGTCGAGCCGCTGGAGCGGCAGCGCGCCGAGCTCGCCTTCCTCGCCGGCGACGGCAAAGCCGCCTGCGAGCGCATCACCGACGATGTGCGGCGCTTCAAGGACATCTGGTGGACGCGGGCGCTCATCGCCTGCCAGGCCATGGCGGGCGACCAGGCCAAAGCGGCGCTCGGGCTCGATCTCCTGCGCGAGCAGAAAGTGCCGCGGGACGGGACCTTCGATGCGCTGATCGCGGCCCAGAGCGGCCGGCGCGGCAAGCTAGACCGGCTCTCCAACCCGACGCCGCTCGAGCTGGCGCTGCTGAGCAACGCCAAGCTGCCGCTGCCGAACGAGGCGCTGACGGCGGCATCGCCGGCGCTCTCGCGCGCCTGGGCGCAATCGCCCAATGCGCCGGACGGGCAGCGCCTCGCCGCCGCCGAGCGGGCGGCCGCTTTCGGCGCCCTGCCCATCGCCGATCTGCGCAGCCTTTACGAGAAGAGCGAGCTCACCGCGGATGAGCGCGCCAGTCCCGTCAGCGCGGCCGGCAAGGTGAAGGGCGCCCGCGGGCAGGCCATCCTCTATGCCGCGGCGGCCGCGCAAAAGCAGGCCGCGGCGCGCGCCGAGCTCCTGCGCACGATGCTCGATGCGGCGCGCAAGGACGGCGATTTCGTGCTGGTGTCGCGGCTCGCGGAACCATTGCTGATCGAGGTTCCGCCGAGCGGCGACACGGCCTTCCTCGCCGGCGATGCCGCGCGCGCCCTCCTCGTCACGGGCCATGGCGATGAAGCCAAGGCTTGGCTTGCCGCCGCCGATCCCGAGACGGTTCAGCTCCTCGCTCCCGTACTCCGCCTCGCCTTCGCCGACAAGGCTCCGGGTTGGAACGCCAAGCGCGCCGCCGAGACCATGGACGCGCTGGCGAAATCCGAGGACGAGGCAGGGCCGCGCCGTGCCGCCCTCGCCCTCAGCCTCCTCGGCGCCTTGGGCGAGCCGATCGGGCCCGCGGATTGGACGCCGCTCGCGGCGAAGCTGCCGCTCGTCTCCCTCGACTTGCCGGGCGCGCCCGTCTGGTTCGACCTGCCGCGTGCCGCGGCGGAGAAGCGCCTCGGCGAGACCGTGCTTTTGACGCTCATCACGGCGGGCGAGGGCGACCGCCTCTCGGCGCAGCCGGCGCGGCTCGTCCCGGCGGTCGCGGCGCTGCGCGCGGTCGGACTCGAAAAAGAGGCGCGCGCGCTCGCCCTCGAAGCGGCGCTGGCGGGCGGGCTTTGATGCGCCTTGGGCAGAGCGGCGCGGCGCCCCGAAGACGCCGAGATGCGCGCCGGCCGTTCTGAAATCCGGCGGCGCGGCAAGAGCGCGGCGACGCCGCCGTCGCGGCATGTCGAGGCCTTCCTCGAAATGCTCGCGGCCGAGCGCGGCGCCGCGCGTCTCACCATCGCCGCCTACCGCAACGATCTCGACGATTTCGCGGGTTTCCTCGCCGCCTCGGGCATCGCCCTCGAGGCCGCCGACGCCGACGCGCTGCGGCGCTACTTCGCTGGCATCGCGCGCGCCGGCCTGTCGCCGCGCACCAGCGCCCGCCGGCTCTCGGCGCTCCGCCAGTTTCACCGCTTCCTCCTCGCCGAGGGCGTGCGCGGCGACGATCCGACGAGCGTCCTCGATGCGCCGCGGCTCGGCCGGCCCCTGCCGAAGCTCCTTGGCGAGGAGGAGATGACGGCGCTCATCGCCGCGGCGCGGCGCAGGAGCGGGCCCGAGGGCGCCCGTCTCCTTTGCATCGTCGAGCTCCTCTATGCGACGGGGCTGCGCGTCTCCGAGCTGGTGACGCTGCCGCTCGCGCGCCTCAAGGACGAGCGCGTCCTCATCGTGCGCGGCAAGGGCGGCAAGGAGCGGCTCGTGCCGCTGAGCGAGCCGGCGCGCGCGGCCCTTGCCGCCTATAGCGCGGTGCGCGGGGCCTTCCTGCGCCAGGGCGAAGACTCGCGCTTCCTCTTCCCCTCGCGCGGCGGCGACGGGCATTTGACGCGCCGGCGCTGCGGCCAACTCCTCAAGGAGCTGGCGCTCGCCGCCGGCATCGATCCCGCACGGGTCTCGCCCCATGTGCTGCGCCATGCCTTCGCCAGCCACCTCCTCGGGCACGGCGCCGACCTCCGCAGCGTTCAGAAGATGCTGGGTCACGCCGATATCGCGACGACCCAGATCTATACGCATGTGCTGGAGGACCGTCTGCGCAGCCTCGTCGAGGCCCACCATCCCCTGGCGCGGCGGAAATAGGATCGACGCATTTGAGGATGATCCGATGAGCTTTACCCAGATCAGGCAGGCGCCGGCCCGCCTCAACCGCAGCGAGCTCGCCGTGCCGGGCTCCTCGCCGAAATTCTTCGCGAAGGCGGCGCAGGGCGCGGCCGACATCGTGTTTCTTGACCTCGAAGATGCGGTCGCGCCCGACGACAAGCCGCAGGCACGACGCAACATCATCGCCGCGCTCAACGAGGTCGATTGGGGCGAGAAGGTGGTGTCGCTGCGCATCAACGGCCTCGACACCCATTACATGTACCGCGACGTCGTCGAGGTCGTCGAAGGCGGCGGCGGACGGCTCGATCTCATCATGATTCCCAAGGTGGGGACCGCCGCCGATGTCTACGCCCTCGACATGCTGGTCTCGCAGATCGAGGCGGCGAAGGGCTGGAAGAAGCGGATCGGCTTCGAGCTCATCATCGAATCGGCGCTCGGCATGCAGAATGTCGAGGCGATCGCCGCCGCCTCGCCGCGCAACGAATCGCTGCATTTCGGCGTCGCCGACTACTCGGCCTCGATCCGCGCCCGCACCGTCGCCATCGGCGGCGCCAATCCCGATTACGCGGTGCTGACCGACAAGGACGGCGCCGGGACGCGGCAGGTCCATTGGGGCGATATGTGGCATTATGCCCTCGCGCGCATGGTGGTGGCGGCGCGCGCCAACGGGCTGCGTCCGGTGGACGGGCCCTTCGGCGATTTCTCCGATCCCGACGGCTACCGCGCCGCGGCGCGGCGGGCGGCGGCGCTGGGCTGCGAGGGCAAATGGGCGATCCACCCCTCGCAAGTGGCGCTCGCCAACGAGTGCTTCAGCCCCTCCGAAGAGGAGGTGGGGCGCGCCCGGCGCATCCTCGAAGCCATGGCGGAGGCGACGAAGGCGGGGCGCGGCGCCGTCGCTCTCGACGGCAAGCTCATCGATCTCGCCTCCATTCGCCAGGCCGAGGCGCTGGTCAAGAAGGCCGAGGCGATCGGCCGGCCTTGAGCCGCGCGCCGCCGGTCCCGTTCGCCGGAAATCGAGTGAAATTCTCGGCAATTCCGCGGCCGCCGGGGGAGCCCCCTCAACCATGCATTAACACCTCGGCCACTACCCTCGCGGGCGAAGTTCAGGCGAGCTTTGGAGACGGGCGCCGATGGCCGGCACGATCAAGGACCGCAGGTACCATCGCACCACCGTGCTGTGGCCGGCGACGCTGCTCTGCCGCAACAACACCTTCGAATGCGTCATCTTCAACATCTCGGCGAACGGCGCCAAGGTGATGCTCACGAACAGCCTCGAGACGAAGACCCCGGTCATCATCTCCGCGGCGCAATTCGGCGACATCGCCGGCGAGGTCGTGTGGAGCAATCCGCAGGCGATCGGCATCCGCTTCTTCGCGCCTCCGGAAGACGTCGTCCGGGCGCTGGGCGACAGGCTGCCGCTCGGGCCCGTGAAAGCGGAAAGCGCCGCCTAACCTTCGTTCCTCCCACGCATCGGTTGTAGCCCCGCGCGGCGCTGTGCTAGGGGAGGCGCCGCCATGCGCCATTTCCTCGACTTTGAAAAAGGCATCGCCGAGCTCGAAGGGCAGATCGAGGCGATGCGCCATCTCTCCAATGTCGGCGACATCAACATCGCCGACGAGGTGGCGCGGCTCGAAGCCAAAGCCGGGCGGCTGCTGCGCCAGACCTACGCGAAGCTCTCGCCCTGGCAGAAGGTGCAGGTCGCGCGCCATCCCGAACGGCCGCATTTCTCGGACTACGTGGCCGCCCTCATCACCGAGTTCACGCCTTTGGCCGGCGATCGCGCCTTCGCCGAGGACCGGGCCATCATCGGCGGGCTGGGACGCTTCCGCGGCCGCAGCGTCGTCGTCATCGGCCACGAGAAGGGCGCCGACACCGAGGCGCGGGTGCGGCACAATTTCGGCATGGCGAAGCCCGAAGGCTATCGCAAGGCGCGGCGCCTCATGGAGCTCGCCGATCGCTTCGGCCTGCCGGTCCTCACCCTGGTCGACACCGCCGGCGCCTATCCCGGCGTCGATGCCGAGGCGCGCGGCCAGGCCGAGGCGATCGCGCGCGCCATCGAGGCGTGCCTGCGCATCCGCGTGCCGCTGGTGGCGGCCATCATCGGCGAGGGCGGGTCGGGAGGCGCCATCGCGCTTGCCAGCGGCAATGCCGTCCTCATGCTGGAGCACGCGATCTATTCGGTCATCTCGCCCGAGGGCTGCTCCTCGATTCTGTGGCGGAGCGCCGACAACGCGCAGGACGCCGCCGAGGCCCTCCGCCTCACGGCTCAGGATCTGATGAAGCTCGGCGTCGTCGACGCGGTCGTCCCGGAGCCGCTCGGCGGCGCCCATCGCCGGCGGGAGGAGACGATCGCCGCGCTCGGCACGGCGCTGGAGGCGGCCCTCGAGCCGCTCCTCGCCCTCGATGGTCCGGCCTTGGTGGCGCAACGCCGGCAGAAATTCCTCGAGATGGGCAAGCACGGTCTCTGAAGGCGGCGCGGCGGGCGGGCGCGAGGCCACGAACCGGCGCTTCTTTTCGGCGTTTATGAGCTGATTGAGGCTATTGATCGCGCGCCGCGAACGAGCTATGCCTCACGGTCCTGATGGTGCGTCGAACGAGCACGCTTGTCCCGCGATTTTCCGCTACGGTTGCGATTGAGGAACCGCCCGGACGGACGGTTGCGCGCGGTTGGCCGCCTGCCGCGGCCTGGCTCCCTTGGCGGCCGCCGTCTCTTCGCGCGCTGAAGGAGCCGCTCCGGTGAAGCCGACGGACACGACCGTCCCCGATTACTTCCACAAGGTCGTCGATTGCCAATGGGCGTGCCCTTCGCACACGCCCGTACCCGAATATATCCGCCTCATCGCGGCGCGGCGCTATGCCGACGCCTACATGGTCAACTGGCGCTCCAATGTCTTTCCCGGGATCTTGGGCCGCACCTGCGACCGCCCGTGCGAGCCGGCCTGCCGGCGCGGGCGCGTCGAGAAGGAGCCGGTCGCGATCTGCCGCCTGAAGCGCGTCGCCGCCGATTACAAGGGCGATATCCGCGCCCGCCTGCCGCGTCCGGCGACGGCGCGGAACGGCAAGCGCATCGCCCTCATCGGCGCCGGACCCGCCTCGCTTACCGTCGCGCGCGATCTCCTGCCGGCGGGATACACCTGCGTCGTCTACGACAGCGATCCGCGGCCGGGCGGCATGATCCGCAGCCAGATCCCGCGCTTCCGCCTGCCCGAGGCGGTGATCGACGAGGAGGTGGGCTACATCCTCGATCTCGGCGTCGAGGCGCGCTTCGGCGAGCGCGTCGACAGCCTCAAAGCGCTGCTTGCCGAAGGCTATGACGCGATCTTCGTCGGCTCCGGGGCGCCGCGCGGGCGCGATCTCGACATTCCCGGCCGCAAGGAGGCGGCCGCCAACATCCATATCGGCATCGACTGGCTGTCCAGCGTCTCCTTCGGCCATGTCGACAAGATCGGCCGGCGCGTCATCGTGCTCGGCGGCGGCAACACGGCGATGGATTGCTGCCGCTCCTCGCGCCGCCTCGGCGGCGAGGAGGTGACGGTCGTCGTCCGCTCGGGCTTCGACGAGATGAAGGCCTCGCCCTGGGAGAAGGAGGACGCGATGCATGAGGGCATCCCGATCCTCAACTACCTCGTGCCGAAGGAGTTCCTCCATGAGAAGGGGCGCCTCACCGGCATGCTCTTCGAGAAGGTGAAGGCCGAGTACGACGCCAAGGGGCGGCGCAGCCTCGTGCCGACCGGCGAGGCGCCGGTGCGCATGGAATGCGACGACGCGCTGATCGCCGTCGGCCAGGAGAACGCCTTCCCCTGGATCGAGCGCGACATCGGCCTCGCCTTCGACAAATGGGACATGCCGATCGTCGACAAGACGACGATGCAGTCGACCATTCCCAACGTCTTCTTCGGCGGCGATGCCGCCTTCGGGCCGAAGAACATCATCTGGGCGGTGGCGCATGGCCATGAAGCGGCGATCTCGATCGACCTCCTCTGCCGCGGCGAGGATGTGAGGAAGCGCCCGCCGCCCGCGGTGAGCCTCTTCAGCCAGAAGATGGGCATCCACGAGTGGAGCTACGACAACGACATCTCCACCGATCTGCGCTATCGCGTGCCGCTCAAGGACAAGGAGGTCGTCCTCAAGGACATCAAGGTCGAGGTCGAGCTCGGCTTCGACGACAAGCTCGCCTACCTCGAGGCGCAGCGCTGCCTCAATTGCGATGTACAGACCGTCTTCACGCCGAAGCTCTGCATCGAGTGCGACGCCTGCGTCGACATCTGCCCGATGGATTGCATCACCTTCACCGCGGATGGCGAGGAGCAGGAGCTGCGCGGACGCCTCAACGCGCCGGCCGCCAACCCGACGCAGGATCTCTACATCGGGGCCGGCCTCAAGACCGGCCGCATCATGGTCAAGGACGAGGATGTCTGCCTGCATTGCGGGCTCTGCGCCGAGCGCTGCCCGACCGGCGCCTGGGACATGCAGCGCTTCCTCCTCGAGATGGCACAGGTAGAGCCCGCATGCCGCAGCCACTAGAGCGCGTCAACGACTTCGTCGTCAAATTCGCCAACGTCAACGGCTCGGGCTCGGCCAGCGCCAACACGCTCTTTGCTAAGTCGATCCTGCGCATGGGCATCCCGGCGAGCCCGCGCAACATCTTCCCCTCGAACATCCAGGGCCTGCCGACCTGGTACGAGGTGCGCGTCAGCGAGGCGGGCTGGCTCGGCTGCGCCGGCACGGTCGATCTCCTCGTCGCGATGAACCCGCAGACCTGGGACAAGGACGTGGCCTCGATCGAGCCCGGCGGCTATCTCTTCTACGATTCGACGAAGCCGCTGCCGCCCTCGAAATTCCGCGATGACGTGACGGCGATCGGCGTGCCCCTCACCGAGATCTGCAACCGCGAATACACGGATTCGCGTCAGCGCCAGCTCTTCAAGAACATCATCTATGTCGGCGCGCTCTCGGTTCTCCTCGACATCGAGGTCGCCGAGATCGAAAAGCTCATCGGCGAGCAGTTCAAGGGCAAGGACAAGCTGATCGAGCCCAACATCCATGCGCTCCGCATGGGCCGCGACTACGCGCTGCGGCACCTCCAATGCCCGATCGGCCTGCGCCTGCGGCGCGCCGACAAGGTCGGCGACCGCATCTTCATCGACGGCAACAGCGCCGCCGCGCTCGGCGCCGTCTATGGCGGCGCGACCGTCGCCGCCTGGTACCCGATCACGCCGTCCTCCTCTCTCGCCGAGGCCTTCTCGCGCTATTGCCGGCGCTACCGCGTCGATCCCGCCACCGGCAAGAACCGCTTCGCCATCATCCAGGCCGAGGACGAGCTCGCCTCGATCGGCATGGTGATCGGCGCCGCCTGGAACGGCGCCCGCGCCTTCACCGCCACCTCGGGGCCCGGCATCTCGCTGATGCAGGAATTCATCGGCCTCGCCTATTTCGCGGAGATTCCCGCCGTCATCTTCGACGTGCAGCGCGGCGGCCCCTCGACCGGCATGCCGACGCGCACGCAGCAGGCGGACGTCCTCTCCTGCGCCTATGCGAGCCACGGCGACACCAAGCACGTTCTCCTTTTCCCGGAAGATCCGGGAGAGTGCTTCCACTTCGCGGCGACGGCGCTCGACCTCGCCGACCGGCTGCAGACGCCGATCTTCGTCATGCTCGATCTCGACATCGGCATGAACGAGCGCCTGACCGCGCCCTTCGCCTGGGACGAGACGCGCCGCTTCGACCGCGGCAAGGTCATGACCGCCGAGGAGCTCGAAGCCGGCAAGGAGTTCGGCCGCTACCTCGACGTCGATGGCGACGGCATCCCGTACCGGACATATCCCGGCACGCATCCCAGGCGCGGCGCCTTCTTCACGCGCGGCACGACCAAGGACCGCTACGCCAAATACACCGAGGAGGGCGGGCCCTATGTCGACAACATGCAGCGCCTGCTGCGCAAGTTCGACACCGCAAAGCGCCTGGCGCCGGCGCCGATCGAGCATCCGGCGGCGGAGCCGACGCAGTTCGGCGCCATCTTCTACGGCTCGACCAGCCCGGCGATGCACGAGGCGCTCGACATGCTGGCGCGGCAGGGCTTGGCGCTCGATGCGCTCCGCATCCGCGCCTTCCCCTTCCATGACGACGTCGCCGCCTTCATCGCCGCGCACGACCAGATCGTCGTCGTCGAGCAGAATCGCGACGGGCAGCTCCGCACGCTGCTCGTCAACGAGCTCGGCATCGACCCCGGCCGGCTGGTGCCGATCCTGCATTACGACGGGACGCCGATCACCGCCCGCTTCATCGCGCGCGCCGTCGCGGACCGCATGGCGGGGCTGAGGATCGTCCCGCTGAGGAAGGCCGTGCCATGACCTATATCGCCAAGCCGAAGCTGCATCACCCGAAGCTGCCGACCAACAAGCTCGGTTTCACGCGGCGCGACTATGAAGGCGCGGTCTCGACGCTGTGCGCCGGCTGCGGCCACGATTCGATCAGCGCCGCCATCATCCAGGCCTGCTTCGAGCTCGACCTGCCGCCGCATCGCATCGCCAAGCTCTCCGGCATCGGCTGCTCCTCGAAGACGCCGACCTACTTCCTCGGCGCGAGCCACGGCTTCAACAGCGTCCATGGCCGCATGCCCTCGGTGCTGACCGGCGCCAACCTCGCCAATCGCGATCTCGTCTATCTCGGCGTCTCGGGCGACGGCGATTCCGCCTCGATCGGCCTCGGCCAGTTCGCGCACAGCCTGCGCCGCGGCGTCAACATGCTCTACATCGTCGAGAACAACGGGGTCTACGGCCTCACCAAGGGGCAGTTCTCGGCGACCTCGGACAAGGGCTCGAAGAACAAGCGCGGCGTCGTCAACAGCGACGCGGCGATCGACCTCGTCGCGATGGCGCTGCAATCGGGCGCCAGCTACGTCGCGCGCAGCTTCTCCGGCGACAAGGCGCAGCTCGTGCCGCTCATCAAGGGGGCGATCCTGCACAAGGGCGCCGCCTTCATCGACTGCATCAGCCCCTGCGTCGCCTTCAACAACCATCTCGGCTCGACGAAGAGCTTCGATTACGTGCGCGAGCACAACGAGGCGGTCAACCGCCTCGACGTCATGCCCGAGCGCGAGGAGATCACCGCCGATTACGCGCCGGGCACGGTCGAGACGGTGGAGCAGCATGACGGCTCGGTCCTCCGCCTGCGCAAGGTCGCCGCCGATTACGATGCGCATGACCGCATCGCGGCCATGACCTATCTCCAGGAGCGCCAGGCGGCGGGCGAGATCGTCACCGGCCTCCTCTATCTCGATCCCGATTCCGACGACCTGCACGGCTATCTCGGCACCGTCGAGCGGCCGCTCAACGCCCTCGCCGAGGCCGAGCTCTGCCCCGGCAACGAGGCGCTGCAGCGCCTCAACGCCGCGCTGCGGTGAGCCTATCGGGGTGCCGAGGGAGAATTCGCGCTTCGGCCTTGTCCTTCGACTTCGGGCTTCGCCCTTCGCTCAGGACGAGGGAGATTGTGCGAAATCGGATCTGAATGGAGGACGCGCCTCATTCCTGAGCGTAGCTGCGGAGCAGCGAAGCCGAAGGATCAGGCCCAACTCTCCATAACCACAATTCGGTTGCGTGCGCCGCGTCAATTCTCGGCGAGGGCGAGGCGGTCGTAGGGGTGGCGCCTTGCCTTGTAGAGGCGGCGCACCTTGGCGAGGTAGGCCCGCGTTTCGGGATAGGGCGGGACGCCGCCGTAATGGACGACCGCGCCTTCGCCGGCGTTGTAGGCGGCGATCACCTTCACGATGTCGCCTTCGAAATAGGCGAGGAGCCAGCGCAGATACTTGACGCCGCCGGCGATGTTCTGCGCCGGGTCGAAGCTGTTGCGCACGCCGAAGCGCGTCGCCGTCTCGGGCATGAGCTGCATCAAGCCCTGGGCGTTGCGCCGCGACACGGCGCTCGCATGGAAGTCGGATTCGGCGGCGATGATGGCGAGGACGAGCTTGGGGTCGACGCGGTATTTGGGCGCCGTCCGCGCGACGATCTCGGCGATCTTCTTCGGCGGCAGCGGCGGCGCCTTCGCTTCCGCCGCCTCCGGGCATCCGGTCGGCGCCGCCGGCTCGATGGCGCCGAGATGGCGCAGGACCCGGATCGCGTGGACGGCGCCGCGCTCGGCGGCAAGGCGCAGCCAGCCCGCGCCGACCGCGTCGTCGCGCTTGACGCCCCGGCCGTTGAGGAACATCCAGCCGATATTGTAGGCGGCGTCCGCATGCCCGGCTTCGGCGGCGGCGCAGTAGAGGGCGAGCGCATGGCCGTAGTCGCGCGCGACGCCTTCGCCATTCTCGTAGCGCTGCGCCAGGGCGAATTCCGCCGCGGGGTCGTGGGCGAGCCCCGGCGGCTCGGTCCCGGCGGCATCGGCGCGCCCGGCGAGCACGGCCAGCGCCACGGCAAAAGCTCCCCCCAGGAGGGGCCGGATCGACGGCATTCTCCTTGTCATGCTTATGGCATAGCAAAAACGAGACCAGAAAGCGCGCAGAAAGTGATCTCAATCAACTGAAAGGTCAAGCGACGGACGGGTGAGTCGAGTTTGTAAAGTTTTCCGACAGAGACGACGCGGCCGAACCATTGCGCAAATGAAATGGCGAGACGGCGCCGGCGATCATCCGCGCCGTTTCTGTCGAGCTTTGCCCGCGGGCGCGGGCGGAATGCATCTCACGGCGTGAGACAAGCGACGATTTCTTTGGCGCTGCGGCCGGGCTTCGGCTTGACAGGCTCGCGCGGCGCATCCCTATCATGCCGCTCGCCAGGATTGGCTAGGCGGGACGGAGGCGGTGCTGGAGACGGGGGCGGTGAAGGGCCGGCTCGTCGCAGGGCGTCGGCCGGCGAGACGAGCGATCGCCGCGCTGCGCCGTCGAGGCGAAGCGACGCTGCGCGGCCCCGCTTGGCTCAGCCTCCTTTCGGTGTCCCTCGTCGGCTTCGCCTGGTGGTTCATCCATGCCTTCGCCCTGGTTCCCGCGGTGCTGCTGCCGGGCCCGGGCGAGGTGCTGGCGACCTTCATCGAGATCGTCCGTGACGGCTATCGCGAGACGACGCTGTGGCAGGACAGCGCCGCCACCCTCGCGCGCTGCTGCGCCGGGTTTCTCCTTGCCTGCCTGACGGGCGTGCCGCTCGGCCTTGCCATGGGCTACAAGCCGCGCGTCCGCGCCGCCTGCGACTACATCATCCAGTTCATGCGGCCCTTGCCGCCGCTCTCCTATCTCATCCTGCTGATCCTCTGGCTCGGCACCGGCAACGCCTCCAAAGTGGCGCTTCTCTATCTGACGGCCTTCCCGATCGTGGCTTCGAGCGCCATGGCCGGGGTGTGGACGACGAAGCTGCAACGCATCCAGGCGGCACGCTCGCTCGGCGCCTCGGAATGGCAGATCTTCCGCTACGTCATCTTCCCCTCGGCCCTGCCGCTTGTCTTCACCGGCGCCCGCATCGCGCTCGCCGCCGCCTTCTCGACGGTGGTCGCGGCCGAGCTCATGGCGGCGACTGACGGGCTCGGCTGGATGATCTTTTCGGCGAGCCATTTCCTGCGCAACGACATCATCATCGTCGGCATCGTTCTGCTCGGCATCCTCGGCATGCTGCTCAACAAGATGGTCCTCCTTGTCGACGGCGCCGTCGTCCATTGGCGCGGCGTCGAATGAGCATGCGTCCGGCCCTCGGCTCCGCCTGGCGCGCCCTCGGCGAGCGGCGCGTGACGGCGCTGAGCCTCCTCGTTCTCGTCCTCGCCTGGATCGGCGCCACCGAGGGCGGGCTCGTCGACGATCTCTTCCTGCCGGGCCCCGCCTCGCTGTGGTCTGGCTTCCTCGACCTCGTCGAGAACGGCTACAAGAGCCGCACCATCTGGGAGCATGCGGCGCTCAGCCTCGAGCGCGTGCTGGCGGGATTCGTGACCGGCGCCGTCGCCGGCACGCTGGTCGGGCTCGGCATGGGCTACAACCGGAAGATCGAGGCCTTCTTCAGCCCGCTCGTCGAATTCTTCCGGCCGCTGCCGCAGCTGGCATATCTCGTGCTCCTCATCGTCTGGTTCGGCATCGGCGAGACGCCGCAGATCATCCTCCTCTTCCTCACCGCCTTCCCGGTTTCGGCGATCGCCGCGATGGACGGGGTGAAGAGCGTCTCGGTGCTGCGCATGCAGGCGGCGCGCTCGATGGGCGCCTCGGAATGGCAGGTCTTCCGCTATGTCGTCTTCCCCTCGGCGCTGCACGAGATTTTCACCGGCGCGCGCCTTGCCATCGGCGTCGTCTACGCGACGCTGATCGCGGCGGAGATCATCGCCGGCAGCACCGGGCTCGGCTGGGTCATCCTCGATGCCGGGCGCTTCCTGCGCTCCGATTACGTCTTTGTCGGCATTCTGATGATCGGCGTCATGGGCCTCGTGCTCGATCGCCTGCTGCTCACCTTCGAGCATCGAATCGTGCATTGGGCGGGACGCGATTGATCGGATCATCGACGGATCCGGCACGAGGGTCCCGGAGCGAGGACAGACCCTCAGAGAAAGAGGAGGAGATCATGTCGGAGGAGAATTCGGGTGGAATCGGCTCCGGGACGTTGAACCGGCGCCTCTTCGTCAAGACCGCCCTTATCAGCGGCGCCGCCTTGACCTCGGCCCTGCCGGCGCACGTCCTGCTCGCCGCCGGCAAGGCGCCGCAGACGATCCGCGTCGGCTTCTTTCTCGAGACCAAGCCGACGATGATCGCCAAGGGCGAGAAATGGTTCGACAAGCTGGCGGGCGCGCCGATCGCCTGGACGGAGGCGGGCGCCGGCGCCGAGATCAACACGGCGATGGCGGCGCGCTCGCTCGATATCGGCCTCGCCATCGGCTCCTCGCCGACGGCGGCCGGCATCAGCCAGAAGCTGCCCTACGAGCTCATCGGCATGGTCGACAATATCGGCCCCGCCGAGGACATGGTCGTGCGCAAGGCCGCCAACATCAGGAAGCCCGCCGACTTCAAGGGCAAGAAGGTGGCGACGCCCTTCGGCTCGACCTCGCATTTCCGGCTGCTCGGCTTCCTCAAGGTCAACAATCTGACCGAGAAGGACGTGACCGTGCTCGACCTCAAGCCCGACGCCGAAGTCGCCGCCTGGGAGCGCGGCGACATCGACGCCGCCTATGTCTGGAGCCCGGCCAAGGCGAAGATGCTGGCGGCGGGCGGCCAATCCTTCCCGACTTACAAGGAGCTCGACGCCAAGGGCTACGTCATCGCCGACCTCATCGTCGCCGGGACCGAGTTCAGCAAGACCTATCCCGACGCGGTGACCGGCTTCCTCCACGCCTATGGCAACGCGCTCAATCTGTGGAAGACGAAGCCGAACGATGCCGCGGCGATCGTCGCCAAGCAGGCGGGCGTCACTCCCGACGTCGCCAAGCACGACATGGAGGAGTACGACTTCGTGACCTTCGAGCGGCAGCTTTCCGCCGATTGGCTGGGGCCGCCCGGCAAGCCCGGCAAGTTCGCCGAGGTGCTGAAGCGCACCGCCGACTTCCTGGTGCAGCAGAAGAGCATCCGCTCGGCGCCCGATCTCGCCGCCTTCCAGAAGGCCATCAACACGACCTTCCTCGCGCAGGCGGCGAAGGCGAAGGCGTAGAGTGGCGGTCGTTAACGGAGGACACCGCCAGCATTCCCGAGCCCTCCTCTCCCCTAAACGGGAGAGGGGGGCTGAGGGGCGGCGAGGGGCTGCGGCTCGACGATGACGTCCCCCTTCGTCGCCTTTCAGAACCTCACCATCGAATACCCCTCGAAGGAGGGGCCGGTGCATGCGCTCGACAGCATCGACCTCGCCTTCGGGGCGGGGGATTTCGTCTGCATCGTCGGGCCGTCAGGCTGCGGCAAGACGACGCTCATGCAGACCCTCGCCGGCTTCATCCGCCCGACAAGCGGCAGCGTGACGCTGGCCGGCGAGCCCATCGCCGGCCCCGGTCCCGATCGCGGCGTCGTCTTCCAGCAGCCGGCGCTCTTTCCGTGGATGACGGTGGCGCAGAACGCCGGCTTCGGGCCGATGGTGCGCGGCCTCGGCGGCGAGCGCCGCGAGAAGGTCGAGCACTACCTCCGCCTCGTCGGGCTCTGGGATTTCCGCAACCGCTACCCCTACCAGCTCTCGGGCGGCATGCAGCAGCGCCTCGCCATCGTCCGGGCCCTCGTCAACGATCCGAAGGTGCTGCTCATGGACGAGCCCTTCGGCGCCCTCGACGCGCTGACGCGCGAAAAGATGCAGGAGGAGCTGCATGCGGTGTGGCGGCGCACGCAGATGACCGTCGTCTTCATCACGCACAGCGTCGAGGAGGCGGTCTATCTCGGCACCGAGGTCGTCGTCATGTCGCCGCGGCCCGGGCGCATCCTGGAGCGCCTCGCCGTCGGCTTCTCGCGGGCGAGCGGCGCCCGCGACGACATCCGCGCCATCAAGGCGAGCCCCGAATTCGTCGCGACGCGCGAGCGCATCCTCGGCCTCATCTGGGCCGGCGCCGGATGACAATTTCAGGGCGCGCTCGGCGCCCGGGCACGTTCGGCGCGCCCGCCGCTCTATAATTGACGTCGCGAAAGTTGCTCCGGCGGCGCCGGATGAAACGGGCCGCCTGACCCGTTCTCCGAACCAAGGCCGGGGTGGAGAGGATATCGCACATGCCGAAGCTCGCTTGCCGGTTGGCCCTTGCCCTCGGGGCGCTGGGCGCTGTTGCCGTCGCCGTTCCGGCGCTCGCCGATCCGCCGGCGCGGGTCGGCCGGCTGAGCGAGGTGACCGGCACCGTCTCCTTCCATGCGGCGGGCGACGAGCAATGGTCGCCGGCGGTTCTCAACGAGCCGGTGACCTCGGGGGATGCTTTCTGGACCGAGCCCGGCGCCCATGCCGAGATCCGCATCGGCTCGACGGCGCTCCACATGGATTCATCGACCGAGCTCGACATCGACACGCTCGACGACCGGCAGCTCGCGGCCCGGCTGCCGCAAGGCACCCTTAACATCCACATCCGCCGCCTCGGTCCGGGCGAGGGCTACAGCCTCGCGACGCCGCGCGGCACCGTCGTTCTGGCGGGCGCGGGGACCTACCATATCGATGCCGGCGCCGATGGCAGCCCGACGCGCATCGCGGTGCTGCACGGCACGGCGCAGATGATCGAAGGCGGGGCCAAGCTCACGCTCGGCGACGGCGAGGCCGCGCTCGTCACCGGGACCGATCGCTTCTCCTATTCGATCGAGGAAGCGCAGCCGACGCCCTTCGACGATGCGAGCCTCGCCCGCGACCGGCGCGAGGACGCGCCGCGCCCGGCGGCGCGCTACGTCTCGCCCGAGATGACCGGCGCCGAGGATCTCGACGATTACGGCACTTGGCAGACGGTGCCGCAATACGGGCCCGTCTGGTATCCGCAGGCGGTGCCGGTCGGCTGGGTTCCCTATCGCGAGGGGCATTGGCGCTGGGTCGCGCCTTGGGGCTGGACCTGGGTCGATGACGAGCCCTGGGGCTTCGCGCCCTTCCATTACGGCCGCTGGGCCTTCATCGACGGGCGTTGGGGCTGGTGCCCGGGCACCGTCGTCATCCGCCCGGTCTATGCGCCGGCGCTCGTCGCCTTCGTCGGAGGCGGCGGCTGGAGCCTTTCGGTCTCGGTCGGCGCTCCGCCGGCGATCGGCTGGTTCCCGCTCGCCCCGCGCGAGGTCTATGTCCCGCCCTATCCGACGAGCGTCACTTACATCCGCAACGTCAACGTGACCAATGTCACGAATGTGACGAACATCAATGTCACGAATGTCAACGTGACCAAGGTCAACTACGCCAACCGCCAATTCGCGACGGTGGTGCCGCAGGCGGCCTTCGCCGCCTCGCGGCCGGTCGCCAAGGCGGCGCTGACCGTGCCGCGCGAGGCCGTTATCGCGGCGCCCGTCGCCAAGGGCGCGCCGCTCGCCCCCGCGGTCGCGGCGCAAAGCGGGCACCCGCAGGCAGTGACGCGCGCCAATGCCGTGGCGAGGACTGAGGTGGCGCAGCCGAGGCCGCCGCAGGGGCCGGCCATCGCGGCGCCGGCAAAGCCCGTGGCGCCCGGGCCCGCCATCGCCGGCCATGCGAAGCCCCTCGCGCAGGCGCTGCCGGAGAGCGAGCGGATGAAGGGCGCTCCGCCGGCGCCCGGCGCCGAAAAGCGCAAGGAGGCGCCCGCGCCCGGCCCCGCCATCGACCATGCCGCCGCGTCCGCGACGCCCGCGCATCCGGCTTCTCCCGGGCCGCCCGTCAAGCCTGCCGCGACCGCCGCGCCCGTCCCGCAACCGGCGCCCGGGCCGGCCATCGCCGGCCATGCCAAGCCGCTCGCGCAGGCGCTGCCGGAGAGCGAGCGGGTGAAAGGCGCTCCGCCGGCGCCCGGCGCCGAGAACCACAAGCAGGCGGCTGCACCGGGCCCGGCGATCAATCATGCCGCCGAGGCCACGACGCCCCCGCACCCGGTTTCTCCGGGCCCGCCCATCAACCATGCCGCGACGGCGACGCCTGCCCCGCATCCGGCGCCCGCGCCGCCTTCCGAGGCGCTGCGGCCGAACCATGGGCAGCAGAACGAGGCGAAAGCGGCGCCGCATCCGCAGCCCCATCCGCAGCCGCAGGCAAGCCACGCAGCTGCCGCCCGTCCGGCGCCGGTTCCCGAGCGCGCCGTGCCGCACCCGACGCAGCAGACCATGCTGCAGCCGACTCAGCATGGCTGGGTGCGGGCGCCGCAGCCGCCGCAACCGCCGCCGCAGCAAAGCGCCCAGCATCAGGGCAAGCCGCAGGAAGCGGCGAAGCCGCACGAGCAGCAGGGGAAGGGCCGCCATCCGGGGCAGCCCGAGCAGAAGACCGAGTGACCGGACCCGGCGCAGACGCGTCCCGCCGTTTTCCGTCGCCGCGCCGATTCGGCGCGTGATAGAACGGGCCGCCGGCGGCGGCAACTCCCGCGGCCGGCGCTCGGGGGGCGGGCAGCATGCGCCAGATGCGCGGGGCCGAATTTCGATGAAGCGCCTCATCGTCGCCATTACCGGTGCCTCGGGGGCGATCTACGGCATTCGCGCGCTCGAATTGCTGCGCCGCCTCGGCGGGATCGAGACTCACCTCGTCCTCTCGCCGGCCGCCGGCCGGACCATCGCCGAGGAGACGCCGCGCAGCCTCGACGAGGTCCGCGCGCTCGCCGATTGCGTCCACAGCTACCGCGATGTCGGGGCGGCGATCGCCAGCGGCTCGTTCCGCACGGCGGGGATGCTGATCGCGCCCTGCTCAGCGAAGACGCTGAGCGGCATCGCCTATGGCTTTGCCGACGAGCTCGTCGTGCGCGCCGCCGATGTCTGCCTCAAGGAGCGCCGGCGCCTCGTGCTGCTCTTCCGCGAGACGCCGCTCCATGCCGGGCATATTGCCGCCATGGCGGCGGCGACGCGCAACGGCGCCGTCGTGATGCCGCCCGTTCCCGCCTTCTATCACCGGCCGCGGACGATTGACGACGTCGTGACGCAGACCGTGGGGCGCGCCCTCGACCTCTTCGATATTGACGCCGAGGTGGTGAAGCGCTGGAAAGATCCGGAGACCGCCGCGCCCGGCGAATGAGTGCAGCGCTCGCCGGGATCCTCGTCCCGGCGCGCGCCGCGCGAGCCATGGCCTGCCGCGCCGAGCTGTGCTACCTCTCCCGCCCGCGCGCGGAGCGCAGGTGAGCGGGCAGGAGAGGATGAGCATTTTCGACAAGAAGGCGATCGCCGAAATGACGGCGAAGATGCTGCTCGAAGTGGAGGCGGTGCGCTTCAGCGCCGAGAAGCCCTTCATCTTCACCTCGGGCTGGGCGAGCCCGGTCTATACCGATTGCCGACGCCTCATCTCCTTCCCGCGCGTGCGCCGGCAGCTCATCGATTTCGGCGTCGCCACGGTGCTGCGCGACATCGGCGCCGAGCAGTTCGACGCGGTGGCGGGCGGCGAGACGGCGGGCATTCCTTTCGCCGCCTGGATGGCCGAGCGCCTGATGCTGCCCATGCAATATGTGCGCAAGAAGCCGAAGGGCTTCGGCCGCAACGCCCTCATCGAGGGCCATGTCGAGGAGGGCCAGCGCGTGCTCCTCGTCGAGGACCTGACGACCGACGGGCGGAGCAAGGTCAATTTCTGCAAAGGGCTGCGCGAGGCGGGCGCCAGGGTCGAGCACTGCTTCGTCATTTTCTATTACGACATTATGCCGGGCGGCACGCGGATCCTCGACGAGCTCGGCGTCAAGCTGCATCGCCTCGCGACGTGGTGGGACGTCCTCGCCGTCGCCAAGGAGAGCGGCCAGTTCGGCAGCGCCATGCTGGAGGAGGTCGAGAAATTCATGCGCGACCCGCCGGGCTGGTCGAAGGCACATGGCGGCATCGCGGAGGTCTCGGAATAACATGGACGCCACGGAATGGGACGTCATCGTCGTCGGCGGCGGCAATGCCGCCTTCGCGGCGGCGCTCGCCGCGCGCGAGAGCGGCGCCTCCGTCCTCATGCTCGAAGCCGCGCCCGAAGCCGAGGGCGGGGGCAACAGCCGCTTCACCGCGGGCGCGATGCGCGTCGCCTATGACGGGCTCGAGGACATCAAGAGCCTCGTCCCCGACCTCTCGGCCGAGGAAATCGCGACCACCGATTTCGGTACCTACACGCGCGACCAGTTCTTCGACGACATGGCGCGGGTGACGCAGTACCGCGCCGATCCGAACCTCGTCGAGCTGCTGGTGACGCAAAGCCTCGGCGCGCTGCGCTGGATGCGCGAGAAGGGCATCCGCTTCGTGCCGATCTACGGGCGCCAGGCCTTCAAGGTCGAGGGCCGCTTCAAATTCTGGGGCGGCCTCACTCTCGAGGCCGTGGGCGGCGGCCCCGGCCTCATCGCGATGTGGACCGAGGCGGCGCGGCGGGAAGGCGTCCCGATCCGCTACGAGACCCGCGCGCTCGACCTTCTCACAGAGGACGGCGCCGTCATCGGCTGCCGCATCCGCGCCGGCGGGAGGGTGAGCGTGCTGCGCGCCAAGGCGGTCATTCTCGCCTGCGGCGGCTTCGAGGCGAATGCCGAGTGGCGGACGCGCTATCTCGGCCCCGGCTGGGACCTCGCCAAGGTGCGCGGCTCCCGCTTCAACACCGGCGAAGGCCTCCGCATGGCGCTCGCCATCGGCGCCAGCCCCTGCGGCAACTGGTCGGGCTGCCATGCCGTCGGCTGGGACATGAACGCGCCCGAATTCGGCGACCTCGCCGTCGGCGACCAGTTCCAGAAGCACTCCTACCCTTTCGCCATCATGGTGAATGCGCGCGGCCGCCGCTTCGTCGATGAGGGCGCCGATTTCCGCAACTACACCTATGCGAAATACGGCCGCGTCATCCTGGAGCAGCCGGGCCAGTTCGCCTGGCAGATCTTCGATAACAAGGTGAAGCACCTCCAGCGCGGCGAGTACAACATCCGGCAGATCACCAAGGTGACGGCGGATTCGCTGGAAGAGCTGGCCGGCAAGCTCGACGGCGTCGACAAGGCGGCGTTCCTCGCGGAGGTGGCCGCCTACAATGCCGCGGTGCGGACCGATATTCCCTTCAATCCCAACATCAAGGACGGGCGGCGCACGGAAGGACTCGCCATCGACAAGAGCAACTGGGCGAACACGATCTCGGTGCCGCCTTTCGAGGGCTATGCCGTCACTTGCGGCATCACCTTCACCTTCGGCGGCTTGCGCATCACCGACAAGGCCGAGGTGGTGAGCCTCGATTACCGCCCCATTCCGGGTCTTTATGCCGCCGGCGAGCTAGTCGGCGGGCTCTTCTATTTCAACTATCCGGGCGGCACCGGCCTCACTTCGGGCGCGGTCTTCGGCCGCATCGCCGGCCGCTCCGCGGCCGCCGCCGTGGCCCGCTGAGCCCGGATCCAAGGAAGGTACAGGATGGAGTTCGAGAATTCCTTCGAGGTGCCCCTGCCGCCCGCCGAGGCCTGGCCGGTGCTGATGGATATCGAGCGGATCGCGCCCTGCATGCCGGGCGCCGAGCTTACCGAGGTCGTCGACAAGGAGACCTACAAGGGGAAGGTGCAGGTCCGCCTCGGCCCGGTGGCCCTCAGCTTCGCCGGCACGGCGAAATTCGAGGAGATCGATGCGGCGGGGCACACCGCGAAGGTCCGCGCCCGCGGCAACGACGCCAAGGGCCGCGGCGCCGCCAACGCTCTCGTCGCCTTCCGCCTGGAGCCGTCGCCGGCAGGCTCGCGCGTCGTCGTCCGCACCGACCTCACCCTGACCGGCGCCGTCGCCCAATACGGCCGCGGCGTCGGCATGATCCGCGACCTCGCCGGGCAGCTCATGGGCCAGTTCGCGACCTGCCTCAAGGCGCAGCTCGCGGCGCGTCCTGCGCAGCCCGCGCCGGTGGCGGCCGAGCCGGGCACGGCGGCGCCGGCCCCGCCGCCGCCTCTGCCGCCCGCCGCCAAGCCCATCTCGGGCGTCTCGCTGATGCTGCGCGTCCTCTGGAACGCGCTGGTGCGGCTCGTCACCGGCCGGACGTCCTGACCCGCCGGAGGCGCATGGCCGGCCTCGCCTATCGCCTGCTGCGGCCGGCCCTCTACCGCCTCTCGCCGGAGACGGCGCACCACCTCGCGATCCGGGTCCTGAAGGCGGGACTCGTCTGCGGCGCGCGCGGCGATGACGACCCGATCCTGGCGACGCGCCTCTGGGGGATCGAGTTCCCCAACCCCATCGGCCTCGCCGCCGGCTTCGACAAGGACGCCGAGGTCGCGGATGCAATGCTGGCCCTCGGCTTCGGCTTCGTCGAGGCCGGAACGGTGACGCCGCAGCCGCAGCCGGGCAACCCCAAGCCGCGCCTCTTCCGCCTCGACGAGGACGAGGCCGTCATCAACCGCTTCGGCTTCAACAGCCAGGGGCTCGCCGGCTTCGCCGAGCGGCTGAAGCGGCGCCGCGCCGCCGGCGCGACGGGGGTCGTCGGCGCCAACCTCGGCAAGAACCGCGCGACGAGCGACGCCGCGGCGGATTACGTCGCCGGCATCGACGCCGTCTGCGGCCTCGCCGACTACCTCGTCGTCAATCTCTCCTCGCCCAACACGCCGGGCCTCCGCGGGCTGCAGGCGCGCCGGCCCATGGCCGAGCTCCTTTCGCGCGTCGATGCGGCGCGGCGGCGGACGGCGCCCGATCCGACGCGACCGCCGCCGCTTCTCGCCAAGGTCGGGCCCGACCTCTCCGAGGCCGAAATCGAGGACATCGTCGAGGTCGCCCTCGCCGCCGGCATCGACGGCCTCATCATCGGCAACACGACGGTGACGCGGCCGCCGGGCCTCGCGAGCCGCCACCGCGCGGAGGCGGGCGGGCTCTCCGGCCGGCCGCTCATGCCGCTTGCCACGGCTTGCCTTCGGATGGCCTATCGCCGCCTCGCCGGCCGGCTGCCGCTGATCGGCTGCGGCGGCGTCGCCAGCGGCGCCGACGCCTACGCGAAGATCCGCGCCGGCGCATCGCTGGTGCAGCTCTACTCCGCCCTCGTCTTCGCGGGACCGGCCCTCGCCGCGCGCATCAAGCGCGAGCTCGCGGCGCTCCTCCGCGCCGACGGCTTCGCATCGGTCGCCGACGCCGTCGGCGCCGACCACCGCCTAGCCCGGAATCCAGGCGACTAGCGGGTCAGATCCTGTAGTCCTCCAGCGTTTCCGGCGCAAAGAGCTCCTCGGGCCGCAGGCGGCGCGGCGACAGGCCCTGCTCGTGGTGGTAGCGCAGGAAGGTGTCGAGGACGTGGCGGTTCGCGGCGAAGCCGTAGGGCCACCAATCATCGCCCATCTCGCGCCGCGCCTCTTCGACATGCGCGTTCTGCCAGGGCAGCATCGCCTTCAGCGCCGCCGTAGTCGCGAGGCTCTCGTATGTGGCGCGCTGCGCCGCCGCGAAGGCTTTGGCCAGCGACTGCGCGATCCAGCGATTGGCGAGGTAGATTTCGCGGCGGATCGCGACGGCGTGCATGATGGGAAAGATCCTGGTCTTGCGGTAATAGGCGCGCTCGACCGCGACATAATTCTCGAACAGCCGCTTGACCGCCCGCGGCCGCGTCGCGTAGGTCGAGGGGGCGCGCGCCGTATAGAGCGCGTCGATCTCGCCGGCGGCGAGCATCGCCGCCAGGGTCTCCCCCGGACCGATGGGGCGCACGCGAAAGCGCGGCGGGATCTCGACCGGCACCTTCTCGCTGCGCCCGGGCTGCTCCTCGCCGCCCGTCAGATATTCGGGGCTCGCCGGATCGACGCCGTACTCGTCCTGGAGGATGCCGCGGATCCAGACTGGGGCCGTCATCTGGTATTCGGGCACGCCGATTCTCTTGCCGGCGAGGTCCTTCGGCTCGCGGATGCCGCTCTTGGCGGCGATGAAGATGCAGGAATGGCGGAAGAAGCGCGAGGGGAAGACGGGGATGGCGATGAAGGGCGGCTCCGCGCCGCCGAGCGAGACGACATAGGAGGAGAGCGAGACCTCGGCGACGTCGAACTCGCGGTTCCGCAGCATGCGGAAGAAGGTCTCCTCGACGGGCAGGGTGAGGTAGTTGAGGTCGATCCCTTCGGGCACGACGCTGCCATCGGCGAGCGCGCGCGTGCGGTCGTAATCCCAGCAGGCGAGGGTGAGGCGCAGCTTCGACATTCGGCGGTGCCCCTCGGGATCGCCGTTGCCTCGGCGACCGGTTCCGTTCGAGCTTCTATTGGTTGCTCGATCCTGGCGCCCATTCAACCACAAAGCGGAAGGAAAGTCCGTGTCATCCGCGGGCGATGCGCGCCGGACGGAGCGACGCCCTCAGAGGCGGAGGCCGGAGCCCGCCGCCTCCTCCGCGGCGTCGAGCGTGAACAGCTCTTGCGGCCGGCCGATGCCGCGCAGCGCATAGCGCCCGACCGAGGCGAGGCGCCAGCCCGTTCCGCGCGCCGCGGCGGCGAAGGCGGAGGAGAGCAGCACGGTCTGGTCGGCCGAGCGGCACATCGCGGCGACCCGGCTCGCCTCGTTGACGGCGGGGCCGACGACGGTGAAGTCGAGCCGGTCTTTGCTGCCGATGTTGCCGTAGAAGACCTCGCCGACATGAAGGCCGAGATAGAGGTCGGTCACCGGCAGCGATTTGGCGCCGCGGCTCTGGTTGAGGGCCGCGATCCGGCGCCGCGCCTCCACTGCCGCGGCGAGGGCGGCGGCGCAGGCGCGCCCGCTCTCCTCGGCGCGGAAAATGGCGAGCGTGCCGTCGCCGATCAGCTTCAGGACCTCGCCGCCCCGCTCGTCGATCGCCGAGATGACGGCCTCGGCATAGTCGTTGAGCAGCGGGATGATGTGCTCTGGCGCCGCCGTGTCGGTGATCGTCGTATAGCCGCGCAGATCGCTGAACCAGATGACGGCGCTGATGCGCTCGGCGATGCCGCGCGAGATGCGGCCGCTGAGCACGCGGCGGCCGGCGTCGCGCCCGAGATAGGTCTCGACCAGGGTCGCGGCGATGCGGCCCAGCGATGCCGATTTGACGGCCAGCGCGAGGCAGGGGACGATGCGGCGAAGCTCGGCGAGGGCGCTCTCGCCGAACCCCTCCGGCGCGTCCGTCATCCAGGAGGAGAGGATGCAGTCCATCTCGCCGATGACCCCGTCCGCCGCGAAGCGGTTGACCAGGGCGAGATAGTCGGTGATGCCGGCCTCGCGCATCTCCTCGAGCACCGGGAAGCCGAGTTTGTCGCCGGGGCGCAGGCGGGCGCGCAAGCTCGACCCGCCCGTCTGCAGCAGATGGAAGAAGGGGCTGCGCCGCCACGCCGCCGCCGCGTCGCCCACATCGGTGCGGCCGTATTCGGAGAGCGTCGCCTCCTTGGCGCCGCGCTGCCAGCGGAAGACGCGCCCTTCATAGATCGGGTGCAGGGTGTCGACGATGACCGTCGCGCGGGCGAGCGGCAATCCCGCGGCGATCGCGCGCTCGCAGAAGCCGCTCAACAGATCGGGCTCGGAGTGGCCGGCGAGCCCCGCCTCCGTCACCCAGCCCGCGACGTCGGGCGAATGGCTCTCCTTCAACGTCGCCTTGCGCTCCATGAAATGACATGTCCGTCCGGCACGAGGCCGCGCAGCGCCGTCAGCGCCGCTTCGGCAAGGTCGGGCGCGTCGAAGAATTCGATGACGATCGGCAGGTCCGCGGTGAGGCGCAGGAGATCCGCCGCATGCACCTCGCCGCTGCTGCCGAAGCCGGCGATGCCGCGGAAGACGGTGACGCCGTGAATGCCGTGCTGGTCGCGGAGCAGCGCCAGGATCTCGTGCATGCGGTTGTGGCGGCGGCCGTGATCGGCCTCGCTGATATAGATGCGCACGACGGTGACCTCGTCCGGCATCGCGCCCTCCATTCAGAGGTTACGTGCGATATAGGCACCGCTGAACGCGGCCAACAGCCCCAGCCCGACCGAAAGCGCGAGGTAGAGGATCGCCGACCCCGCCTCGCCCTGCTCGATCAGCAGCAGCGCCTCCATCGAGAAGGTCGAGAAGGTCGTGTAGCCGCCGAGGAAGCCGGTGAGAATGCCGGCGCGCAGCTCCGGCGCCATCGTGACGCGCTCCACCGTCGCGATGAAGAGGAAGCCCATGAGGAAGCTGCCGATGACATTGATGCTGAGCGTCGCATAGGGAAAATCGCGGCCCCAGACCGCCTGGACGAAGCCGGTCTGGCCGTAGCGCAAGCAGCAGCCGACGATGCCGCCGATCGCGATCGCAACATAGGTCCACACGCCCCCGCACTCCCGCATGGCGAAACCGTGACGCGGAAATTACCGCCGGCAAACCCGCGCGCAAGGCAAGCGAAATTTGCCCCGGGGGCGCCGCTCAGGCGCGCAGGCGCCGCCGCAGCAGCGCGTTGGCGGCGCCGGTCAGGATGAGGGTCGCCGCCATGAGGATGAAGGCGAGGGCGCTGCCGAGCGGCCAATTCGCCTGGTTCGAGATCTGGTCGTAGACGATGGGCGCCATCATCTGGAAGCGCGGCCCGCCGAGCAGCACGGGCGTCGCATAGGCATTCATCGCCAGGATGAAGCAGAGGATGGTGCCGGCGATGATGCCGGGCAGCGACAGCGGCAGCGTCACCCGGCGGAAGGTGCGGAGCGGCCCCGCCCCCATGCCGAGCGCCGCTTCTTCGAGCGCCTCGTCGATGCCCTCAATGACGCTTTGCAGGGTGAGCACCATGAAGGGCAGGTTGAAGCCGGTGATGCCGATGATGACGGCAAGCGGCGTATACATGATGTCGAGCGGGTCGCGGATGAGGCCGAGCCAGAGGAGGGCCGCGTTGAGGAAGCCCTCATGGCCGAAGACGACGATCCAGCCGGCGGCGCGCACGGCGTTGCCGACGAAGAGCGGCATGACGACGAGCATGACGAGGAGGCTCTTGTGCCGCCATTTGCTGCGCGCCAGCAGATAGGCGGCGGGATATCCGAGAACGAGGCAGAGCAGGGTGCTGATCGCGGCGACGCCGACCGTCACCAGCATGACCTTGCGGTAATAGGGGTCGGCGAAGAATTTGACGTAGTTCTCCGGCGTCGCCGCCTCGACCATGAACTGGCCGGGCTCGAAGTGATTGAAGCTGTATCGGAAGAGGAGGACGAGCGGCAGCACCAGGACGAGGACGACGCTCGCCATCGCCGGCGCGAGGAGGGCGGCGGCATCGTGGCGGCGGCGCGGGGATGAGCTGGTAAGCGCTGTCACGACACAAGATTCTCTCGCCCAACGGGGAGAGGGTCACTCACCCTGCCCTCTCCCGCACCCGGGAGAGGGCTCCTGCGCGGGCTGACCCACCCCTCACGCCTTGAACACCTTGTCCCACCATTCCTTGAGCTGCGCGTCGTTCTTGGCGAGGTAGTCGTAGTCCTGCACCATCATCGACTCGGCTTCGGCCGGCGAGAAGGCGACGCGTTTGGCCATCTCGCCTTCGGGCTTCACGTCGTCGACGGTGGGGTTGTAGCCCATATCCTCGATGAAGCCCTGCTGCGGCCGCGGATCCAGCGTCGCGTCGAGATAGGCGTAGGCGGCGTCCTTGTCCGGGGCGTTCTTGGCGATGCCGAATTCCGAGATGAAGAGGACGAGGCCTTCCTTGGGCGAGGCCATCTTGATGGGGACGCCGGCGTTCTGCCATTGCACGCCGCGCGCCTTCCACATGATGCACATCCAGATCTCTTCGCTCTTCAGCGCCTGCGCCATCGCCTCGTTGGTCGGCACGATCTTGACGCCCATCTTCTTCAGCTCGAGCAGCTTCGGCTTGCCCGGCTCGTAATTGTGCAGGCTGCCGCCATTGATGAGCGCCGCCGATTCGATCGTCGTCTGGTATTGGATGTCGATGACGCCGATCTTGCCGGCGTATTTCGGGTTCCAGAGGTCGTTGTAGGAAGTCGGCGCCTCGGTGATCTTGCTCGGGTTATAGAGGATCACCCGGTCGGTGAAGATGTGCGGCACCGAATATTTGGTCCTCAGCTTGGGCAGGATGTGCTTCGCATTCTTGAGCTTCGAGAAGTCGAGCTCGAGCAGTGTGCCCTTCTTGTACATCTCGTACATGCCCGAGCCGTTGAGCGCGACGACATCCATCGACCCGCGCGGCAGGCGCTGCTCGGCGAGAAGCTTCGTCTTGCGCGGCGAATCATTGTCGGTCGCGAAGATGACCTGGATGCCCTCCTTCTCCATGATCGGCGTCACGATGTGCTTCTGCTGCAGGTTCTGATAGTCGCCGCCCCAGGTGCCGACGATGACGCGGCCGCCGGCGGCTCTTCCCGGCAGCGGCACGAGGCCGGCGGCGCCGGCCGCCGCCATGCCCTGCAGCACGGCGCGACGCGATGGCGAAAGCGAGTGGATCTTGGTCATGCGAACCCTCCCTGATGATGCTTTTGCGGTCGAGTGTGCCATGGACGCGGCTAGTCGAGAAGCTGACAGGATTCGGCGTCCCACGCGACGTGCACCGGCAGGCCCGGCGCCAACGGCTCATCGGCGCCGTTCTGCGCATTCTGGGCATGAATGGCGACCGCCTCACCCGAGGCGAGGCGCACCTGATACTCCGTCTGCGAGCCGAGATATGTGACGCGCTCGACGACGCCGGGAAAGCAGTTCGGCGACGCCTCGCGGCCGAGCCGTATCTTCTCCGGCCGCACCGCGAGGAGCCGGCGCTCGGCGGCGCCGGCGGCGAAGGCGATGTCGAGCCCGCCGGCGCTGCGGAAGCGCCCCGGCGCCGTTACCGCGCCCTCGAAGAAATTGGTGCGGCCGATGAAATTGGCGACGAAGCGGTTCTGCGGGTGGTTGTAGAGCTCGCGCTGGGTCCCGATCTGCTGCACCCGCCCCTCATTCATGACGACGAGCCGGTCGGCCATCGAGAGCGCCTCTTCCTGGTCATGCGTCACCATGACCGCGGTGAGGCCGAGCTTCTTCTGCAGCTCGCGGATTTCGACCCGCACCTCCTGGCGCAGCTTGGCGTCGAGGTTGGAGAGCGGCTCGTCGAGCAGCAGGATGTCGGGCGCGATGACGAGGGCGCGCGCCAGGGCGACGCGCTGCTGCTGCCCGCCCGAGAGCTGGCGCGGCATGCGCTGGCCCAGCGCTTCGAGGCGCACGAGGCGGAGCGCGTCGGCGACTTTCGCCTTGATCGTCGTGCGGTCGAGGCGGCGCATTTCGAGGCCGAAGGCGACGTTCTCGAAGACGGAGAGGTGCGGGAAGAGCGCGTAGCCCTGGAAGACGAGGCCGGTGTTGCGGCGATAGGGCGGCAGATAGGTGACGTCGCGCCCGCCGAGAAGAATGCGCCCCGTCGTCGCCTCGATGAAGCCGGCGATCATCCGCAGCGTCGTCGTCTTGCCGCAGCCCGAGGGGCCGAGCAGCACCAGGAGCTCGCCTTCCGCCACCGAGAGCGACACGTCGTCGACGGCGCGAAACTCGCCGAAGCTCTTGCCGAGGTGTTCGAGGCGGAGGTCGGACATGGATTATGGCGTCGGCATGCGACCGTCGGCGAGAGCCCTCACCCCTCACCTAACCTCTCCCCTCTCCCGGCGGGAGAGGGGGGAGGGACGAGGCTGAAGGATCGGGCCAGGCAATCCCTCGCCCCTCTCCCCTCGGGGAGAGGGGGAGAGGGAGGGGCCCGTTGCGCAGCAACGGGAGGGTGAGGGGTGAGGGCGACGCCGCATCTTGCCGCATCCCTCACACCACCTGGCTCAGCTTGACGAACCGGTTCGTCAGCAGCATGCCGGCGGCGATGATCGCGATCTGCACCAGCGAGACGGCGGCGATCGTCGGATCGATCTTCCATTCGAGATATTGCAGGATGGCAATCGGCAGGGTCGTCGTGCCGGGCGCCACGAGAAAGAGCGAGATTTCGAGATTGCCGAAGGAGACGACGAAGCTGAAGAGTGCCGCCGCGACGACCGCGGGCCGGATCACCGGCAAGGTCACGCGCAGCAGCGTCCGCCAGCGGTCGGCGCCGAGATTCATCGCCGCCTCCTCGAGCGCGGGGTCGAGGCCGAGAAGGCTCGCGGTGATGAGGCGCACGGTCCAGGGAATGGTGATGAGGATGTGCGCGAGGGCGAGGCCGACGATGGAGCCGGTCAACGGCCAGCCCGTCACGATCTCGACCTCGATGAAGAAGATGTAGAGCGCCGTGCCGATGACGATGCTCGGCACGATGAGAGGCGCCGTCAGCAGCGTCGCCGTTGCCTCCTTGCCGCGGAAGGCGTGGCGGGCGAGGGCGAGGCTCGCGGGCACGCCGAGGACGAGCCCGCCCAGCATGGCGACGATCCCGACTTCGAGGCTGGTGGCGAAGCCCTCGGCGAACTGGCTCTGCGCCCAGATCTGCGAGAACCAGCGCAGCGTGTAGCCCTCGGGCGGGAAGGCCAGCAGCTCGTTCTTGAAGAAGCTGAGCCAGCAGACGAAGACGATCGGCAGCAGCATGACCGCGTAGGTGACGGCGGTCACCGCGCGCAGCGCCGCGCCGCCGAGGCGGAGCGAGGTGAGGGGGCGGCGGCGTGTTTGCCGCATCTATCTTTGCCCCGGCCGCCCCCCTCTCCCGCGTGCGGGAGAGGGAGAGGGTGAGGGCATCGGCGTGCTGGACGGAGACACCCTCACCCTGCCCTCTCCCGCAAGCGGGAGAGGGAATGGCAATTGGAAGGCGGAAAAGGTGGCGCTCGGTGTCACCGCGATCGCTACCCCGCCAGGCGGTTCTTGTGGAAGGCGCCGCCCTTGACGATCGCCCGCAGATGCGCGCCCTGGTCCTGGAGGAGGCCCAGATCCTTGAGCGGGTCGCCGTCGAGGACGAGGAGGTCGGCGAAGGCGCCTGGCGCGATGACGCCGAGCTCGCCCTCGCGCTGGAGGAGGCGGGCATTGACGAGGGTCGCCGAGCGGATGATCTCGAGCGGCGACATGGCCTCGGCGCGGATCAGGAACTCGCGCGACTGGTCGGTCTGGAGCTGGCCCAGGAGATCGCTGCCGAAGCCGATCGGCACGCCCGCCGCCTGGCAGAGTTCGAGCGAGCGCAGCCCGGCTTCGAGCACGATCTTGTTCTTCTCCTGGCTGACCGGCGGCAGGCCGAATTCGTGGCCGCGCCGGCGCATCGCGTCATAGGCGACGAGCGTCGGGACGATGAAGGCGCCCTTCTCGCGCATGAGGCGCGCCGTCGGCTCGTCGATGAGGTTGCCGTGCTCGATCGAGCGGACGCCGCAGGCGACGGCTCTCGCGATCGCGTCGGCGCCATAGGCATGGGCGCAGACATAGCGCTTCCAGGCGCGCGCCTCGCCGACCGCGGCCGCGATCTCCGCCTCGGTGAATTGCAGGCTGTCGAGCGGGTCGTTGGGCGAGGCGACGCCGCCCGAGACCATGAGCTTGATGTGGTCGGCGCCCTTGCGCAGCTCGTCGCGCACGGCGCGCAGCATCTCCGGCACGCCGTCGACGATGCGCGAGATGAGGCTGACGCCGCTGCAGCAGGCGCAGGTTTGCGGACCCGCCGTGCGGCTGCGGAAATCGCCATGCCCGCCGGTCTGGCTGATGCCCTGGCCGGCGATGAAGAGGCGGGGGCCGACGAGATGTCCCGTCTCGACAGCCTCGCGGATGCCGAAATCGGCGCCGCCCGTGTCGCGCACCGTCGTGAAGCCGCGGTCGAGCATGGCGCGCATGAGCGTCGCCGCCCGCCCCGCCATCAGCGTCAGCGGCACGTCCTCGAGGAGGTGCAGATTGACCTCCGAGAGATAGACGTGGATATGCGCGTCGATGAGGCCCGGCATCACGGTGCGCCCGCCGACATCGACGACCGCGGCGCTCTCGCTGCGGATCGCGCGCTCCGACACTTCGCGGATGCGCTCGCCTTCGATGAGGATCTCGGAATTCGGCCGGTATTCGCCGCTCCCTGGGTCGAGGAGGTTGCAGCGGCGGAAGAGAAGCATGCCCATGGAATGTCCCTCGGGAGAGGCGGCGATTATTCCCGCGTGCCGCGCGGCTGTAAAGAAAGCGTCGCTTGCCGCACGGCAATCGAGCGAACCTCCTCTCCCCGCGAGCGGGGAGAGGATCGAGGTGAGGGGGCGTGCCGCCGGGGGCCCTCGCCGGAACGAGTCTGCTGAGGGGACCCCTCACCCTTCCTTTCCCCGCAAGCGGGTAGAGGGGCTTGTCCGCCTTCGGCGTATCATCCCGAGGCTCGGCGTTTGCGGGGATGAGCGTTGCGATGGGAGAAGGCGATGACAGACGAAGCCGGCACGCATGCGAGGATGGTCGAGACCTATCCGCTCGGCGCGGACGGACCCTTTCCGGGCAATCCGAATTGCCCGCTTCTCGTCTACCGCGCCGCCCTGGCGCTCGCGGGCGATGCCGCGGCCGAATGCGAGCGGCTGTTCGCGCGGCACGGCTGGAGCGGCGGCTGGCGCGACGGCGTCTACCCCTACCACCACTTCCACAGCAACGCGCATGAGGCGCTGGGCTTCGTCGCCGGCTCGGCGCGCGTGCGCTTCGGCGGCCCGAACGGGCCCGTCGTCGAGGTCGCCGCGGGCGATGTCGTCGTCATTCCGGCCGGCGTCGCCCACAAGAAGGAAAGCGCCACGCCCGACCTCCTCGTCATCGGCGCCTATGCCGAGGGGCGCGGCCCCGACCTCCGCCGCGGCCGGCCGGAGGAGCGCGAGAGCGTGCTGCGGAATGTGGAGCAGGTGCCGCTTCCCGAGGCGGACCCCGTGCTCGGCGCGGCGGGCCCGCTCCGCCGGCGCTGGCGCCCGCAGGGCTGATCCGCGCGCCGCAGCGGTTCTCTTGCCGGCGCGGATCGCGTAGCCTCGGCTCCGGCCCTCTCTTGCGCTGCGAGCCCGTGGTGACCGAGATCGTCGAGCTGACGCCCTCCCGCCCCGTCCTGCGGGCGCAATACCGCCGCGGCGCCCTTCTCGTCGCCGGCGCCGCCCTCGTCTGGAGCAGCGCCGGGCTCATCGCCCGCACCGCCACGACGGATGCCTGGACGACGCTCTTCTGGCGCTCGCTCTATGCCTGCCTCTTCGTTCTCCTCTATATCGGTTGGCGCGACGGGCGCGCCGGCTACGCGGCCTTCCGCAAGCTCGACCGCACGGGATTGGGCGTCGCCGTCTCCTTCGCGCTTTCCTCCTTCACCTTCATCACCGCGCTCGAGAAGACGGCGGTCGCCAATGTCATCATCTTCCAGGCGGCCGCGCCCTTCATCGCCGCGCTCCTCGCCTGGGCCTGGCTCGGCGAGCGCGTCGGCGGGCTCAGCCTCGCCGCCATCCTCGCGAGCTTTCTCGGCATCGTCGTCATGGTCTCCGATTCGGTCGGGCAGGGCCGGGTCCTGGGCGACGCGCTCTCGCTCGTCATGGGGACGAGCTTCGCCGTCATGATCGTGCTGGCGCGGCGGCGGCGCGATGTCTCGATGACGGTCGCGGCCTGCCTCGCGACGGCGCTCCTGGCGCTCGTCACCGCGCCCTTCTCCAGCTTCGCGATCGCCCCCTTCGACATGCTCCTGCTCGTCCTTTTCGGCATCGGGCAAATGGGGCTCGGCCTCATCATGTTCACGGCCGGGGTGCGCCTCATGCCGGCCGCCGATGCCGGCTTGGTCTCGACGCTCGAAGTCATCCTGATGCCGTTCTGGGTGTGGCTCGTCTATGGCGAGAATCCGGGCCCTCGCGCCCTCGCCGGCGGCGCCATCGTCCTCAGCGCCGTGGTCGCGCACACGCTCTTCGAGCGGCGGGGCGCTGCGTAAACGAAGGAAATCTCCCTCTCCCGCGTGTGCGAGAGGGTCGGGGTGAGGGTGGGCGCGCGGACCGCGCCCCATGAAATTGCGATGGCTCGCCCTCACCCTGCCTTATCCCGCAAGCGGGCGAGGGTGAGAAGAATATTCCCGAATCCGTCGCGCCGCGCGGTCCAGCCCGGCGGGACGAGGCAGGTGGCGTCGTATTCCTCGATGATCGCGGGGCCGGCGGCCGCGGCCGCGAGATCGCAGCGGCGCAGCACCGGCGTCGTCATCCAGCCGCGCTCCGGGCCGAAATAGGCGCGGCGGGGCGGCAGCGCGGCGCCGCTCGCCGCCGCGGCGATGGCGAGGCGCTCCGGAACCCGCGGCTGTTCGGGGATGCCGCGCCCGATGATCTGGAGGGCGACGATCTCGATGGGCTCGTCCTCGCCGGCGCGATGGCCGTAGGTGCGCTCGTGCTCGGCGGCGAAGGCCTCGGCGAGCGCCGCGAGCGAGGCTGCCGTCACCGGCCCCGGGGCGATCGGCGCCGGCAGCTCGTAGGATTGGCCCTGGTAGCGCAGCTTCCCGATGCGCCGCAGCTCGGCGCGCGCGCCGGTAAAGCCATCCGCGGCGAGGCGCGCCGCCACCTCGCGCTCCAGCGCGTCGATGACGGCGGCGAGCTCCGCCGGGTCGGCGCCGCGCAGCAGGCGGCGATATGTCCGCGAGCGGTGCCATTCGATCTCGGAATGGAGGAGGCCCAAGGCGGAGAAGACGCCGGCGAGCGGCGGCACGACGATGCGGCCGATGCCGAGCGTCTCCGCCATGCCGGCGGCGAAGAGCGGGCCGTTGCCGCCGAAGGCGACGAGCGCGAAGCCGCGCGGATCGCGGCCGCGCTCGCTCGAGACGGCGCGGATGGCGCGGATCATCGTCGCGGCGGCGATCCGATGGGCGCCGAAGGCGGCGCGCTCGACGGCAAGGCCGAGCGGCGCTGCGATCCTCTCGGCGAAGACTCGCCGCGCCTTCGCGGCGTCGAGCGGCAGCGCCCCGCCGACCAGGGCATCGGGGTTGAGGTATCCGAGAATGACGTTGGCGTCGGTGATGGTGGGCTCCGTGCCGCCCGCGCCGTAGCAGACGGGGCCGGGCGCGGCGCCGGCGCTGCGCGGCCCGACCTGCGGCGCGCCGCCCGCATCGATCCAGACGATGGAGCCGCCGCCGGCGCCGACCTCGGCGAGGTCGATCGCCGGCACCTTCAGCGCGTAGCCGGCGCCCGAAAGCAGGCGCGAGCCGATCATGATGCCGGCGCCCACCGCATATTCCTCGGCGCGGGTGACGGCGCCCTCTTCGACGAGCGAGGCCTTCGCCGTCGTGCCGCCCATATCGAAGCTGATCACGCGGTCGAGCCCGTTCCGCCGCGCCAGCGCCTGCGCGCCGACGACGCCGGCGGCGGGCCCCGATTCGATGATGTGCATCGGCAGCTCCGCCGCCGCCTCGGCGGCGATGAGGCCGCCATTCGACTGCATGAGAAGGAGCGGCGCGGCGATGCCGATGCGGCGCAGCTCGGCGGCGAGCGCCCGGAGGTAGCGCTCGACGATCGGCCGCACATAGGCGTTGATGACCGTCGTCGATGTCCGCTCGTATTCCTTGATCTCGGGCAGGACCTCGCTGCTGAGGCAGCAGACGAGACGAGGCGCGCGCCGCGCCACGATCGCCTTGATCCGCCGCTCATGCGCGGGGTTGGCGTAGGAATGAAGGAGCGAGACGGCGATGGCCTCGACGTCTTCGGCGAGGAGGCGTTCCACGGCGCGCTCCGCCTCGGCCGCGTCGAGCGGCGTCTCGACATCGCCTGTGGCGGTGACGCGCTCCGCGACTTCGAGGCGGAGATGCCGCTCGACGAGGGGCGGCGGCTTCTCCCAGGCGAGGTCGTAGAGCCGCGGCATGCGGAGGCTGCGGATCTCGAGGACGTCGCGGAAGCCCGCCGTCGTGATGAGCCCCGTCTTGGCGCCTTTCAGCTCGAGGATGGCGTTGGAGCCGACCGTCGTCGCATGCAGAATCTCGGCGATGGCCGCCCCGTCGGCGCCTTCCTCGGCGAAGAGCTCGGCGATCCCCGCGATGATGGCGCGCGCGTAATCATCGACCGTCGACGCGACTTTCTTGGTGGCGACGCGCCCGCTCTCGGCGAGGAGCACGATATCGGTGAAGGTGCCGCCGATATCGACGCCGAGCCGGTAGCGAGTCATGCCGTCAGCCCGCAGCCTCGCGCCGGACCGCCGGCATCGCCGCCGCGCCGCGCGCGCCGCGCAGGCGCTGGCGCAGCGCGGCCGTCGCGGCGGCATCGACGGCCCAGCGCTCCCTCTCGATGACGACGCCGTATTCCCTCGCCGCCGCCTTGCGGCTGACGAGGCCGTTGCGGCAGTCGCGCAGCACGCGCTCGGGGTCGCGCTCCAGCGGGTCGCCCCAGCCGCCGGCGCCCGCCACCTCCTCGCGGAAGATGTCGCCGCGGCGGATCGTCATCGTGAATTTCGAGGGCAGCGGGCGCATCTCGCCGCCCTCGGCGATATAGTTCATCGATGCCCGGCCGGGGCCGCCGCCATAGAGGCCGAAAGGGCGGAAGCGGCGGCGGTCGGAGCGCACCTGCAGCACGCCCTCGGCTTCGAGGAAGCGGAAATCGCGGCGGAACGGCACGCCGCCGCGGAACTTGCCGGCGCCGCCCGCATCCTCGATGAATTCGTAGCGCAGGATCTGGAAGGGCTGCTCGGCCTCGGTCACCTCGATCGATTGCGAGGCCATGTTGGCGAAAATATGCGAATTGCCGTCGAGCCCGTCCGCCCAGGGCCGCGCGCCCCAGGCGGCGCAGCTGAAATCGACCCAGATGAAGGGCTTGTGGTCGGCATGCCAGCCGCCGATCGAGACGCCGACATTGCCGCCGTCGGAGGCGGCGAAGACCTTGTCCGGCAGCATCATGGCGAGCGCGCCGAACATGCAATCGACCATGCGGAAGCCGGTGAGGCCGCGCGCGGCGCAGGCGGCGGGGAGGACGGCATTGGCGATGGTGCCGGGCGGCGCCGTCACTTCGATCGCGCGGAAGACGCCTTCATTGTTGGGGATGCTGGCCGAGAGCACGGATTTGATCGCGCAATAGCTCGCCGATTTCGTGTAGGAGAGTGTGTTGTTGATGGCGCCCTTCACCTGCGGCGCGGTGCCGGTCCAGTCGACGGCGAGGCGGTCGCCCTCCTTGCGCAACGTGACGAAGAGCCGGATCGGCCGGTCGCGGTCGATGCCGTCGTCGTCGATCCAGTCCTCGAAGGAGAAGACGCCGTCCGGCAGCTCGGATATGGCGGCGCGCGTCAGGCGCTCGGTATAGGCGAGGAGTTCCGCCATATGCGCCTTCACGGCCGCCGCGCCGTAGCGGCGCGCCAGCTCTGCGACGCCCTTCTCGGCGATGTGGCAGGCGGCGAGCTGGGCGCGGAAATCGCCGAAGACCTTGACCGGCACCCGCACATTGGCCGCCATCAGCGCGAAGAAGGTCTCGTTGCGCCGCCCCGCCTCATAGAGCTTCAGCGGCGGAATGCGGACGCCCTCCTGATAGATCTCGGTCGAATCGGAGGCGTTCGACCCGGCGACGCGGCCGCCGACATCGGTGTGGTGGCAGACGGTGGCGGCGAAGGCGAGTCGCTCGCCCGCGTGGAAGACCGGCTTCACGACGAAAATGTCGGGCAGATGCATCCCGCCATCGAAGGGGTCGTTGAGGACGAAGACGTCGCCGGGGCGGATATCCTCGCCGAATTTCCGCAGGATCGCCGCGAGCGCCGTCGGCATCGAGCCCAGATGCCCCGGCAGGGTCAGCCCTTGCGCCACCAGCACGCCGGCGCCGTCGCAGAGCGCCGTCGAGTAATCCATATTGTCCTTCAGCACCGCCGAATAGGTCGTGCGGTGGATGGTAAGCGCCATCTCGTCGGCGATCGAATGGATCGCGTTCTTGAAGAGCTCGAATTCGATCGGGTCGATGGCGGCCACGGCGCCGGAGTGTAGACGACCCGCCGGCGAGGACAAGGTGCCGCCGTTTCCAAGCTCCCAGGCTTGCGCGTTGCTGCCAAACCAGCCCCTCTCTGCCCCCAGCGGGGCGGAGAAGGGTATGTACATCGGCTGCCATGGCCGCAAGCCCGTCGCGTCCACTTTTTGCCACAGCCCGTTGGAAATAAAAGCTAGCTCATCATCGTTGTGCTCATGAACGCTTCAGGGCTTTCAGCAGAAAAGCAGGACGTCATGAGCGCCGCAGTCTCCTCTCCCGCCCGCAGGTCCCTCCGCAGGCTCGCCGCCGCCATCCTGTTCGCGGCCGCGGCGGGCGCTCTCGCCATGCCGGCTCGCGCCGACGAGGATGGCTGGCGGCATCGCGAATGGCGCGGCCAGGAATGGCATGAGGGCTGGCGCCACCGCGAATGGCGCGAGCATGAATGGCGCGAGCATCATCGGCCCTTCGCCTATTGGGCGCCGGGCTACTACTACGCGCCGCCTCCCGTGTACTACGCGCCGCCGCCCGTCGTTTATGCGCCGCCGGTCTACGCGCCGCCTTCGATCGATTTCGTCTTCCCGCTGCGCTGAAGGGGGCGCGCCTCGGCCGAGGAATAGGCGGCGCCCCCCCGCCGCGGCGCGTCGCTCCTTCAGCCGAGCTCGTGCTCCATGACGACGCGCTCGTGCCCGTCCACGCTGGATTTGATCCGGTATTGGTTCATGCCGCGCTCCGCCGGGAGCAGGCGGATGATCTTGAAGCTCCCCTGTGCGCCGGTTATGTAGCGGCTCGGCAGAATGCGCACCGTCTGCCCCGCTTTGAACTTGTGATCGGGCATATCGCTTTTCCTTCGAGAGCGTAGCCGGCGCGAAGCCGCGGCTACATCGGCCCTCCGTCGCGCTTGCGGCGGCGCGGCGGTGCAGGGCTGTAGAGGCCGCCGCAGCGCCGGCATCGCCAGGGCGGCACGCCCTTCGACCACGAGCGCCGGGCGCCGCAGCCGGGACAAGCGTGGCTGGCGAGCCGCCAGGCGCCAGCCGCGACGAGGAGGCCAAGCGCCGCCATGCTGGAGCTCCCGAAAAGGACCCAGCCGATGATGCTGTCCGCCGGCTCCATCCGCCGCCCCGGTCCCAGCCGCTGCCGCGGCGGAATTCGTCAGATTGCGAATCGTCCGTGCGAATGTCCCGGAGCCGCGGCCCCGCCCGCCGTCCCGCGGAGAAGGAGCTTCTTCTGCTTTTCCAGCATCGCCCGGTACCGGCGTCGCGTTGCGGCGGCGACATGGGTCTTCTCGCGTTGCGCGATGTCGACGATGGCTGCCGCCAGCCTCTCGTCGGGGGACAGGGCCCACGACCAATTGCCGACCCGCTTGCTGATCATGATTCTCCTCGCCGCGGCGACCCGCCGCACTAGATTTCGGCCAAACCGGAGAAAAACTCGAAGAATCTCTTCTGGAAATTTTGTCATTCCGCAGCTTTTTGCTGGCGCTGCGGGAAACACATCTCGCTTTTTTCAGGTTCGGCGAAGAGTTTATATGGCGATCCCGGCCTGCTTATTCAATGGAAATCACCTCGGTCGTCATGTCGCGTCGGGACCGACGCCTCGGCTGGTGCTTGTATTCGCGCGCCAGGGCCGCCATATAACGCGGCGTCAGTTTCCGCTTCGGCGCTTGCCGCACCGCTCGCCCGACTCTCTTCAGATCGCCCCGAGCGCTCCTTCAAGATCCATGAGGCCGACACTGCAGCGCACGACGCGATCTTGCGTGGTGCGCATCCACTTATCCACGGGAGGCCATCATGGCTATCGGTACCGTTAAATGGTTCAACGCACAAAAGGGTTACGGCTTCATCCAGCCGGATGACGGCTCCAAGGACGTGTTCGTCCACATCTCCGCCGTCGAGCGCTCGGATTTCGCCAATCTCATCGAGGGCCAGAAGCTCGGCTACGACATCGAGCGCGGCCAGCAGGGCAAGAGCGCGGCGGTCAATCTGCGCTCGGCCTGAGCGAAGGCCCCGGCGTTCCTCGCGGGACGCCGGGGCTCTGTTTCACTGCTCGGCGAGCAGGTACGCGACCCCCGCCGCCTCGGCGATGTCGCGGATCTGCCGCCGCAGCGCCTCCGGGAGCGGAATGCCGTTCGCGCTCCGCTCGGCATGGGCGGCGCGCTCCGGATCGCCGGCGACGAGGACCTTCCGTTCCGGATCGGCGGGCCGGGCCGCGTGCAGCGTGTCAACGACCGCGTCGAGATCGGCGGTGAAATCGGCGAGCGGCCGGAACGCCGCGGGGTCGAGCGCCAGGAAGAAATGCCCGATATTGTCGGGAGCCGCCGGCGGCCGGCTCGGCGAGAAGGAGCCGCCGGTCAGCGTCGCGGCCAGGATCTGCGCCATCAGGGCGAGGCCGTAGCCCTTGTGGCTCCCCATCTCGCGCGTGCCGCCGATGGGGTTGAGCCCGCCTTCCGGCCGCTCCATCGCATAGCGCAGCGCCTCGGCGCTGTCCGTCACCGCCCGGCCCTCGCCATCGACGACCCAGCCCGGCGGGATGGGCTCGCCCTTGCCGGCATAGACGCGGACCTTGTTGGCGGCGACGACGCTCGTCGCCATGTCCAGGAGGATCGGCGGGTTGCGCCCGCCCGGCGCCGCGAAGGCGATGGGATTGGTGCCGAGCACCGGCTCGGCGGCGAAAGTCGGCACCACCGCCACGGTGCGCGCCGAGGAGGTGACGAGGCCGATCATGCCGCGCTCCGGCGCCAGCGCGGCGTAATAGCCGGCCGCGCCGAAATGATGCGAGTTGCAGACGCCGACGGCGCCGATGCCGTGCGCCGCCGCCTTGCCGAGGGCAAGCTGCATCGCCTGCAGCGCGGCGGGATGGCCGAGCCCGCAGCGCGCGTCGATGAGGGCGGTCGGGCCGTTGTCGCGCTGAAGGCGCGGGCTCGCCCTGAGGTCGAGCTGCCCTTTGCGGCGGATCATGTCGTAAAAAGGAAGGAGCGAGATGCCGTGCGAGTCGATGCCGCAGAGATCGGTCCAGGTCATGATCTCGGCCGTCGCCGCCGCGGGTGCCGCCGCCATACCCCAGGCGCCGAGAATGGCGGCGATCTGCGCCCGGCAGCGTTCGGCGGGACTGCGCGGCGCCGGCGCGCTCATGCCGCCTCGCGCGGCGCCGCGACGCCGGCCGGTGCGGCGGCCCGCGAGCGGCGGTTGACGAGGTAGATCCCGAGGGCGACGAGCACCAGCGAAAGGGCGAGCGCCGGCGTCACCTTCTCGCCCAGAAGGACGCCGCCGGCGATGACGCCGAGGAGCGGCGCCAGGAAGGAGAAGGCGGACAGGCGCGAGGCCGGGTAATGCGTCATCAGCCAGAACCAGGCGAGGTATGAGGCGAAGGCGACGGCGACGGCCTGGTAGCCGAGGGCGAGAATCGCGACGGCTCCCGGCGCCGTCGCTCCGGGCTCGCCCAGCAGCGCCGAGGCGGGCAGCAGCACGACCGAGCCCGCAAGCTGGTAGAGCAGCGTCTTGTTGGGGCTGACCCGCGTCAGCCGGCTCGCCTTGACGACGACCGTCGTCGCGCCCCAGAGAATGGCGGCGCCGACCACCATGAGGTCGCCCAGAAGCTGCTGATGCGTCGGCAGGCGCAGCGCGTCGCTGAAGGCCAGCGCCATGCCGGCGAAGGCCGAGAGGAGCCCCGTCACCTGAGAGAGGCCGAGCCGCTCGCCCGGAATCCAGAGATGGGCGCCGATGGCGACGACGAAAGGCGCGAGATACATGAAGATGATGGAGCGCGAGGCCGTCGTATAGACGAGCCCCCAATAGAGGAGCGCGAATTCGGCGGCGAAGAGGATGCCGATGAGCGCGCCCAATCTCAGCGTCCCGTCGCGCTCGAAGAGGCTGATGCCGCGCGCCATCGACCAGAGGAGGACGAGCGCGCCGGCGACGACGCCGCGCAGCCCGGCGCCGAAGAGCGGCGAGAAACCGGTGTTCGCCACTTTGATCGCCACCTGGTTCAGCCCCCAGCAGGCGCAGCACAGCGTCATGATGAGGATGGCGGCGAAATCGAGATGGTCGTGGCGCTTCATGACCAGAGCTTACCGCACCGCCCCCTGCCGCCGCCCGCGATGAAATCTCAGAGCAGCCGTGCGGGCGCTTGCGAGGCGAGCCGCTCACTCGGCTGCCTGGAGCCGATCCTCGATCTCGTAGAGCCGCGCCATCTCGACTTCGAATGCGGTCCGGAGCGCCGCCGCCTCTTCCGCCGGCAGCCAATCGGCAATCGAGTTGAAGCGCATCTCCGCCAATGTCGTGCGCGTCAGGTCCGGCCACGGAAAGCGCGCCGCTTGCCGCACCGTCGCCAGAGTCGCCTCCAGCTCCGCGCGAATCCGCGCGATGAAATCCGCCGGCGGCGGCTCCTCGAGGAGGATGGGGCGTGGTGCCGCGGGCGACTCGCTCGGCGCGGCGAAGAGATCGAGCTGCGAGGGAGGCATGCACTATGTATAGCACTCCTGGACGGCGAGATACTAGGACTTGCGATGTCGGGCGCCACCCCGCATTCTACCTTCGATGGTATCGCTCTGGCGCCAAACCGACCTCCCGGAACTCGCCGCGACGCTCTGTACGAGACCCGGGCACGAGAATGTCCGCACCCTTCTTGCCGAGCTGTTGCGGCATGGTTTCGGGGCCGCTTACGCGGCTCTCGATCACGAAGTCCGATTGCCCGAGGTCAGCGGCCGCGCCGATATGCTGTTCGGCGCCACGGTCTTCGAATTCAAGTCGGATCTGCGCCGCGAGATGGGGGATGTCGAGGCGCGCTTGCCCGACTATCTGCGCGAACGCGAGCGCCGCACAGGCCGCCGTTATCTCGGCATTGCTACCGACGGAGCGACATTTATTGCCTTTGAGCTCCGCAGCGGAGCATTGGTCGAGATCGGCCGCCATGAGGTTCGGCCGGAGGATGCGGATGCGCTGCTCGCTTGGATCGAGCCGGCGCTCTCTAACCGCGATGATCTCCTTCCAGAGCCGCTCGTCTTTCGCCGGGAACTCGGGCGGGAGAGCCTCACCTTCGGCCGCGCCCGGCTCGAGCTGCAGCAGCTCTGGCAAACGCTGCGCACCCATCCGGAGGTCGCGCTCAAGCGGGAGCTTTGGGATGGATTGCTTCGACAAGCCTACGGCGCCGCGGTCGGTGACGACGCACTCTTTTTGCAGCATACCTATTTGACGATCATCGCCAAGACGCTTGCCGCTCGCGTGCTTGATCTGCCGACGAACGATGCGGGCGCCATTCTCTCCGGGCAGGCCCTGGCCGAGGCGGGCATCTACGGTGCGGTGGAAAGTGATTTCTTCGATTGGGTGTTGCTCGATGAGGTGGGGCGCGACCTCGTTCAGCGGATTGCACGCCAGGTATCGCGCTTCCGCCTTCGCGACGTCGAGGTCGATGTACTGAAGGCTTTGTACGAGAGCCTTATCGATCCGGCACAACGCCACGACCTGGGCGAATACTACACACCTGATTGGCTCGCGGCGAAGCTGGTCGCGGCGGCCATCGGCGATCCGCTTTCAGCGACAGTGCTCGATCCGGCCTGCGGGTCCGGTACCTTTCTCTTCCATGCGGTGCGCCGCCTGCTGGCGGCAGCGCGCGCGGCCGGATGGACCAACCGCGAGGCCTTGCGCGTCACTGCGGCACGAGTGCGCGGGCTCGACGTGCACCCAGTCGCCGTCATTATTGCGCGCGTCACTTGGTTGCTGGCGCTCGGCGAGGCGGTGATGGATCGGAGCGAACCGCTTCACGTACCGGTCTACCTCGGCGATGCAATGCAGTGGAACCTCAGCGAGACCGTCGATTTGCGCGAGGTGATGCTGCCGGTCCCTGGCGAGGCACCGCTGCACATCCCCGCCGGCTTCGCCGAGGACCAGGCGAAGTTCGACCCGGGCCTGCGCGAGCTTGCCGAGGGGCTGGATAACGACGCGTCGCCCGATCAGGTCGAACGCGCGCTGGCGCGGATCGATGGCGTCACCGCGCGGGATGCGCGTGCGATGGCCGAGACCTTCGCGCGGCTCTCGATCCTGAAGCACGAGGGCCGCAATGGCATCTGGCCTTTCATTCTGCGCAATCTCATCCGGCCGATCTGGCTTTCGCGGCCCGAGCAGCGCGCCGACGTGCTGCTCGGCAACCCGCCCTGGGTCGCCTACCGCCATTTGAGTCCGGAGATGAAGACGCGCCTGCGGGATGCCTGCCAGCGGATGAATCTCTGGGCAGGCGGCGTGCTGGCGACGCAGCAGGATTTGTCGGCGCTCTTCTGGGCGCGAAGCGCGGAGCGCTACCTCAGACCCGGCGGCATCATCGCCTTTGTGCTTCCGTATGCGGCGTTGAACCGCCCGGCTTTCGCCGGTCTGCGAGCCGGAGACTTTCAGACTGCGAGCGTGCGGATCGTCGCCGCCTGGAGCCTCGAACTCGTGCGACCGCTCTTCCCGACCTCGGCCGCCGTGCTGATCGGCCGCCGCGAAGCATCTGCTCCCACGCCTTTGCAGGTCGAGCGGTTTGCCGGCTTTCTGCCGCGACGCGACGCGACGGAAGCGGAGGCGGACCGGGTGCTGAATCGGCAGACCTCGAATTGGCCGCCGATCACGACGCTTGAAGGTGCTTCGCCGTATCGTGCCCGTTTCAAGCAGGGCGCGACTTTTGTGCCGCGGCGGTTTTTCCTGGTTGAGCGCGAGCAAGCGGGTCGCCTCGGCGCTAGCCGCTCTGCCCCGCGCTTTCGCGGCCGCGTCGGACCGCTCGACAAAGCTCCGTGGCTGCGCGTGGCGCCGCCGGTCGGACCGGTCGAAGGGGAATTCGTGCGGCCTCTCCTGTTGGGGGAGAGCATTGCCCCCTTCCGCCTGCTCGAAGCCGCGCTGGCCATCGTCCCGGCGAGCGGGGCAACAATACTGGACGCCGCGGCGGCGGGCGATGCCGGACACCGGCATCTCGCTGGTTGGCTGCGCGACATCGAGGCGAAATGGGCGGCGCACGCGTCCAAGCGGCCTGACGGCACGCCACGAATGACGCTGCGACAGCAGATCGATCACATGCGAAAGCTATCGATTCAATTGGCCGCTCCTGGCCCGAAGATCGTCTACACCAAGGCCGGCACGCTGCTCAGCGCCGCTCTCGTGGAGGACGCGACTGTTGCGATCGACCATAAAGCCTATTGGGCGCCGATCCGCAGCCTGGAAGAAGGCCGCTACCTCTGCGCGGTCATCAACAGCGGCACCGCGCTCGCACGAATCATTCCGATGCAGCCGCGCGGTTGGCGCGATCCGCGTGATTTCGACAAGTTGATCTGGGAATTGCCGGTTCCCGAGTTTGATCGCCGCGTGCCGCTGCACGGCACACTCGCGCAGCTTGCGACGGAGGCGGAGCGGGTTGCCGCGGCCGTGCCGCTGCCCGATGGCGATTACCGGCGCAAGCGGCGCGCTATCCGAGATGCCCTCTCGGCGGTCGGGATCGGTGCTCGCATCGACGCGCTGGTCGGCCAGCTCCTCGACGGCTGACGCTGTTCGACTGCCGCTCTTGCGGGGTGAGCAATCATTGTGTATATGTCCGAAATGGACAATGTTTGCGAGGTCCGTCGTTGGCGGGGACCGGGGCTCGGACCTGATCCTTCGACTTCGGCCGCCGGGCGGCGCTGTGCGGCTGATCCGACGGCGTGCCATGCCCGAAGAGGACATGCATCACCCGCCGCTCCTGTTTTTCACCTGTTTTTTACAGGCGAGCAGGCGGGAGCTCCTCTCCGCGAGGAGAGCCGATTCGCATGCTTGCCGCAGCTTCCCTGCGAAGAGTAGCGTTCGTCCAACGACGTGGCATCCGGAAGGCCGATGGCGCAGGACATAGAGGACCATATCCGCCCGCGCGAGGCCGGGGCGGGCATGACGGCCGGCGAGACGGTGCTCGAGGCCTCGGCGCTGCCCGGCTGGTGCTACACCTCGGAGCGCTTCTTCGCGGCCGAGATGGCGCATATCCACCGCCGCAACTGGATCTTCGTCGGACGCCAGGAGGAATGGGCGGCGCCGGGGGATTTCCGCGCGATCGAGACGGTGGGTGGCTCGGTCATCGTGCTGCGCGACCGGGCGGGGCAGCTCCGCGCCTTCGCCAATCTCTGCCGGCATCGCGGCTCGCCGCTTCTTGCCGGAAGCGGCAATGTGCGGGTCATCGCCTGCCCCTACCATGCCTGGAGCTACGGGCTCGACGGCGCGCTCATGGGGGCGCCCGGGATGGAGAAGAGCCGCGGCTTCGACCGGGCGGCGCATGGCCT